>Ga0172371_10000875_pt1 | contig 47537 bp, 42 predicted proteins | sample Lak12m_FD_114543 | JGI IMG/M metagenome (GOLD analysis project Ga0172371, IMG submission 114543) | Freshwater microbial communities from Kabuno Bay, South-Kivu, Congo - kab_022012_12m | ecosystem: Environmental > Aquatic > Freshwater > Lake | place: Democratic Republic of the Congo: South-Kivu... | reverse complement strand
TCTATTGGTGTTCTTTTGTCAAAGAATCCCTGATATTCGCTTAAACTCTTTTTTCCATCTGCGAAGTTTAAGAAATTTTTATAGTAGGGTACAATCTTGTCGTAAAAATTAAAATTCTTAAACAAGAGGAATGTAACTAAAAGCAGAAGAACAGCAGAAAAATTCTGCCATTTTTTATTAGCAAGCACAAATCCGATTAAAAGGGAAAAACCAGGAAGTAAAACTAAAAGATAATGAGTATAAGGTCTTTGGGAGAAAAAAGCATTAAATAAAGAAAAACCAATCCAAAGAAAAATAAATGTTCCTTCCGGTCCCAAGCTTTTTCTTTTTATAAAAACAAAAAAAGAAAAAAGAGAAAGCATTAAAAGCTTTAAGATTAAAAGCCCTTGCGGAATTATAAACTGATTACCGTATCCGACATACCCAATATTGGAAAAAAGAGTTGCCTTTAAAAAGTATGAAAATCCGCCGGAAATATAAAAATAAAAAGCAGTTAGAGAAATTGGAATTAAAAAAGCAAAAACAAAAAGAAAAGTTTTGTCTAGAAGAGAAACGAGATATTTTTTGTTTATTAACTTGGAAAATTTAAAATTAAGGTCCGAAAAAAGCAGGAAAACAAAAAAAGCGGCAAAGTCAAAAACAGCAACGATTTTAAATAGAAAAGCAAGTCCAATTAAAAATCCGGAAGCAAAAAGAGCTTTATAATTTCTTTTTTGAGAAGAGGAGAAAATTAAATACCCGCCGAGAATTAAGGGAAAATGCATAAAGTTTTCAGCGTTTGCAATGTTTCCCTCCAGAAGGGGAACGGCAAGCATAAAAGTAAAGAAACCTGTAGATAGATATACAGAAAGCTTGTTTTTAAAAAACTTTTTTGCTAAAACAAAGAAAATAATTACCGCCAGAATTCCTAAGAAAAGATTTGCCAATCTGACCATGAATTGATCTGAATTAAAGAAGCCATAAAGAAGATAAAGAAGGGGAGGCTTGTTGTCAAAAATATCTGTGTATAAAAGTCTGCCGTGATTTATTCCCAGCCCAAGCGTTTGATAAATTCCTTCATCGCCGTACCAATATGGTTCAAAAAGAGATGGTAAGCGGAGAACAAAAAAAATAAATGAAGAGAAAATTAAGAACCAAGTCCCAAAATCTTTTTCGAGCTTTCCTAACACTTTCATATTTTTTCCGTTACTTTATATTCTAGTCTTTTTCCAAGCATAAGTTTAGTATGAGAAATTATTGCAGGTAAGGTGGAAAGAAAAAAACCGGCAACCGGCAAAAGCATAAATTCAAGAGGAAACAAAAATTGTCTTGTCATAGAAGCAGAATATTTTTTTGGTCTATTTCTAAAGTCTATAATAATCATAGCAAGGAGAGCAAATAAGCAAAAGGTTAAAATAAATCCTGCAAGTTTAGGAAGATTGTATCCAAGAGCAGTTCTGGAAAAAACAGGATTTATAAAAGGGATTACGTTTGCAGCAATAGTAATAATAAACCAGTTAACGGGCCAAAGTAAGTGATCAAGTAAAACATGGTAAAGCATCATTGTTTTTCTGACAAAAGGAACGTTCGGTACTGTAAGCCACCACTTTATGAAAACAGGATTATCCGATACTCCCCAGGACCAGCGTTGTTCCTGCTCATATTTTGTCTTTAAAGTTTTTAAATAAGTTGAAGCAAGAGGGGAGTCCATAGAAGTTTTTAGAAAAATCGGTTCTACCCAAAGCTCTCCTTGCCGCATATAAAATGCTTTATAAAATACCCGGTAATCTTCGGGTATTACGTCTACGTCCCAATAGCCGATTTCATGGAGCATTCTAAAGGAGAGAGAATAGGTGGAATGAGCAACTAAGCGATCTTTTTGAACCAAAACGGCAATTCTCCAAAGACTGCCAAAAAAAGAAATTACTCTTACCGGCGCAGGAACTTTCCAGAAATTATTATAGAAAACTCCGGCAGATTGCCAAAATTTGTTGTAAGGTTTGTCGTCTTTTAAAAATAGAAAAGCAAGATAAGCAAAGTATTGTTTATCAAAAATTGAGTCGGCATCTACGGAAGAAACTGTTGCGTAGTTAAGGTCTATGATCTTTCCCTCTACAAGTTGTTTGTAAGCGTATTTTCCCGCATAAGCTTCGTTAGAAGATTTACCTTTAACTTCGCCCTCTATGTCCGGATGGTAAGTTGCGATAACGTCCCCGAATTTATCTTTAAACTCTTTTATTAAAATATTTGCCTTCTCCCTGACATTTTTTTCCCGTTCTTCCATTCCCAGTAAAATATAAATTCTTTTTGTCGGGAAAGTTTGCTCGGAAATTGCAGTTAAAGTTTCCCTAAGTTTAGTTAAGGTTTCTTTATAATTAGGAATTACAATTACATGGGACATTTTACTAAAATTTTCAAATTCAACTGCTTTTTTAAGCCAATTTGTTCTCTCTGCCTCTTTTATTTTATTGGTGGCAATATAAGAGTTAATTACTAAAGAAAAAGATTTATAAAACCAATAAACGTCATAGAAAAGAATAAAATAGGCAACAGTGTAGGGGATAAGAAGTGATCCCCAGACAGGAAATAGAATAAGTGACCATGATAAAAACCCCGGAATTATTTCTAAAACCCTGGTTGTTTTTATGGGATAGCGTGAAAAGATTTTTTGAAAAAAACCAGTCATGATATAAGTTAGAGTATGGGCGTTTTTTGATGTTTTTTCAATAAGCTTATAGCTAAAAGATTAGCTTTGAATCTTGATTTATTAGCATAAAGATCTTAGACTATACCAATCTTAAAATCAATACTTAAGGAATGACTATGAATAAAAGAAAACAAGGCAAAAGGATACTCATTACAGGGTCTGCAGGATTTATCGGCGGATATGTCGTAGAGGAGCTGCTTAAAAACGGGCACACTGTTATTGGTGTGGATAATTTTTCTAAATATGGATTAATTGAAAAAAGCTACGATAAAAACCCTAATTATTCTTTTGTAAAAGGAGACGTAAAAAATACAAATTTATTAAAAGAGCTTTTGGAAGACTGTGATCATTTAATCGCCGGTGCGGCAAAAATTGGCGGTATTAGTTATTTTCATGAGTTTGCCTATGATCTTATTGCGGAAAACGAGCGGATTATTGCTTCTACTTTTGACGCGGCAATTGATGCATTTTTGAACAAAAATCTGAAAAAAATAACCGTAATTTCTTCGAGCATGGTTTATGAGTCGGCCGGTAAATTCCCGACAAAAGAAGATGAAGTTTCTAAAATTCCACCGCCTTTATCAACTTATGGATTTCAAAAACTTGCCTGTGAATATTTTGCTAAAGGCGCTTGGGAACAGTATAAATTACCGTACACAATTGTGCGCCCGTTTAATTGTGTGGGAATAGGAGAAGAGCGTGCAAAGGTTGGAAAAGAAGTAACAAGCGGCAACATTACTCTTGCAATGAGCCATGTTGTTCCGGATTTAGTACTAAAAGTTCTTAAAGGGCAAGATCCGCTTAGAATTTTTGGCAAGGGGAATCAGATTCGTTGTTATACATACGGCGGAGACGTAGCAAGAGGAATAGTTGCTGCAATGTTCTCTAATAATGTAATTAACGAAGCTTTTAACATTTCTTCTCCTAAAGCAACAACCGTTTTAGAGCTTTCTAAACTAATTTGGGAAAAAATTAATCCCGGAAAACCTTTTAATTACATTAGTGAGACCCCCTTAACTTATGATGTGCAAAAAAGGATTCCGGATACTTCAAAAGCAAAAAAATTATTAGGATTTGAAGCAAAAACGAATTTAGACGAAACTCTTGATATCGTAATTCCCTGGATTAAAAAACAACTTAAAAACGGAAGAATGTAATAATGAAACTAAGTATAGTTATTCCGGTTTTTTTTGAAGAAAAGAATATTTTAAAGATATTTGCCGAAATTCAAAAAAAAGTAAAAACTCCCCATGAAACCATCATAATTTATGACTTGGACAGTGATCCAACCGCAGAAGTTGCAAAAAAATATATTAAAAAAAATAAGCTAAAAAATATTTTCCTAATTAAAAATAATTTTGGGAACGGTAGAGGAGTAATGAATGCAATAAAAACAGGTTTTAATAAATCAAAAGGAGAAGTGGTAGTGGTTTTAATGGCAGATTTATCTGATGACATTATGCAAATTGATCAGATGTATAAATTATCTAACGAAGGATTTGACGTAATATGCGCTTCCCGCTATATGCCAAAGGGTAAAAAAATCGGCGGACCGTTTTTGAAAACTTTTTTATCAAGAACTGCCGGACTTACACTTCATCATATTTTTAAGATTCCTACTCTTGATCCAACAAACGCATACAAGATGTACAAAAAAAGAATTTTTAAAAACATAACAATAGAGAGTACCGGCGGTTTTGAATATTCGCTTGAAATATTACTAAAAGCACATAAATTAGGATATAAAATAATTGAAATTCCAACAGTTTGGAGAGACCGCGAAGACGGAAAGTCGAACTTTAAATTACTTAAATGGCTTCCGAATTATATTAAATGGTATCTTAGTGCTTTTAAGAAATCTTAAACAAGACGCTAGCGTTTTCGCTTGTTTTACTAGCTACTTCTTCTTTGGTAAGATTTTTAACTTCGGCAATAAATTCTACAACAAACTCTACAAAAGAAGGTTCGTTTCTTTCTCCGCGATGGGGAATTGGAGTTAAATATGGTGAATCTGTTTCCGTAATTATCTTATCAATTGGCGCATATTTTATTAAGTCCGAAAGTGCGGTTGTTTCGCCTTTGGCAATTCCCGAATAGGTAACGTTACCGTCAAAGCCAATATAAAAGCCAAGGTCTAAAACCTTTTTTAAAAATTCAACATCTCCTGAGAAACAATGGAAGAGACCAAAATTTAAGATATAAGATTTGTGATTTAAGAGAATATCAATAATATCGTTTCCTGCTTGACGGTTGTGGATCATTAAAGGAAGATTTAATTTGTGTGCAATGTTTATCTGTTTTGCAAAAAGATCTTTTTGCAAATTTTTGTTGGTAATACCATTAGATTCATAGCGAAAATAATCAATTCCTGTTTCGCCGATTGCCACTACTTTTGGATGTTTTGCTAAAGCTTCCAGTTTATCTTCGTAATTTTCTGTTAATTTGTCCGCATGGTGAGGATGAATTCCAACGGTTGCATAAAGTCCGGGATATTTTTCGGCAAGTTCAACTGCGGTTTTACTTGAATCTAAAGCCGTTCCGACATTAATAATTTGTATTTTTTTATTCCTTGCTCTTTTAATAACTTCATCAACATCTTTTACGAAGGCCTGAAAGTTTAAATGACAATGTGCATCTATCATAAATTTATTTAATTCTTGGGAAAAGGGGTTCTTTGGAAGTTATCTTAGGCCCTTTAAATTGCTCCTCAATTTTTTCCGCAGTGTCGGGGAGAAAGATTCTAAGATCAGGAATTAAAGAATCGACGAAGGAGATAATGGCGGTCAAACTTTTTCTTAACTCTTCTCCCTTCAGGTTCCATGGTTTGTTCTCATTTATGGAGTAATTTGCTGCGTCAATATGATCCCAAATTGTTCTTAGAGCGTTATTTAACTCGTATTGCTCAATTTCTTTTTGAACAGTCCTTGATGGTTCAGAGTATGTTGCTCGGTTGGGGAATTCAAATCCTGAAGCTTCGCAAAGCTTAGCAACTCTTGAGATAAGATTTCCTAAATCATTTGCCAAGTCAGAATTGTAGGCTTGGATTAATTTTTCTTCGGAAACGTCGCCGTCTTCGGTAAGTGCGGTGTACCTTAAAAGGTAATAGCGGACAGCATCTGCTCCGTATTTTTTCACCCAATCTGTGGGTCTAATAACGTTCCCCAAAGATTTACTAATTTTTTGTCCATTAATGTTTAAAAACCCGTTAACGATTATCGTTTTGGGCAATTCAATCCCGGCAGAATGAAGCATGGCTGTCCATAGAAGAGAATGCCAGCGCAAATTATCTTTTCCTAAAATATGTATATCCGCAGGCCAAAATTTTTCAAATAATTTTTTATCTTCCAAATATCCAACACCTGAAATGTAATTTATTAGCGCGTCAAACCAAACATAGATAACTTGTCCCGGATGTTCCGGAACAGGAATTCCCCATTTAAAATTCTTGCGGGAAATCGGAATGTCTTTGATATTTTTAGCAAACTCTAACATCTCATTTGCGCGGTGTTTTGGGTAAATAAACTCCGGGTTAGATTTAATATGTTCAATTAAAAAATCCTTGTGTTTTGTCCAGCGGAAAAAATAATTCTCTTCGGTAACTTTTTGAATTTTTAAGTTTGGGTGGAAAGGGCATTGTCCATTTACTAAATCGGCCTCTGTGTAATAAGCCTCGCAGCCTTCGCAGTAAAGGCCGCTGTATTCTCCTAAATAAATATCGTCGGCCGCATCTACTTTCTTCCAAATTTCCTGCGCAACTTTTACGTGGTCGGGATCAGAAGTTCTGATGAAACGATTGTAAGAAATATTTAAGCAGTCCTGCTGTTTTTGATCGGAATCTGAAATTTTCTTTACTAATTCACCGGGCGTAATTCCTTCAGCTCTGGCTGCCTTTTCTGCTTTTTGCCCATATTCATCGGTTCCGGTTAAGAAAAAAACATTTTCTTTCCCAATTTTTAAGCGATAGTAACGTGCTAAAACATCAGCCGCTATCTTTTGGAAAGCGTGGCCAATATGAATAGTGTCATTAACATAGTCAATAGCAGTGGTTATATAAAATTTATTCATAACGACTTAATTTTATCAGAAAGATGGAGAGGGAACAACGAAGATTATATATAAATGAAGATCATCCATATTAGTCTAATAGTTCGAACTATTAGACTAAAGCAAATTTCTCTTTTGTTTTTTTCTAAATAATTCTTTTCCTTTTTCCTGCTTCTTTTTAAAACTAACACTGCCGTAGTTTTTCGGGCGTGATAGTTGTAAGACTATTTCTTCGAGGTTGTCCATAGAAGCTCCTCTTTTTTGATTTTTTAATATTTTTTCGACAGCTTTTTCGTAACCACTTTTGCCATTTTTAAGCCAAAAAGAGACGTTCATAATTGTTTGCCTAGAGACTTTTAAAGAACGATCTATCTCATCGTAGGTATGTTTCTTCCTAAGTAAAATCGCTATTGCAAGACGTTTTACAAGCATAATTCTTTCGGTTGGGGAAAGTAAGTCTTCTAAGAAATTTTTAACTTCATGTTCGTCTTTTAGATTGACAAGAGTCTTAATAAATAATTCAAAGATATAATTTTCCATTTTTTTGTCGAGAACTCTCTTTGAAACTTTTGTCATATTAGTCTAATAGTTCGAACTATTAGACTAATAATAAGTAGATTTTGGGAAGTTTGTCAACGGGTTTATTAAGTTAATTAAAATATTTTTTCTTTAACCGGGGACAAATTATTTTTTGCTTATTAAGCATGGTCCTTTAGATTAAATGGGTAAATTGGAAAATAAGCTTAATAAATATTAAAATTATTTGCGGCGAGTAAAAAGAAGTTCCAGGGTAATAAAAATAGCAATAAGAAGAATTACAAAAATTGGCTGCCCAAGCCTGTAAAAATTCAAAAGCAAAAAGGCAGTTACAAAAAGAGCCGTAAACAAGCCGCGTCTTAAGTCTCTAAGAATATAAGCAAAAAAATAAGTTATAAATAAGAAAAAAGAAACAAAAAAAACATAAAGAATCGGGACTTTGTAATTTAAAACGGGCAGAGACAATGTTGGCGGATAATTAACGATAATATAAGTAGTTGTTCCTAAAAAAACAAGGCTAATCAGAAAGGGTACTATTTTTCTTTTCTTCCGCATAAAATTAGTCTAGCATAGATTATCAAGTCTTAGGATCTCCGATTAGATAATAATCAGGTCTTGACAGAAATTGGCAGTCGTGTTATTATACTGCTAATGACGCACAGTGGGGTGCATTATTCATCTTTGCAAGAATATGCATGATTTAACACAAAGACAAGTAGAAATTTTAAGAAGTCTTATTGAAGAATACATAAATACGGCAGAAGCAGTCGGTTCGGAAACCTTGGAAAAAAAACATAATCTTTCCGCATCTCCTGCAACGATTCGAAACGAAATGGTTAAGTTAACGGAACTTGGTTATCTTAAAAAACTGCATATTTCCGCAGGACGAGTTCCTACTCCACAGGCAATGAAATTTTATGTAAAACAGCTTATGAAAGAAAAGGAGCTGTCTGTTGCAGACGAAGTTGGACTTAAAGAAAAGGTTTGGGACGTAAGAGATAAGGAACAGCAATTTCTAAAACAGCTTACGAAAAGTTTAGCTGAAAAAACAAAATCTTTGGCAATTGCCACAACAGATGACGGTAATGTTTTCTGTGCAGGTTATGCAAATGTGTTTGATGTTCCCGAGTTTTTCGATATAGACGTTACTAAAAGCCTTTTTTCCGTAATCGATGAATTTGAATACTTAAAAGATATTTTCTCTCATGTTTTAGACGATGAAGAAATCCACGTTTTAATTGGTGAAGAATTGGGTCCGAGACTTCAAGGTCCTTATGGATTTGTTTTTACCAGATACCAAACTCCAATGAGGCTTTCCGGAGAAATCGGAGTTGTAGGTCCAACAAGGCTTGACTATACAAATATTGTACCAACAGTTAGATATTTTGGAGATTTAATAGAAGAAATTGCTAAAGGCTGGTAGCTAAAAGTTAAAAATTTTAAGATGAAGAAGAAGCATGAAGACAAAGAAGACAAGAAAAAGCAGGAATTAATTAAAAAAAACGAAGAGCTTGAACATCAGATCAAGCGCACATTGGCAGATTATCAAAATTTAGAAAAAAGAGTTGCGGAAGATAGAATGGAATGGATAAAATTATCTAATAAACAACTACTGTTACGTATTCTTCCGGCTGTTGATTCTTTAATTTTGGCAGAAAAGCATACTAAAGACGAAGGGATAATCTTAAGCGTTAAAACGTTTTTAGACGCACTTGAACAAGAAGGAATTAAAAAAATCGAAACAATTGGAAAAGATTTTGACCCAAACATAATGGAATGTGTTCATGTGACAGAAGTCGATCCTTTGGCAAATTCAGGACAAGGGGAAGGAAAAGTAGTAGAAGAAATAAAAGCGGGATATACTTTATACGATAAAATATTACGACCGGCACAGGTAATAGTAGAAAAAAGTAATAATTAGCAATTTTCAATTTTCAGTGAATTTTCAATAAAAAAATGATATATTGATACTTGATTGAAAATTAGAAACTAAAAATTATATATTAATAATATGGGAAAAATAATTGGAATAGATTTAGGAACAACAAATTCATGCGTAGCAGTAATGGAAGGCGGAAGCCCGAAAGTAATCCATTCGGCAGAAGGCAGGAATACAATTCCTTCTGTTGTGGATCCGATTTCGCATGTTGTAGGTGATGTGGCAAAAAGACAAATGGTTTTAAAGCCAAAAACCACAATCTTTTCGATTAAAAGATTAATGGGCAAAAAGTTTAAAGATGAATCTGTTCAATTTGATGCAAAATGGCTTCCTTACGCAATAAAATCCGGACGAGACGGAATGGCAGATGTCGAAGTCGGAGGAAGAATGTTTACCCCTCAAGAGGTTTCGGCGATGATTTTACAAAAAATCAAGTCGGATGCCGAAGCTTATTTGGGCGGAAAATTAACGCAAGCCGTTATTACGGTTCCTGCCTATTTTGATGATTCCCAGCGTCAGGCAACAAAACAGGCAGGAGAAATTGCCGGGCTTGAAGTTCTGCGTATTATTAACGAGCCAACTGCAGCAGCTTTAGCATATGGATTAGACAAGAAAAACGCCCACACAATTGCGGTTTATGATCTTGGTGGAGGAACCTTTGATATTTCTATTCTTGAATTAGGAGATGGAGTTTACGAGGTAAAGTCCACTAATGGAGATACACACTTGGGAGGAGATGATTTTGACAAAGTAATTATAGATTATATTGCAGATCAATTCCAAAAAGAAAATGGAGTGGACTTAAGAAAAGATTCCCAAGCCCTACAAAGACTAAGAGAATCAGCAGAAAGGCAAAAATTGAGCTTTCCAGCTCCCAGGAAGCACAAATTAACCAACCGTTTATAACTCAAGGAAAAGATGGCCCTCTTCATTTAACAATGACCTTGAATAGATCGAAACTAGAGCAAATTATAGAGCCATTAGTAGAAAAAACTTTAAAACCGGTAGAAATTGCTCTAAAAGATGCAAAGATTACTAAATCAAGTATTGATGAAGTTATCTTAGTTGGCGGAATGACCAGAATGCCAAAGGTAATAGATGCAGTTACCAAATTCTTCGGTAAAGAACCCAATAAATCGGTTAACCCGGATGAAGTAGTAGCAGTAGGTGCCGCTATCCAAGGTGGAGTTTTAGGCGGAGAAGTAAAAGATGTTTTGCTCTTAGATGTTACTCCTCTAACATTAGGAATAGAAACTTTAGGTAGTGTTTCAACGCCCCTTATCACCAAAAATACGACAATTCCAACTTCAAAATCTCAGGTATTTTCAACCGCGGCAGATAATCAAACTCAGGTAGAGATTAATGTCTTACAAGGAGAAAGACCAATGGCAGCAGATAATAAATCACTAGGACGATTTATTCTAGACGGAATTCCTCCGGCTCCAAGGGGAGTGCCTCAGGTAGAAGTGGCATTTGATATTGATGCAAGCGGAATATTAAGTGTTAAAGCAACCGATAAAGCAACAGGAAAGGAACAAAGTATTAAAATTACAGGTTCAACAGGTTTAACAAAAGAGGAAGTTGAAAAAATGACTAAAGAAGCGGAAATGCACGCTTCGGAAGATACTGAGAAAAAAGAAAAAGTTGAAACAAAAAATGCGGCTGACTCATTAATCTTTACCGCTGAAAAAACCCTTAAGGATGCAGGGGATAAGGTTTCCGAAGACGTAAAAAAAGAAGTAGAAGAAAAAGTAACGGCGCTTAAGGGAGTTTTAGATACAGGTTCTAAGGAAGACTTAGAAACAAAAACCAAAGAACTTTCTGATTCTTTGCAAAAAATCGGACAAGCAATGTATGGTTCAAAAGATTCAGCACAAGGTCAAGGTCAGGAATCTACTGCAAACGGACAAAAAGAAGAGAGAATAGAAGAAAAAGAAGAAGATGGTAAAACTTCTGCCGACGAACCGGTAGAAGGAGAAGTGGTTAATTAAAGTCAAGAAAGTTGTTCACTTTAAATTTTCTTACTTATAGTTGCGCTAGTTTTTTCTTGTTAAGTTTGTAAATCAATAAAAAAAAGAAATTACAGATAAGGACCTTAAGAATTTTAGCTCAGAATAAGTTTCGAAAATTCAAAGTTCTCAACATAAAATAATTATAAACAAGCGCGGTAAACGCGCTTTTATAATATAATAAGCAGGCTATATGGATAAAGATTATTATAAAATTCTAGGCGTTAGTAAAACAGCCACTCAGGATGAAATAAAACGGGCTTACCGAAAACTTGCTGTTCAATTTCATCCGGACAAAAACAAAACCAAAGAGGGAGAGCAAAAGTTCAAAGAAGTTAGCAAGGCCTATGAAGCATTGTCGGATCCACAAAAAAGACAAGCCTATGATCAATTTGGCGCTGCCGCATTTGAACAAGGAGCAAATCAAGGTCCATTTGGCGGTGGTTCTCCTTTTGGCGGAGCTCAAGGTGGTCAATACGGACCGTTTACTTATACTTACTCAACCGGTGGAAATGAAGCAGATTTTGGGGGATTTTCCGACCCGTTTGAAATATTTAGTCAGTTTTTTGGGGGCGCCTCTCCTTTTGGTGCACAAAGACAGAAAAGACCAACTTATTCAATAACAATAGATTTTATAGAGGCAGTCAAAGGAGTAGAAAAACAGGTTAGAATTGAAGGAAAAACTCAAAAAATAAAAATTCCGGCCGGAGTTGATGGCGGATCCAGGATTAGATTTAGGAATTATGATATTGTCGTTGAAGTAAGACCGAGCGCTATGTTTCAAAGGCAAGGACAAGATATTGTCTCGGAAAAAGAAATTACTTTTGCCCAGGCTGCCTTAGGTGATGTTATAGAAATAGAAACATTAGATGGTGTAGTAAAGCTTAGAATTCCGAGCGGAACTCAGCCGGAGACTGTTTTTAGACTGGCACAAAAAGGCGTTCCCAGCTTAAGAGGATCCGCAAAAGGAAGTCATTATGTAAGAATTAAGATTAATGTACCTAAAAACCTGACTTCTGCGCAGAAAGAAATACTTAAGGAATTTGATCAAGAAGGCAAGACTAAAAAAGGCTGGTTTTAAAATCTCCGATATGCTACGATTAATACATGCCTAGTTGTACACCAACGGAGTTAGGTTGTATTCCTAATGATCCTGTTGGCTTTGTAGCAAAATTCTATGCTATTGGTTTAGGTTTAATCGGAGGAGTATCTCTTCTCTTTATTATTTATGGGGGCTACATTATACTTGTTTCTCAAGGTAATCCGGAAAAATTAAACAACGGCAAAAGTTATATTTTATATGCAATAATAGGATTGCTCTTGGCAATTTTCGGCTTTGTTTTTATACAAGTAATTGCTATTGACATATTACATATTCCTGGGTTTAAATAAACAAAGAAAATTATGAAAAAAATTCTGCCCGCCTTACTGCTTTTCGCAACAGTTTTTCAGTTATTATTTGTTTCCCCTGTTTTTGCTCAAATCAGCCCGTCGCCCGTTCCAATTCAACAATCTCCTGTAATAACTCCAATTCCCGCTGAAGTTCCTAGCACTCTTTTCGTGCCTACTACCGGCACTACAACACAGCCCGCAGAAGAAACCTGGGTAAGCGACTCCGATGTTACTTTTGTGGGAAAAGTTGGTGCCAGATCCGGTCAGTTTTTAGATTGGACACTTAGCAATTATAGCTGGTCTTATGTAACTTCCGGTAAACAAAATCCGTTGGCTAATTTTTGGGCACAAATTAGAAATATAGTTTATGCTTTTTTTGCCATATTTATCCTCATAACAGCCTTTATTATGATCATAACTCGGGGTAGGAGCATTAGCATAATGCGTTTTGTTCCAAGATTTATTTTAATAATTCTTCTGGTTACGTTTTCTTTTGCGCTTATTCAATTTCTCTATCAAATAATAGATGTAATTCAAGGATTTTTCTTAAAAAATCCCGAGGGAACAGGATTTATCTCTCAAAAAAATCTTTTAAATATTAGTTTTAACTATCAAGATTTTTTAGGTTATCGTAAGTTTGGCGTTGCCTTCGACGAATCAGCTTTTATTTCCATTCTCTTGGTTAAGCTTACGGCGGCTACATATTATGTAATGGCAGGGGTGCTTTTAATTAGGAAAATAATCTTATGGTTTTTTATAATTATTTCTCCAATTTTCCCACTGCTTCTTTTATATGCGCCGATTAGAAATACGGGCAAAATCTGGATAGGAGAATTTTTCCGTTGGCTTTTGTATGCACCTCTTTTTGCTATTTTTCTTTCGGGACTCGTTTATGTTTGGCGGACAGGAATACCGCTTCAGTTTGCTTTTTCCAACTCGATTGTTTATCCAACCGCAATCAATATTCTTCTGGGTGGTCCCGGACAAACCCTTTCATTAACAAATAGCGTAAACAACAAAGAAAGCTTTGCTCTTTATATAGTCGCGCTCTTAATGCTGTGGATAGTTATAATTCTTCCTTTTTTACTGCTTCAGATTTTTCTTGATTATCTAAGAACGTTTTCTCTAAACGATAATGCTGTTGTTAAGCAGCTTTTAGAAACAGGATCTTCTTTTATTTCCAAACCTCCATCTTCTCCTCCGGGAACACCTCCTTCGTCTCGTCAACCTGCGGGAATGGCAAGGGCAATTCCATTTAGCTCTAAAATCTCTATCCCCGAGATTAAGGCGCAAAGCATTAACGCTAATATGGCAAATCTAAGGTCTATGCAGTCGGACATTATAAAACTTACCAATCTTAGTCTGCCAACAATGAGAGATATTGCTAAATTTGAAACAGCTTCGATAAGTTCCAGTATGGATAAGAGGGCGGATTTGGCAAAGTACCACGAAACATTGGAAAGAATTGCGGATCCAAAGAAGATTAGTTCGTCGGTAGATAGACAAAAGTTCACCACCATAAAAGATAAATTGGTTCAAGAAGGTCAAAAAGGCAATAATTTTGCTAATTCCGTGCTTAGTGCCGCAAATGCGGTAAATAAGCCGGAGGCAGTTATCGAGACTCAAAGGGAGACACTCAGGCTTAGTACGGTTATGCAGAAATTAGCAGATCCTAATACGGCAAATCTTCAGGAAAGACAAAAACTGCTTACTATAAAAGATGAGCTTAAGAAAGCGCAGGGAAAAGGCGATCCTTTGGCGGCATCGGTGCTTGAGGCAATGCAAAAAGAAGGCGCAGATGAGTCTCTTAAAGAAAAATTAAAAGAAGCAAAAGACAGAGGAAATTCCATAGCGGCAATGGTTCTTGAAGAGGCTGGTTTAACAGATGTTTCCAATCTTGCCGCAGGACCATTCCCGGTTGTAAACAGAGTACAGCAAGTTAGTCTTGACGATTACGAGTCCGTTAGGAAAATGTGGGAAGAAAATTATCAAAATCTTGAACCTCCTAAACAACAAGACAGAAACGAATGGATTAATAATGATGTTAATAAAATTACGGAGGCTATTAGCTTGCTCGTCTCTACAGATCCTAAAAATGTTGAGAAGGGCATGGAGTCGGTTGGCAATATTTTGCCTTTCCTCTTAATTGGAGGATTCTCTCAAACCGAGGTTGTTGCTTATCTTAAAGCAAAACTTGAGGCCGCAAAATCAGTTGTTGGAAGTTTAAAACAAAAACAGGAAGAAGAAGACACGATGCTTGGGGCAAAAGGAAAAAAAGAAGAAAAAGCAAAAGAGATGACGGAAAAGGCAGAGATTTCCGAAGAGCCGGAGAAGAACTTTTCTTAGTTTAAATAATAATGTTACAATAAATTTATGAACAAATTCGTGGTTCTTGTTTTAGGGGTTGTTGTGGTTGCGGGAATTGGACTTGCGGGTTTATTTTCTTTAAGTCCAAATAAAAATCAAGATTTTGCTCCTATCTCTTCTTCTGCTTCTTGCGTTGATTTTGATCCGCCGGATACCACTGTTACGGTTTCCTACGCAGGAGCAACTTACGGTTTAATTAAAAAACAGATTTCTATTGCTAAATCTAAAATGAACGAAATGAAACAGGTTGATGTTGCCCAAGATCTCTGGATTATGACTTCCGGAAATTGGTATGGTCAAAAGGTTGTAGATGTTGTTTATAAAAAGATTGCAGTACCTATTTCTGCTGATCCTAAGAGTACGGATACGTGGTTTGATGTCTATCTAAGAAGTGGGATTCCGATGCCTGATTATATCAAGAATTGTAAATCTTCCGGCGGAACCGTAACTATTGTTCAAGACACGACTGCTTTTCCGCCATATGGTTTTAATAAAACAGAAATATCAGGAGCAACAGACCCGTCTATAGGAATTGCTTATATTTACGACGGTAATAAAACTACAGCAAGTTCTATTGAGTCTCTTTCGGAAATTTCTTCGGCGGGCACTTTATTTGTTAAATCAAAAAATAGATCGTACGAATTAAAACTGCATCTTGGCACGATTTATCTGATTGATGGACAAGATGCCTACGAATATATGGTTACAGATACACCAATTCCTTCGGCACCAAAAAACGATAAATCTTTACAGCTCAAAAAAATACAATTTGTTACAACAAGCAATGTTTCATGGTGGACTCCTGCGTGCAAACCTGCAATTTATTTGTATCCGGAAAAAACTCAACAGGTTAACGTAAAAGTTATTACAGCGGGAAGATTAACTTTAACAATTCCTGATTATCCGGAAAACGGATGGACGGTTATCGCAAACAAAGGCGGTTTAATTAAAACTAACAATAATTTCTACCCGTACCTTTATTATGAATCCGAAATTCCGGATCAGTTAGTGAAAAAGCCGGAAAAAGGATACGTTGTTAAAAAATCAGAACTCTCTTTGCTGTTTGAGGATTTACTTCCAAAGTTAGGACTTAACCAGAGAGAAAGCGCAGAATTTAAGGATTATTGGGAAAAAGTTTTGCCGGATTCTCCATATTATTTTGTGGGAGTTATGGATAAAGAAAGCGTCGATTCTATAGAGCCGATTTTATTTAATCCCGCACCTGAAACATTTATTAGGGTGAGAATTTATTTTGAAGCTTTAGACAAAGAAATCTCAATATCGAATCCTTTAATCGAAACTCCGAAAAGAATAGGGTTTACGGCTGTGGAATGGGGGGGAATGGTAAAAACGGATGCAAAACATCCGTTTACATGTTCACAATAATTAATATGTTAGGAAATTTATTTAGTATAAAAAATTCAAATAAAGATAAAGATAATAAAGATACTCAGCAGGCAAATCCTGCCCAGCCTGTTCAAGTGCCGCCGCCACTTGCGCCAACACCGTCGGCCGGATCAGACAATTTAGTTGGATCCTCGATGCAACCAAACCAAAGACAAGACCTATCGGTTATGTCGCATCTTGACAGTAGAACTTCGCAAGTGCTGAATCAGGCTCAACAAGAGGCAAAAAGAATTAAGCAGGCTTTAATAGAGCCGGAACAGCTTCTAATTGGTCTTTTGTTTGATTCGGATACTTTTCAACTTTTAGCAAAATTTTCCGTCGACGTTACAAAATTATCTCAAGAACTTCAAAGTAAAGAACAAACAGGAACTTTCGATGGTCAGCCGACACTTTCAGAAAACTCAAAACACCTTTTTGAAGAGGCTTATACCACAGTTAAAGCAAGAGGAGTTGAGTTTATTTCTCCGGAAGATTTATTAGTTACAATTTTTTCTCAAAACATAGCTGTTTCTGATTTTTTAAAAGCTCAAGGGTTAGATAAAGAGAAAATAGAAAAACAGTTATCCAAATCTTCAACTTTTGTTTACGGAAAAAAATCAACACTTGAACAATTTGGAATCGACCTTACAGAGCAGGCGAAATCTGGCGAATTAGATCCTATAACAGGAAGAGATAGAGAAGTTGAAAGATTAATTCACATTCTTTTAAGAAGAACAAAAAATAATCCGATTATCATCGGTGAAGCAGGTGTTGGAAAAACGGCAATTGTCGAAGGACTTGCTCAGGATATTGTTTCCGGAAAAGCTCCGAAAGATTTACAAGCTAAAAAAATAATTCAACTTGATCTTTCTTCGTTAGTCGCAGGTGCTTCGCACAGGGGGGAATTCGAAGAAAGATTAAGGTCTGTTATAAAAGAGACACAAGCTGCAGGAAATATAATTTTATTTATTGATGAAATACATACAATAATCGGCGCCGGAGATACGGAGGGAGCTCTTGATGCATCAAATATTATAAAGCCTTTTTTGGCACGCGGACAACTTCAAATTATCGGTACAACAACAACAGTTGAATACCGTAAATATTTTGAAAAAGATAAAGCATTTGAAAGAAGATTTCAACCGGTTATCGCAGATGAGCCAAGTGAGGAAGCAGCAATAGAAATGTTAAAAGCTTTAGCGCCAAAGTACGAAAGTTTCCATAAAGTTGTTATAACACCTGAAGCAATTGAGGCATCGGTTAAACTTTCTAAAAGATATATCGGTGAACGTTATCTTCCGGATAAAGCAGTAGATCTTTTAGATGAAGCTTCAGCACAAGTAAGATTAGAGTTAAACGAGGGGAAAAAAGATAATAATCAGATAGTAAGGGAAGACATAGAAAAAATTGTCAGCAGTTGGACCGGAATTCCGATTACAAAATTAACCGAAAATGAAAGTGAAAAATTACTTCATCTGGAAGACACGATTCACAAAAGATTAATAAACCAGGAAAATGCCGTTACTTTGGTCGCAGAAGCTGTAAGAAGAGGGAGGATCGGGCTTTCAAGTGCCAGCCGACCAATTGCTTCTTTTATTTTTCTTGGACCGACAGGAGTTGGAAAAACGGAATTGGCAAAAACCTTAGCAGAGGTACTTTTTGGCAAAGAAGACGCCATGATTAGGCTTGACATGAGTGAATACATGGAAAAGCACGAAGTAGCAAAATTAATAGGAGCACCCCCCGGATATGTAGGGTACGAAGAAGGAGGGCAATTAACAGAGGCAGTTAGGGCAAAACCATATTCGATAGTTCTTTTAGACGAAGTAGAAAAAGCTCATCCGGATGTATTTAATATTCTTCTTCAGCTTTTGGAAGACGGAAGGTTAACAGACAATAAAGGCAATACGATCTCTTTTAAAAACACAATTATTATCGCAACTTCTAACATAGGCAGTGCGTTAATTCAGCAACAGTTGCAAGATAATGTAGATGCTGCCAAGAAAGCAGAAGCAAAAACCGAAGGACAAGTAAATCAGCAAAAAGAACCGGATAATAAAAAAGAGAAATTTGAAGAATTAACAAAGATCTTAATGGGGGAACTAAGAAAATTCTTTAGACCGGAACTTCTTAACAGGTTTGACGGGCTTGTGGTTTTTGAGCCGCTAAGCGAAAAAAACATGACAGAAGTTGCAAGTTTAGGAATAAGTTCAACTAAAAAATTATTACTCTTGCAAGGAATTGACCTGGAAGCAAGTGAAGCAGCTCTAGCAAGACTTGCAAAAGAAGGATATGATCCAATTTACGGTGCAAGACCGTTAAGAAGACTTATTCAAACCGCGATCGAAAATCCAATTGCGCTTTTAATGATTAATAAAACCTTTGTTTCGGGAGACAAAATTTTAATTGATTACAATGTGCAAACAGAAGAGTTTAAGTTTACAAAAGCAGTTGTTACTTCGACTTCCCAGACTAAGCCGCAAGAAACTTCGGTTCCGGGACAACCACCGACAGCGGATGGACAATCTAAAAAAACAGAACCTCCGGCAAATGGTTTTATTCAAGAACAACTTCCTCCTGTTCCTCCCGTTCCTGTTGTTGATCCTGTAGGGCAAGGTTTAACGGCTCAGGCAAATAATCAGACACAAACAGTCAAATTTGATTCTTCTCTTCCGCCTGAGGAAAACGCAATATGAATAACGACGGGATCTTAAATAAATTATTCTTATTTCTGCGTAACACATCGGTTTTAAAAAGGGTTCTGATTGCAATAGCAGTAGTCTTACTTTTGGTTTTAGTTCCTTCTTTAATTTTGCTTTCAAAAAATAATTTCAAGGTTGTACAAAAACCTTTGGATAAAACTTGGGAGATGGTTGTATCTTTTGATACAAATTCGGAGAAGTTAACTTTAAAAAAGCTTAATTTATTGGATAAAAAAATAAAACAGGATAATAGAAGCGCAGGATTTTCTTTGTACGAGTTGATAATGTATGACGGAAGTAACGAAGCGATTTACAGAACAAAAATAAATATTACGACAGCTCTTTTATGGGATATGTCAATCGAGCCTCCGGCTTCCGGAAGCGCAAATCCCCCGCCTCCGGAAAAATTAGAAACTGTATTATATGTTCCGTTTTTAGATAAAGGGGTAAAGATTTTAATAAAAAAGAATAACGAAGAAATTCTACGAGTTGATCTTCCAAAAAAGACCGGTTTTAATTATCCCATTATTCCCAAAGTTTTTGCTCAAGACGCAAATCAAGCTTGTAGCCCTCTGGTTGTTGCTTTTGTAAGTGACGGTTATACGGATTTTAATAAATTTCATCAGGATATAGATGCGTTTAAACAGGTTTTTTTTTCGACAGAACCATATCCTTCCCAAAATATTTTTGATTTTAGAGTCGTAGATAACTCTCAATCTTTAGGTTGCAAATCAACGAGAAGTTTAAATTGTATAAACAATCCCGCAGTTGTTCAGGTTGCAAATTCGGCTCATCCTGATGCATCCAAGGTTATAGTTTTAGTTAATATGCCAATTCCTTCGGGAGGGCCATTGGGGGTAACCAGTGGAATTGGGGGAAATATTGCAGTTTTTCCAAATAACGACGGAAATATTACGAATAATACAAGAATAGTAGCTGCTCATGAATTTTTAGGTCATGCGGTTGGACTTTTATATGACCGTTATGTTTCCGCAAGCTCCTCCTATGGGAAAATAAGTGGAACTACGAGAAGCAACTGTACGGATAATTCGGTAGGAGAAATTTTTTGGCAAGGAGCAGGATCTACAGGTGTTTTTAAAGGCTGTGGAAATAAAAATAACTATGCTCCAACAGAACTTACTTGCTCTTCTCGTAACTCTGCACTATTGTCCGGTGGAAATTCAACAACCATAATGAGTGCGGTTGGTTGTGCCAGCACATTGACCTTTGACTCGGTAGAACAATATTGGATTAGAACGCAGGTTCTTCCTTTGTATTGTGGAGGCACTGCAGGAGGAGGAATCGATGGAGGGGCAACTACAACCACAACTACAACAAGTGGCGGAACAACAGGAGGAGGGAATCCTCAGACACCATTATTACAGGGAACCGTTTATACGGATTTAAACGGAAATAGCGTTCCTGACACAGGGGAGGGTTATCAAGGAGCAGTGGTTACGATAACAGGGCCATTTAATGGAAGTGCCACGACAAATAACCAGGGAAAATTTTCTTTTCCATCTCTTCCGATTGGTAATTATACAATTTCCGTAGTAGCAGGTTCTGTTAGTTTTAATCCAAGCTCTTCTTTTCCTATGGCGGCAAATATGATAAGAACTGCCGATTTTGCAATTTCTCAGGGGACAAGTGGTGGCGGCGGTGGTGGAACAGGAAGCACTTGTGGAAATGGATATTGCGAGCAAGGAGAAACTAATATAAGTTGTCCTTCCGATTGTAATACAACAACAGGAGGGGGTACGGGTGGCGGTACAACCGGTGGTGGTGCTACGGGAGGAGGGACAGGCACAGGCGGAAACACAGGGACAACCGGTCCCACTCCTACACCTTATACAACTGCAAACTGCGTTTTTGATCCCAATTGTGGCTTAAATGGAGATAAAAGCGGAATTCAAGTTTGTAATCTAAAATGCACCGTAATTAGTAAATAATTGCAATTAGACACAAAACTTCCTAAACTTAAACTATGCCCTTTTATGTAGGAATGCCAATTATTTTTTTGCGCTTTTGGTTTTTAGAAATACCTGCTTCGGTTTTTAGGCTTTTTATTTCTTTAAATAATTTTTTTATTCAACTTGTATCGTTACCTCTTTTAATAAGAACTTTTTTTAGACCCTGGAAGAATGAATATAGAGAAGGTTTGGTTGGGTTTTCTATTGGCATGGGGATATTTATTAAATTATTTGTAATCTTAGCCGACATTTTTTTACTTTTGGTTTTACTTTTCCTAGAAATAATCATAACTATTTTATTTTTCTGTTTGCCGATTGCAGTAATTTTACTGCTTTTTATTAAATGATAAATTACGCTAAAATTTCTTACTTTTATAATTTAGGTATAACAAAATTAATCCGCTTTTTATTATTTATTTTGCTTTTTGCCGGTACCATAAATCAATTTTTAATTGTTCCGCAAAAATTAATAAACTTAAGATATCCTTTATTCTTTCTCTGTATTTTCATAATGTCAGAAATTTTCTTTCGACTAAAAGTGAAAAGACAGTTTCCAAAAATTAAAACACTGGAAAATAAACAAAATTCCTTAGACTCTTTTACTATAGAAGCACTAACTTTATATTTGAGTCCCAAAACTACTTTTTTAGCTAAACTCAAAAAGCAAAATTCGGGCAGGTTTCTCTTAAAAAAAATAAATGCAGAAGAAAAAGAAATTAATAACCTCGATTTTGATAAAGATCAACTTAAAAATCTTGCCTTTGATTTAGCAAAAAAATTGGGAAGCAGTTTTGTTACGGAAGCGGATTTTTTTGCGGCATATTTTTTAGCCACCGAAGATAAAACGAAACTCCTTTTTAAAAAACAGCTAAAAGAAGAGGATCTGTTAAGTATCTTGGCTTGGACAAAAATTAGTTTTCCCAACCTTGAAAAACCTAAAAAAACGGAAATAATTTTTTGGGGACAGGGAATGGCCGAAAATTGGGTTAACGGATGGACAATAGAAACCGAAAAATACATGGTTGATTTAACTTCGGAGATTACAAAAAGAAATCCTTCGGTGGTTGCCAGAAACGATGAATACAAAATGCTCATAGAGTCTTTAATTGTAAACAAAAGCACGCTTATTATTGGAGATCCAGGTTCTGGTAGAGAGTCGCTCGTGCAGGCATTTGCTTTAGATAGTTTTTCCGGAAAGCTAAAGGGGAATCTTTATCACCAAAGATTTTTTCAGCTTATGGTTGATGCATTCTTAGCAGGTGCAGAAAACCAGGGACAGCTTGAGACAAGGCTTGACGCAATAATCGCAGAAGTTGCTCATGCCGGAGACGTAATTATTTTTATTAAAGACTTTGAAAATATTTTGGGAAGCTCTGCTTTCCATTTGGATATTTCGGGAGCACTTGTACCATATATAGAAAAAGGAATAGTTAGAATAGTTGCAACAATTACTCCCGGGGCTTTTAAGCAATATGTAGAGCCGATGCACGAATTATTATCCTCGTTGCAAACAATTAAATTAGAAGAACCTGATACGGATAAAACAAGATTAATGCTTTTTAACAATGCTTGGCATATTGAAAAGATCAAAAATATTTTTATTAGTTACAGAGCGCTTCTTGCGTCAATAAAATTTGCAGATAAATACAATAAGGATTTGGTCTTACCGGGTTCTGCAATAAGATTATTGGAAGATGCATCAACTGCGATATCAATTTCCGGAAAGAAAGAGCTGGAAGAAGAAGACGTTGTTGCCCAAATAGAAAGAAAAACAAACATTTCCGTTGGTGTGCCAAAAGAAAAAGAAAAAGAATTATTACTGCACATGGAGGAAAAGATGCATAAGAGAGTTATAGGTCAAAATGAAGCTGTTTTGGTAGTTTCGGAAGCAATGAGGAGATTAAGATCGGGTCTTTCCGATCAGAAGAAACCAATTTCATTTCTCTTTTTAGGACCAACAGGTGTTGGGAAAACGGAAACTGCAAAGGCCTTGGCGGAAATTTATTATGGATCGGAAGAGAAAATGATTAGGCTTGATATGAGCGAATATTCTTCGGAAGATGGAGTAAAAAGATTGCTTGGAGCAATGCCGGGAGAGGGACCGGAAAAAGGGGAGTTAATAGATAAGGTTTATGACAATCCGTATTGTCTAATTCTTTTGGATGAATTTGAAAAAGCAAATTATAAAATTCACGATTTATTTTTGCAGGTTTTTGACGACGGAAGATTAACGGACAATAAAGGAAAAACCGTTTCTTTTGCAAACGCAATTATTATTGCAACATCAAATGCTGCTTCGGAGATGATAAGAGAGGAAGTAGAAAAATCTCCTAATCTGGATAAAGGTTTTAAAGAAAAATTATTTGATTTTTTGCAAACAAAAGGAATTTTTAAACCGGAACTTCTTAATAGGTTTGACGATACAATTATATTTAAGCCTCTAAATCCTGCCGAGATTTCAGAGATAACGCAATTGTTAATGAAAAGCTTAGTAAAAGGAATTGCCGAAAAAGATATTCGAGTGGAATTTGACGAAAAAATTATAGAGAAAATTTCCAAAGATGGTTTTGACGAACAATTTGGAGCAAGACCGATAAAACGAGCAATTCAAGACAGCATAGAAGATGTAATTGCCAAAAAAATACTTTCCGGGGAAATTAAGAGAGGAGATAAAATGGCTTTATCTACAGATCAAAACAACGAACTTCTTATAAAAATAAATTAGTTTGACAGTATCCTCTATAATAGTGTGACCTTTATGATTGGGATTAAAATTATTGTTGCTTTAGTTTTGGGTTTTTTGGTTTTCTCCGGAAATTCTGTTTTAAAACAACCGCAGAAAAAAGAAATACAGAAACAGGGTGACGTGACAAATGCCAAAAAGATTTCTCCTTCTCCTGTTCAGGTTAACGTTAATAATAATCAAAAAGATATTTCCCCGACAAAAGTGCCTGTTCAAAATCAACCGGCGGCGGATAATTCCTGGATATACCCAAACTCACAAATAATCAGTAGTTTAGGAAACGAATTTGTCCTAAAAACCCGGGATGATTCACAGATAACGACTAATTGGTATAAAAATAAAATTAAACAAGCCGGTTTTGACGCTCTTTCTGTTGCTCAAACAAATTCAAATGGCAATGTTTCAAATAAACTATCCGGTTCAATCGGCCAAAAGGAAGTAAACATTGAGATAAATAAAGCCGGCGAAAGCGAAATGACAGAGATAAGAGTGTTTTTAAAATTGACTATTGACAATTAAAAAAAATAGTAATAAGATCAACAAACTTTAAATTGAACTGCCCGAAGAGGCGGTTTTTTTATGAAAAAATATTTTAAAATTACATTTTGCCTAATTATTGCCACAGTTTTCTTATTGGGTATTAGAAATCAAGTTTTCTCACAAAGTATTGAAACAGAAGATTCTTCCAGTCTATCGGTTATAAACAATGAAACAAATACTACTCACGAAGATTGTGATTGCGAAGAGACTTTAACACCAACTTCAACCATAGAACCTTCAATAACACCAACGGTTGAGCCATCAATAACTTCAACTCCAACTCCAACTTCAACACCAAATGTTGGCGGACCGGGAGACGGAAGGTCTGATGGACGTTCCGATGGAAGATCAGATGGAAGATCAGATGGAAGAAGCTCTTCTTTTCAAGCTCAGGTTTTAGGAGCATCTACGGGACCGGCAGTTTTAGGACTTTCTACAACCGGTGGTGAAGGAAGCGTTGCACTACAATTAGTACAGCTTTTCGGAGCATTAGTTTCCGGAGTAGCAGGATTTACATTCTTTAAAAAGAATGCCTAAAAAAAAACTAAAACAAAGTAAAAAGACCGCAAAACTTCAGTTAAGAGATAAAACAATTGGAATTTTTTTTGTATTTTTAAGTCTTTTTATTCTTCTATTTCCTTCTTACTTAAAACATAACAGCAAGCTTAATCCTGTAAAAGTCAACTTCGAGTTAAAAGAATCACAGGATAAGGAATTAATTCCGGATAGGATTATTTTGCCTGATGTAAATATAAACGTAATTGTAAAAGAAGCAAAAATAGAAAAAGGATATTGGCAAGTTTTTGACAATACAGCTTCTTACGGTCAAGGAAGTGCGGTTCTTAACGAAAAGGGAAACATGGTAATTTTTGCTCATGCAAGAGAGGGACTTTTTTATAATCTAAAAGATATTAAAGAAAACGATTTAGTATTTGTTTACAATAAAAAACAAAGATTTACTTATAAAGTTAAAAAAATTAAATCTGTTTACCCCAATGAAACCAACGTAATTGCCCCGACGAAAAATGAGATTTTAACTCTTTATACATGTACCGGATTTTACGACGAAAAAAGATTGGTTGTAGTTGCAAAGCCCGTTTTATTAGGTTCGGAAATTCCCTTGACTTTTTAAAATAAAAGGTTTATATTAACGTAAACCTCTTGCCTAACTGTCCTCAAATATGGCTAGTAATTATTCTACAAAAAATGTATCGGAACATCTCATAGAAGAGCTTGTTCAGTCAATCCAAAATATTAGAGGTTGGGGAAGTATAGAAATCTTCATTCAGGATTTTAATGTAACTCAAATTACGGAAAAAAATATCAAGAAATCAAACGGAAATGTTTTAAGCGCAAAATAGTACTTGACATGGCGGCTTAAAAATTATAAAAATAGTTTTAATAAAAGTTGCTGACCGTAAACGGAGGCACCCTTGGAAAAGGGGTGCCTTTTTTAGTTATGAAAATTTGCAGGAATATTTTCATTTTGATAACCGCTGTTTTTTTAAAAAAAACCGCGGTTTTTTGATCTTAAAATGACCCGCCTATACGAAAGTTAAGGCGAGGTGCGAAAGGAGGTGAAAAATAAATGTACAAAAAATTATTAATTGCAGGAGCAAGCTCAGCTTTACTCCTTGCAACAGTAGTTCCAGCCTTTGCAGGGAACGATGAAGGCGGTGTAAGAGTGGAGAATGACGCACACGTCAGAAACACAGCCTTAGCAGTTTCTAACACCGGTTTAAATAGAATCAGTGGGCACGAAGTTGAAGGCAGTGCAAGAATAAGGACTGGAAGAGCAGATTCATTTGCAGAAGTACAAAATAACGTCAACAAAACAAATGTTGATGTATGTGGATGCGGAGATGAATCTTCTGTAAAAGTGGAGAATGACGCACACGTCAGAAACACAGCCTTAGCAGTTTCGAACACCGGTTTAAATAGAATCAGTGGGCACGAAGTTGAAGGCGGAAGAATCAGAACAGGTGCTTCCTATTCTGACGGATATATAAATAATGTGGTTAACACCACAACAGTAGGAGGAGAATAATCTTCTCTTTTTTGTCCTGGAGAGGGGTGAAATTCCCCTCTCCAGGAGTAATCCTTATTTATGTTTTTAAAGTTTAAAAAAACATTATCAATTGCATTAATTTTAATATTGCTTTTTACAAAAGCTCTAACGCCTGTTGCGGTTTATGCACAAGTTGCCGATCCTACGGTTGATTCAAGTTCTGTAACTCCAACAGAAACTCCGACACCTACACCCGATCCAACGACTACTTCGTCCGATTTAATATTAACAGAAACTCCGACACCTGCACCCGATCCAACTCCGATTGAATCGGGACCAACGACAACTATAGATAACGTAGCCGATGTTACAAATAATTTAGATACAACGGCTATTACTGGAGAAAATGAGATAAGTGCAACAGATTCAGCTGAAGTGCTTTTAGATAACGTTGCATCCCTACCACCTGCCAGTCAAGATAGTTCAACAGCAAGTGTAAACACGGGAGATAGTGTTTCGGTTTCTACCGCAGAAAATAACATTAACTCCACATCCGTAAACAGCAAAATTGTTTATCAGACAATAAATATTTTTGCCGATCAATCCGGAAACATAGATTTAACAACTCCGACTAACGTTATAAATTCAATTTTAAATGTCGATAAAAAAACAGATCCGGTTATTAACGTTACAATAATAAGTAACGAAAATTACGCATATTTATCTAACGACATAGTATCCGTAGCAAATACGGGAGGAAATTCGGTTGCGGGAGCAGATACGGCATACGTAAATACAGGAAATGCATATTCGGCGATTTCTCTTTTAAATAAAGTAAATCTAACGGTTATTAATTCGGAGCTTCATTTAATAACCATTAATATTTTTGGAAAGCTTTCCGGTAATATTATTTTGCCCGACCAAACAATTAACCATTCCCCATGCTCTAATTGCAGTTATCCTGTAGATATTAGTAATATTGCAAACGTAGAAAATAATGTTAGCTCAACGGCTGTAACCGGACAAAACAAAATTGAAGGAAACGGTCTTACCGCAATCCAAACAGGAGACGCACTTGCCGTATCTAATATTTTAAATTTGGTTAATTCAAATTACATAGGAGTAAATCTTACCAACTTAGAAATTATCAATTATGGGAATTGGCAAGGAAGCTTTTTAGGCTGGGGAGATTTGGTTAAGCAAAATGCCTTAGGGGGAGTAGAAATTACCAGTCTTGGCTCTGAATGCGCTACTTGCGGAGGCGGAGGAGTAAATGTTAATAATTATGCGGAGATTCTAAATAATATTTCTTCCAGTGCAAACACAGGAGGCAATGATATTAATGCAAACAGCGCAACAATTAGAACAGGTAATGCGGTTTCGCAAGTATCTTTATTTAATCTTGTTAACAGTAATTTTATTGGAACAAACGCATTTTTTGCCTTTATTAATATTTTTGGAGATTGGACAGGTGATATTGGGGGAGCAAGCGAATTTGCGGCCTTAAATCCTGAACCATCTAACGATTCAATAAAGTCAACGTCAGATCAGTCTGTAAGAGAAGATGGGGGGTTATTAGAAGTTAGTCAGTCAAATAATGTTGGAGAGCATGTTTTGCCGGGAGATACGGTTACATTTTTTATAAAAGTTAAAAATCCGGGAAAAGGCAAGTTGTACGAAACAAAACTAAGGCTAACTTTGTTAAAAGATGGGGAAGAAGTTGGAGGAACAATTTTCGACCTGGGAGTAATTGAGCAGGGAAAATCATTTAAGGTAACAACCGGTTTGGTTCTTTCAAAACTTGCACCCGGAGGAAAATATGTTGCCAGGGCAACCGCAGCCGGATTAACAGGTCAAGACAACAAAGAACTTTTTGCTTCGGCAGACAGCGATTTTAAAATCTTTGGAAATGGATTTGCCGGTTTAAGTTCGGGTGAGGAATCACAAAAAATAAATAAAATGGTTCTAGGTACGATAGCAAAGCCGGAAAATAAAACAAAAGCAAAAAATGATCAAGCCCAAAAATTATACCTTTTATTAATATTAACCGCTTATACCGGAATTAAAGTTGTCAAAAAGCGAAAAATCGTAGCAGAGCTTTTTGCTGCAAAACTGCCGGTTAAAGTAAGGCTTTATACCTTGCGCTCAATTCTTCTCTAAAAAATCCGGAAATTTTTGACTGAATTAATCTTGTTCATTCGACAAACTTAGGATTACAGCCTTTCATTTATTGACTGAAAGACCTACATCTGCTAAAATAGCTTTGAATTAATGGTGGGAAGACAAGCCCACCATTTTTAAGATATGCCGGCAATACAAAGAAGCGAATTTGCATTAGCGCTAAATCAGGTAGCCACCGAAAGGGGGATAGATCCTGAATTGGTCTTAGATACCGTCAAAAACGCTATCCTTGCAGCTTACAGAAAAGACCACCCGGGAACAGAAATTACGGAATTTATAGCAACTCTAGATAATAATACCGGAGAGGCTAAAATTTTCCACGACGGCAAAGACGTAACTCCTCCGGGTTTTGGAAGAATTGCCGCTCAAACTGCAAAACAAGTAATATTACAAAAAATCCGCGAAAAAGAGAAAGAAGCAATAATGACCGATTATAAGCTTAAGATGGGAACAGTTATAAATGGAATGGTGCTAAGGTTTGCAGGTCCAAATATAATTATTGATGTTGGCAAAACAGAAGCAGTTATGCCTCCTCAGGAACAAATTCAAAGCGAAAAATATCATCTAAACCAAAGGTTAACGGTTTACCTTGCGGAAATAAGAGAAGGACTAAGGGGAGACGAGATAATCGTTTCCAGAGCCGCTTCAGGTCTTTTAGCAGGGCTGTTTAGAAGAGAAGTGCCTGAAGTTGCACAAGGATCGGTGGAGATAAAAGAAATTGCCAGAGAACCGGGTGCAAGAAGTAAAATTGCGGTCTTTTCAAATCAATCCGGAATTGATCCTGTTGGAAGTTGTGTCGGTCAAAAGGGAGTAAGAGTACAGGCTGTTATCCAGGAATTTAACGGAATTGAGAAAATAGATATAATTCAGTGGCAAGAAAACCCAAAAAATTATATTGCACAAGCATTATCTCCTGCAAAAGACGTTAAAGTAGAGCTTAACGAAAAAGAAAAAATAGCCCATGTTATAGTTAATCCGGAAGAATTATCTTTGGCGATTGGCAAAGAAGGACAAAACGTAAGGCTTGCTTCAAAATTAACAGGATATAGGATCGAAATAGAAGGAAGTGAAGCTTCTCCTGCCGAAGTTACAGAAGAACAGCAAATAAAAGTGGAAGCTACGGAAAAGGTTAAAGAAGTTAAAACCAAAAAAAAGTCCCCCTCCGTTAAAGCTACGGAAGAGAAAGTAAAAAAAACTAAAAAAACCTCCAAAGCCAAAACAAAAACTAAGTCCAAAGCCAAAACAAAAGAAGCCTAAATATGGGATTTTTAACTTTAAATTTTGAGTTTGAGCTTAATTACGAGAAACAATTATGGATAGTAAAAACAAAAAGAGTAGCAGTTTATCGGAATATCCTCCCGTAGTAGCGGTATTAGGGCATGTTGACCACGGGAAAACTTCGCTTTTAGATACAATCAGAAAAACAAACATTGCTTCGCGCGAGCATGGTGGAATTACCCAAAAAATTGGAACTTCGGAAATAGAAATCCCTCACGAAGGTAAAAAAAGAAAAATAACCTTTATAGATACTCCTGGTCATGAAGCTTTTGCAAACATGCGTGGCAGAGGAGTAATGGCAGCAGATATTGCTCTTCTAATTATTTCTTCAACAGACGGAGTAATGCCGCAAACAAAAGAAAGCATTGATCTTCTAAAAGCTTCAAAAATTCCTTTCATTGTTGTTTTAACAAAATCCGATTTGCCGGATAAAAATGTTGAAAAAGTAAAACAACAGCTTTTAAAAGAAGAAATTACCCTGGAGACTTATGGTGGAGACGTGCCTGTTATTGAGGTTTCTGCAAAAGCAAATCATAATATTAAAGAGCTTTTAGATCTAATCCTTTTAGTTTTTGACTTAAATCACGATAAATACCATTTTTCCGCAAAAAATCCGCTTGAGGCAATAGTAATAGAATCCCGATTGGATCAAAAATCCGGTCCAAAAGCTACAGTTATAGTAAAAAACGGTATATTAAAAGTGCGTGAAGAAATATTTGCAGATAATATTAAGGCTAGGATTAGAAGTTTAATAAACGATAAGGGACAGCAATTAAAGGAGGTAACGGTTGGTCAAGGCGTAGAAATTTTAGGTTTCGAAGACATTCCAAAAGTTGGAGGAGTAGTTAGGTCTAAAGCGGATGAGAAACAAGAAGTTTTATTAGAGGTTCCAAAGGAGACAGAGGCAGTTCCGATTGGACCTAAACAGGAAGATGAGAGTCAAAAAGGAATGCCCATTTTTATTATTAGAACGGACACTCATGGATCGCTTGAGGCAATTCTAGAAGCACTTCCAAAGGAACTAAAGATTGTTTCGGCAAGACCCGGAGATATTGAATCTTCGGACGTATTATTTGCAAAATCGGTAGGAGCGGTAATATTAGGTTTTAATATAAAAATAAAGCCGGACGTTTTAAAATTAGCTGCAACCGAAAAAATTCTGCTTAGAAATTATAGTCTGATTTACGAAATGATAGACGAAGTAAAGGATTTACTAGAGGGTAAAAGACTATCGATGCAGGAACAGGTTTACGGTACGGCAAAAGTTCTTGCTTCTTTTCCTTTTGAAAAGACTAAGGTTTTGGGAATTTCGGTTTTAGACGGTAGGGTTGCTAAAGGCGATCGTATAAGGCTAATTCGTGGGGATGAAATTATCGGAGAAAGTCATGTTTCTTCCGTAAGACAAGGTAAAGATCAGACTTCCAAAGTAGAAAAAGGACAGGAGGCAGGAATAGTAATTTCGCCTCTCCTTGACTTTACTATAGGTGATATGCTAATATGCCATAATTAAAGCAGGCATATGGATAGCTTAACTTTTAAACAAATAAAAGACCTAATAGACAGCAATCAAGAGATTGCAGTTGTCGCAGGTAAAAATCCCTCCTTAGATGATATGGGTGCAGCCCTATCTCTTTATTTGGCAATAACCGCTCTTGGGAAAAATACTGTAATTGCAGCTCCTGAACCGCCAATTGTAGAAATTTCCAATTTAGTTGGAATTAATAAAGTAAAGACCGGTTTAGGCGGTCAAGGGGGAGATCTAATAGTATCTTTCCCATATAAAGAAGGAGAAATCGATAAAGTTTCTTACACTTTGGAAAACGAGCTTTTAAATATAGTTGTTAAAGAAGGACCTTTAGGACTTAATTTTTCCCAAAAAGACGTTAAATTCGCTAGAGGAGTAGGTGGAGTTCCAAAGCTTTTGCTTGTAATAGGATCGCCGAGATTATCGGATTTATCCGGAATTTTTGATATAGCAGATCTTAAAGATACAACTGTTGTAAATATCGATAATAAACAAGAAAATCAGGGATTTGGAGATTTAGTTATGGTTTCGGCAAAATCTTCTTCTGTCTCCGAAATAGTTGCCAATTTAATTTTATATTTAGGTTTTCCGATTGATCAGGATATCGCCCAAAATCTTTTGTCAGGGATTACTTTTGCAACCGGTGATTTTCAAAGTTCCAGCACTAGTTCTTTAGCTTTCGAGATGGCAGGAATTTTAATGAGAAACGGAGCAAGAAGAATGTCTTTGGTAAGACAAAGAAGTACGGATTTTGACTCATTTGTTCCGGCACAACCCCAACCAATAATCCGTCCGGCTTTACAGCCACAAGCGCAACAGCCAAAACAATCATCAGAAGATGTAATAGCAAGATTAAGAAAACAAATTTTAGAATCGCAAAAAAGGCAAGAGCAAAGGGCGTCTACTCCTATTGAATCTCAACCTCAGGTTGATAAAGTCCAAGAGGTTTCTCCAATAGATCAGGTAGAAAAAGAAAGAGTGATAGAAAATCCTCCGGAAGATTGGTTAACCCCAAAAATTTACAAAGGTTCCACCAACTTTTAACTGATTGTAAATCAAAACAGGAACTGCTATAATACAAAAGTTCAAAAACAAAAAAACAATAAACAAAGAACGAAAGAAAAATAATTAATGCCACTAAGTACTACACAAAAACAAGACATTATAAAACAATTTCAAACTGCAGACGGCGACACAGGAAGTCCCGAAGTGCAGATTGCTCTTTTAACAATTAGAGTAGAAAAATTAACAGAACATTTAAAAGGACACGCACACGATAACCATTCAAGGCGCGGTTTGCTTTCCATGATTGCAAAAAGAAGAAGACTTATTAATTTCTTAAAGAAAGTGGACGTAAAACGCTCCTCTGGAATAGAGAAGAAGATAGGGCTAAAAAAAGTTAATAAATGAAAAGTACCTCGGTAGAGCTAGAATTAGCAGGAAAAAAAATAACCTTTCAAACCGGTGAGTTGGCGATGCAAGCTACATCATCTATTTTGGCAAGAATGGGTGACACTATGGTTTTGGTTACAGTTGTGGAAGGAAATCTTCGTGAAGATATAGATTATTTCCCATTAACGGTAGAATACATTGAAAGATTATACGCAGGCGGTAGAATTAAAGGAAGCCGTTGGGTAAAACGAGAAGGAAGACCTTCCGATGATGCAATCCTAACAGCAAGATTAATTGACCGCTCCATTAGACCGCTTTTTCCTAAAGAATTCAAAAAAGAAGTTCAAGTTATTGCAACAGTGCTTTCCGTAGATGGAGAAAATGATCCGGCAATCTTATCTCTGATTGCAGTCTCCGCAGCGCTCACAATTTCCAGAATTCCATGGAATGGACCTGTTTCGGCAGTTAGAGTTGGATATGTTAAAGAAAACGGAAACGGCAATGCGGAATTTGTTATAAATACCGGAGCAGCCGAGGGAGAATTTTCCGAGCTGGATTTGGTCGTTACTCAAACTAAAGAAAAAACTCTCATGCTTGAGGCAGGAGCTCTTCAGGTACCTAACGATGTAATGGTAGAAGCTATTAAAAAAGCTCAAACCGAAAACACAAAAGTAATTGAGTTTATTGAAAAATTAGCCAAAGAAGTCGGAGACAAAAAAGAGGAAGTAACTCCCGATCTAAGACTAATTGAAGCAGTAAAACTTATCGAAAAATCTTATAAAGCGGAAGTGGTAAAACTTCTCAAAGACAGAATGGAGAAGGAATCCGGTAATTCAGCGGAGCTAATAGAGAAAATTATTACAGAGCAAAAACTGGCAAATCCGGAATTTGAATTAGATAAAAAAACAATTGCTAAATCAATAGATTATGTTCTTTTCAAGAATATTAAAGAAGATATTGTTAAAAAGGGAATTAGACCGGACGGGCGAAAACTGGACCAGGTTAGAGAAATAAATTTAAGAGTTTCAGTTCTTCCCAGAACTCATGGTTCGGCAATTTTTCAAAGAGAAAATACCCAAGCACTCTCCGTTGTAACTCTTGGTTCTCCCCGCATGGAGCAACTAATTGAATCGGCAGAAGGAGAAGAGGTAAAAAGATACATCCATCATTATTCGGGACTTCCCTATTCTTTTGGTCAAACAGGACGTGTTGGTACTCCATCCAGGAGGGAGATAGGGCACGGAGCATTGGCAGAAAGAGCGCTTCTAGCCGTAATACCAAAACAGGAAGTTTTTCCTTATACAATAAGAGTTGTCTCGGAAGTTCTGTCACAAAACGGATCAAGTTCAATGGCTTCTACCTGCGGATCAACACTTGCTCTTATGGACGCAGGAGTTCCTATCGTAAAACCGGTTGCCGGTATTTCAATTGGAATGATGTCGGATGGAGACAAATATGAACTTATTACAGATATTATCGGTCTTGAAGATTTTTCCGGAGATATGGATTTTAAAGTTGCCGGAACTGCAGACGGCGTAACAGCGATTCAATTAGATGTTAAAAATTCGGGATTAACGATAGAACAGATTACCCAAACTTTCGAAAGAGCAAAAATCGCAAGATTATTCATTTTGGAAAAGATGCTTTCGATAATGCCTAACTTCAGGGAGGAAGTTTCCGAATACGCACCAAAGATAGAGATGGTTAAAATTCCGGTTGAAAAAATTGGAGAGGTTATTGGTCCCGGAGGAAAAGTAATTAAAAATATTATTGCTTCAACAGGGGCAACGGTAGACGTAGAAGATGATGGATCTGTAGCAATCTCCGGAACAAGCGAAGAAGCAGTTCAAAAAGCAGTTGATTGGGTAAAGGGATTGGTCAGGGAAGTAACACCTGGAGAAATTTTTGATGGAGAAGTTAAAAGAATTCTTCCATTTGGAGCTTTTGTTGAGATTTTACCGGGAAAAGAAGGGATGGTTCACGTCTCTAAAATGTCTACGGAATTCGTAAAAGATCCAAACGAGATTGTTTCGATCGGACAAAAAGTAAAAGTAAGAGTTGTCGAAGTGGATGAACAGCATAGGATAAATCTTTCCATGTTGTTTGGAGAAGACGCGGAAGGTGGAAATAGGAGAGAAACTCCCGGTTCGGGACGGGACACAGGAGAAAGAAGAGGATCGGCAGTAACAGGAAGAAGTAGTGCTCCAAGAAGAAGTTACGATCCGCAGCCGGTAAGACCGCAAAGCGATCATCCTTTAGCAATGCAGTTTAGGCGAGAAAGAGAAACGGAATGGCGTGCAAAAAACATGCAAAATAGACCGCGCAGTGGAACAGGTATGCCGCCACGTTACAATCGAAAACCCTCTCGGTAGTTTAATAAGCTTTTATCACCTATATCCTGCTCCCATTTACAGCCCGGTTGTTGTATTATTAATATATGGATTCAAATGGTTCTCTGGAAGTTCAATTGCAAAAGCTGGAAGAAAAAGTAAAAGCAGCAATTTTGCCTGCCGATCTAAACGAAAAAGTAGAAGGAATGCTTTCCATGCTTAAAGCAGGTCTAAAAGCGGGAGGTGCAACTTTTATTAATTTTGAAAGTACGGCAAAATACATTGATTGGATAACCTCACTTCCCTTTACAAAAGAAACAAAAGACCTTTTAGATTTAAATGCGGCAAAACAAATTTTAGACAAAAATCATTACGGCTTAGAAAGTGTAAAAAACAGAATTTTAGAATATTTAGCCTCGATAATGCTTAATTTAAAAATAACCCAAGGACAAGATGCCACAATAAGAGCCCCCATACTTTGTTTAATCGGACTTGTAGGTACGGGTAAAACAACTCTTGCTTATTCCGTGGCGGAAGCGCTTGGAAGAAAATTTGAAAGAATTCCTTTTGGAGGAATGGGAGATGCTAAGATTTTACGCGGTCAGTCGCGCGCTTTGGCAGAAGCGGAACCGGGATCAATCGTTAAAAAAATTATTCACGCGCAGAGCAGAAATTCGGTAATTTTGTTGGACGAATTAGATCGCGTAACCGAAGCTGCAAGAGCAGATATTATGGGTGTTTTGGTTGAGCTTTTAGATCCTGAGCAGAACAAGGCTTTTACGGATCATTACATAGATTATCCATTCGATTTGTCTCATTCGTTGTTTATTACAACCGCCAATAACACGACCAATATTTCAACTGCAGTTCTAGACAGGCTTGAAATAATCCAAATGCCTTCCTACACAGACGAAGAAAAAATTGTAATTGCCAAAACTTATCTTTTTCCAAAAATCAGAAAAATATCAGGTCTTTTGGATAATCAGCTGCTAATAGATGATCCGTTATGGCAAAATATTATCCGTCCTTTGGGTTTTGATTCGGGAATAAGGAGTTTAGAAAGAACAATAGAAGGAATCTGCCGAAAAACAGCGAGAATGATAATTGAAGGAAAAGTTGCGCAAAACACACAGGTTCATATAACCGCCGAAAATATTAAACAATTTTTATCTACATGATCTATAATCAAAAAATAATAATCAAAAAACAAAAAACAATAATTTATGGAAAATAAAATTTCTTTTATTCCTCTTGGAGGAACAGGCGATGTTACAAGAAACATGTACCTTTACGAATCCGAAACGGAAATTCTTGTCGTTGATTGCGGACTTGGTTTTGCTGACGAGACAGCGCTTGGGGTTGATCTTCTTTTACCCGATATCTCTTATTTACTGCAAACAAAAAAGAAAATTGTCGGTATGGTTTTAACCCATGGACATGAAGATCATATTGGAGCAATGCCATTTCTGATCCCGCAGCTCCCATCTTTTCCGATTTTTGCAACACCCTTAACGGCTGCTTTTGCTAACTCAAAACTTGTGGAGTTTAGATCTCCGGCACGGGTAAAGACGGTTAATTTCGACGGAGGAGATATTACTCTTGGCGGATTTAAAATTTCTTTTATCCGCGTAACCCATTCTATTCCGGATGCGGCAAATCTTTTTATTAGAACTTCGGTTGGAAATTTTTACCACGGCAGTGATTTTAAATTTGACTTAACACCATTTGATAAAAAACCGACAGATTTTACCAAAATGGCAAAGGTTTCTTCCGAGGGGGTTCTGTGTTTAATGTCCGATTCTCTTGGATCTGAAAGAGAAGGAAATACACCGTCTGAACAGGCGCTCGAAAAAAGCATCGAAGCAGAAATGCGCAACTGTGAAGGTAAATTTATACTAACCACTTATAGTTCTAATATTTCACGTCTTAACCAGGCGGTTATTGCGGCACAAAAAGTAGGTAGAAAAGTGTGTTTCGTAGGACGTTCTTTAATCCGGGCAAAAGATATTGCGGAAAGCTTGGGATACATGAGCTTTCCAAAAAATTTTGTAATAAGTGTTGATCAAGTTAAGAATTTTAAAGATCGCGATCTTTGTTTAATTGTTGCAGGAAGTCAGGGTCAGGAAAATTCTTCCATGACTAGGGTCGCAAACAATGAGCACAGTAATGTAAGTCTTGGTCCAAAAGACGTAGTGGTCTTTTCTGCAGATCCGATTCCAGGAAACGAAATTTCCATAAATTCCGTAATTGATGCAATCGCCAGAACCGGCGCAAAAGTAGTTTATTCGGAAATAAGCGATAGCTTTCACGTTTCCGGGCATGGTTCTTCCCAGGACATACTGCTTATGATGGCAATTACAAATCCCAAGAGAGCTGTCCCAATTGGAGGAACTTACAGGCAAATGGTTGCCTATAGAGATCTTGCAAAACTCCATGGTTTACAAGAGCAAAACATTCATCTAATCGAAAACGGGCAGGAGCTTGTTTTTACTTCCGAAAAAGCAGCTTTGGGCAGAAAAATTCCGCTTAAAACTGTTTACGTAGATGAGATCTCCGGAGAGGAAGTAGAGCAATTTGTTTTGCGTGACAGGCAGAAAATTGCTCAAGAAGGAGTAGTAATTGTTATGGTTGAGATAGATACTCAAACAGGACAGATTGTAGAAAGTCCAAATATAATTGCCCGCGGATTTTCTACGGAAGAAGCAAGAAATCTTAATAAAAATTTAAGTCAGGAATTAAAAAGAAATTTCCAAGCAAGAAAAGGTACGGTTAAGGATTGGATAAGGTTTAGAAAGTTAACCGGAGAAATTTCGGAAAACTACATTTATAAAAACTTCAAAAAACACCCTCTGGTTCTGCCGGTTGTAGTAGAAGTTTAAGAAATTATTATTGGTTGAGGGCTTTAACGCATTCCGCTTTTGCAGCAGCATCGGTGATCTGATCACACGGTGATCCTTGTGGAGTTGTTGTTTTTTCGGTAGCTGTTGGCTGTTGGATGTTTTTTAGCATTGCTGAAAGATCGGTAAACTTTATATTTGTCGGAGGAGTAAATTTTCCGTTGTCCGCTGACCAAGGTGTGCATTTTAGTCCGGTTTCTTTTTTTAGATCAAAAACTTCATTACTGCCGGATTGTCCATTTGCACCGGGGGTAATTTTTGCTTCATCAGCTTTTATTTTTACTCCTTCTGTCTGACCGGAACTCCAGATGTATGAATATGTTCCGTCTGTAATCATATGGCTTTCTACAGTTTTACCTTCTACTGTGGTTTTAAAATCTCCGGCCATTCTTTTACCTGAAACAAATATTATTCCTGTTCCTCCGCCTGCGGTTTCGTCGTTTACAGTACAGGTTACGCTTTTGCCTGCTAATAAAAGATCCTGAATGGTTCCTTTAACAGCATCTCCTACTGTTTTTGCACCTTCGGAGACTGTATTTGGCGTTCCTGTGGTTTTGGAAGCTTGATATTGTTTATAGCCTAAATATCCGAGTAAAAGAAGAACTATTACTGCAATAATTATTCCGATCTTTTTCATTAATTTGAAGTATACTCCCGATATTTTTTCCAGTCAATAGTTGTTTTTATAACGGTTGACATTGTTTTAAGGAAATAGTATGTTTTTATTTAGTAGACATTTTTAAAAAAATATGGATGATCAGCAACAATCTGTAAATTCGGTTCCTGTTCAAAATATTGTTCCTCCGAAACCGCAATCTAATTTTTATAAGAAACTTTCATTTCTTTTAATTGCAGTTGTTTTAATTGCGGTGGTTGTCGGAGGGGCATATCTGTTTGGAAAAGCGGGCGTAAAACCTGAGGAAAAAAGAGGAGAGAAAGTTATTTCTTTAACCAAGGCTTTGGACGTAACTCCATCTCCTACTCTTACTCCTGAAGCCGTAATTCCTGCCGCTTGGAAGCTGTATGAAGCTGTGGATTATGTCGTTAGCTTCAGATATCCCGACACTTGGGAAGCACCAAAGGTTGAAATAAACAAAAAAGAAGAAGGGATGATAGATTTAGATTATAAAAGTTTAATTTTCGAAGATAAACCTGACGGATCATGGAAATCTGTTGAATTATCAAATATTAGTACTTATCAAGATAACGCAATTCTAAAAGCAAAAGTTGAAAAACTAAAAACTATTTATCAAACAAAAACCGTTGATCCAAAAGAATGGTTTTGGCTTCCACCAAGTAATGCTGCTATTGTTGCAACTTCAAAAGTTCAATATTTAGAAAATAGCGATTCTTCTATGAGAGGAGCTTACTATTATGCATATATCGGACAAGGGGAGATAGAACCGGTTTCCACAACTAGAAAACTATTTAATTTAGTAATAGTCTTAACAGATGGAAAAGCGAAAATTGTGCAAATCCAAATTCGCACTTCATATACAAAGCTTGCCAGCAGAACCTATACTGAACTTAATGATTGCAACTTGGATACGGGTCGAACAAAATGTATGGTAGACAAAGAACTCGTAGACAACCTTTCGATTTATAAAAATATCGCCTCAAGCATTATTAGTAAATAAAAAAATTAAATGACTAAAAAAAAATTTACTTCGGAACAAGCTAAGGAAATTGGTGAAAAACTGGGTGTAGATTGGTCTCTGTTTGACATTGAGCAGTTTAGAATGGGCATGGATGTAGAACTAGAGCACGGAACAGTAGATCTAAACACAAACGTTACCAATGACGATCCTCTTTTAACTGCTAAAATTACACTTGCGCATTTAAATGAAATTCGTGATTATTACACCCGTCTCTACGAAATGGAGGAAGAGGGGGAAAGTTACTGGGAAAATCAGGGAAAATAATTTTAGTTAGTTCCTCCTTCCTTTGTCATATTATTTTTAAATTCTTAAGAATGTTAGAAAAATAAATTTTGGAGAAATAAAAAAACTTGTAGTACGAATATTAAGCGTATATAATAAATTTTAATGGCAAAAAGATCATATCGTTCTAGAAAACCAAAATTAAAGCTAAAGCTAAAAAAGAACACTATTTATTCTCTTTTTTCCTTTGGGCTTATTTTAACAGGTTTAATTCTATACCTTTCTTTTACCAGAAACGGAAATTCATTTATCATTTTAAATGATTCTTTAGTTAGTTATTTTGGTTTTTCTGCTTATCTTTTTCCTCTTGGTCTAATCTTACTGGGTTTTTTATTTTTAAGACTTAAAATATTTTTGTCAAAACCCAATGTTGCCTTAGGGTTTTTGCTTTTCTTCGTTTCAATTAACGCTCTTTCCAAAGGCGGTTTTATCGGAAGCTATTTATTTCAGGTAATCGCCGATATCCTTACATCAACCGGTGCATATTTGATCTATTTGTTTGGTATGTTTGTTGGATTAATAGTACTATTTGATACTTCTATGGATAAGCTTTTTAACGGAATAATATTTGTTTTTTCAAATCTTGGCAGGCTTTTCCCAAGTAAGATTGTTGACTATTTTAAGAAAGACAAAATTCCGTCGCTTAACAGCAACAGAGAAATGACAATTAAGGGAATGAACAAAAACTTCCCGTCTGTTCAAAACGTTAAAGGGCCTCAATCAACAACCTCGGTTAAAAAAGACTCGCCTCTTATTGCGGACAAATTAGTTCAAAATACACTTGGTAAAAATGTTTTATGGGAGTATCCTCCGCTTAGTCTTTTGTCGGATGCTTCAGCTCAAAAAGCAGAGCGGGGAGATATTAAAAAGATAGCCACGGTTATAGAAAAAACTTTGCAGAGTTTTGGAGTAGGAGCAAAAGTTGTGGAAGTAAACTTGGGTCCTGCTGTTACCCAATATGCTTTAGAAATTGCTCAGGGAACAAAAATTTCCAAAATTACTTCACTCTCTAACGATCTTGCTTTGTCAACCGAAGCACCAACAGGACAGATTAGAATCGAAGCCCCAATTCCGGGAAGAAGCTTAGTGGGAATAGAGATTCCCAATAGAGGTCTGGAGGTCGTACCGCTTAAAACTATGCTTGCCTCAGATGTTATGCGCAAAAATAAATCCAAACTTGCCGTATCTCTTGGACTTGATGTTTCGGGAAATCCTTTAGTTGCCGATCTTGCCAAAATGCCTCACGTTTTAATTGCCGGTACAACCGGATCCGGAAAATCGGTAATGATAAACGCTTTTATCTCTTCGCTTCTATTTAGAGCATCTCCCGATGAACTGAAACTTATTCTTATTGATCCAAAGAGAGTTGAATTAACAGGTTATAACGGTATTCCTCACTTAATGACTCCGGTAATAGTAGAAGTAGAAAAGATTCTAGCTGCTTTAAACTGGGCAATTGCAGAAATGGATAGAAGATACAAAACTTTTGCCGAACACGGAGTGCGTAACATAGATTCATTCAACGAGCTGTCGGGTTTTCAGGCCTTACCATACATTGTGATATTTGTAGATGAATTGGCAGATCTTATGTCTTATGCGCCGGTTGCGGTCGAGGATGCTATCGCAAGACTTGCGCAAATGGCTCGAGCTACCGGAATTCATCTTGTGGTTGCTACTCAAAGACCATCTGTTGATGTTATCACGGGTCTTATTAAAGCTAACATTCCTTGCAGAATTGCCTTTAATGTCTCGTCTATGATTGACTCAAGGGTAATTTTGGATACGCCTGGTGCAGAAAAACTTTTAGGACGGGGAGATATGCTTTATGTTCCGCCGGAACAAGCAAAGCCAACCCGTATTCAAGGGGCATTTGTTTCGGAAAAAGAAGTTAGGAAATTGGTAGATAACTTAAAGGCAAAAAACTTTCCGGTTGAATACACGGAAGAAGTAACTACCCAGCCGGTTATGCTTAAAAGGGGAATGGCTTCAACAGGAGGGGATGGAAAAGATGCATTGTTTGAAGAAGCAATTAGAATTATTTGTGAATACGATAAGGCCTCTGCTTCTCTCTTACAAAGAAGACTTTCTATCGGATATTCAAGAGCTGCGAGAATCCTGGATCAGTTGGAAGCGCAAGGGGTTGTCGGACGGGCAGAAGGATCAAAACCAAGAGACGTTTTAGTAAAAAATGCCGATGATTTCTTGGCAAACGTCAATCAGAGTTAAGGGATATGGTAAAAGTAGGACAAAAACTTCAGGAAACTAGACTGGAAAAAGGTCTAAGTTTGGATGAAGTAGCTCAGCAAACAAAAATAAGACATAACTTTTTAGCCGCAATAGAAAAAGGAGAATATTCAAAACTTCCGTCGGTAGCTTATGCTCAGGGCTTTGTAAGAAATTACGCAAGGTTTTTAGGACTTCCCGAAAAAGAGACTTTGGCACTCTTTAGAAGGGAATTTGACGAAGATAAACATTTTCATGTTTTACCTAACGCTTTAGCTAAAGATAAAGAATTCTCTCCTGCCGGAATAAGGCTTAGACAAACTTGGATAATCGTATTTCTTGTTTTTGCTCTAATTTTTGGTTTTATTTTTTATCAATTCCGGTCAAATTTTTTCAGTCCGCAGGTTTATATTATTTCTCCAAAAGACGGAGCGATTCTTAATTCGACAAGACTTGCTGTTTTAGGGAAAACAGATCCTAATACAACAGTTACGGTTAATAACCTTCTGGTTTCCGTAGACAATGATGGGGAATTTAGAAAAGTAATTAACGTTTTTCCCGGTAAGACAATAATTACCATTAAGGCTGTTAATAAATTCGGGAGAACAACCGTAGTTAAAAAAGAGGTATTAATTAAGCCAAGCACTTGACATAAAACCTCATATAAGCTAATTTAGTTATATGGTTGATCCTGCTCAGCTAGCATTATTCTTAGTTATTATCATTTTAACAATTCTTCTTATTGTTTTAGGTATTCAGGTTTACTTTATCCTTCGTGAATTAAGAAAAACCTTGGAAAAAGCTAATAAAGTATTAGACGATACGGGAAATATTACCGAAAGCGTTTCCGGACCAATCTCAAGCATTTCTACGCTTGTAGCCGGTTTAAAAACAGGAGCTTCAATCGCAAAATATTTTAAGAAAAAAGAAAAATCAAAGTAACTGCCAATGCAAAATTCTAATTCCCATCACGACAGCAAATTCTTTAACGGTTTTTTGATCGGTTTAGTCTTGGGTGCTGCAATAGTATTCTTATTTGCCACGAAGAAAGGTAAAAAAATTCTTAAATTAATTTCGGAAGAGGGTTTTGAAAGCATCACAAATGCTTTGGGGGAAATGGAAGATGAAGAAATGGTGGATCAAGATTTTGTTGAAGAAGTTCCTGAGCCTGTAAAGTCAAATGGAGAAGCAAAGTCACAAGAGATTGCAGTTAGAACAAAAAAACCACGTAGATTCTTCAAACGAGGAAAATAAAGCTTCTATAATCCGTACTTTTTAATATTTGCATTATGTTCTGCCATAGTTTTTGCGTAGTGATTAACCCCGTTGACATCGGAAATATAAAAGAGATAATCGGTCTTTGCCGGGTTTAAGGCAGCCTTAATGCTGGCAAGCCCGGGGTTAGAAATTGGTCCCGGAGGAAGTCCAGGATTTGTATAAGTATTATAAGGAGAATTAATTTTTTTGTCTTGTGCGGTTAATTCTTTTTTCCACCATCTTTTTTCGTCCACCTGGTAACCTAATGCGTATTGAAGAGTTGCATCAATGTCTAGCTTCATGCCAATGCCAATTCGATTATAGATTACGCTTGCAACCATCGGACGATCGATATCTGCTTTTGCTTCCCTTTCAACTAAAGAAGCTAGGATAATCGTTTCTTGATCGGTTAAATTAGTTGTGCTGGCGCTTTTAACACTATCAAATTTTTGCTGAAAATTATCTTTCATCATAGTAGAAATTAAATTAATTGTTGCGTCTTTTGGAATAAGATACGTATCCGGAAAAAGGTAGCCTTCATCTGTTGCTAAAGCTTGTGTCCAGGAATCTTGAAAAGTTGGAACGTTTTCTTTTAAAATTTCTGTAACTTCTTCGGCTCTTTTCCCTTCCGGTATAGTTACCCAAATATCCAAAGTTCCGTGAGTTAAATTATTTGCTATATCCCAGGTACTCATTGAAGGGCTTAGCCTAAAATCTCCGGCCTCTATTTTTTTATCGTAGCCCATTCTTTTGGTAACAATGAAGAAAACAATTGGATCTTTAATTAAACCTTGCTGTTTTAAATTATAAGAGATTTCCCGGACACCTTGACCCTTTCTAACAACAAAGATCTTTTGACTGCTATCTTTTGAGTTTACCGGTAGGGTTCCATTTTTCCACCAAAGTGTAGCAACTAACGCGATTATTATTCCAACAGCAAAAGCTATAAAAAATCTTTTCATCCTAAGTTAGAAACAGGAAAATTTTCAACAGAGTCTTTTCCCTCCCTTAGATTATACACGCTTTGGCTATATAAAGTATAGATCTTCTCGTTAGCGTTTGCTTTTTCACCGATTTTTTTATCAAGATAAATTCCTGCGCCTTTTTCTATAGGTGCACCGAGAATTTTAGCAACACTGGTAATATTTTTACTGTTTAGGTTTTTTATAACGCCTGCTTTTTTTGCTTTTACGGAGTAAAAATACTTACCTGGCTTAAAACTTTCGCTATCTATTTTTGGATTTCCTCCTTGGGCTTTTATTATCTCCAAAAACTTTTTAAAAGCAATTCCCTTTCTTAATATTTCGGTTGCCCACCCAAAAGAATTCCCGTAATTTTTTTTAACACCTTCTCTTAATTTTTCCGAAGAGTCGCGAAGACAAAGTTCTAAAAGCGTTCCGGCAATATTTAAACTTCTTATTTCTAAATCAATCGGTCGGTTTCTTTTTTGCTGCAAAACTCTTAAAGATTCACGGATTTCTAAAATTGGTCCAATTCCTCTTCCCGCAGGCTCGTCGGTTTTATGAATCATAACTTTTATTTTTATATCAAACTGTTTTGCTAAAAACTGAAATTTTTCTTTAATAAGATTTGCGTCGTGTAAAGTATGTACCTTAACCATTTCTCCATATGGAAGGTCAATAACCACATGGTTTGCGCCAAAGGCAACTTTTTTGGCCATTATGGAAACCAAAACCTTGTCGTAGCTCTCAAATAAAAGAGGTTTTTCTACCTGAATTAAAATATCGTCGGCAGGGGCAAGATTAAAACTTCCGCCCCAAACAATACAACCGTTAGTTTTTTTTACAACTTCATAAATTTTCTTTTTAGTAAGAATTACGGGTGCCAAAACTTCCATGTCGTCTGCCGTTCCATCCGGAGAAGTTATAGCCCTGGAAGAACTTTTGGGAATTTTATAGCCTGCGGCTGCAACAATTGCCACTACGATTGGGGTTGTCCTAGTTCCCGGGACACCACCTATAGAGTGTTTGTCGGCAACGATACCGCTAAAGTGAAGTTTTTCTCCCGTTTCTACCATGGCTTTTGTTAAAAAGTAGAGTTCTTTATTGGAAAAGCCATTGGAATAACCGGAAGCGGCAAAATAGGTAGTTAAAACATTTCCAAGTTCTTCCTTAGAAATCTGATTCATAATGGCAAAAATTTCTTTATAGGTTAATTTTTTACCGACTAATTTTTTTTGAATAGCACTTAAAGCAAGAGTTTTTTCGTCCATTTAATAGCCTCCTTTTAATTGGTTTATTATCATGGAAACCGAAGATTTTAAAAAGTGTAAGACAGCATAAAACAAATTGTTGATTACTCTGTAAACAGTTGGCCAAATTTGAATTAAAAATCTTTTTACCGTACTCTGTTCCATTTTATATCTTCTCCAGTTTAGCTCTTATTATTAATCTTTTCCAGATAGTGCCGGGAGGAGTACAAGTTACCAGAGCTAAATAGGAATCGTTATAGTTTTGTTCAAGAATAGATGTATCAGATGGATCTACAATAAAGACATTAACTACTTTGTAGTTATAGGAAACACCTGCTATATTTGTCTGAATTTGGTCTCCGATTTTAAGTTTATGGATGTTTGCAAAAATTGTTTTATAATCTTTGGCGTTATAAAGTTGAGGTAAAGTAGAATGACCAAAAATAACAGCAGTGCCCTTATTCGGAGGGATAGCTGTTCCGCCATAATTTATAAGATGTTTTGCTAAATCGGTATCTGTTGTAGACACTACTGCATTTTCAATTCCTAGCTTAGGAATTGAGAGACCATAATTTTCTACTTTTTGGGTTAGTTTTTGAAATTTTACATTAGGAAACCAGTTTTCGGCATTAGAATAATCAATTCCGGAAAAAAAACTTGACGAAGCAGAATTTAATAAACTTGCAATTGTTGAATCATTTAAAACTGTTGCTTTTGGGATAGGAGCTGTAATTTCTTGACTGGAAAATTCAGAGGCAAAATAAATTTGGTAAGAAATTAAAGGAAAAAACACATAAGTTGCAATAATAAGACCTGCTACTAAAACGAGCAGGCTTATGAATTTTGTAATCTTTTTAAAATTTAAAGAAGACTTTCGGTAGTAGTATTTAGCCATTACTTTTAACCGTAATTTTAATTTTATTAGGGTCTCCGGGCAAGAATTTAGGGATAAAAGGTAATCTTGGGGAAAGAGTTATTGTAACTTCGGAAACCTGAGGTAAGCTTTTAAATTCTTTTTCGGCATCTGCAACCGACATACCTGCGACTTTTTTAATTGTTTTATCCTGTTCGATCTTTGGCAAAAGATTGGCTTTTATGTTAAGCGATGCGGATATCTCCGAATCCCCTTTTTTCTTAGAATTGCTTACTTCAACCTTAATATTATTTTCGTCGATTGTTAAATCTTCCGGAATTTTATTTTTAAGTAGCGATTTAGCAAAAGAGACAAGATCGGATTTCGAGTAGGAAAGAGTTTTAAAAGTTACGGTTCCTTTAATAGTTAGAGTGTCTGCCTCATCATAAACCTTTTTATTAGGCTCGCTTTTATCTACGGTTGTATCAATAAAAATAGGCAGTAAGATTTTATCCGAAGATATTTTTTTAGTAATATCATCTTTTGCTTTTTGCTCAAGATCTTTTGCCAGTTCATCTTCCGCCTTTCCCAGATCATCTTTTGAAACAACAATAATATCTTTCTTGGTTCCTCCGGAGAAGGGATTTTCGTTTTTAGCAATAATGTCGCCCGTATTTAAAGATCCAACCGAAAATTTAACTCCGGCAGGTAAATTATATTCTTTGCCAAACTTTTTAGAAGTAATGGCAACGGTTGCAGTTGTAGGTTGAGCGCTGGCATCGGCAGAAGCGGAAGCAACTTTAACGGAATCATCAATTGTAAACTCTAAACCGTTTGAGCCGACGATTACGGTTCCGGATTGAATAGTTTTATCCGAAGTGAAACGGCTGTACAGCGTAACCTTGCCCTTGGCAGAAGTTCCTGTTTCTTTTTTGCCGGTTGCATTAACAGTGGTTGAACCGTCTTCGGAAACACTGACAAATTCTGCAGCGATAATGTTTTCGGTAACGTTGGTAGAAGAAGATGTAGAAAAGACCGCGTTTTGTTTTTGCTCTTCTGTTTTTGGAGAAACGCTTAAAACAACAGTCGCTTTAAGGGCAAAAAGGTAATAAATAAAAACCAAAAC
>Ga0172371_10000873_pt1 | contig 47599 bp, 42 predicted proteins | sample Lak12m_FD_114543 | JGI IMG/M metagenome (GOLD analysis project Ga0172371, IMG submission 114543) | Freshwater microbial communities from Kabuno Bay, South-Kivu, Congo - kab_022012_12m | ecosystem: Environmental > Aquatic > Freshwater > Lake | place: Democratic Republic of the Congo: South-Kivu... | reverse complement strand
GGTGCGCTGGGAACGCGCCAGACAAGGACGCAGAAAGCGCGAATAGCAGCGCTATGTGCGCGACCGAGGACGACGTATCGCGCCTCCCAGTGCGCTTCGGCCGCCGGGACCTCGTTTTTCAGCGGCCTCCTGGCTGCCGATACTCCTGTGCCGCCGGCAGGGTCACCGTGAACGTCGAACCCACGCCCACTGTGCTCTCCACCTCCACGTGGCCGCCGTGACTCTCGGCTATGTGTTTCACTATGCTGAGGCCGAGCCCCGTACCCCCCGTCTCTCGTGAGCGGGCCTTGTCGACCCGGTAGAACCGCTCGAAGATGCGGCCCTGCTCCTGTCGGGGGATGCCCAGACCGTCATCGCGCACGACGAGAGAGGCCGTATCGTCATCTCGTCGCACGGCGACGCAGACGCGGCCATCAGAGCGGTTATAGCGCAGGGCGTTCTCGACAAGGTTGCGGACGAGCGTGGCCAGCTGTCGGCCGTCGCCGTGGACCCAGACCGGGGAGGCGGCGTCAAGTTCGATGGTCCGTCGGGCGGCCTCCGGCTGAAGGCGGAGGCCGCCCACGACGGCCGCCGTGATCTCGGTCAGGTCCACGGATTGCAGATCGGCCGCGGCCGACGCTCGGTGCTCGAGCCGCGAGAGCACCAGCAGGTCGGTGACCAGGTCGGTCAGTCTTGCGATCTCGATACCCACGCGCTCGGCGAACTGCTCCGCCTGCTCGGGGTCGTCGTGCACCGCCTGCTGCAGGGTTCCCGCCAGCAGAGAGAGGCCGGCGAGCGGCGTCTTGAGTTCGTGGGAGACGTTGGCCACGAAATCCCGGCGCACGTCCTCCGCGCGCCGACGGGCGGTCTCGTCGCGGAACACCAGTACTACCTGAGAGTATTCATGCGGCCCGCCGGCGGCGTTGCCGCCGCGGCTGGGCCATCCCGGCGCGTGGCGGGAGAGCCGAAGGGGGACCGCCTGCACCCAGAAGACCCGAGCGTCGGGCAGTCGCACCTCGTCGGTCATCACCGAACCGGTCGCACGCGCGCGACCGGCCATCGCCTGGACGGGGAAGAAGCGCGCGGTCTGCAGCAGAGGCCGTCCCGGCATGTCGTCGGCGCGGGCTCCGAGCATGCGTGCGGCCGCCGCGTTGACGCGCACGACCGCACCGGACGCGTCGAGCACCAGGACCCCGTCGCTCATCGCCGTAAGGATCTCGGCGGATTGCTCCTCTTCCGCAGCCAGCCGCGAGACCCGGCTCTCCAGTTCGTCCGCCATGTGATTGAGGGCCTGGCCCAATTGGCCCAGTTCGTCCGACCGGCGCAGGCCCACTCGGTGGGACAGGTCGCCGTCGGCTACGCCGACCGCCATCGTGCGCAGGCACTCGATGGGCCGGGTGAACGATCGGGATACGAGGTAGGCCAGAAGGAGGATCGGAGCCAGGAGCAGTAGGCTCACCAGGAATGGAAGTCGCAGTACGTAGCCCAGCAGCGGATCCACCCGCGACGTCGGCACCGCCACGCGCACGACACCCGAGGACCAGGGAAGATCCCCCGCTTCGATGGGCACCGCCAAATAGAGCATCTCTTCCTTGAGTGTGGCCGAGACTCGGCGGGCGCGCCCCTCACTCCCGGCCAGTGCGGTGGCTACCTCCGGCCGGCTGCGATGGTTCTCCATGAGCGACGGGTCCTCCTCGGAATCCGCCAGCACCGTGCCGTCGTGGGCGATGACGGTGATGCGCGTGTCGGTGGCCGTCTCCATCCGCCGGGCGAACTCCTCGAGTGTGGCCGGGTCGGTCAGCGCCGCGCCGGTATCCGAAGGCGTCGCGGCTGCGGGAACCGTCGCCGATAGGGTGACAGAGAGGCCGCGTGCTTCGCGCGCCAGGTCGGTCTCGAGGTTGCTGAGGAACGCCCCCCGAAGCACGTATCCTGACACCAGTGCCTGCACGAGGATCACCAGTACCATGACGGCGAGGAACGAGCCCAGCACCCGCCACCGGATGCGTGCCACGCCGGCTACTCCTCGTCCACGGAAGGCATGAGCCGGTAACCCACTCCCCGCACCGTCTGGATGGAGACGCCGGTCTCCAGCGCGGAGAGTTTGTCGCGGAGCCTCCGTACATGCACGTCGAGCGTACGGGAGCCGGGCAGGTAGCGGTGATGCCACACCCGGGTGATGATCTCTTCCCGTGGAAAGAGGTGTCCCGGAGCGGACAGCAGCAGATCCAGGAGTTCGAACTCCTTCGGCTTCAGACTCTCGGTGCCCCGAGGGCTGTGAAGAGCATGCGCGTTGCGGTCGAGGATGTCGGGCATGTGCATCGGGGGCGAGGCGGGCGCCGCGTGCTCGCGAGGGTCCGGGCGGCGCAGGCGGGCCGCGATCCGCGCCAGGAGCACCTCGAGGTCGAACGGCTTGGTCACGTAATCGTCCGCGCCGGCCTGAAATCCTTGGAGCATGGTCTCGCGCTCACTGCGGGCGGTCAGCATGATCACGGGCAGGTCGGGACGGCGGCGCTTGATCTCGCGGCCGACGGTCAGGCCATCGAGCCCGGGCAGCATCAGGTCCAACAGCACGAGGGCGATGTCACCGGTGAGCGCAGTCTGGAGGCCGGCTCGGCCGTTCATCTCCCGGAGTACGTCGTACCCGGCTCGACGCAGATTGTAGGCGAGGAGCTCGGAGATGGTGGCATCGTCTTCCACGAGGAGGATGGTGCCGTGGGCCTCGACTGTGGTCGGGCGCATCTCGCGTTCTGTGCCTGTCATAGCTCCTCTGCCCGCGGAGTGCGCATCGTTAACAGTGCGGTCACGCAATGGTAACACCGGCGGCGACGCACCCCGGTAGCCTTGGGAGGCTCCTGAAGATCGAAGCGAGGAGGAAGAATGCGGCATGTGAGGGTCAGACGTACCCCGGCCACGGTGGCCACGATCGCGGTGATGGTGGCGCTGTTCGGCTTGCTTCTCGTGGGGTGCGGGGGAGTCAAGACCGCCGATGACGCCACAACCGCTCCTACCACCACCGCCGGTGACGCCACTACTTCCGCGACGGGCGGCAGCGATACCACCGGCGGCGCGCTCCAAGCCGCGCTGAACGGCGCCGGCGCAACCTTCCCCGAACCGCTCTACGTTGAGTGGGCGGGCGAGTTCGGGGCTTCCGTGCAGCCCGGGGTGAGCGTCAACTACCAGGGCATCGGCTCCGGCGGGGGGATCCAGCAGTTCACGGCAGGGACGGTGGACTTCGGCGCCTCGGACGCTCCCATGAAAGACAACGAGATCGCCGCCGCCGAAGACAAGAGCGGGGCCAAGGTGCTGCACATCCCCACAGTGATGGGCGCCGTGGTCGCCGCGTACAATCTGGATGGCGTCACCGAGCTGAAGCTCGACTCGGATGCCCTGGCCGCCATCTTCTTGGGCACTGTCACGAAGTGGAACGATCCCAAGATCGCAGTTCTCAACCCGGGGGCGACTCTGCCTGATAGCGCTATCCAGGTGGTTCATCGCTCGGATTCCTCGGGCACCACCAACATCTTCACCGGCTACCTGACCCGAGTCTCGCCGGAGTGGGCCGCAAAGGTGGGCAAAGGCAAGGACGTGAAGTGGCCGGTGGGCGTGGGCGGCCAGGGCAACAACGGCGTGGCCGCGCTGATCCAGCAGCAGAAAGGCAGTGTCGGCTACGTGGAGTTGTCGTACGCGCTGGAGTCCAAACTGTCGATGGCGACGCTCAAGAACAAAGCCGGCAACTTTGTGGTGCCCAGCCTGGAATCGACCGCCGCTGCCGCGACCGGTGTGGACATCCCCGCCGACCTACGCTTCTCGCTCAGCGACTCGCCGGGCGCGCAGGCGTACCCGATCGTGGGAGCCACGTGGATCCTCGCCTACGAGACGATGAAGGACCCGGCCAAGGCCGACGCCCTCAAAGCCTTTCTGAACTGGGCGCTGACCGACGGCACCTCCGTCGCGCAGGAGTTGAACTACGCGCCTCTGGGCGACGACCTTCAAGCCAGAGCGCTCGCAAAGATCGATATGATCCATGGCGGGTAGACTCGCGACAGGCGGCCCGGCGCTCGGCGCCGGGCCGCTGTTGGGACGCAGGGGGCTCGGCCGCAACGCCGATCCTCTGTTCGCGTTGCTCACTGCCGCCGCCGGATCGACGGTCCTGGTGATCCTGGGTTTTATGATTCTTACCACGACCATGACGGCGCTGCCGGCATTTCAGTCGCAGGGCATCTCGTTCATCACCAGCACCGATTGGGACCCGTCGGCGGGTCGCTTCGGCATCCTGGCCTTCATCTACGGCACCCTGGTGACGTCGGCGATCGCGGTTATCCTCGCGGTGCCGCTCAGTCTGGGGGTGGCACTCTACGTGACGGAAGCGGCGCCACGGCGACTGCGCAGCCCGATCACCTACCTGGTCGACCTGCTCGCCGCGGTGCCCAGCGTGATCTACGGTCTGTGGGGCGTCTTCGTGTTCTTGCCCCTGTTTCTGCAGCCGGCGTCGGCGTTTCTCGGCCGGTTTCTCGGCTTCGTGCCCATCTTCGCCGGTCCGTCCTCGGGTCTCTCGTACTTCGGGGCGGGGGTGGTGCTCGCCATCATGATCGTCCCCATCATCACCGCACTTGCCCGAGAGATCCTCCTGACGGTTCCCACGGAAGACAAATACGCGGCGTATGCCCTCGGGGCCACGCGTTGGGAGATGATCCGCGGCGTCGTGCTGCCCCGCAGCCGGGTGGGTATCGTGGGAGCGATCATGCTTGGGTTGGGACGTGCGCTTGGTGAGACCATCGCCGTGGCCCTCCTTATCGGTGCCCGGCCGCAGATCTCGGCCTCGATCGTCCAACCGGGGTACTCCATGGCCGCCGTAATAGCCAACCAGTTCCAGGAAGCCACCGAGCCGCACATCCGCGCCCTGGTGGGCGTAGGAGTGGTGCTGTTCGGCATCACCATTCTGGTCAACGTAGGAGCTCGTCTGATCGTCATGCGCATGGAGCGCTCGTGAGCGCAGCCGATGTGCCCGTGCCGGCGGAGGCCGGGCGGACCTCCGGTGAGGTGTCGGTCCTGGGTCGGCGACCGGCGCGCCGGCGGGTGTGGACCGACCGGCTGGCCACGGCGGGTCTGGTGGCCGCGGTCATCATGGTGCTGGTGCCGCTGGGGCTGATCCTCTTCACCATCGCCCGCCGGGGCCTGGCCACCATAAGTTGGGAGTTCCTGACCCAGCCCATGCCGTACAGCCTGCGCAAGGAAGGGGGAGGGCTGCTCAACTCGGCCCTCGGCACGTTTCTCATGGTCGGTCTGGCTACAGTCTTCTCGGTGCCGTTAGGGGTCTTGGCGGCCGTCTACCTGGCGGAGTACGGCAAGAAGAACACCCTTGCCGGTGTCATCCGGTTCTTCACCGACGTCATGACCGGCGTGCCGTCGGTGTTCGTCGGGCTGTTCATCTACACTGCCCTGGTGGCGCAGATCGGGTTCGGGGCGTTGGTGGGGGCGATCGCCCTCTCGATCATCATGCTGCCGATCATCGTGCGCTCCAGCGAGGAGATGCTCCGTCTGGTGCCGTCGGAGTTGAAAGACGCGAGCTACGCCCTCGGCGCCGCCAAGTGGCAGACTGTGTCCAAGGTGGTGCTCCCGTCGGCGCTGCCCGGCATCACCACAGGGGTGCTGCTGGCCGTGGCGCGCGCGGCGGGGGAGACCGCGCCGCTGATTCTGACTGCCCTCGGCTCGTTCAAGATAGTCACCACGTTGGTGGGCGAGCCCATCTCCGCGCTGCCTCTCGCCATCCTCTCGGGCGCCCGCAATCCCTTCGCAGCGGGCCAGGCCCGGGCGTGGGCCGGCGCCTTAGAACTACTGGTCATCGTCTTGGTGTTTACCATCCTCGCCCGAGTGATCGCCTCTAGGAGTCGCATCTCATCATGAACAACACACGATCATGAACGACGACAACGTGTTCTCCGTCAAAGGATTGGACGTGCACTATGGTGGCGCCCCCGCCCTCAAGGGGGTCGACATGGAGATCGGCCCCCGCCAGATCACGGCCATCATCGGACCGTCGGGTTGCGGGAAGAGCAGCCTCATCCGCTGCTTCAACCGCATGAACGACCTCATCCCCGGGGCCGTCGTGAGCGGTGAGGTGCTCTATCACGGCAGCGATATCTACGCTGCCGGGGTGGACCCGGTGGTGGTGCGCCGCCACATCGGCATGGTGTTCCAGCGGCCGAACCCCTTCCCCAAGTCCATCTACGACAACGTGGCCTTCGGCCCGCGCATCAACGGGTTCAAGGGTGATCTCGACGAACTGGTGGAGCGCTCCCTCAGGCGTGCGGCGTTGTGGGACGAGGTACAGAACAAGCTTAAGAAAAGCGCTCTTGCCCTCTCCGGGGGTCAGCAGCAGCGGCTCTGTATCGCGCGGGCGATCGCGGTGGAGCCCGACGTCATCCTCATGGACGAGCCCGCCTCAGCCCTCGATCCCATCGCCACCGTGCGCATCGAAGATCTTATGCAGGAGTTGAAGAAGGAGTTTGCCATCGTGATCGTGACCCACAACATGCAGCAGGCGGCCAGAGTGTCCGACAAGACGGCCTTTCTCTATACCGAAGTCGACGAGGAGACGTCGGCCCGCTGGGGTATCCTCGTCGAGTACGACGACACCAGCCGGATCTTCACCAAACCAACCGACACACGGACCGAGGACTACGTGTCCGGCCGGTTCGGATAGCGGGGCGCCGCAATGCGGGACACATATCACAGCGAGCTGGAACGGCTTGATCAGGACGTGCTGCGGATGGGTGCCATGGTGGAGGCGGCCATCGAGGGAGCCACTCTGTCGCTGGCCGAGGGCGACATCGACCGGGCCTGCAGGATCATGGAGGCCGACGACGACATCGACGCGCTGTTCCTGGACATGGAGAAGCGGGCGCTGACCATGCTGGCTCAGCAGCAGCCGGTCGCCGGCGACCTGCGCCTGATCGTGGCCATCCTGAGGGTGCTGACCGACCTGGAGCGGGCCGGCGACCTGGCCTACAACGTGGCCAAGGTCACCTGCAAGGACCTGGAGATCGTCACGCTCAAGAAGGTCAGTATCTTGATCTACGAGCTCGGCCACGCGTCGCGCCGCTTGTTCACCAAGGCGCTCGACGTGTGGGCAGCGAAGGACACCGCCTCAGCCGCCGAGATGGACCAGCTCGACGACGAGATCGACCACCTCTACCAGGATCTGGTGAAGGAGCTGTTCCTCCTGCGCGACGAGACGTCCTTCGAAGTGGCGATGAACCTCGTGCTGGTGGGGCGCTACTTCGAGCGTATAGCCGACCACGCGGTCAACATGGCCGAGAGGCTGCGCTACTTCACATCCGGCGACGAGGCCCACCTGGGGTAGAGGTCCGAGTCTTGAAGCAGGAAACCGGTCTTCCCTGCGGAATGAGACACACATGGACGGTGATCTGTTTCGAGAGGCACGTGAGCGCGCCGGGCTGAGCGTCGAGGAGCTGGCGCAGGCCCTCGATATCCGCGAGGAATACATCCTGGCCCTGGAACGGGGGACGCTCGGGCGCCTGATCGGCCCCTCGTATGTGCAGAGCATCGCGGTCCAATATGCCGCTGCCGTCGAATTGGACCCTCAGAAGGTTCTCGCGGCATATGACGCCGAACCTCGACCCGTGTCTCCTTCGGGCGATTCGCGCGGCGCCGGTCGAGGACTCGAGCGGCGCCGCATGTCCGTGCCCCGTCCGCTGCTTGCCGCAGTCCTGGTGATCGGTGTCGCCATTCTGACGTTGGCAGTACTCCAATCGCTGTCGGTCATCAGTCTGAGCGAGGCCTTCAGCGTGTCGGCCGGTCCGTCCGTGACCACTACGGGCACCCCCACTGCGGCGGGCATTGCCGCGACCACTTCGACCACCAATACCACCTCTTCCTCCACTACTTCGACGACCATGTTGAGCCCCACGACCACTGTCAGTAGCGTGGGCCCGACGACCCACACCGGTGTCTCGACGGTCACAACAACGGCGGCGGGGTTCACTGTGGTCTTCAATCCTTCAGCTGAGGTGTGGCTCGAGATCACCGATCAGGGGTCCGGGAGTTCCCTCTACTCCGGGCTCCGTGAAGCGGGAGAGAGGCTGAAGATGCACTTCACCGCGCCGGCAAAGGTCGTGGTAGGAAGGCCGGAAGTCCTGAAGGTATCCTTCAATGGAGTCGTGGTGAAGACGCCGGCCGCACTGGTGTGGCGCCTATCGCCGGCCGGGATCGCTTCGGTGCAATGATCACCGGGGCACCGGGTCCGCCCACCTGGCCCTGACGGCGACGCGTCACTTTTCTGCAGCCCCCGGGGCTGCGACTCGGGTACACTACGAGGCGTGAGTCACCTGGACGAAGAACATGAGTTGGTCGCCTACGTCGAGGGGCTGCTGGCCTCTCAGCTGGCTGCGCGTCGGGAGGCCGAGGACTCCTCTGAGGACCTCGCGCCGACCCCCGAGCTCGAGGTGACGGAGACGACCGCACCGGATGGGGAGGATGTGTCGGGTCCCTCATGCGAGGGCAGAGCCCCGATCGCCTCGCCCGTGGAAGAACCGGCGCTGGAGCTGTCGCCGGAAGGGTCGCCGCAACCGCTGCCGCAAGCACCACCAGGGACTCAATCGGCTTCGCCGTCCGCCTCGCTCCGCGAGGTGTTCTCGGCGTTGCCTCTCGGCGGTTCTCTTGGAGCCGGACTCAAGGGGTCCACGCCGCAGGCGGCTACCGGACGCCCGCCCTCTGCGGGTCGCTTGGGGGACGGCCTCAGCATGCTCTTCGGCCCCGCTGCGGTCGGCACGCACGCGGCTGCAACACGGGCGGCCGCGACGCCGGCCGACCCGCCCCATGCAGCCGCGACGCCGGCCGACCCGCCTCAAGCGGCCCCGGCGATCACCGGCGTGGCTGAGCTCGATCGGTGCCTGGGCGCCGGGTTCCCGCCGGGTCTGTGGTTCGTGACCGCCGACGTGCCCGATGACGCAAGGGCGTTTATCGAGGCGGCCGTCTGGGAGGCGGCGACACGGCAGCGGCCCGTACTCTACCTGGCGCTCACGGGTGGCGTGGACGCGGTCCGGGGACGGTTCCGGGCCATGCTGGGCAATGCGCTGGGCGACGACCTGGAACTCGATTCCATCCTTCTGCGCACGGTGCTCCGACATGTGCGCTTCGTTGACCCCCGCGAGTTGGTGGACTCGGTGATCGCGGGCTCGGACCCCATGGGGGTCTTTCTACGAGATCTCGACGTTGCGATCGGGGAATCGACCGCGAAGGGCGGCGCGGCGCCGGTGGTCGCCATCGACGATCTGGGAGCACTTCTCCGGTTGCTGGGCGCCCCCTCGAAGGCGCAGAGCGCCCGCGCTCTCGGGGGCATGGATGCGGTCTTGCGGAGTCGGCGTGCTCCGGGGCTGATCACCGCTGCTGGTCCGGACGCGGCCCCGGCACGTGCAGGCTCCGGCCTTGTGGAACTCCACCGTCGCGGTCTGCCTCGGATGCACTACGAGACCGTGCCGATGGACGCGCGCGTCATCGACTACTCCTGGGAAGGCCGATCGGAAACGGTGGGACTGGTCTATCACCGCTCCGCGGGCATGTTCGCCGCCGCCGGTTGATCCAGCCTGTTGCCGGCCAGTAGGATCACGGCTTCCCCCCGGGTCGCGGGCGTCCACTCGTCGCCCGGGATGCTCCAGCCGCCCCCAGGCGAACCGCGGGCGATCATCGCGACCGCCTGCCGTCTGGTCACCGCTGCATAGGGATCGAACCGTGGGGGTGCGCCAGGCAGCCCCAACACCAGACCGGCTCGGAATGCCGAGGCGATGAAGTTGTCCGGATAGAGTGAATCGGGTCCCGAACTCTCGACGTCTACGAAGGGGCAGAGGTCGGACTCGGATGTCCCGATCCCCAGTGTGAGGACGAGCAGCTTGGTGAACTGGGCACGGGTCACCGGCTCGTCGGGCCGCAGCAGGCGCCCGCCATCGCCGTCGGGGTAGCCGGTCAGCAGTCCCCGGGCGGCGAGGATCTCGGCTGCGTGGTGGGCAGGGTGACCGAGCGGAACGTCGGTGAAGGTGGGGGGATCCGGCGGATCCGGTTGATCCGGCGGATCAGGGGCCGTGACGATCACCGTCAGGTTCTCCGGGTCGCCCCACTCTGCCGCCGGGAGCGGCACGGGCCTGCCGCCGGGGTCGAGAACGTGGGGAGTCAGCACGTAGGTTCCCGGCTCGGTGAGGGTCACCGCGCCTTGCCATTCCACACTCTCCCCCGGCCGCAGGTAGACGTGGCGCAGAATGGGCGCGGCTGTTTGGACCGCGCCACCCCCCGGTCGCGTTGCGGTGAGGGTCAAGCTGTACAGGCTGACATCCTCCGTGCCGAGATCCGCCAGGCTGAAGGAGGTCGAGATGGCGCCTCCGGGTACGACCATAAGCGGGTGGGCGCTGAGGCCGGGCCTTGACAGAAAGGCATCGCGTTCGACGGCCACTCGGGTGACAGAAGCCGGCCGCCCGGCGGCATCGGCGGCAATGCGCCAGAATTCTCCGTCGAAGTACTCGGCCCATACGGTGAACGGCCCGGCGACGTCGGCGACGGCCCGGACGCCGGTGACCTGCGTGCGCCCGCCCGAGCCGCCGGCGGTGACCACGCGTACCGGCGCCGACGGGGTCGACGCGGCGCCCATCTCGGTGACCCGCTGCAGGTTGATGGGGAAGCCCTGATGCGTGACGAGATCGCCGGGCGGTCCGATCGTCAACCCCGGTGTGGCCAGTCGCGGGGCCGGGGCCGGCGGCCGGTACAGATTGCCGGAGACGGGCCTATCGCCGGTCACGGGTACGCCTGCGTCGACGAATGCCACCGGTATCGATTGGGCGGTCGAGGGTGCCGGTGTGAGCTGCACTTGAAAATGCAGGTGGGGCCCGGAGACGCGCCCAGTTGCGCCACTCAAGGCGATGCCCTGTCCCGCGTGGACCCGCTCTCCCCGTTCCACGAGCGCACCCCGGTACGCGAGGTGCAGGTAGAGGGAGTACCGTCCATCGGCGTGGGCCAGCACGACATAGTTGGAGCGACCGACGTAGTCGTCGCTCAGGCCGCCGTTCTGAAACGCCTGCTCGACCGCGACCACCGTGCCCTCGGCGGCGGCGACCACCAGGCTTCCCGTAGGTAGGGAGAAGTCCCAGGCATATTCGGAAGGTCGGCGACGGATATGAGTGTACGGTTCGCCGTTGCCTTGCGTGACGAGCGCCGAACTTCCGGCCGGCAGGGGGAGGTAGTACGGGACACTGTCGGCCGGGGTTGGTGTCGCTGCGCCGGCGGTCGCCGGCGCAGCGACGGCTAAGAACGCCGCGGTGCCGACCACGAACGCCGGGAAGACGACGGTGCCCATTGCGAGCGCCGTGACGGCATTCCTGAAGCGACACAACACGGTCGGGTGTCGGCGGGCCTTCATCGTCCACCTGCTGGTCGGCGTGCCACCGGCCCCGCACACCGAAGGGTGCGGGGCCGGCAGGAGATCATGATGAGGGCGCAGGCGCTGTTACGGCAGCATCTCGTATACGTTCCACAACACCTGTGCGACCTCGCCGCGGGGCATGGGAGCCCAGGGATCGTTGGCGGCGCCGCCCAGCGGCAGGCCGGCCAGCAGGCCGTTAGCCTCGGCTATGCGGGCGTTCGGACCGTGTATGGAGCTGAACGAGGTGCCCCACGTGGGAGTAAAGCCGGCGGCCGGCGGGGTCAACAGGGTGGGATGGAGCGTCTGCAGCGCCCGCACCACCATGGTCACCACCTGCGCTCTGGAGATATCGGTATAGGGACCGAAGGTGGTGGGAGTGAGGCCGGTGGTGATGCCGTGGTCATACGCTGCGGCCACGTACTCGTGGGGATAGAGATTGTCCACTCCTGGCGCGGCCACGAGGATGTCCAAGCCGAGGTCGGTAAAGGGCGGCAGAGGCATGTCTTCAACCACATCGAGCCCGAGTGCGCCGTCGATCATCTTGGCGAACTGCGCCCGCCAGACCGGGTTGGCCGGACGGAACTCGGCACCGCCGCTCACTGCGTATCCGCTCACGATGCCTTGGCCGGCCAGACCGAGGATGGCGTCGTGGTAGGGGTGGCCCGGCGGCACGTCGAGGAACGAGATCGGTGTCTCGGTGGTGAAGGTCCAAGTCAGAGGAGCACCGGCCACACTCAGGCCGTTCGTGCCTCTGACGTCGGTCGTCAGGGTGACCTGGTAGGTCGTGCCGGGAGCCAGGTCGCCCGTGGGGTCGAGGTATGCGAACCTCTCGGCCGCATCGTAGGAGACCGCGGCCGGCACGTTGGTGGAGCCACCCGACACCTTCATGCTGAAGTTGGCACCGTTGATGGTGGCGGCGTTCATGTCCTGGTTGAAGGCCATGAAGGGGGTCGCGTCGAGCGGCACGTCGGTACTGCCGTCGCCTGGGTAGCGCTCGGTCGGAGCCGGTGGCAGGGCTTCGGCGACCGTGTGGAACGAGGCGACGAAGTCGGCGGCCATGTGGTAACCGATCAGGTCTTGTACCGACTGATCGACGGCGATCTCATAGTCTGTGTCGTACGCCAGGGAGCTGTCGAGGTCGATGGTGACCTCGTGGGTGGTCGGGTTGTAGAAGACCGAGGCCGGCAGCGCGGCGCCCCCGAGGGGTCGCACGAAGACTGTGGCTCCCGTGATGGTGGCGGCATTCATGGCCTCGCTGAACTTGACCTTCGGGTCGGTGGCGCGCGCCACGTCGGTGGCGCCGGCGGCCGGAGTGCTGCTGAGCACGCTGGGGTCAGCCGAAGGGAGAAGCGTGCAGGGCTGGTCCAACCGAATGGCCGGCGGATCCAACGTACCACCGGATTCCCAGTTGGAGCCGTCACCGTTCACGCTTGGGTCCGCGGGACTCACGTCATCGGTGAGACCGGACACGAAGTCGAGCAGGAAGTCTCCGTGTGTGCGGTTCGGCTGGACGGTTATGGTGACCGTCATGACATCGTCGACGGCGAGCGTAAGGATCTCGCCGTACCCGGCCCACCACTCATAGCCCGCCTTGTGGCCGTTGTGGCTCGCATTGGGTGCGGTGAACTCCCAGACGTCGTCGAAGTAGTTGCCCATGGTCGACGAGCGGAGGAAATCGCCGGCATGGTCCCCGGCGTAGTCGACCGACACGATCGTCCACTCCGACGGGTACCGGAAGGCGATCGTCGGGCGGAGGGCCCCGGAATCAATGGTGGCCTTCACGTCGAGGGTGATCGTCATGGTGGGCGGGGACTCGATGTCCGTGGGTATCGAGGTGGACACGATCTGAATACAGCCCGCCAGCACGACGACCAGCGCCATGAGCGCGACGGCCAGCACCACCTTCGGCCGGCGAAGCCGGCCGGCTCGGTTTGTCAAGGTCTCGTTCATCATGGGTCCCCCTTTTCCGGGAGGCATGACCTCCGGGAATGCGATGGATGGTCCGAGCCTCTCTTCTAACGACCTATCTATCTTAAGAGTATCGTTCTGGGCGAGAAAGTAAAGGAATCTGCAGTCTCACCGGGAGAGTCCCGATGGGCGCCCGCGCTCCTTCAGGAAGCCCGGAAGGCTTCGCTTACGAGCAGGCGCTATGTGGGTATCCGTGTATGCAGGTAAACTCCGACTTGAGCCATGCCGATACGAGTACCTGCAGAACTAAGTCCGGCTGATGGGAGGGAACACCGTTGACGCCATGGAAGATGGATGCGTCGAGTCTGGTGGGCCGATGAAGTCAGAAGCGATGGGGGAAACCGGGTCCCCTTCCTGTCGGTTCTGTGGGCGCCCGCTGACGGTCACCTTCGTCGATCTGGGTATGTCACCACTCTGCGAGAGCTTCGTGAGTGCCGGCAACCTGAACGCCATGGAGCCCTTCTATCCTCTCCGTGTGCACGTGTGTGATTCGTGTTTCTTGGTCCAACTGGAAGAGTATGTGAGCCCCGAAACCATATTCCGTGACTACGCGTATTTCTCCTCGTATTCCACCAGTTGGCTGGATCACGCCAGGCGCTATGTGCAGAAGATGGTGCAGGAACTTGGACTCGTTTCCGACTCCCGCGTGGTAGAGATCGCCAGCAATGACGGCTACCTTCTGCAGTACTTCCTGCCTTACGGCATAGTGCCCCTGGGCATAGAGCCGGCGGTCAACGTAGCTCGGGAGGCTGAAGCGAAGGGCATCCCCACACTGGTTGAGTTCTTCAATGCGGAACTGGCCCAGGACCTGGTTCAACAAGGACGGGGGGCAGATCTCATCATCGGCAACAATGTGCTTGCCCAGGTGCCGGATATCCGAGGCTTCGTGGAGGGCCTGCGGATCCTCCTGCGCCCCGGGGGAACGATCACCCTGGAATTCCCCCATATTGTCCGTCTGATTGACGAGAATCAGTTCGACACTATCTACCACGAGCATTTCTCCTACTTCTCGTTGCTGGCGATCGAACGGATCTTTACAGTTCATGGGCTCACTCTCTGCGACGTGGAGGAACTCACGACGCACGGCGGCTCTCTGCGCGCGTACTTTCGGCATGCCGACGAAGAGTCCCGTCCGGTCGGGCCGCGCGTGAACGAACTACGGCGACGCGAGCTGGAGCGTGGCCTCGGGGATGTTGCCGGCTACGCGGCCTTCGCTCCACGGGTGGAGAGAACCAAGCGCCGGCTGCTGAGCTTTCTCATCGACGCGAAAGAAGAAGGAGCATCCATCGCGGGCTATGGTGCACCTGGGAAGGGCAACACACTGTTGAACTACTGCGGTATCAGGAATGACTTTCTCGACTACACCGTAGATCGGAATCCGCATAAGTGGGGCATGTTCCTGCCTGGAACCCATATCCCGATCCATCCTCCGGAGCGGTTGACAGAAACACGGCCGGACATCATCCTGATTCTTCCCTGGAATCTGAGAGACGAGATCGTCACGCAGTTGGACTATGCGCGGGCGTGGGGCGCTCGGTTTGTCGTCCCCATTCCGGAGGTGCAGGTGCTTTGAAAGTCCTAGGCTACCGGCGAGCTCCGTGGGAGGTCTGGACGTGCGTCTGACCGGCGTACACAGCGTGCTCTGTCTGGGTGCTCACGCCGACGACATCGAGATAGGCTGTGGCGGCACTGTGGTCCGCCTCATCGAGGAGAATCCGGCCCTCGAGGTCAATTGGGTGGTGCTAAGCGCAGCAGGCGAGCGGGCGAGCGAAGCCCGCAGCAGCGCCGCACTACTGTTGGGCGCTGCCGGGCATGCGGATGTGCGGGTGGCCGAGTTCAGGGAAACGTACTTCCCCTATCTGGGCCATGAGGTCAAGGACTATGTGGCCGGGCTCGGCTCGCAACTGACCCCGGATCTGGTCCTGACGCATTGGCGCGAAGACCTGCATCAGGACCACCGCCTGGTGAGCGAGTTGACCTGGAATACCTTCCGGAACCACCTCATCCTGGAGTACGAGATCCCTAAGTGGGATGGCGATATGGGTCGTCCAAGCGTCTTCATGCCACTGGAGCACTCCGTCTGTGAACGCAAAGTTGAACACCTGCTGCACGCGTTCCCGTCACAGAAGGAAAAAGACTGGTTCGCCGCCGAGACATTCTGGGGCCTGCTTCGACTCCGCGGCATGGAAGCCAGGTCCCCAAGTGGGTACGCGGAAGCATTCCACTGCCGCAAACTAGTGCTGAGCTAGGAAGGCTGCTGAAGATCGAAGCCTTGGCCCCCAGAACGCACTGGACGGCGCGATACGGTGTTCTCGGTCGCGCAAATAGCGCTGCTATTCGCGCTTCCTGCGTCCTCGTCTCGCACTCGTCCATCGCGCCCTGGCGGCAAGGCGTCACTTCTTCAGCAGCCTGCGAGTTCGTCGACAATCTGGGGGTATCACTGTGAGAGTTTTGGTTACCGGGCACGACGGCTATATCGGTACCGTTCTCGTCCCCATTGTGCTGGCGGCTGGTCACGAGGTGGTTGGTCTCGACAGCCGGTTGTTTCGCGATTGCGGTTTTGGGAAGGCGGAAGTCCGGGTTCCCGCACTTGACCTCGATCTGCGGCAGGTGCAGGCAGAGGATCTTCGTGGTTTCGACGCCGTCATCCACTTGGCGGGCATCTCGAACGATCCGGTCGGAGATCTGAACCCGCAGTGTACCTATGACATCAACCACTTGGCTTCCGTGCGTCTTGCTTCTCTGGCGAAGCAGGCTGGGGTCTCACGGTTCCTGTTCTCGTCATCCTGTAGCCTCTACGGCTCCGCCGGTGAGGACTATGTGGACGAGAGTGCCGACTTCAGCCCGGTGACCCCCTACGGTGAGTCGAAGATCCTGGTGGAGCAGGATGTTTCCCTGCTGGCCGACGACGACTTCAGCCCAACATTCCTGCGCAACGCCACGGCGTATGGAGTGTCGCCCCGCCTGCGGGCGGACTTGGTGGTCAACAATCTCACCGGCTTTGCCTTTCTTCAGGGTGAGGTGCTTCTTAAGAGCGACGGCACCCCATGGCGTCCGCTGGTACACATCGAAGACATCTCTCGAGCGTTTCTGGCCTGCCTGGAGGCGCCTCGTGAGATCGTCCACAACGAGTCCTTCAACGTGGGGCACACGCGAGAGAACTACCAGATCCGCGAAGTGGCCGAGATCGTGAGAGATGTTGTGCCCGGAAGTCGCGTCGTCTTCGGGGAAGGGGCTGGGGCCGACATCCGCAACTACCGCGTGAATTGTGACAAGCTCGCCCGGGTCTTTCCGCACGCGGTACCCGAATGGACGGTGCACCGTGGGGTGGAAGAACTGTACACGGCATACCGTACATGGGGGCTGACCGCCGGCGACTTCTCCGGCCGCCTACTGCGGATCGAGCACATCAAGCGTCTGCTCGCGGAGGGGCGGCTGAACAGCAGTCTGGAGTGGACTGCAGTTGGGCCATGATCTTCACAGAGACAACTCTGGATGGTGCCTACATCATCGATGTTGAACGGCTCGAGGACGAGCGCGGCTTTTTTGCGCGATCCTGGTGCCAGAGAGAGTTCGAGGCGCGTGGGCTGAACCCGCGGATCGCGCAGTGCGACATCTCCTTCAGTGCACAAGAGGGTACCCTGAGGGGAATGCATTACCAGGTCAAGCCGTTCGCAGAAGCAAAACTGATTAGATGCACGAGGGGTTCCGTCTACGACGTGATCGTAGACATCCGTCCTGACTCTTCTAGTTTTGGGGAGCATTTCAGTCTCGTCTTGACCTCTGAAGACCACCGAATGCTATTCGTCCCAGAGGGTTTTGCGCATGGTTTCTTAACGCTGAGCGACAACACGGAAGTCTTCTATCAGATGTCCGAGTTCTACGCCCCTGAGTGCGGGCGGGGGTTTCGGTGGAACGATCCTGCCTTTGGAATCGAGTGGCCTTCGGATGTACGGATCGTATCTGAGCGCGACCGTAGCTATCCGGATTTCGTTCTTCCGGAGAGATGACATATCGTGAATCGTGCCGGCTTTGATGTCTCCCCCGACCCTTCAGATATCGGCCGCGAGATCTATGAGTTGATCGCGGAACTGTACCCAATCTGCCGGAGCATCACTGGGAACGGCTTCCGGCAGACGATGGACGTTCTGCGGCGATACGTCCCGCTCCAGATTCACGAGGTACCCTCGGGCACGCAGGTATTCGACTGGACCGTTCCGAGAGAGTGGAACATTCGCGATGCCTATGTCAAGGACTCAAGAGGAAGGAGAGTCATTGACTTCCAGAGGTGCAATCTGCATATCGTGAGTTACAGCGTGCCAATGGACACAGTCATGTCCCTACATGATCTAAGGCCCCATCTCCATACTCTTCCTGATCGCCCTGAGTGGATTCCATACAAGACCTCATACTACGAGGAGAATTGGGGCTTCTGTCTGAGCCATCAGGACTATCTGGACCTCGAGGATGGCAACTATGAGGTCTTCATAGATTCCAGCCTGGAGCGGGGCTCGCTGACCTATGGGGAGTTCTACCTGCGGGGCACCGAAGAGGCGGAGATACTCATTTCGTGCCATGCCTGTCATCCCTCGCTGTGCAACGACAACCTATCGGGTGTCGGCCTTGCGGCTCTGCTGGCAAGAGAAATCGGTAAGGCGGCCCACCGCTATTCGTATCGGTTCCTCTTCGTCCCGGGTACCATAGGCGCCATCACGTGGCTGGCTCGAAACGAGGATAGGACTCCCAACATAAAGCATGGTGTGGTTCTGTCGGGGCTGGGTGACTCGGGTGAGATCACGTACAAGAAGAGCAGGCGGGGAGACGCGGAGATCGACCGGGCGGCCGTCCACGTTCTGCAACAGTCTGGGCTGGCCTACGGCATCACCGACTTTGATCCATACGGCTATGACGAGCGCCAATATTGCTCGCCGGGATTCAACCTCCCTGTCGGCAGTCTGTCGAGAACACCGTACGGAACGTACCCTGAATACCACACCTCTGCCGACAACTTGGATTTTGTCAAGCCCGAGAGCCTTGGAGAGAGTTTCTCCAGACTCAGCGAGATGCTTCAGGTTTTGGAGTGCAACCGTCGATACGTGAACGTAAACCCAAAATGTGAGCCGCAATTGGGGAGAAGAGGACTCTACTCTTCCATCGGAGAATCAGAACGAGCGCTATTGTGGGTGTTGAACTTGTCCGATGGGAGCCATGACTTGTTGGATATCGCAGAGAGGTCCGGTTTGGCGTTTGCGTCGATTCAGGAAGCGACTGCGCGGCTGCTGGACAGTCGTCTGTTGAGGCTGGTCGAGAATGCTCACTAGGGCTGCCTGCCGAAATCGGATTGGGGTGGCGAATGTGCCCAAGAGGAGAGGTCCCGATGAAAGTAGTGCTTTTCTGTGGAGGTAGGGGGACGCGCCTGAAGGACTACTCCGAGAGTATTCCGAAGCCTCTGGTGCCAATCGGGTATCGGCCGGTGCTCTGGCACGTGATGAAATACTACGCTCACTTCGGCCACCGGGACTTCATCCTGTGCTTGGGACACATGGCGGATCAGATCAAGGAGTACTTTCTCAATTACCATGAGTCCACGTCCAACGACTTTGTTATGTCCGACGGCGGCAGGAAGATCGATCTCATCAACACCGACATTTCGGATTGGAGGATCACGTTTATCGACACAGGCCTGGGTTCGAACGTGGGTATGCGGCTCAAGTTGGTGGAGAAGTACCTGGATGGTGAGGAGTACTTCCTCGCGAACTACACCGACGGCCTCACTGACATGCCTCTTGATGATCAGATCGCTACCTTTCGGCGGTCAGGGAAGGTCGGGTGTTTCATGTGCTCTCGGCCCTCCCAGACTTTTCACGTTGTCTCCCTTGGGAAGGACTCATCGGTGGAGAGCATCAAGTACGTCCAGGATGCCGACATCTGGATCAACGCCGGCTTCTTCGTGTTCCGGAAGGAGATCTTCGAGTACATGAGGTCGGGGGAGGACCTGGTCGTGGAGCCTTTCGTCCGGTTGATCGAGGAAGATCAGCTCCTCGCCTACAAGTACGAGCGTTTCTGGGCGATGGACACGTTCAAGGAGCAGCAGGAACTGACGGACATGTTCATCGAGGGCCATGCTCCCTGGCAGGTCTGGAGGCGTTCCGACGAGAGGACCATCGGATGACGCCTCATCAAGAATCGCCCTTTCTCGAGAATCCGATCACGGACTTCAGCGGCTCCTGGAAGTTGCAGGAGCGGTTCAACGCGGTCATTCCGGGAGGCGCCCACACCTATGCCAAGGGAGATGACCAGTTCCCCGAGCACATGGCACCGTACCTGGTTCGGGGGAAGGGGTCCCACGTTTGGGATGTCGATGGGAACGAGTTCATCGAGTTCGGTTGCGGCCTGCGATCGGTGGCCCTCGGGCACGCCCACCCCGCGGTCGTTGAAGCCGCCGCGACCCAGATGTACTTGGGCAGCAACTTCGTCCGCCCTTCCCCGCTGGAGCTCGAGGTGGCCGAAGAACTGCTGAGCGTGCTTCCGGGCGCGGAGATGGTGAAGTTCGGGAAGAACGGCTCGGATGCCACCAGCGCTGCCCTCCGCCTTTCCAGGGCGCATACGGGAAGGGATCGGGTGGCGACCTGCGGCGACCACCCGTTCTTCTCGGTCGACGATTGGTTCATTGGAACCACTGCCATGAACGCCGGAATCCCGGCGCCTATCAAGGAGCTGACTGTCAAGTTCAAGTACAACGACATCGCTTCGGTGGAGGACCTCTTCGACCGCTATCCAGGGGAGATCGCCTGCCTGTTCATGGAGCCGGAAAAGGAGACACCCCCCCGTCACGGATTCCTGCAGGAAGTGAGGGAGCTGTGCACCCGGAACGGCGCGGTGTTCGTACTCGATGAGATGATCTGCGGATTCCGGTGGCACGTCGGCGGGGGGCAGTATTTCCACGGGGTGGTTCCCGACCTGTCCACCTATGGTAAAGCTCTGGGAAACGGCTTCTCCGTGTCCGCTCTCGTCGGTCGACGCGAGATCATGCAGCTCGGTGGCTACCAGCACGACCGGGATCGGGTCTTCCTGCTCTCGCTGACTCACGGCGCGGAACTCCCCAGCCTGGCGGCCGCAGGGGAAGTGATACGCATCTACAAGCGCGAACCGGTGATCGAAACGCTCTGGAAGCAGGGAAGGCGGCTTGCCGCAGGGGTGGAGACCAAGGTCCGCGATCTCGGCCTCGATGGACACTTTGGGTTGCTCGGCCAGCCGTGTTGTCTGGTGTACTTCACGCGCGACGAAAACAAAGAGCCTTCACAGGCCTTTAGGACCCTATTTTTGCAGGAGACCATCAAGCTCGGCATCATCGCCCCTTCTTTGATGGTGACCTACTCCCACTCGGATTCCGACATCGACCGGACTATCGAGGCGATCGGCGAAGCCCTCGTGATCTACAGAAGGGCGCTGGATGAGGGCATCGAGAAGCACCTCGAGGGTCGCCCAGTGAAGCCTGTCTTCCGAAGGAGAGCGTAGGCTGTCTGACAGACACTCGTGGCGAGGCCTTCTGGCGCGATTCAGCATTGCTTCATACCTCCGGGGCTACCCTTGATGCCAGCCTTCCGCGGACCTTCAGGGCGATCTCCATCACGACTCTGTACGGATTGAGCGTTGGTGCTGTGCGGTTTCCGTCAATGATGAAGAGACCGCCCGCGCTCGCAAGGGTGTGAAGACCCTCCCCGTAGGGCCCGAGTGGATCGGGCTCGAGAGTAGAACAGGCTGCTTCGGCAAAGTCGTCAGGGGTGAGAGTGAGCACTCGGTTGATGACGGTACGCATCCCATACCGGGGCGAGCAGTCCTGGGCAGGACGATAGAGGACTCCGTCCACTGTGAAGGGACGTCCGGCCGGGCGCGAAGAGTGAATGTCCGTCTTGGCAGGTTGAAGCCTATGGGGTTCCCATGGTCCCCACGGCTCGGGGGCATGCCAGATATGCAGGTTGGCCCACAGGGCCAAGGGGTCGGCTCCTGCCACTACGCAGAAGAGCCACCAGCGGTCGTCAAAGTAGAACACCGTACTGTCGCGGGCCGGAACCCCCTCGAGCATGATGCGCTCCAGTATCCAGGGCCCCGCGGGCGTATCACTTTTGTAGAGTGCCACTCGGTGGGCCGAGCCGGTCTCAGGGATGCAGTAGAAGGCATCTGAGTGCGTGAATACATACGGGTAAGCCGCATGGTAACGAAGGCTGATCATCGGGGCACCCCGGCGCATCACGGTGCCATCTGCGGCCAGCTCGGTCCATCGTAGCCGGCCCTTCACCGAGCCAACCAGTACCTCCTCGTAGTACAGAAAGAGGCGTCCTTGGTGTTCCAAGAGACAGGGGTCGGCCCGATAACGCACGAACCACGGTTTGGGCAACCAACGCACCCGCGGAGTGACCATGGACACAGTCGCCAGACCTTCTTGGCCCACTAGATCCTCAAGCTCCAGTTCAGCCAGCCCGATACTCCAATCATCTACGCTGAGACTGCGACCTAAGAGGTTCTTGATTCCCATTCCTGTCTCCAATGACGCGTGAGGTCGCCAAAGCCGTAACGTTACCATGATGCTGCACGCGACGGCTGGCGGCCGCGGCCCGCTCCGTTGATATACTCAATGCCCCCAACACTGCCAGACAGGCCCACAAGACATGGTTGATATGCAACATACGCCAGGGCTCACGAAGAATCCGGCGATCGTCTTTGGATTGTCCGAAACCGGACTTGGAGTCGGCCGCAGTCTGGGTAGACTCGGAATCTGCGTCTTTGGGTTTGATTTCAAGAAGGATCTTGCCTACTACTCGAAGTACATGAAGCCGGTTCTGTGCCCTCATCCGCTCGAAAGCCAGGATCGATTCGTCGATTTCCTTGTCTCATTCTGCTCCGCGCAGGCTGATAGACCTGTCCTTTTCATTACTTCAGATAGTTTTCTTCAAGTCGTTTCACACTACCGTGGAAGACTTGAGCCTCACTGCTTGTTCAACCTGCCGACAGTAGAGTTGATCGAGGCCATTTCCGACAAATACCGGCAGTACCAACTGGTGAAGGCAGCGGGAATAGCCCTTCCCGAAACCCACATGATTGAAAGCAGCGAACAGCTGGAGGCCCTGAAAGACACACTGACCTACCCTGTATTCGTCAAAGGTGTGGATGTAAGTTCCTGGAGAACAAACGTAGACGGGCGAATCAAGGGATTCGGGGTGAGGAACAGGGCGGAGTTCATGGAGAAGATCGTGCCCATCCTGAAGAACGGAGTGAAAGTCATAGCTCAGGAGATCGTTGAAGGCCCGGATACGAACAACTATAAGTACTGCACGTATTTTTCGCGCGACGGCGTATCCCTGTTGGGCTTCACCCTGAGAAAGATCCGACAGAACCCGATCAGATTCGGGGTGGGGGCGGTCATCGAAAGCATTGAGTATCCTGAGCTGGCATCGGCCGGGGATCGTTTGTTCCGGGCAATCGGCTACCAAGGTGTTGGCTCTGCAGAATTCAAGCTGGACCGCAGAGACGGGCGATTGAAGCTGATCGAGATCAACCCCCGCTACTGGCAGCAGAACGCCCTCCCGAGTGCCTGCGGTATGAACTTCCCCCTCGTGGACTACCTAGAGTGCACGGGTCAGCATCCACCGAGGATCGGCGACTTCGCGACTGGCGTCAAATGGGTCAACCGGTATCTGGACTTCGAATCCTTCCTTGAGTATAGAAAGGAAGGCGAACTGACATTCCGGAAATGGAGAGGCAGTCTGAAAGGGAGGAAGATCTATTCAGACTACGATCCCGATGATAGGAAGCCTGCTCTCTACCCATGGCGCCCTGAGAAGCTGTTCAAGATTCCCAGGTACCTCTTTGAGAGACTATTCTGATGATCCCGCGTACTGCAAACGGCGCTGAACTTCTCTGCAACACGCTGGAATCCTTGGGCGTCGAACACGTCTTCGGAGTCCCCGGATCCCAGAATGTCCAGCTCTATCAGGCGCTCAGCCGTAGCACCATCCGTTCGGTGCTTTCGACCCACGAGCTGGCCGCAAGTTTCATGGCGAACGGCTACTATCGGGCGTCCGGCAAAGTCGCCCCCGTGGTAACGATTCAAGGACCTGGGTTCACCTATGCGCTGACCGGCCTCGCCGAGGCTCTGCACGATTCCGCGGCGGTGCTCCACCTGGTCAACCGGCCGGACGGGCGGGCGGACCGTACTTATGAATTCCAGGCACTTGACCAGCCTCGGATCGCCGCTCCGATCGTGAAGCGCGTGCTCTCGGTCGATCGGGTCGACGAGACCCCCCGGGTGGTCGCGCAGGCGTACAACCTGGCCGTCTCTGGGGAACCCGGGCCCGTGCTGCTGCAGTGGTCCAGGGAAGCCCTTGCCGACGTCCCCAGGCATCCGCGTTCGATCGATCGACCCTCTCAATGGCATGACGAAGAGATGTCATCCAGCGACTCGTCGGTTGACGAGGCGGCGGCGCTCCTTGGCGCGGCCAAACGACCGCTCCTCTTCGTGGGCCAAGGAGCTTCAGGAGCCTCGCGACTCGTGCAGGAATTGGCGGAGTCGATCTGCTCTCCCGTCTTCACTACCGTCTCGGGCCGCGGCGTTCTCCCGGAGGATCACCGACTGGCGCTCGGATTCGACTTCAATCGGGGCGACGTACGCGTCCTCAACAAAATGATCAGGTCGTCCGACTGCGTTCTGGCTATTGGGTGCAAGCTCTCGCATGTCGGAACGGCCCACTTCAAGCTCGAGCTTCCCCAGGACCGCCTTATCCATATGGACGCAAGCGAAGAGGTGCTCGGAGCCAACCACACCCCACACCTAGCCATCCTCGGATCGGCGGAAATCGTCGTGGAACGACTGCTTTGCACCGTGAGGGGTCTCCCGCGGACGGCGAACAGCGGCTGGCCTCCCGCCGAAATCGAAGACTGGAAGAGGCGCCTGCGCATCATCGAGCATACGGCGGTGCTTGAACCGGTCATCCGCGGTGTTGCCCCGGAGACTGCCGAAGCTCTCTTCACCGCCCTCCGTCGCGCTCTGCCGCGCAACGGCATCGTGGTGACGGATTCGGGGCTGCATCAGGGGCTCGTGCGGCGACACTTCGACGTGCTGTCACCCCGTGGCCTCATCACCCCCACCGACTTCCAGTCCATGGGTTTCGGGTTACCGGCTGCGATTGGGGCGAAACTGGCGGCCCCGGAGCGTCCTGTAGTCACGGTACTCGGCGATGGCGGTTTCGCGATGTCGGGCATGGAGCTCCTCACGGCCGTTCGAGAGAGGATCCCCCTTACCGTCATCGTGCTCAATGATGGGCGGCTGAACCTGATCCGTCTCCAGCAGTTCTCTAGTTTCGGGGGTTCGGAGAGCGTCGACATCTTGAATCCGGACTTCGAGGCATTAGCCACTGCGGTTGGGGCGCGATATGCGCGCGTAGACGGCAACGCGGAAGAGGTCCTGCGAGACGCTGTAAGAGGCCCTCATGTCACCCTGCTCGAGGTGATCGTAGGAGACTCGACTGCGATCCGTCTCTCTCGTGCCAAGGGGTTAAGCCGCCAGGCGGCGCGGAAGCTCCTTGGTCCCAGCATGGTGCGATGGCTCAAACGCCGGCAGGTTCCTGGTGCTCGCGCGACGCGGGCTATACCCGGCACGTGGTTCTGTCTTTCTGAGGAAGGCGCTCAACCGCCAGGGAACGGGGCAACTCCGAACACGACGGCGTCGCTTGATGGGAGGAGCTTCTCGCATGCGGTTCGAGGGTCGCAAAACGCCAAGGCTTTGTCGCTCTCGCATTCTGCGACGACTGGCTGGCCGCCACTGTTGCCTGTTGAGCTCGTCTAGCTGTAACTGAGATGTCACCAACTCTAACTAGCAGGAGTGTGCCCATGCCCCGCGTCCTCCGGGTCTTTCGAGGTTTGTTGACTGCGAGTGGTCGAGCAAAGGCAAGCGAACACTTCGCGCGGAAAAAGCACCGATGGGCCGTGTCGCGCTTCCGTGCTCACGCGGGACGATATGCGGGCGTGCTTCCCCAGGGGACGACCTGCTCCATTCCCGAGATAATGGTGAACGAGACCAGTTGTCTTAACGTCGGCGGTATCAGCCGCGTGTGCCCTGCGTCCGTTGCGAGCTATTCTGTTCCTGATGACCTTCCGCCGGCGTTTCGCCGAGAGTGGGCGTTTCTCCCCCGCAACGTCTACACCATGCGGGATGTGATGGTGGGTATCCCAAGCGGCATTTGCGTGTCAGGTGAGCGGGTGTTCCTAGAGTCATTAGGCAATCCCTACAGATGGTTTATGCCTTCAACGCCCATAGGCTGGCCGCTCCCCCGCTCTGCCACGACCCTGACCCTGGAGGGCCCGGTCACGTGCATTGGAAGCGCGACATACGGACACGTTCTCCTTCAGGAAGTACCCAGGCTGCTCCATGCGCTTGAAGAGAAACCCGACCTCTCTGTGATCACTTGGGCGGATGCGCCGAAGTATGTATGGGATCTGCTGTCGTTGCTTGAGGAGAAGAGGGTCATTAGGGGAAGCGTGATCGGTTTGCCTCGAGGACTCTATCGGGTTGCTGACTACGCCTTCACGTCCGACGAAGATGACTCGGGATTCTTCCGCAGTGAGAGCGTACAGTTGCTTAGAAGATACGTCGGGCAGGAGGCGGGCATCACGACGGGAGCGATTCCCCCCAGGCAAGACAGGCTGTATCTGTCCCGCAGACGTTCGTCCCGTTCCTTCACAAATGAAGCGGATGTCGAGGCGATGCTATCGGATAGAGGCTTCACAGTAATCTATGCGGAAGATTTGGAGTTGGGTGAAGAGATCGCCCTTTTTCAGCAGGCTGAGATGATTGTCGCACCACACGGAGCCGGTCTCTGTAATCTGGTCTGGGTCAAGCCGAGCACGCGAGTGGTCGAGATAATCTCGCCAAGGATGGTGAGTGACTTCTTCGTACGTTTGGCCTGCATCGTGCAGGCCGAACATGCCCTCTTTTGGGCACAGCCCGATGAGGGATGGGGGTCGGTCGACCTGGGTTCACTCGCTCTGTTGGTGGACCGGATGAACCAGACCGAGCCCAAGGCAGCCAACGACACTGTGTGTCACTAGCGCCCGTGAACCGGGTTGCCAATCCAACCGGTCACCTGACCACGGACAAGTTTGTGGTCTACGAGCGCGGTCGTGGCTGGGTGGCTCTCAATCTGCGCGAGCTCTGGACCTATCGAGAGTTGCTGTACTTCCTCACCTGGCGGGACGTGCTCGTACGCTACAAGCAGGCCGTGCTCGGTGTGGCTTGGGCGGTCCTCCAGCCGTTTCTGACCATGATTGTCTTCACCGTGGTCTTCAACCGGGTCTTGGGGGTGCAAAGCCCGGACCCGGACCTGCCCTATGAGGTATTCAGCTTCGCTGGGCTCCTGCCGTGGCAGTTCTTTGCAGGAGCGCTGGCCCGCTCTGGGGTGAGCCTCGTGGGAAACGCCAACCTGCTCAGCAAAGTCTACTTCCCTCGGCTGGTGATTCCGATCTCAGCCGTCCTTGCCGGGCTGGTCGATTTCGTCATCTCCTTTCTGGTCCTGCTCATCCTCATGGCATTCTACGGCATCGTCCCCGGCTGGGAGGTGGTCTTTCTGCCTCTTTTTCTGCTCCTGGCCATCGCCACCGCCCTCGGGGTCAGTTTGTGGCTGAGTGCCCTCAACGTCCTCTTCCGGGACGTCCAATACATCATCCCCTTCCTGGTGCAACTGTGGATGTTCGTGAGCCCCGTCATCTACCCGATCAGCAATATTCCCGAAGGTCCCCTGCGCGTGGTCTACTCCTTGAACCCCATGACCGGAGTCATCGGGGGGTTCCGCTGGGCCTTGCTCGGCCACGGCCAGCAATTCCCCGGGGGATATCTGTGGATCTCGGTAGGCGTTGTGGCAGTCCTGTTCGTGGGTGGGCTCTTCTACTTCAAGCGCATGGAGAGGGTGTTCGCCGATGTGGTATAGGACATGAGTGACATCGCCCTCCGCACCATAGGTCTCGGCAAGATGTACCGGATCGGGGGGGAGCGGGCGGCCTACCGTACCCTGCGCGACTCCATGGTACAGTCGGCAAAGCGACCCATTGAGCGCATCCGTCACCCAGGGGCGGCCACGCACAAATCTGAGATCCTTTGGGCGCTCAAGGACGTCGACCTCGAGGTTAGGCGTGGGGAAGCTCTCGGGATTATTGGACGCAATGGTGCCGGCAAGAGCACGCTTCTCAAGGTCTTGAGCCATATCACCGAACCGACAGAAGGTAGGGTGGAGATCTCGGGACGGGTTGGGAGCCTCTTGGAGGTGGGCACGGGTTTTCATCCTGAATTGACCGGCCGGGAGAACATCCAACTCAACGGCGCCATTCTCGGCATGACCCGGGTTGAGATCAAGAGCAAGTTCGACGAGATTGTCGAGTTCAGTGAGATCGGGCGGTTTCTGGACACGCCGGTCAAGCGTTACTCGAGCGGCATGTACGTGCGCCTCGCATTCGCTGTGGCTGCGCATCTTGACCCTGAGATTTTAGTCGTCGATGAAGTGCTTGCCGTTGGAGACGCCAGCTTCCAGAAGAAGTGCCTCGGCAAGATGGAGGACGCAGCCGGCCATGGTCGCACGGTTCTTTTCGTCAGCCACAACATGCAGGCGATTCGGAGTCTCTGCCACACTGCAATCCGGCTCGAGGCAGGCAGGATGGTGGACTCGGGCGAGGCTGGGAAGATTGTGGTCGACTATTTGGCCCAAGTGGCAGACGCTGGTGCTTCTGCAACTTGGGAACCCGGGCAAGGGCCCGGCGACGAGGATTTTCGGCTTTCGTCCGTGCGGGTGTTTGACTCCTCAGGCGAGGTTGCCAACTTGGTGAGCACGGCCGAGCCGTTCAGCGTGCGCATGGAGTTCGACCTCTTCAGATCCGACGAAGCGCTCTGCGTAGGGTTTGACTTGGCGACCAGTGATGGCACGGTTGTTTTGAGGTCCTATCAAACTGATATCGAACCAGAACGATGGCCCGAGTTGCCGAGTGGGAGACATACACTCGAATGCACGATTCCTCCGGGGTTCCTCAATGACGGGCAGTACTCGATCCTCCCCAGGGTGAGCCTTCACTGCCTCCGATGGATTGTGCATACAGAGGCTGCAGTCTCGTTCGAGGCGCACTTGGGCCACGTCGTGTCTCCATATGCACAGTTTGTGCGTCCAGGCGTCGTTGCTCCCGTCTTGGAATGGCGCCTTGTCAAATAGAGCATCGGCCCGATGTCGTCTGGAGAGTGAGTGCACGATGGACAACAAACGTGAGGAGCGGTCACGCATGAGCCGGCTCCACGCACTGGCGAGACGCGAAGTACGGCGGTTGTTCCGGCGGGCGGGCTACGACGTGGCCAGCATCGCGAAGCAGCGGGACGAGGCAGCACGCCTGCAAAGGGAGCGCTGGCGATGGCTGGAAACGTTCGGCATCGGCACCCTCATTGACGTCGGCGCCAACACTGGCCAGTTCGCAAAGCAGTTCCGGCAAGTTCGGCCGGATTCCCTCATCTACTCGTTCGAACCCCTGCGAGACTGTTTCGAGGAGCTACAGCGGACGATGGCAGGCACGCCCGGGTTCACGGCGTTCAATGTTGCTCTGGGGGAAACCGATGGTGAAACGGAGTTCTTCCGGAGCGAGTCATCCCCGTCATCGTCGCTGCTGCCGATGGGCGAGCTGCACAAGGAGCTCTTTCCTTTCTCAAGCCATACGACCGTGGAGACCGTGACCGTCAAGCGGCTGGACTCCTACCTGCAGGAGATCCTTGTTCGCGGCAGTGTCCTAGTCAAGATCGACGTGCAGGGCGCAGAGACGCAGGTTTTGAAAGGCGGACGTCAATTCCTTTCGAGTGCCGACGCAGTTCTTGCGGAGGTGGGTTACCTCTCACTCTACGATGGCCAGGCGACTATTCAGGAGATCTTGAGCCTGTTGAATGGTCTTGAGTTCACTTTCGTGGGGATTGTCGACCAATGCTTGCGGCCAAGGGATTCGCTGCCCATTTATGGTGATGCTCTTTTTGTCAAGCGTGTCGCATTGGAGCAGCGTGGGGATCTAATAGGTTTCGCCGCGCTACCGCCAGCTTCGACAGGTGCAAGTTGAGGCGGGTCTTCCTCAGCCTGCCCAGCCTGCACGGACATCGCCAGATCTACTGCCGTGAACTGTGCGACTACTTCCTGCACCGAGGATTCGCTGTGACAGTTGCGACCGACTTGGCAGGTCTCCAGGAGTACACGCAACTGGCGATTCTCCGTGAGGAGCCTCGCGTCCGGTTCATCGCCGATCCTTGGGCGGGTGAAACCGACCCGGCAAGGCAACTACGAAAGCTCTCGGCAGCTGTGAGCGAAGTCGGAGCCGACCTGACCTTTCTCGCCGAGGCGGACAACGCACGCGGTCTCCTATCCGCTCAGATCGCCCGCCCAGGTCAACGGCTCCCTGGGAGAAGAGTGGGGTTGTTCATCCGTTCCGGCGGCTACGTGCACGAGATCGACTTCCCAAGGACAGGCCGCATACCGCGAGCTCTGGTGCAGGCGTACACATACCGCCCTCTCTCGCTCACTCAGCCGCGGGTCTTCCATGAGATGGTGATGAGGAAGTTTTCGATTCTTGATGCCGCATTGTGTCTTGACGAGGTATTCGTCTCCAGGCAGAAGGGAGAATACGGCTGGCTGCCGGACATAGCCGTCGCATTCTCGGACGCCACTCAGGGCAGTCTGGAGACCGCGACCTGGCGTACCCGGGTTTCGAGCTTCGTCGCCGCTCACCCGGGTAGGCCGGTCGTGGCGTATGTCGGGACCCCCCAGGCCAGAAGAGGCTATGAAGTTCTCCTCCGGCTCGCTTGCGATCTTGATGGATGCTTTCTCCATTGTGGAGAGCCCCTGGAGTCAAGCCTCGACCCAGACGTTGACCTCGGAGCCAGGTCCATTCTCGACTCTGGCGACGCAATCCTTGAACTCGGGCGGTTCTACCAGGACTTCGACACTGCCCAGGTTACGCTCGCAGCTGCGGCTTGTGTGGTCCTGCCATACGCGGGTCACTTGGGATCCAGCGGCGTGATGTTGCAGGCTCTGATGGCTGGTCGCCCGGTTTTGGTCCCGGACCAAGGATTGATGGCCTCGCGCGTTCGCAATTTCGGCCTTGGGCTCACGTTTGCCCCCGGCAACTGGCGAGAAATGCGCCGCATGTTCTCAATCCTGCAGAACACGCCTCCAGCGGTCTTTGCCGCTCCCATCAGAGATTTCTTGCGGTACTTCACCAAGGTACAATTCGAGGCTGCCATGGACTTCGCGGCGGGTCTTTCGCAGACCGGAGCCATGGTTCCATGTATGGCAGGCAACGGACAGGTCTGATCTGGGGCCAGAGAACAATGATCACCGCACTTAACCTCTTGCTGCCCGCCGGTCTGGCCGCGTACTGCTTCTACAGTGCCATGAAACGCCCCATCTTCCTTCTCGGTATACCGTTTCTGCAGGTGATGCAACAGTCTGTCTTCTTCAAGAATATCAAGCTGTTTTGGATTCCCGGGAGAATCGGAGGCAACTATCTGATACTGGTCTGGATGGTCTTGGCGTGGGCTTGGGTCATCTACCGAACAGAAGATCAGGAATGGATTGATAACCGGGCGACTTGGCGGCCTGGGCGCATCCTGCCGGAGGAACATGTGTTGATGGGCCTCGCGATCCTGGTCCTGGCCAAACTCCTGTGGGTTGAGGTCAGCGTTACGGACACAAAGACTCTGACCTACAACTTCGCTCTGTGGGGTCTGCCCCTGGTTGGGTATTGGCTGGTAAGGGGGATAGTGAGCCGCTCTAGTTCAGAGGATGTAGCTGCTCTGCTCACGTTTGTCGCGGTAGCGACCGGGATCGGCTCGGCGCTCTTCGTTGTCCACCAAGGGCTGCGAATTCCGATATACCAAGTCACGGAGTACCTAGTGTTCACCTACAAGGGGCAGGAGTTGAGCCGCAGTTTCTGGTTCATGCCGCCATTCCTGCTCTTCGCGCTTGCTCTGGCGGTGGCCCGACGTTCGTGGAACGTCGGGACCATCGGTATCATGGCTGTGACAATGGTGGCGGTGGTTGTTTCCTACACGAGGAGTCTGCTCATTGCGGCCGCAGCAGTTGTTGCTGTGGTTCTAGCGCTACCCTGGCTGAAGGAAGGACACCCTGGACTCTTCTTAAGACGCGTATCCAAACTCGGAGCGATCCTGGCACTCGTCGTTGTAGTCTTGGTGGTCGCCTTACCTACCCCCACAGACTACTTCCTGAGCAGAATGGAAAGCCTTACTGGAGCAGCCACCGTTACTGAGGACCAGAACGTTCTGGTTCGCCAAAATGATCTGAGCACAGTCGCGGCGACCCTCTCGGATCGCAACCAGCTACTATTGGGAGCGGGCCTGGGGACGTCCGACGAGCTGTTCCGAAAGGCAGATGACTGGACCGCAGATTCCACATGGGTCGGCGTCGTCTACTCCCTCGGATTGTTTGGGGTCGCGTTGACTGGCGCCGTGTTCGTATTGTTCGGCGTGAGAGCCTTCAGGCTGTACATGAGTTCGAGCGGGACTGCCGAGTTTCTTGGAGTTGCGTACCTTGGGGCGGTTCTTGCCATGCTCGCCACAACTTTCGCATCGTGGACCTTTCTTGACCCGCGTTTCTCCGCCATGGGTTTCTGGCTGTTCGCTTTCATTTCGGGAGAAGCCGTCAAGAGAAATAGTTCCGCATCCGGCCATCATGCAGGTGATAGCCAGAGCGAGGACGCAGGCAATGTTGGTCCAATAGACCCTCAGGACGGGATGGAACGGAGAATATGAACACATTAGTGGACTTGCCGGGATGGGTTCTGCCGGACCCGATGCCGAAGGTGACTTTTGGGATTATCGTCCTGAACGGCGATCCGTTCACCCGTTATTGCCTTCGTTCTCTGTACCCGTTCGCCCACGAGATCATCGTGGTCGAGGGTGGGCATGAGGACACCCGGGCTGTCGCCACACCCGATGGTCACTCTGTCGACGGAACTCTGGAGGTCCTGAGGAGGTTTTGCGAGGAGGAAGACCCTCAACACAAGGTGACCGTCATCACAAAGGATGGATTCTGGCAGAAGAAGGATGAACTCGGGCACTGCAAGACGCACCAATCCCGAGCATATGCGGAACGAGCGACGGGCGATTACCTGTGGCAAGTCGATATCGATGAGTTCTATACGGCTGACGATATGCGCCGCGTACTGGAGATGTTGGCTTGCGACCCAGACATCAGTACTGTCTCGTTCCATCAGATCGCCTTCTGGGGCAGCCCCGACATCGAGGTGCAGGGATGGGCGCTACAACGAGGGATGGACGAGTATCACAGGCTGTTCAAGTGGGGGCCCGGGTACCGCTACGTGACCCACCAAGACCCGACTGTCGCCGATGAGAAGGGTCGAGATCTGCGGAGTCTCAAGTGGATTCGTCCCTCGGACACGGCTCGTCTGGGTGTTCATCTCTACCACTACTCACTCCTCTTTCCTTGGCAAGTCGATCAGAAGACGCAGATCTACAAGGAGCAGCACCCGGATGTCTGCGGCGGCATCGTTGACTGGGCTAAGAGCAGCTACTTCAAGCTCGGTCATCCCTATCGGGTTCATAACTTATATTATGCGCCGAGCTGGCTGAAACGTTATCGAGGTGAGCACCCCTCGGAAGTCATCAGGATGATGAGCGACGTAGAGAGCGGCCGGGTCCATGCAATGCTCAGGGATAACCGCGACGCCTATCGCCTGCTCGACTCACGGTGGTACCGTGCTGGCTCCTTTGTATTGTCCTATTTTGATTACGTCGATCGTGGCTACCGGCATGTGCGTCGCATGCTCAGCGAAGTTCGCCGAGTTTCTCGCACGACCGTGCGCGAATTGCGTTCCAAAAGACAAGGAGGCCGACACCGAGGAGGGGTGTGAGTTCACTACGACGAATCGGCTCAGAGTCCTCGGCTGCTTGCCACCGCTAGCGTAGCCCGTACATGCAGATCAGGCCACTGGGGGTGTGGATACCAAACGCGAAGGGCCATCTATTGGAGCATTGGCGGCGAAGCCGCGACGCCCCCGCGCGGGTATTCGGGCCCAGAAGACGAGGTTGGCTGTACGACAGCAGCGCAAACGGGAGGCAGCGTGAGAGTCCTTTGGTTTACCAACGTGCAGATGCCCGCAGTATGCCGGAGGCTCTCCCTGCCCGTTCCGACGGCCGGCGGATGGATGGAGAGTCTCCGATCTGCCCTTGCGGACTCAGGCTCTCTGGAGTTGGCCATGGCCGCTGCGGGGCCGACACCTTTCGAGCCATTTGAGGATGAGGGGGTTCGATATTTCCACTTACAGGAACCCGCAATCAGGGGCGGATTCGGCGGCGTGGCTGATCGCTGGCTCCGGAGGTCGGCGGACTCCCAGATACTCGCAGGCGCCGCGGCCGTCGCTGAGAACGTCAAGCCTGACCTGATCCACGTGCACGGGTCTGAGCGCGCCTTCGGCCTCTTGAACGAAATGGTGGAAGTGCCCCTCGTGGTCTCGTTGCAGGGTCTGCTGGTCGTTTACTCGCGCTTCTGCTTGACCGGCATTCCTCCGAAGGAACTCCTGCATGATGTCATCTCGGTCCATTTTGCCAAGGGACGCGGACTCGTTCATACGTGGCGATGGACGCTCGGCGCCGCCGAAAGAGAGCTGAAGATACTGAGATCGTGCCACTACTTTGCGGGAAGAACAGCGTGGGATAGAGATGTAGTCCGTGTCGCTAATCCCGAAGCCCACTACTACCACGTGGATGAGGTGCTTCGGCCCCCCTTTTATGATCAGGAATGGGATCCTGTCACAGACGGACCGTTTTCGGTCTATGCGACGGGGGGCATGACCCCGTGGAAGGGGTTGGTCAACCTGCTCGAAGCGGTTGCGCTACTCCGGCAATCGGTGCGACGGGAGACCAGACTCAGGGTGAGCGGAGCACTCCAAGGGACAGATATGTGGCCGGTCATTCAGCGCGCAGTGAGTAGGTTGGGTCTGTCGAACGTGGTTGAATGGCTCGGCCCCCTCGCGCCCGATGCGATCGTTTCCGAATTGCAGGCGGCCTCTGTCTATGTCCAACCCTCGGTCATTGAGAACAGCTCGAACGCCCTGGCTGAGGCCATGGTGGTGGGCGTTCCTTGTGTCGCTACATCTGGGGGAGGGACTCCATCCATGATCATCGATGGCGTGGATGGTCTGCTATGCGCCCCAAACGACATATACGGCCTTGCCGGGAAGATGGCGGCGGTCGAGGCGGACACGGTCATGGCTGCTAGGCTTGGATGCAACGCACGAGTCCGTGCCCAACAGCGGCATGACCCAGCCACCATTGCTGCCACCACCCTCAACATGTACCGGGATGTAGTAGCGCGCCATGGTGGAGGGGAGCGGTGACGGCAACGAGAGAACTGAGGGGACCCTTGATGGGATACCTCGCCCGCGGACGAAGGGCCGCAGCTCGCACCGCATACGCTCCTATCATGCGGCTCGAAGCTATCCTATGGGGTGTTGAACTCGGCGAAAGTTGCATATTCTACGGCCGCACGAGGCTCCATCGCTCAGCCCACAGTAGAATTGCAATCGGTGAGCATTGCGAGTTTCGCTCGGCTCCGTGGTCCAACTGGGCAGGTATCGATCGTTCCTGCATGCTGAGTACGTTACACGCAAGCGCGGTGCTCACGATTGGATCACGGTGCGGATTCAGCGGCACCGTGATTTCTGCGGCGGAGAGCATTACGATAGGCGACCGTGTACGGTGCGGAGTCAACTCGGCCATCATGGATACTGACTGGCACGGTCTTCACCCGGCAGACCGAGCTGCGCGTGGCCGATCCGCTGCTGTCTTGATCGAGGATGACGTGTGGATCGGCGCGGGTGCCCTCGTCCTGAAAGGAGTCACGATCGGTCGCGGCACCGTAGTCGCAGCTGGGAGTGTAGTCACTCGGTCTTTGCCTCCAGCGGTGATTGCCGGCGGGAACCCCGCCCGCGTTATTCGCGAGCTATGAAGCCGCGGAAGTCCTATGCGCGAGACGCGTGCGATGGGCTTCGCCACCGGAGTGTATGGTGACTCCTCATGCAGACTACCCGAGGGTCCTGATCGTCGGCCCTAACTTCGACTTGGTCACGGGAAGCGGCATCACGCTGACCAATCTCTTCCGTGGATGGCCGGCTGCGAGACTCGCCGTTGTAAGCAGTCTCGCTTGCCAGATGGACCCTGCGCCATGTAGTAGTCAGTATCTTCTGGGTCAAGCAGAACTCCGATGGATAAGGCCACTGCGCTTTGCGCGCTCGTTTGGCCATGCGCCGGGCGATGAATCCTGGCGGGCCACGCCTGAGATACTGCGTTCCGCACCCGCACAATCGGGCGTCGCTTCTGGCCGCGCGTGGCTGCGCTCGATCGCCAAAGCGGTCTTCCACGCCGGAGTTAGAGGGCTCGGCTCGGATGACTACCTCAGACCTCTTGCGGTATCCGAACAACTCGTGGCGTGGTCGACCACCTTCCGGCCGGACTTGATCTACACGCACCTTGGGTCCCTGAGCATGATCCGATTGACGTTGCAGCTCGCGAGCGCGCTCAGAAAGCCGGTTGTCGTTCACATGATGGATGACTGGCCGGAGGTGATCTACCGTCATGGTCTGATGCGACGGCGCCTCCGCGCCCGCACCGACCGTGGCTTGAGAGCCATCATCGACCTGGCGGCCGCCAGACTGTCCATCAGCGAAGCGATGGCCAACGAGTACGCTGAGCGATACGGCCACGACTGGACCGTCTTTCACAATCCGATCGATCTGGTGCGATGGTCCAAGGCTCGGCGAACCTGCTGGGACTTGACAGATGGATTCCAGCTTCTCTATTCGGGCCGGATCGGACCAGGCACGGAATCGAGTCTCCTCGACGTCAGTCGTGCTGTGGCACTGCTTAGGAGTCGGGGACGTCAAGTCAGCTTCGACATCCATTCGTGGTACTTCGACAAGACCAACGATCGCCGTTTTGCCGACTTTGAAGGTGTGACCACTCACGGCGCAATCGCAGACTCAAAGATGCCGGCCATGTTGGCCCAGGCCGACACTCTCGTTCTCCCCTTTGATTTCCACGGAGAAGCCGCCACGTTGTTCAGATTGTCCTTCCCCACCAAGGCACCCGGATACATGGCAACGGGGACCCCCGTTCTCGTCTACGCTCCCTCCACTCATGCGGTGGCAGCGGAGGCAGCAAGCCACGGCTGGGGATACGTCGTTAGTGGGCCCCGCATTGAAACCCTCGTGCAGGCCATCTCCAGGCTTATGGATAGTGAAGCGTTGAGAAGAGAGCTTGGACTCCGAGCCATGAAGGAAGTGGAAGAGCGCTATGACGCCGACGAAGTGAGAGCTCGTCTCGTGGCCACACTGTCTTCGGTAGCGCGCTCGCCGTCAATCCCCTGGGCAGCAGCGGTACCGGGTGGAGAGTGCTGAGAGGCTCCCTCCAGTCTAGGGTCATCGCAGTGGCGTCGGGGGTGTGGACTGGACTCAGTTAAGCCCGTTCAAGAACTCCGCGAGACGTCTGCACTGGGACTTGACCTCGAAATGCCGCCGTGCGACCTCGCGGCCTCGCACGCCTACGCCGCGCGCCGCTTCTGGGTCCCTGAACAGATCGGCCAGACGAACCGCAAATGCCCGAGTATCATCCGGAGGCACCAGGAACGCACTCACGCCATCTTGCAGAAACAGCGGTATGTCGCCCGTGGCCGTGACAATCACGGGCCTTCCGGACGCAAGGTACTCTCCAAGCTTGGTCGGGAAACCGGCCGTTGAGAAGAGGCCGCTCGCTCTGGGGAGCGCAAAGGCACCAACGTCGGCGAAGAGGCGCGGAAGTGTGTCACGTCCTACTTGGCCCACAAACTCTACTCTGTCGGACAAGCGTGACTCGGCAACGCGCGACCTGAACGCCGGGAGGACGGCAGGGTTCTTGCTGCCGCCGATGACGCGGAGCCTCCATTCCGGAAAGCGCTCTGCAATTTCCGAGAACGCGTCGAGCAAGCTATCAACCTCACCCTCATGTTCAAGACTACCCACGAAACACAGGACTCGCTGGTCGAGCCCGCTTCCGATGTGCTCGTCGCTGAACTCATCCAGATCCACGATAATCGGAATCCGGACTACATGCGCCCGTCGTCTCACACGCGCCAAGAAGTACGTCTCGAGACAGGTCGAAATCACAATGACTCCATCTACAAGCTTGTAGAGAGTCCTGGTAAACAGCCACGACCACGCTCGTGCCGCGATGGTATCGGGTGCGCCGACGAACGGATACTCGCTCTTTTCGATCACGCAGGCAGATCCCGCAAGGCGGCACGCCGCAACGGCCGTCAGTATCCACGCCGCGGAGTTGGAGAAGAGGATGACACTGGCCGAACCCTGATCCTGTGTGCCGCGCACGAGCCGTCCGAACCGCAGAGCCGATCGTGCGTCCCGCAGGCGGCGACGCGCAAACGTACGCTCGCGATAGGGACTGCCCCCCGAGTATACGAACGGGATCCCCTGATACTCGCCGCTCGCGCTGTGGTTCAACGCGTCTCGCGCATCGTACTCGCTCGGTCGAACGCAGACGACTTGAACGTCGGTCCCCGCTGCGGTCAGCCCCTTCGCGTAGGCGTGTGCACGAGCTGTAGCGCCGGTCCCGTGCGGGAAGCTCAACTCACCTGCGATCAGAACGCGGCGGGAAGGATCGCGGTGAGACGATTCCCTTGGCGATCTTCTCACCGAGTAGATCCGTCAGTCCCCGAGGTCTTTCGGGAGTCGCCATGCACCACAAGTCCGCCCACTGCGGACGACGTGCCGGGAGGGAAGTCGGCGTCCCGTGTAATGTTGTCCCAATTGCCCCTGAACCAGTCAATAGTGTTCGTCAGTCCGTCTTCAAAGGACAATGACGGCTCGTAGCCAATGAGCGTCTTTGCTCGGTCTATGCTCGCCAAGAGCCGCTTCTTCGTGTCCCACACGCGGTGTTCCGCTCGGACTATGCCGGCCTCGTTGCCGGTGAGTTCGTTGATAGTCTGAGCCATCTCCAGGATGTTGGTCTCTCGCCCCGAGGCGATGTTCATCTCGCTTCCAGTGGCAGAATCGAAATAGCCGGCTCTCAACAGCGCATCGACGATGTCCGTGACGTAGGTGAAGTCTCGCGTTTCGTCTCCGCTCCCCGTAAAGGGCAGGGGGAGGCCGGAAAGAGCCCAGAAGATGAAGTTGGGGATAACGTTGCGATACTGGCCGGGAACCTCTCCAGGCCCGTAAGAGTTGAAGAACCGGGTCTTGACGACCGGCAACCCAGAGTGATGGTGGAAGAAGTTCGCATAGAGCTCTCCCAACATCTTCGTGATCTGGTATGGGGTTGTCAGGTGAAGAGAAGTGAACTCCTCCATTAGGGGCAGCGGTGCCGCAGAGCCGTAGATGGAGCACCCGGATGAAGCGTAGACTATCCTCTGGACGCCGCACATCTGGCAGTACTGGAAGACGAGGAGCGTTCCCAGGCCGTTCACGTTAAGATCGCGCTGCGGGTAGTCGACCGAGTTCTGATTCGCAAAGAAGGCGGCGAGGTGAAAGACCATCTCTGGCCGTTGAGCGAATACCCGCTTCAGGGCCGTCTCGTCGGTGACCGAACCTTGGACGAACAGCACGTTGGGCAGGGAGGGAAGATTCCACTTGTATCCCGCTGACAGGTCGTCAAGAACGATCACCTGACGCGCCTGAAGGGAGGCGATGGCACGGACGAGATTCGTGCCGATTGCTCCTGCCCCTCCAGTCACTAGGACGGTCTTGTCCTTGTAGTGAGACTTGTAGTCGTCCATGCACTATCCCTTCCTGGGTGCAAGATATACCTGCTTTGCCCAACTAACGTAGCGTTCGATGCCCTGTTCCAGCACGACCTGGGGATTGTGGCTGAGGTCGCGCCGGGCCTTGCTGAAGTCCACAACCTTCACGCGGGTGGTGAATCCCTCGGACCCGTGGTATTCCGCCAGTCTCGAATCGGCGCTCGTCGCGTCAAGCACCAGTTGGGCAAGCTCCTCTATGCTGATAGTCCATTCTTCCTTGCCACCCACGTTATAGACCTCGCCGGTCCTGAAGTTGTCGATGATGTTGGCGAAGGTACAGCACGTATCTGACACGTAGTCGAATATACGCCTATGACCTCCGTAGACAATGAAAGGCTTGTCCATGAGCGCATGGTATACGAAGATAGGTATAACTCCACGATAACGACTGTAGTACTCGTGGGGTCCGTAGCAGCCAACGGGTCGAACCCTGACCGTCTCAGTTCCGAACATCTCAGCGTGGTTAAGACACTGAAGCTCACCCGCCCATTTGCTGATCGCGTAGTCGTTCATCTGTTTGATCGGCACGCGTTCCATTACATCTTCAGACATCAACCCGTCGTAGTCTCCGTAGACCTCTGCACTCGAGAAGAAGATCATCCGAAATCGATGCTCCTCTTGGAGTCGAAGCATGTTCTTGGTCCCAATCACGTTGGTCCGCCAGAGGTTCTCATAGTGATCCTCGCCATTCCACCGTCCGTATTCGGCTGCGAGATGATAGACGTAGTCGAACCGACGTTCGCTGAAGACCACGTGCATCTGGTGATAGGCGCTGACGTCCGCTTTGATGTGCTGTGGATCCTCGCCCTGCAGAATGTCGGACGTCCAAACGTTGTGACCTCTGGATCGCAACTCCTCGGTTAGGTTGGTCCCGATGAAGCCCCGCCCTCCCGTCACAAGTACGACAGCCACGACAGCTCCTCCCATTAGCTTGGGTGCGTTTGCCCCTCTTCTATCGACACAATGTCAAAACTGGATTAGTCAGACAGTCTGTCAATGTCCTCGAACACGGCAGCGTGCCTGATCATCAAGTAGGTCCCATCGGCGTCATGAACTCCACCTGCCACTAGAAGACTATCATTGGTTCTCCTGCCCTGTGTCTTGGCAGCCGGCGAGTGTTGCCGGCAATCCGCGTCCGAAGAAGCCGGACCCGGGCGGACGAGTCGCGCCTAGTTGCCTCACGTAAGAATGTACTCTAGCTCAGGTATCGTTGCCTCAGCAGGAAAGTACTCGAGATCCTCGGTGGCGATCACCTCCTTCCTCATGGTGTCGAGCTTCTCTATGGCGAGGGTCCGTAGTCGGCTCTGGATGCGACCGATCTTCCGTTGCAGTTCCACGGGGTTAAGAGAGAGGTAGAGGGCGGCCAGGCGTTCTTCGTCTTCTTTCAGGATCACGGCCGCATCGAGCAGGCGCTGATAGGGCGTCTTCGCCTGCTCATAGCGCTTGGTGACCCGGGCCCCGTCCCGGGTCTTCTCCTTGAGCTTCATCTGGGGGGAAAAGAAGTTCGTCATGAGACGCAGGTGGCCGTAGAGCTCGTTGAGGAGGGCGAGCTCCTCTTCGGAGTCGTAGCGCACGTAGCCCACGGTCCGCCTCACCACGTGCCAGTTCTTCTGCTCCACAAAGCAGGCGTCGTTCTTGCGGTAGGGGCGAGAGCGGGTGAAGGTGATCTCCTCGCGTTCGCAGTAGCGCAGGAGCTGGTTGTTGATGAACTCGCTGCCGTTGTCAGAATCGATGCCAATCAGCGGGAAGGGCAGGCTCCTGCGGATCTGAAGAAGGGCGGCAAAGACATGGACCTGGGCCTTGTTCTTGCAGGCCCGGGTCTCCGTCCAGCCGCTCGCGACATCCGTGGCCGAGAGGGTGTGGATCCAGTCGCCCACCGGGTGGCCGCCATCGTGAGAGACGAGGTCCACCTCAAGGAAGCCGGGGCGGCCCTCATCCCAGGAGGCGAAGGTGCGGATGGGGATCTGATGTTTGAGGAGCGTCCCCGGCTTGGTGCGTGAGCGCCCCCGGATCTGCAGGCGTCTGCGATCTGCCGCCAGGAGTCGGTCGATGGTGGCCGCCGAGATCCTGAGGAGCTTCTCCTTGACCTCGGGGGGAAGGTGCAACTCCCCTTCCCGCTCCATGACGGTGACCATCTCAGGCAGGAAAGGAGCCAGTCTCTTGCCTGCGATGCCGTCCATGGTGGCCCAGATCTTGCGCAGGGGCACGAGGACCTCCGGGCCGTAGGTCTTCTGGCGGGTGCGCGTACGGGGCGCCTGTCGGCCGGCGCAGGCGGCGTCGCGCAGCACCCGGCAGGCGTAGGTGCGGTTATAGCCGGTGAGGCGGACAAGTTCATCGGCGATGAGACCACGTTCCTTCTTGGTCTTCCCTCTATATCCCTTGCCCAGTTCTCTCACGACTGCCTGTCTCTCCCGCATGCTAAGTGCCACCGCTCCCCGCCCGTCTCCTCGGCGCCCGTCTCTCGGACGGGGTGATTCTCGGGTGGGTGATCGAGTACCTTCTTAGTTGAGGCAACGATTCCCGTTCGTGTACATTTCTGGTGAGGCAACTCGCGCGGTTCACAGAGTGGCACGCCGGGAGCTACACTGTCTGACACGGGCGGGGGATTCGACGACCGTGGTTGCAGCGGGCAGTGACTGGAGCGTATGAGAGCTTGGCAACAATCGCCAACACAGTAGTGGATGAGGCGACACTGGTCTTCGCGGGTGACACGACCCCTGCCTACTTGGGGTCGCGGGCGATAGAACTCGGTCCCGATGTCTACTGGCCGGAGATCGCCAGGACTTTCAGAGAACACGACGTCGCCATCGTGAACCTCGAGTCTCCCTTGGTCGCGACTCTGGAAACCGCGGCGAGAAAGAGTGGCCCCGTCCTCACGGGGAGCGTGGCATTTGCTGACTTCCTGGCGTCGTCCGGAGTCACTGCGGTCACGCTGGCAAACAACCATATTATGGACGCCGGCGTGGCAGGTCTGGAGTCTACTCGCGCAGCCCTGCGGCGGGCCGGCATACAAAGCACAGGGGCGGGCACGACGCTGGCCACCGCCCAAGAACCCCTAATCATTTCCACGCTCGCGGGCACTATCGGCGTGCTTTCTGTTGCGGAACGGGAGTTCTCGGCCGCTTCTGCTCGCTCGGGCGGCGCAGCCCCTCTGGACGAGACGACCATCGTCGCCCAACTAAGATCTCTCTCCTCCGAGTGTAGCCTCTCGATTCTTGTCTACCATGGAGGGCATGAAGGCTATGCGCTTCCGAGCCCCGAGATGGCACGCCGGTGCCGAGGGTTCGCACAAGCCGGAGCAGCTGCGGTTGTTTGTCATCACACGCATGTCGTCAGTGGGTGCGAGGTGCATGCAGGCAGCATCATCGCTTATGGTTTGGGGAACCTCCTGTTCGATGTGCCTCAGCCCCCCTATCCCACCTGGAACTCCGGTGCATTTCTCAGTCTTCGGATTCGTTCGGGCAGGATTGTGGAGTGGCGACTCATCGGCACTGAGCAGGGCATCAGCTTGCCTGCTGTCGGGCTCCTCAGAACTACTGAAGGGTTTGAACGACAGCTGTCAGACACGTCGCGGATCATCTCCAGCGGAGCGGATCTGGCGGCGGAGTTCGAGGATTTCTGCCGGTCTTCGCGCGCCTTCCGCCTAGCCGCTCTGCTTGGGCTCAGCCGTGTGGAACGCTTACTTCTTCGTTGGGGCCTGCACCCGTGGTGGCGAGTTCGACGTTCAGCGCTGCTGGATATGCTTGGCACAATTCAGTGCGAGTCCAATCGCGAAGCGGCGATTGAGACGCTTCGGCAAGAGCTGGGTCTTGCGGTGAGCCAGCAGGCCTCAGGACAGCGGCGGAAGCCATGAATCCCCGGGGAATGATTCACCGTGCGTGGGCACGGTCGACTGGCTCAGACCTCCACAAGTACTACGATTCATATCTGCGTCAATATCAGAGAGGGATCCCTGAAGACACCACCGAAGCGGCGCTGGCAGCAATCCTCAGCCACGCGGTGTCTAAGGTGCCCTACTTCGCGCAATTCGGATCGCTCCCGGTCGTCGAAGCCCCTTTCGAGGCTCTGAGCGCGCTCCCACTTTTGGACAAGAACACCATACGGGAGCGCGGCCGAGACCTTTACTCCGCCGATCTGCCGAAGAGAAGATGGTACGTAAACACGTCTGGTGGTTCGACCGGGGAGCCCGTGCGCCTCATCCAAGATCTGGACTATGCCGACCGATACGCAGCAGTGGCAATGCTGTACTGGCATCTGCTTGGACATGACTTTGGCCAACGGGAAGTACTGCTCTGGGGCTCAGAGCGGGACATCCTTCGAGATGGAGCTGGCCTTGGGGCGATAGCGAGGCGGTACTTGAGGAACTCGTCGGTGTTCAACGCCTTCCGGATGACTGAGGCGAGCATGAAAGATATTCTCTCCGAACTCAACCGCCGCCCGCCGCGACTGATCCGCGCCTACACTCAAGCGATGTACGAACTGGCCAGATTCTCTCAGGCGAATGAGATCCCGGTTCGCAGCCAGAACGGAATCGTGGCAACGGCGGGGACGCTCCATCCGTTCATGCGTGAAGCCATCCAAGAGGTGTTTGGATGCCCCGTCTTCAACGTGTATGGGTCAAGAGAGATTTCAAGCATCGCCTGCGAGATTCCGGGATATCAGGGGCTGTGGATCGCGCCCTGGAATTGCCACGTGGAGATCGTCGATTCCCGTGGCTTGCCGGTAGACGACGGTGTCGGCGGCGAGATTGTGATCACTTCTCTGACCAACTTCGCCATGCCCCTTATCAGATACCGCATCGGCGACAGGGGAGCCCTAATGCCGCGCGGCTCTGGTCCCCACCCTATGGCCTCCCGTGTGCTCGAGAATGTTACCGGTCGGACTGTCGATGCCTTCCGTCTTCATGATGGAACGATTGTTGACGGGGAGTACCTCACTCATCTTGTGTATTTTCGAGAGTGGATCCGAGCGTTCCAGGTTGTGCAGAAAAGGGAGGATTGGATTCAGTTTCGGGTGGTTCTCGAAGGCAACGACTACCCTAGCGAAGAGTGGGAGCAGATCCTCTCCGGTGTGCGGGCCGTCTTTGGCGCCGAGTGTCGAGTGGATCTCGAGATCGTGGACGAAATCCCCGCCCTTCCCACGGGGAAGTACCGATATACGATCAGTGAGGTCGAGTGACCTTGCCCCAGCTCGAGGTCACGGACAACCTGCCCAATAGGAGCGCTCAGAAGCAGTCCGCTCTGACTGTCACCAATCTGCCGTGGGGTCGCGATACGTCGACTGTCTCCATTGCTCGCACGCTCCTCGACTCAATTTGACGGTGAGGTAGTAGACGCAGTGCGGATTCTCCTGGTGTGCGATTCCTTGTCGAACGGAGGCGCCGAGCGCCAAATGGCCCTCCTGGCGACAGTCTTGCCTGCTGTCCACGAAAGGTTGGTCTGCAGCATGGACGACGGGCCCTTTGCGACCGCTCTTCGACTGCAAGGAGTAGAGGTCGTGACTTTGGGGCGAAAGCGGCGAATAGACCCATCCCCGGTATTTGGTCTGGCGCGTCTGATCTTCACGTATAGGCCGGACCTGGTCCACTGCTGGGGTTGGATGAGTACACTTGCAGCCGTCCCCCTCTGCAGGCTTCTGCGCGTCCCTTTGATCGATGGCACCATCCGGTCCGGCGGTGTTCTTAGGCGCCGTTCGAGTGTCTACTGGTGGACCGCACGACTCGCGGACCAAGTAATCGCCAACAGTCGTTCAGGTCTCGCCGCGCATCCTGTGCCCCGCCGAAAAGGTAGGGTCATACACAACGGTTTTGACAACACCCGAATCTCTTCCCAAGGGCCTGCGGCGCGGCTGTCGGGGGAAGGATTCAGGGTCGTGATGGCCGCCAGAATGGCTTCCGAGAAGGATTTCGGAACTTTTCTCTCCGCGGCAAGGCACTTCTATGATGAAGACCCAAGCGGGGGCCGCTGGATCTTCTTGGCCGTCGGTGATGGCGAGGAGCGTGCGAGACTTGTGAAGCAGAATGAAGACCTGGTGCGTGGTGACGTTCTCCAGTTTGTCCAACCGGGAATGGACGTCATGGGCACTCTCTGTGCCGCACAGGTGGGAGTCCTGCTCACCGACCCGCGAATGGCGGTGGAAGGCTGCTCCAATTCCATTCTGGAGTACATGGCCTGCGGCTTGCCGGTGATCTGCTCGAGGGGTGGTGGCAATGCCGAGGTAGTGCTGGACGGCGAGACTGGGTTCATCATCCCCCCCCGAGACTCGTCAAACCTCGTCGACCGGTTGCGCTACTTGGAGTCACACAGGACAGAGGCGGCCATCATGGGTGCCGAGGGGCGTCGGAGAATAGCACGGCTGTTCTCCGCCGAGCGCCTAGCGCGAGAGACCTTGAAGCTCTATCGGGAAGTGGTCACGAGGAAAGAGAAGAGCCGCGCGCTCAGCCGCCTGACACCTGGGGCCGGTGAACAATGACGTCTGCCAACACACACCTTGCCCGAACGTATGTGGCCGGCCTGCCGGTCACAGTAGCCGACATGAATCAAGCGATCGGACTTCTGTGGAAGGACGTAGAGGGGCGCATCCCACGCGTGTATGTTTTTGTGAATGCCTACTCAGCGGCACTCAGGCGCCGGGATGAGTACCGTGTAGTGCTGGATGATGACGCGGTGGTTCCCCTCGCTGACGGAGCGTCAATCACACTCGGCGCAGCGCTGGTCGGGCAGGGGCGGATCGGACGATGCCCGGGTCCGGACCTTTTCGAGCAGGCGTCGCAGCGCGCCGCCCTTGATGGAACTCGCTTCTATCTGCTCGGAGGCGACGAGGGTGTGGTCGAGGAACTGGCCGCCTTCATGCGTGAACGTTTTTCCGGGATCCGGATCGTGGGGACTGCCACTCCACCGTTCGGCGTCTGGACGGACGAGCTGAGTCGCGGGCTCGTCGAGCGGGTGCGGGAATCCGGCGCGGACGTGCTGTGGATGGGAGTGTCGGCTCCGAAACAGGAGTCATGGGCAGTCCGCTGGCACATAGACGTCGGGAGACCTATCGTGTGCGTGGGTGCAGCCTTCGATTTCCTGTCGGGCCGCAAGCCCCGCGCTCCGCTCTGGGTGCGGCGTGTCAACGCTGAATGGTTGTTCAGGCTACTGTCGGAGCCTCGACGTCTGCTGTGGCGTTACCTCGGCGGCAATGCCGTGTTCTTGTTCGACCTGATGCGTTATCGGGATCATTCGCCTACATAGAGGGAGACGTGCAGATCCTGATGGTTCAGAGGGTTCTAAGCGGCCAACAATGGCGAACAGCGGGCACGCCTCCGGCCTGGCTGTGGCGGCGGGGAGAGCGGAACATCGCGCCCGGGGCGCGTCCGTACTCTGCGGGGCACGCTCTCTCTCGACTATGCCCGGCATCCGGGCGTCCGTGATACCCTCCAATAATGCTCCGCCTGACTATCGTTGATACGGGCAATCCCAGAGCTGTTAGCGGGGGGCAATCCGCTTATGCGTCGGCCCTAGTCTGCAATTGGCCGGGGCCGGTAAGGGTGGTCGGGGCGTCAGGGATCGAGTATCCAAGAGGCAGATGGGTGCGTGAGCAACTCAGGGGGCATTCGTACCTCTTCATGCGCCTGGCTTCCTTGGATCCGCCTGGTCGCGTGCGTCCGATACCGCTTCGCCTACGCAGTCTTCTCGGCCTAGTTCGCAATCTGCGTGCTGTCCTTGGCGACACCGACGTGATCTATGTTCAGTCACCAGAGTTGGCACTTCCTTTTGTCTTCACGCCGCGCCGGAGTCCCCCATACGTCGTACATCTGCACGGCGCGGCTAATCCATTGTCGGTGTCCCGCTACGCCTGGGCCCGAGTTCCCCTTCTTCAGCACTTGTATTCAGGCCTCACGGCAATCGCATTGAGCAGAGCCAAGGCGGTCTTCTCTGTGGACGCTGATGGCTGCCTAGTAGTGGACTCCCTGGCGTGCAGGGCACAGAAGCGGCCATGCGAAGTCATGCCTGTAGGCTTTGACCAGACCTTGTTTCGCCGCATTTCTAGCAGCGATGGGGAAAGAGACAGTTCGGCCGGCCAGTCACACAAGCTGACCGTGCTGTTCGTTGGGCGTCTGGAGAAGGCCAAAGGGACCGGCATGCTATTGGAATGCATGGATAGCCTCAACGCTCTCACTCCGGCGCGCTTGATTGTCGCTGGGGATGGATCGGAACTCCCGGTGCTGAAGAGGGAACTAGCAGGCTGCTGAAAACGACTCACACAGACGCGAGCCGGTAGATGACAGGAACGAATACCGACTGGGGCGCGAGCCGACACCCGGGATCGGAACCCCGCGGGGCTTTCGGAGGGTCCACGG
>Ga0172371_10000872_pt1 | contig 47676 bp, 38 predicted proteins | sample Lak12m_FD_114543 | JGI IMG/M metagenome (GOLD analysis project Ga0172371, IMG submission 114543) | Freshwater microbial communities from Kabuno Bay, South-Kivu, Congo - kab_022012_12m | ecosystem: Environmental > Aquatic > Freshwater > Lake | place: Democratic Republic of the Congo: South-Kivu... | reverse complement strand
TTTTGCCACCATTCTAATGGCCTCTGAAGGACACCCCGTTGCGCAGACCGCGCAACCAAAACACCTGTCCAGGTCCGGCTCGGGAGTACCCTCGTCGCCAATGGCAAGGGCCGATGGAGGACATCGTTCGATACACGTCTCGCAGCCCGTACAGAGTTCCGGATCGAAGCGCGGTTCGAATCCCGAGTTGAAAAACAGCGACGGCTTGGGCTGATCCAGAGCAATCTTCATGGCTCTGCAATGCCAGCGGTCGCAGTTGCAAAGGAATTCGATATCCTCAATGACATTGCGGCTCATATGCACCAAACCCGCTTCTTCACACTCCTTCAGCAAACCCATGGCCTCTTGCTTGGACACTTTTCGGGCCCCCAGTCTTTCCACGGCAAATTCGGCTAATTCACTGAACCACATGCATGCCTCCATGGGCATCCCGTGCGTGTCCTCACCCAAGAGGGCCCCCAAATGGCGGCAGTAACAGGTAGCCACCGCAATCGCTTCATTCTTCTCGATGTAGGTTGACACCTGGTCATAGGTGTGGATCGTATTGCCTGCGGCCACGGTCCGGTCGACGGTGATGACTCTCGATCTGGGGTATGTCAGCTTTACGGTCCCTTGTGACGCCTCATAGGCCTTCTTGTAATCACGGATAAGCCGGGCAACCTTCTTTTCACGCTCCGTGGATTTCCCCGACATGAGCTGGAACTCCAATATTCCAGGCATCATGGGTTCCGCCTTGTAGCAGCGAACACCGTTTTTCAGTACTGTCCTACAGAGGGCCTTGTCCGCCATCCGGTCCAGGATATGCGCCACTTCACCCTCGGACTTGCCGAGTTTCCCCGCGATCTGGGACGGCATGAAGTGGCCTGAGGGCATGGCATTGTTCACCTGTGCTTCTTCCGGTGTGAAGAGCATTTCGACCAGCGCGTAGAATTCAGGGATATCCAATCCGGAATACAACCCGCCCCGATTTTTCATGACATCCAATAGTTCTTCGTATACACGGTGGGTCACCGCAACGCACCTCCGTCTCACGTGTCCAACAGCTCACAAAATCACTCTGTCAGGATAATCAACTTGCCGTTCCTCTGCTCGACCTTCAGGGTCCTCACAGGCCCTTTGGCCGGGCCGGAGACCTTGTCTCCCTTGTAGTTAAAGGTGGACTTGCCCACACTGCAGCACCGCACCTGGGGCTGGCCTGGCAGCGGGTCCAAGCGGCGGCCGAAATGGGTGCACTTGTTTTCGAAAGCATGGTATCCACCATCCGTCCCATGCACCATAAGCAGACGCTTCGGCATTCCTGCCCCCTCGAGACGAATGGCACCCCCCTTTTCTTTCAGTTCCCGGGCCTCCGCGAGCTCAATCTCCACCTTTCCGTCCTTATATCGCCAACAACTCTGATTCGCCGGAGGCCTTGTTTCACAAATACCGAAGATACGTTTAAATACGCCCATTTCACGGCTCCTTTTCACCCCGTCCCTCTCCCACGTGGAGAAGGAGTTTGCAGAAAACCCGTAGCTTCAACATGGTGATGGAACTCATCTATTTCAGACGCCGTATCGCGCGGCCAGTTCTGGGGCATAATCGGCCCGCCTGCGGAGGCAACCATCGCGCGCGCACAGCATGCAGCTTTCAAATCTGGTCTTGGTAGGGAAAAAAATCCCGGAGATAGACTTCATGGGCAGCATGATATTCTCTTCTGTTAAACGGACACCGGTCAACCCCTCTACATCGCCGAGGAGTGAGAAGAGGCCTGGCTGCGCCTGAAGCGGCCAATCAAGCAAGGAGCCAGGGTTCATATGGGCTTTGTTGGTGAGTCCGTAGCGCTCGGTCAGATACTCGCTGAAATAATCATGCACGGAAAGTACGGTCAACTCCTTCACTGCATCGAGGAGATAAGGGTCCGCAAAGTCCCCATCGGAGGGTTTGAGCGTATCCAGTTCCAGGCCGCAGGTCGCAACATACGGGAAGACCCTTCCCTTCCCCTCCAGGTTCATTTTCAGCAAGCGACTGGTGAAGACAACCCGGTCAATCTCTACCCGATTCCCCTCGCAGGGTGACACAGACGCCTCTCCAAAAAGGACCTTGGGCCTTCCAATCGAATGCGCGAATTCAAAAAGGTCTCGAATCCTTTCCGAACCGACATTCTTTTTCCCAACTACCCACGGGTGCTCGAGCATGTCTTCGGCTTTGATGTTCCACGGTATATCGTTCAGTAATTTCCTCATATCCCGACTTCTTTCCTATTATGGGCCCCCTCTCGTCATTTCCTGACTCAGCATCCGGCTGTTCCCACCGTCTCATGAAGGGCATTTTTTCCGTGGGCGTGCTCCTTCATGACATGAAAAGCAACTGCTTTCCTCGGTTGGTTTTCCGATCTCGAGATTCCGCAAATCCATGGCGCCACGACAGCCATGGCATCCATCAACTCCCGATCCCCGCTAAGACCTGCATCCTATTCGGCAGATACAGTGCGATTCCCGGAAAAAGGGTGAGGATGATGATCATAACGATTTCCGCTAGTATAAAGGGCCATATTCCTCTGAAGATTGTTCCCATGGGTACATCCCTTGCGATCCCGGCAATGACAAAGACATTGATCCCGACAGGTGGAGTAATTTGACCCATTTCCATTACGATCACCATGATGACGCCGAACCAGATGGGATCGAAGCCCAAGGCCACAATCGTGGGGAACAGAATAGGGAGGGTGAGCATGATCATGGGAATGATATTCATCAGCATGCCAAGAATGACGTACAAAATAAGGATCAGGACAAGCAGGACATAACGGGAAACATTCAGACCTGTCAAAAAGGCGGCCAACTGCATGGGGATCTCCGTCAACGCGATGAAATACCCGAGGACCGTGACTCCGATCAGAATGGCCGCGACCATAGCCGTAATTTTGGTGGCGGAAAGGAGCGCATCCAGAAATTGCCTCCGGTTGAACTCCTTCGAGGTCATGGCGATGAGCAAAGCACCAACCGCCCCTACCGCGCCCGCCTCAGTCGAGGTGAAAAACCCCATGTACATGCCGCCGATCACAAGGCCAAAAAGCACGACAACCATCCACACATTTCGGATCGAGACGATCTTCTCTTTCAGCGAAGACTTAGGACCCTTGGGACCGAGAGACGGATTCAGCTTACACCGGATGTAAACGACGACACAAAAAAGCATCGTCAGCAGGATCCCCGGTATAAACCCTGCCATAAAAAGTTTGCCGACCGACTCCTCGGTCACAATGCCGTAAACAATAAACCCAAGACTGGGCGGGATGAGGATCCCTATGGTTCCTCCGGCAGCGACCGATCCTGTGGCCAGAGAGTCATCATATTTATGCTTCTTCATCTCAGGGATCGAGACCGATCCCATGGTCGCCGCCGTGGCCATGCTGTCGCCGCAGATGGAGGCAAAGGCCCCGCACCCCGCGATGGTTCCAACTGCCAATCCGCCCGGCATCTGGCCAAACCACTTGAGGCCTGTTTCAAATAGATTTTTGCCGATCCCTGCCTTCAGGCACAAAAACCCCATCAGGACAAAGAAAGGAACCGTGCAGAAAAAATAGTCCGCCACCGAGTCATAGACGGCCATTCGAATAACGCCCATACAGGTGTCAAGTCCGACCAAGTACCAAGTCCCCAATATCCCCACCAGGGTCATGGTAAACGCCACAGGGAAACCGAGAAAGAGCAAGAGCATCATGAGCAGCACCATGATCAGGCCGACGATGCCGGGTTTCAGGGCCACAGGAGACATCCTGAGCAGGAAAGGGGAAAAAGCGATGGCAAGCCCGATAAAGGCACTTACAAATGTTCCCCACACTGGTCTGGTATAGACATTCCGGATCTTCGCATGGTTTTTCATGAAGTCGCCAAGAAACACGAATCCGACCAGGGCAAGCCCAAATGCGGCAAGGGCAAAAAAAGGCCATTTGGGCCAGAGGAGAAGCTCACTCGTTTCCCCCACATGGATCGCCTCTTTTGCCCGAACGATATACTGCCAGCTCAGGATAATGAATATAAACATGCCGAGAAGAGAGAAGACGCCCGTCAGGAACAACCTCCGTTTCTCGGAAAACCCGCTCACAAAAATATCCACGCTCACATGCCCCCCCTGGATGAGGGTGTACGCGAGACTCAAGAAACAGAGGACGGCCAGCATGAAGGTCTCCAACTCGAGGACACCGACGAGGTGGCGATTGAAACTGACGCGGAGCAGGATATCGATCACCACAATCAAGGCCATGGCTATGGCCAGGGAAGCGCCGACATAGACGAGAAACGTGCTGAGTGGAGTGATGACGCTTCGCAGTTTGTCTGCAAATCGGTCCAAGGATCCGACTTCTCGCTCGCTATTCATCGGCTGCATCTCCTTCTCGGGACTGAATGCTGCGCGGCCCATACGGGTGTCATCGGATTGCTGCCCTTATAATTCCTGTGGCATCAGCCGGACTGGCCGGGAAGAAGCTCCCCCGGAACGATTCCTTCAAGGCCGTGGAAAGGGCCTTTCTTGTGAGGAATGGCCACGGCTTCCAGAAAAAGCTTCTGAAAGTCCTTCTCCACCGTCAGCTCTTTGTAGTCCACTTTCCGGGCAAACTCATCGGCCTCTTTGCGCTTGTCCACATCCAACAGGGCCATGCGCGCCCCGTCGCCGGCGGCGTTCCCCACGGAATAGATCTTGTCCTGGGGGCAGTCCGGAAACATGCCGAGAACGGCCGCGGATTTCTTGTCTATGTAGCTGCCGAATGCACCCGCCAGAATCACCTTGTCGACTTTCTCCACCCCATAGGTACGCATCATGACCTCGGCCCCTGCATACATGGCCGCCTTGCCCAGTTGTATGGCCCGGACGTCGTCCTGGTGGATGACCACAGCCTGCCCGATAGATGTCTGATTGGGCCAGGCAATGACGTACTCGAATTTCTTTCCGTCTTGCCGGAGTCGAGGGTTCCTGATCTCCTTGTTGAAGCGACCTGTCTTGTCGATGATCCCCGCAAGGAAAAGCTGGGCGATGCCGTCGATAATCCCCGATCCGCAGATACCCTTGGCCTTTACCTGGTCGGAGTCCGTGTTCCAAGCGTCATGGCCTATCACCTTGAACCGTGGTTCCTTTGTTTGAGAGTCGATCTCGATTCGTTCAATGGCACCGGGCGCCGCCCGCATCCCGAATTTGATCTCGGCTCCCTCAAAGGCGGGCCCTGTGGCACAGGAGGAAGAAAGGAGTTTCTGCCGGTTGCCCAGGATGAGCTCTCCATTGGTGCCGATGTCGATGATCAGCTCGATGCTGTCCTGGTTATATGGCTCTTCGGCAATAAGGACGCCCACATTGTCGGCGCCCACGAAACCCGCCTCGATGGGGAGCACATGCACATAGGCGCCCGGAGATATGCGTATACCAAGGTCCCGGCTCTCCATGGCCCCGATGGCCTGTTTTTGGGCATACACCCCGCAGTTCAGGCACCGCTTGGACTCTGAAACCGCCGTCTCCTCATCAAACCCCAGGGCCACCTCCCGAAAGTCCATTCGTTCATCCGACGGAAGCATGGGCATGGCTTTCCTCACCCCGGCGCTCACTCCCTCCTTAGGCACTTCTTCGATTTTTTTAAGCAGGGGGGGTCTTCCCTTCTTGAGGTCTTTTCCTTCCAGGAAGAGCTCGATGGATATGGCGGCCCGCTTTCCGGCCGCAACGGCCTCCACGACATTGGCAGGCCCGGTGACCGCGTCCCCTCCGGCAAAAACCCCCTGGATACTCGTCTCCAGGGTCTCGGGATCTACCTGTACGGCACCGGCAGAGGTTTTCTCCAGGCCATGAAATGTCTCCTGTGGCCTCTGTCCAATAGCCACGATGATGAAATCCGCGGAAATTAACGGCGTGGAATCGTCTGAGAACTTCGGAGCAAAGCGGCCCTCCTCGTCAAAGACCGAAATACAACTCGCGGTCTCGATGCCGGTGACCTTCCCGCCTTCTGTCAGGATCCTGCTCACTCCCAGGCAGGGGTGGACGATCACTCCTTCTTCCTCCGCATCCCGGATCTCTAGGTCCTGGGCCGGCATCCGCTCCCGGCAGGCGAGATCCCGGGACTCGAGGCAAACCAGGTGCACTTGCTTGGCCCCAAGACGAACCGATACACGGGCAGCATCAATCGCTACACTGCCCCCCCCGACGACCACCACCGATTTCCCCAAAGGCACCTTTTCCCCGGAGTTCACTCGGTTCAGGAACTCGATCGCATAGGTAACGCCGTCGGCACCCTCACCGGGGACACCCAGTTTGAGACTCCGCCAGGCGCCGGTTGCTGCAAAAACCGCCTTGAATCCCTGGTCGAAAAGGTCCTCGAAACGTCTCACGGGGGTGTTGGTCCGGATCTCCACGCCCAGGTCTTCGATGAGCCCGATCTCGTTGTCCAGGATATCCCGCGGCAGCCGGTATTCGGGGATCCCGTATCGAAGCATGCCGCCCTTTTCCGGCGCCGCCTCAAACACGCTCACCGAGTAACCGTTCCGCACCAGGTCATAAGCGCAGGCCAGGCCTGCAGGCCCTGAGCCGATAACGGCTACTTTGCCCTCTCTCCGGGCCTCTACGGGCGCCGTCCTGCCCTTCCATACATCGAGTTCCTTGTCTGCCAGAAAACGGTGGAGGAAACGAATGGAGAGGGGCTCATCCACCTGCCCCCGTTCACAGACCCCTTCACAGGGGTGGGTGCACACACGGCCGCAAATGCCTGCAAAGGGCATGGCCAGTCTCACCACCTCCAGGGCGGCCTTGTAATTGCCCTGGGCCAGGAGGTAGAGAAAGTCCTGCGCATTGACCCCGGCCGGGCACCCCACCTGGCAGGGAGGTGCCGTCCCGATCGCCCCCCTCTCCTGCTCCAGAGGCGCCTTGAACCCGAACTCCCTCGCCTTGATGTCCAGCGAGTGGTGGAGCGCCGGAGGAAATGGGGCCCTCCCGATATAGCGGGGGTCCACGTTGAGGTAAATGTGGTGCATGCAGGTGTTTCCCACAATGCTCATGTCCACAATATCTCGCCGCTTGATCCCGGCCTGTGCCGTCACGTCCTCCACAATTCCGTTCAGCCCGTCGATGATGGCCTTGTTCAACACCTCCAGACCCTTCTCGTTGGTCATGGTGTAGCTGATCCGGGACATGACATCTTCGCCGTACACCACCTGCGGGTTCATCATGGATGAAGTCGTCAGCACCCGGCCGGTGGTAAGATCGCACAGATACCCGGCCAGCGTGGAGGTCCCCACATCCACGGCAAGGCCGTATGCCGTCTCGACACGCCCGGGTTCCACCTTGATAACCTCACGGCCCTGCCACACGCTTACCGTAACCTCCCAATCGCCCTTGCGTACCGTACTTTGCAGTTCCATCAAGGCCTGGTAGTCGATGGTCAGATGGGTGAGGCCGTGCTGCCGCTCCAACTCCGCCTTCATCCGCTCCCAGTCTCCGAGGTTGTCGTGCAGGGTGGCTCTTGACAGTTTCGCCGTGTATTTCCGCACGGCCGGATTGACGCGCATGGGACGGTCTGTGGCATCCTTCCGCACCACCTGCTTCCCCATGCGGCTCTCCTCGGGTACAAAGACGACGATGTCTCCCTGGATCTGTGTCTGGCAGGCCAGACGAAAGCCCGCCTGCTCCTGCTGGAGGTTGAAGAACTTTCTTTCCGTAAACCCCATGGGGGAGACATGGGCCAGGCTCGATTGAATGCCGTATTTTTCAAAATCCCCTGTCTCGATCCTTACCTTGCAGGTCCCGCAGACCGCATGCTCCCCGCAAACGCCCTCCAGGTCGACGCCGAGAGCGACGCTCGCCTCCTTGATGGTCTTCCCGGTATCGATGTACCCCCGGCTGCCCGAGGGCTGGAAGATCACCATGGCTTTGTTGTTTTCCGTTGTCATGTCCTATGCTCCCTGAGCGATCGGGATGATCTTCCCCAAAATCGTATTCACTGCCTGAAGCGCCGCCGAGTCTTCGGGCAACTCGGTGGTAGGCCGGCCTTCCAGGTCGAGCTGATAGATATGATTGTCCTGCGGCACCGTACCGGCCAGGTTTAACTGAAGACGGCTGATTTCTTCCTGAAGCCTGGGGTCCAGCCCGTCCGGCACTCGGTTGACGATGAGATAGGTGTGCGTCACTTCGAGTTTGAGTTCCCGGATCAGGTCGCGGATGCGTCCGGCGGTCATGATGCCCCGCTGGGCAGGTTCCGAAACGATGATCAGGAGATCCACCGACGTGGTGGTCAACCGACTGATGTGCTCCATGCCCGCCTCATTGTCCATGACAATGTATCGGTACCCGTTCAGGAGTACACCGAGTGACTTGGACAGCATGGTGTTCGCGTAGCAATAGCATCCGGGGCCTTCTGGCCGGCCCATCGCCAAAAGGTCAAACCCCTCGGATTCCACCAGGGCCTCCCGGGTCTTGTACTCCAGGAATTCCTCTTTGGTCATGGTCTCCGGCGGGGCGCAAGCCGTCTTTCGTTTCACCAGTTCCCGGGCCTCACCGATGGTGTGTTTCACCGCGACTCCCAGCATCTGGTTGAGGTTTGTGTTGGAGTCCGCGTCCACGGCCAGGACCGGAGTCAGCCCCTTGGCCAAGAGATACCGGACAATCAGGCTGGAAATGGTCGTCTTTCCCGTGCCCCCTTTTCCAGCCACCGCAATTCGAATCGGCATGATCTCTGCTCCCCTATGACCTAGAGCCTCGGCACGGCCGGCGACGGCACCCGTCCGAACTCCTTGATGGCCCGGTTGATGGCCTGCATGTTTCCCACGTTGACATCCGGCCAGATGTCGCACCCCGGCCAGACCGCATCCACCCCCGCATCGATGGATTTCTTGATGGCCTCACGAATTTCGCCGACCGAGGCCTCCTTCACCAGGCCGAAGCCGTCGTAGTCCCCGAAAAGCAGCGTGTCGCCGATCTTTTTACGGCTTTCGGTCAGACTCGTCTTGTGGTCCACGCTGATGGCATCGGCCCCGCAGTCATTCATCATCTCCATAATCATGTCCGTGGACCCGCAGATGTGGAGGACCTTTGGGGATTTCATCCCGGCAAAGACCTTCCGCAGCCTCGGCTGGATCAGGTCAGGCCACATCTTGGGGGAGAGCAGATCCGTGCCTGTGCTCATTTCCCGGATGCTCACGTAATCCGCTCCCGCTTCCCGGTAATGCCCGGCCAGCATAACGATGGGCATCACCAATCGATCCAGGAGCTCCTCCACCGCTGCCCTCTGCTTCTTGACCATTCGCATGATCTGGGTCGGGTCCATCAGGAGCCCGGCCATCGTAAACGGCCCCAGAATCCACGTGCCGATGGCGTGGGTTTGTCCAATACGCTCTCTGAGCAGCCGGATGGCCTTGGTCACCACCGGCATCCGGCCGCGTTCCAGGAAGTCCTCCGGAATCCGGACCTCGTCCACCGTGGCCCATTTCTTGGGGATGGTCGGGAACTTGAGGCCCTGTGCGGTTTCGTACAGCTCGGCTTTCAACCCAAAGGCCTCGGGTACCGTGGTCATGTCAAAGGGGACCACCGCCGCATCAAACCCGAACATCTCCATGGTCCTGATGGCTGCGCCTGCCATGTTCTCGGCCGTCATGTGGATCTCAGAAAACTGCAGGCCCAAGGCGTCAATGGCGGGCATCGACACCATCCCCTGCCCGGAAAAGCACGGCATGGTGTCAATGGGTTTGTGGGCAAAGAGATTCAATACCCGTTCTCTTGAGCTTAACTCTGTCATCGATGTCACCTCCCTATGGTTTGCCCGACCCACTGAGGTTCCGGGTTCATGCATACGTTGTCGCTCCAGTCTGCCTATTCACCGCAGTTCACCGCAGGGTCTCACGAAACCTCCCGCTCCCTTCCCGGTCTTGGCTCGCTCGCCATTCAACGGCGTGGGAGGGCACATGGAGCTACCGCATTCACTCACGACTCCTATGTTTCCAGGAGGCGTTTGACGACGACATTACACAAGCCCCAAACACCGTCGAGAGACAGATACCGGTCTATGGTCTCACTGACCAGGAGGTTTACCTGAGCCGGGAATTCATCATCCGAGACATATAGAATCAAGGCCATTTCGATTTGCGGCAGGACTCGAAGGATGAAAGAGGCGTTCCCCTTGTCCAGGGGTGTCCCGCCGAGTCGTTGCCCGGCCTTCAGGAACGCCGCAGGGGCGCTTCCAAAGACATCCTGCAGCGGGGCAGTGGGCACCACATGGGGTCCCCTGAAAAAGGCATGACCGTCTGGCAGCTGAAGCGGTGAAATGAGCTTCCCCGGCGAAGGGGCGTCCGCGGAACGCGGGCCCGAGTCCTTGCCCACCAGATAGAACAGGAGGACCATCTCCACGAGGAAATCCCTGACATCGTTTCCGCCGGAACGGGTGATGCGTCTTTTCTGCGGATCACAGAAAAGAGGGCTTCCCAGGAACATCACGGAGAGTGCGCCATCCTTCCCGGGCTGTGCGCCCGTGCGCCTGCACACCTCCCCAATCTCTATGCCTGAAAGACGCGCCCAGTAAAGAGGTCTGGGGTCCACATCCTTGGCCGTGGGACCGGAAGCCGGGATCATTTCATCAATAGGCAGTGTCGGTCTGCTAGACATAGGCTTCCCTGAGCCGAGGACTATTCCCCCGAAGTGGCAAGTTCGACAACCTTTTTTGCCGTCACAAACGCAACGTCCCCAATGGTGTCCAAGGGTAAAAAGGCTCTTGCGTTTGAGGCAATCAGGCCTGTCACCGAAGCCCCAAATTCGTCATCGGGCGAATAGAAATTGTAGAAATAGGGCACCTTGGGGAGGGGGTAAAGGGTGAAGGAAAAATCCCCTCGGGCACCCTGGCGGCCTGCATTGTCGTGGCCGTCAAAGGTCACTATGATTTTCTCCCTGCAATTCCGAATTTCGTGGATATGGACGGCAAGCTCGTTCTGGGCTACGGCAACCCAACTGTTCGGGCTGGCAGCAACCGTCCCGCCCACCTCCTTGAACGACTGCAAGGGGTGGAGTCGGACCTCCTGCTCACTCGCATGGAGAGCATAAATGGAAACCAGGACACCCGCCCACTCCGTATCCCGCACCCCGTCCATGAAGACGCCCTCCCGGGTCAGGCGGCAGTCCTGCCCAAAGGCCCGGAAGAAAAATTCATCGCGCTCTCTACGCGCCAGGATCCGCCGCTCCAGGTCCTCGATGCCCCGATCGTAGATCTGCTTCACATAATTCATCTGGGTCTCGACAAATTTCTCGGTCATGCGCGGGCCTCATGGTTTTTCATAAAGAACTATCAGGTCCTAGCTTTCTGCCTTCGTCGGTGGCAAGAGCAGATCCGAAAACGTCGCTGTTCTTGATCTGCCCTTAATCAATGAGAATCAGGCCGTTGTACTTCACTATGGACTCACTCGACAGCTCAACCGAAAACCCCACCTTCGTAGCGGTCTTTGGGATATCGATCCCCACGGCCTCCATGGCGGGCCTGGCACGGAACGGGTGGCGGCACTTCCCGTCCGAAATGCCCGGGCATTCCTCTCCGCACAGATTGCATCGCCCGGCTCCAAACCCGGCGGCATAGTGATACCCCTGTTTGAAAGCCGCCGCCTCGACCTTTTCGATGACCTCGTAAAGCTTCAAACGAAAAGGAGCGAATTTCTTCATGTAGTCTTTGACCAGATCCTTGGACGCCTCGCCCAGTGAGGATTCGGATTTGTCCATGGAATCCTGATCCGTCTCCACCTGCACGAACAATGCTTTTTCGTAGCGGGCCAGGATCTCTTCGAACTCCTGGACACTCATGGTGTTCGGCGGACATGTCAGGGAGAGGCCATAGGCATAACACCGTGGAACCGAGCACTTCATCCGCACCCGCCTGTCAACCACCACATCCTTTGCATCCATTATTCTGGCCCTTGTGGCACCGGCCTTCAATGCGACATCTATCAGCTCATCCATCGCCATCCTATTATCTCCAGGCTCCGAAAAGGCACCCGTCCCCATTGTCAGGATGCTTCCTCGGCCTCATTCATGTGGATCGTGCCGTCGCTTTCGCGGAAAAAGACCCTCATCGCGACGGTCATGGGTTTGCAGGCGAACACGCACTCGAGACACTCCTCTTTCGTCAAGACATATTGAGCGCATTTATCGCGGTCAAAGACCGGCCCTCGGCCGTTATGGCTGATAGCCTTGGCCGGACATGCGTATAGGCAGTCGTTACAATTCTGGCACCGGCCATAGTTCGAAACCACCGGGGAATAAAACCGATCCACGGCGCTTCACTGAACCAGCTTCTTCATCATGGGCTGGATCTCCTTGGCAAGCTCCGGGCCGATGACTACTTCCCAGCCCGGCAGATTGGCCTCAAGATCCTCCTTAATGACGTAAGCGGGACGGGGGATAATCACCTTTTTCAGTTTGTTGGTATCCGCCACCCCCTGTTGTTTCAGGAACTCCCCGATCTGGGCACCTCCAAACTTCTTCGTCCCCAGGGCCGTCTGAACCGAAAACCCTCCCGTATCCAGTACGGCCAAATAGGCGGGCACCTTGCTTTGTTCGATTTCCGCGCGCACCATGAAATAGGTGATAGCCGCATTGGTAGTGGCCAGCACAGGGGAGTTCTCGTTCGCCTCCCCGATCTCGTAGATGTTTGGCGGCACCTGCCGCATGAACCGGGGATCCACGTAAAGGTCTTCCCTGAGCAGAAGGAGCGGAAACACTCGCTCCTCGTCCAGGTTCGACAGGACGATCAACCCGGCATACTTCGCAACGAACGCCGCGGCCAGGGCGATTTCCTCCAAAGGATTCCCAGTCATGGCACAGGGAAACGCCATGGTTGGATACCCGAGAGGCCTGAACTTTGAGACCACGGCCGATCGGCGGAGGATGGTGTGCCACTGGGCGCCCTCGATCATATCCTTGGCCGATGGATCCAGCACGATCTGCTCGATCCCCGCCTCACTGAGCTTCCGCGTCAAGGGGATGAGCGCCTCCACCCCATCGGCCTTCACCCCCACCGCTGTGGGTTTCTCTTTGATCCGGGGCAGGGCGGCATCCACGTTCTCCGCCGTGATCGGATAGATCAGGGGCTTTCGGTCCGCATACACGTCCCGCGCCTCAAAGAGGGCCTCCAGGCCGTCGGCCATGATTAACGCCCCCATGGGCGAAGCTTCGTGGGCCTTTTTCACCACATCGAGAAACCGCCCCCTGTCTCCTGAATCGAACTTCAGGGCCAGAAGATCTATGCGGTAGACGTTCCCGATCCGGTCAAGCTCGAATTTGCTGACCTGGTTGATCTTTTTGTCGACCTCTTCGTCCGATGCGTTGTCCGAGACCACCACGGCCAGGGCCGGCGCGTGACTGAACCCCTGTTCGTGTCGGAACATCACGCGCTCATCCCCCATCTGAATCTCATGCTCCCCCGAGCCAAGGGTGATGAGCCTCATGGGCGGGCTGAGGAGACCCTCCAGTGTTTGGCGCGCCTCGGCTTCCAGATGCGGGCATGCGCTCAACTCGGCCTGACGTTTGCTCAGTTTCAGAGCAAAGGCAAAGCAGGTCGGCACCCCGCACTCTTTGCAGTTCTTTTTCCCCTTTTCCGGCAGCATGTCCTTGATATCCGACGCTTTGATTTCCATGAGAAATCCTCTTTGTTCAGTTCAGGTTTCGATTCGCCCTGGATATCATCTCGGAAAGTCCTTACCTGCTGCTCTCCGTCATCCCGGCCAGGCAAAAGGCTTGGGCTGTACTACGAACCCAATCGTGCCTTGTGCGTTTCGCATGGTGTCCGGATTCCCAGGCCAAGCCAGCGAATGATGAATGAAAAAGCCCTTCTTACGACATACAGGGATGGCCCACCCGTTGGAGGAATTCAATAAGGGCATCCATGTCGCCCACATCCTCTTCCGTAGCGATCTTGTCGTAAATCTCGTCCGGAATAGCGTCCTTCATATCTTCTTTGATTTCCCTGGGCATCCAGACAAGCCGTTTGTAGCCCCCATCCGTAACGAGGAACTTCGGCGAGCGCAGGTAATCGATGGCCGTGCCAAGGTACCCTTCCGCCTGCACGCCGCCGCTGGCCTCGCCGGCCATGTGGGAAAAGGTTTCACCATTGGGGATATCCCCCCGATAGTCCCGATGCACAAAGCCGATCCCATCCACTTCCGGGATGTAGAACAGAAGCGCCTGGAAACACCCGCAAGACGAGGAGGGGTGCCCGAACAGGGAATGGAGATACAGCCGGTCGTACCGGCCCATGGACTTCTCCTTCACCGCCTCGTTGACGCCCGAGTATTCAAAGTTCGCCGCATCCAATAGCTTCCCCTTCGGGTGTTTGCCCACATATCCCCCGGGCTCGATCTGGTGGGTGATCTTCGCGTCCAGCCAGGTGAGCGCTCCGCAGGAAGAAACGCGCTGCGGGGTGATCATGCAGACATGGCTCGGGGCAAAGGCGCTGCACAGCGTGCAGGAGTAGAATTCGTCCACCTCCTCCTCGGTCATGTCTTTCATCCGCGCATCTCGCTTCTTGTAGATCTCCTTGGCCACGGCGATAAGCTCATCTACCTTGGCCTCGTCCGTAACAAAGGTGCAGGCCACTTTCTTGACCTGGAAGAAATCCGCCTTGTACAGGTCCCTGAATATGGCCCCCAGGTCCCTGAACGATTTGAGGCCCTTGTTGAAGGTATCCCTGTGGATGCGCACCCAACTGTCTGTTCGGGCACCCGTGTGCCACACCCCGTCGATGTAGTTAAGGTAGGAGTGAATGCGCCGCTCGGGCACGATTTCCATGCCCTCTTCCCACTGTTCGCCCGCAATGTCGATGACAAATCCGAAGGGGTGAGAGCCCCCTTCCGCCAACTCGCTGAGATCCAGACCGATGACCTTCGTGTCGCCGTCCTCAATCTCATCCATCCCCCGCAACCGCAGGAATCCCACGCTCTTGGCATTTGGGCCGCCCAGCTCTACCTGATACTCGCCCTTTCGCACCGGTTCGCCTTCAAACTGCGGACCCATCTCGATGCAGTACGTCGCCGACAGGCCCGTGTAGTCAATCTTGGCGTCCCTCTCCTTGTCGATCATCTTGTCCTTGTCTGCCTTGCTGATTCTCGGCATGGTTCGTCCTCCTTTTGTGGTACTCTCCTTCTAGGCTTTCTTCCCCCCGTCGCCCTCCCCGAGGGAAGAGGGTCTCGGGAGAGGGTTACTGCGCCTGCGGGCCAAGGGCCTCCGTCAACCCGTCCAGGAACTTCTGGTAGTTTCTTCCTTTGTGCCAGTTCGGAAGGGAATAGGTGGCATGGGGCAGCACGTGCCGGTCCAGGGTCAGGGTCTTCAGGTGCGGGGCAAAGTGCTTGAGCGTGGAAAGACCCTGCTCCAACAAATCGCTTCGGATCCCCATGAAGAGCACCAGGTCGTGATTGCCTTCGCCCATCAGCCCCTTCCAAGACTTGTTCTTGAGGTGATTGACGATATCGATGAAATCCAGCGTGCTCTCCGGCATCCACCCCATCTCCATGAGGATGCCTCTCGAGTGGGCGCTGGCGCAGATGGGCATACCCCTCGACTCGGCAATCTCGATGGCATATTGCCCCAAAGGCCGTCCCAATCCGTCGGATTCCCCGATCTTTCCCCCGACCACCATCAGGGGTCGACGGGCGCCCTTGATGATGTTGGCGCACTGCTCCGTCTCCTTCAGCACCTGGGCCGCTTTCAGCCCCGTGAGCATGATGATTCGGTGATACGGTTGCGTTTCCATGATTACGCTCCTTGGTATAGGTCGGCCAGATTCGTATGAGAAGGAAAGCTCCCGAACCATGTTGGGGAGACCGGCATTTCTCCCTCCCGTGGCTTCCAGCTCTTTCCCTCCAGAAACTCCAGCACCTCCCGCTTGAAGGCCAGCGGAATCTCGGTATGGCTTCGGATGTGCAGATGAAGGTCTTCCGGCAATCCGCCGATGTATTTCTTGTGAAGGTCGATGTAGTGGTACAGCCTCATGGGCCGCATGGGTCCCCGGTCGAGGTTTCTCAGACACAGTTTCGCGATGCTCACCAAGGCCCTCTCCTTGGATTCCACCACCGTGATCAGGTGCTCCGGATACGGCCGCCCCACATCGAGCACCTTTCCCGACCGGATATCCCCTACCGGGAAATGCCCTTCCTGGTCATCGCTGAGCAACAAGCGTCGGTATTTGGCACCATTGGGACCCAAGATTACCGGAATGCCGAAGACATTGGCCCCGCTGGCGATGGAGGTGGCCTTCTGAGAATAGGCCCCCCAAGCCACGCCCACCGCTCCGATCCGATGGAGGATATAGTCGGCGATAAACTCGAAATTGGCCCTGAGTGGAAACCCGCCAAAGACTTGGGCCACCTTCACTGCCAGACCCACGATATGGGGGTTGGATACGCATGAGCCTATGTTCAGCACGCCTCCGGCACCGATTTCACTGGGGAATTTCTCGTAGATATTCAGGCCGTCCTTGTCCCGCTTCATGGAGGCCATCATGGCGGAGCACCCCGTTAGGAAAACCAGGAACTTCCTCCGGGCCAGTTCCTCGGCCATCTCGGCCACATCCTCCTGTTCGGGAGAATTGGAGCAGCCCACAAAGGCCACAATCCCGGCAATCCGCCCCCCCCCAAAATCCAAGTCCGTCTTCTGGAACTTCTTCACTGTAGAGATTTCGCCCTCAGCAACCGTCCCCTGACCCAGGGCGCCGCCCACGCGACGGACGTCTATTTCGTGGGAGGCCCCGCGCCCGGTCATCATCTTGAAGGTTTCGGGGGATGCAACGGCCTGCATCATCTTGAGGATGGGGATCTCCTGCGGGCATTCCTGGTCACACTTCCCACACCCGACGCACGTGTAATACAGCCGTCGAAGCAGTTCCAGGTCCCCGTCAGCAGCGGCTTGTATGGCCTTGCTCACTTCCAGCAGGTTGGGACAGACCCGCTCGCACATGGCGCAGCGGGTGCAGTCCCCGGCCAACTCCTTGACTTTGGCCTCGTCCATGAGTCCTTTCGTGCGTATGGGCCGGAGCTTGATCGCCGCCTTGGTGGCCACCTCGCCCACCTTTTCCGGATCCAGGATCAGGACCTGCTTTTTATCGTTGACGATCATATCCACGATCTCGTCCGGGTCCTTGCGAGTCACATCCTCAAGGTTGTAACAGATCTTATCAGATGTCGCGATCAGGGCCGAACCCGCGGCGGCCGCCTCCATAGGCACGTCACAACGGATGCACTGTTCGTCCGTGACGATCACGTCTGCAATGCCGGTCCGGATGTAGAAGAGCTGCTGGGATAAGGGGCCGATCACCCTGGCCGCGTCCGAAACCCGGGTGTTGTCGATGGCCGTGCAGCAGATGCCGCACACTTCCACGTCGTTGTAAAGGCCGTTTGCACTGAGGTAGTCAAGTATCTCCTTGGACGGCATGACCGCGTGCCCGATGGTCAGGATCACCGGTTTTTCCGAATCCGCCGACTGCCACCCGATATCCACAAGCTTTGTGTCTTCACTGGACCGCGGCATGTCCAAGGCCGAGATCTGGGAGATGTCGCAGATCTCCATCCCCACCATGTCCATGAGCCCGGCGAACAAGGCCTTGCTTTCATAGTCCAAATTGCCTCCCTCCTGGCCGGTATGGGTGGAGGAAAGCAGATGGGTGATCTGTTTTTCCACATAGCTGAGGGCCTTGCTCAGATCGCCCAGGGTTTCCGGTTTCAGGCCGATGACGGTGCGCACAATGGGTGCCTCGATCTGGACCTCCGGGCCGAGATTGATTTTATGGTCCTCTCCGTACTTGCCCATAAGGTATTCGAGCAGGTGCCGACCGTGGGCCGCATGGGCGGCAGCCCCCTGGCAGCAACTCACCAGAAACTCTCTGGACTGCTGGGCCGCCATATCGATCCCGCAGGCCCCGCGACGCCCCTCGCTCAGATCGCACTTACCAAAGGTGCACCTGCAGCACATATCGCAAAAGGGTGCATAAAAAGGCTTATAAGTTTCAAGAAGCCGCATGGTCCACCCACGCAGATCGCTCATCTCCGGCATGGGGGTGGGGCCTACCGGCTCCCACGGATCGTCCGCCCGAATAAACGCCTTGATCTCCTTTTCCTTGGCTTTGTTTTTCATGGATCAGGTCCCTTCCTTTGTTTGGCTATCCCTGCGCGTAAGTTTCTTCAAGAGCTGGTAGGTATCCGGGTGCCTCAAGACCACTAGGCTGGCTCCGGACAAAAGCAAGGTCATGGCGGAGACAGCTTCCCAGGCGATTCCTTGAGCCTTCCCCTTTCTCGCCTCTCCCACCGACCAGCACTCCTTGCCGATAAACGCAACCAGCGGCATCTGCATGTTCGTGTCGTCCACGAGCATGGCCGCCTGCTGAAAACGCTGATTCACCGTAAAGGAGAACTCAATCCCGTACCCGGCCGGCATGCTTGTCGGGTCGCAGAGGATCTTCTCCGCCGTGAGGTACTCCTTGAGCCGAATGTTCACTTCCCTGGCCAAGCCGTGCTCCAGCGGGGTCTTCAACACCACGCCGTGACCATTGGCCCTGGCAGCACGGGCCATCTCTTCGATATTTTTGGGCTGCACAGGCCCAAGAAAGAGGTTCTTGCCGGCACAGGCCTCCGCCACACGGGTCATGACCAGGGCATCCTTCTTTTCGTTTCCCGTGCCGTAGACGATCAGGGGCACGTCCACCGCATCGCACACCGCCTTCACCGTTGCGGCAGCACTCTCCGGAGAGGCGTCCGTGTTAACCGGGTCCGTGCTCACCAGGTGCAGGGCCAGGGCCTCTGCTCCATGGACGTCGACGCACTTGGCCGCCCACCCCGCCGGATCCCCGGCAACGTCCGAAAACGGCTCAAAAACCGCCTCGGGCCAATCGTTTGGTTCGAGATCATAGACCTCCACCGCGAATTTCGGCGGGTTCGGTAGCCTCCCCTCGAAGTAGTGGAAAGGGTAGGCGTCGTCCCCCCCGACCCTTATGGCTCGATCACCGGTGCCCAGTATCACTTCAGCGAGACAGCCGTCATAGTTTTCTTTGGGAGTCGTGTAGTCCATACCCTCTTCTCCATGAATCCGATCTATAACCTGAATGCCGAGAGCGAATAGGGCTCCTTGCCCAGAATCATCCGGGCAGCCGTTACGTAGGCCACCTCAGCCGAAGAGAGGGATGATAACCGGATCTCTTCTCCGTCCATCACCCGGTGGATCAGCTCCATGAGCTCAGGCAACTCCCCTCGATTCAGTCGCACCATCTTTTCATCCAGTACATTCACAATGGCGGCATGCTGGTAATAGCGGCGGGCAATGACGAAATAGGTGTGGTTCAGCACGCGCCTCAGCTTGGGAGGCGGCCCCAGGGCGGAGACATTGGAGATGCCCGTGACCGTCTTAACCCCGGGCACTACATCCTGGACCGTCCTCATAAATTCCAGACCCGCCACCACCTGTTGCTGATTGTTGGCCAGCGGATACACCCCCGGGTCGATCCAGATCCTCTCCGTCGGAATACCCACCTCATTGGCATACGCCACCAAGTCCACCGCCAGCAGGGACCGCTCATCCGCGTCCGTGGGGGCCCCCTGGTCCGTGTAGAGACCCATGATGACATCGGTCTGATACTGTGCCGCCAGGGGGTACATGTTGGCCTTGCTCTCCTCGGTCCCGGCAATCCCGTTGATCACCGTCTCCCCCTGCCGGACCTTCAACCCGGCCTTCATGGCCCCGGCACTGGGAATGTCCAGCACGATGGGTATATCCATAGCGTCCTGGATCGTTCCCACCGCCCAGGCCATGGCCTCCTCCGCCCCGTTCATGATGGTGCAGAGATTCACATCGAGATAATCCGCACCTGCATCCGCCTGGGCCCGGGCGAGCTCCAGGACAGGGCCCGGATCCCGGTTTTTCACCGCTTCGTTGATCTCCCCGTACATCGTGTGTATCTTTTCGCCGATTAAAATCACGATCGGACTCCTTGGACCGGGGCGGGCGCTGCAGGCACCCGCCCCGGTCGGCTAAACGCTTTTACTGCTGCTTTCCAGCCCTTCCCCACCAGTCTTCTGTCTTATAGGGGTTCTTCCGGGCCCAATCCGCCGCATCCCTCATCTTTTGAAGGATCGCATCGCCCTTCATGCCTTTAGCGTTGAGGTCGGCCACCCAGTCCGCGTACATGGGTTCGACTTTGGCCTTCCACCGGGCCTTCTCCTCGGGCGGAAGATAATAGAATTTGTCTCCCCGCTTCTTCAGCTCTTCAATCACCCAGTTTGCTTCATTGTCCAGGGTCTCGGCAGGGAGCATGCTCCCCCCAGGGACCACCATGTCTTCGAAGACCTTCTGCACGTCCGGTGGCAAGGAATTCCATTTCTTAAGATTCATGGCGGTGATATGCGTCCCGACGGTGATGTTCAACATGGTATGACCGCTAAGAAAGTCGATAAACTTGTAGGACCTGAGAGGAGCGTCCGGAAAAACGCATCCGTCCGCCATCCCCCTTTGCATGGCCATGTACATGTCAGGCAGCTTGATGTGGACGGGCGTCGCACCAAGAAGCCCCAACATTTTCATGGTGTCCGGAGAAGGATCGCAGATCTTGAGGCCCTGGAGGTCCTCAAGCGTCTTGGGGGGATCCCCTTTCACTGCAATGTTGCTGATCGCCGTAGTCCAGAAGCCGAGAGGCTTGATATCGGACAGTTCCTTTTGCATCTCCGGAATGGTCTGGTACATCCTGTACAGGGTAAGGGACGCATGTTTGGACCCATCCGCCATAAACGGGTACTGAATGCCGCTTGATACAGGAAAAATGCTGGGAAACGACCATACGGCGATGGGCATCATCAAATCCACGAGGCCCGTTTTCACTGCCTGTTCACTCTGCTCGGGTTTCACCAGGCTAGCGGCAAGGAACCACTTGAATTTCACTTTGCCGTTCGTGCGCTTTTCGATTTCCTTACCGTAAACTTCAAAGGAATCCGTGGTGAGCCTGTGTCCCGCGGGGTGCCACGTGGCCGCTTTGATCTCGATGGGATCCGCTGCAAGAGACATGGGTTGAAAAACGGTGAAGGTGAACACAAAAGCAAAACCCACAATCAGCAAAAACAACTTCTTCATAGCGCAACCTCCCTTGTCTGGATGTTCTGGGTTGACGTTGAAGTAACCCCAAAGGGTCCTCCTCCGCACCTCTTCCTCATAAAGAGTCCTGCCCGCCGACCGTCTTTGCCGCCTCCCGCTTCAACAATTCCCCCTCCAAGCCCTTTACTTCATACGCGATCATGGGGCCCGGATGTTCCTTCAGGTATGTCTCGAGCTTAAACTTGTCGATGGGAAATGCCCCGAACTCCTTGACTGCTCCGGTGAAGGCCTTGACGTTTTCAGCAGGGCATTTGGTGGGATCGAAATAGAGGGCGCGGAGGCAACACCCCCCTTCGCACGGGTACATGTCCAAGAGCCATTTGACCACCTTCCGGGTGATGAATTCGGGCGAGGCCTCTCGAACTTCTTCGCCGTGCATGCCGACCTTGTAGGGCTTCTTGAAGTAAAGGGCCAAGTCCCGAAGGGCAGACAGGTTGTTACCCGGCGGGATGTCGGAATCCGAAGCCAGATCAAAGAACATGTTGGCCCCTGACCCCATGATATCCCGCATCTGCCACCTCAGCCACGCCTCTTCGGTGCCCATTTTTTTTGGATCATGTTTCACGGGGTCAGTGCCGATGGTAAAGGCCGAACCCCAGTTGTACTGGATAATAGGTGTCGGCCAGGCATAGCCTGCCAGGCGAGCCCCGTAAGGCACGGCGAATTCCATGCCCTGCCATTCGCGGAAGTGTGGCAGCCCGGTGGCACCCAGGAAGTTGACAAAGGCATGCACCCCCACTTCCTTAAAGGCATCGATCACTTTCATGGAATACAGGGTGCACACCTCCAAGGCGAGGTGAAGCATCTGGGGTTTGCTTTTCATCCATCGCATCAGGTTGTGGTGCCCGCAGAGCAGCCAAGCCCCTGCCAACGGCGCACCCCCGTGCTGGGCCAGGAGGAAAAGGGTGTCGTTGCCGAGGCGCTTTAGTTCCCTGAAGAACTCCAGGCGCGCCGGCATGCGGCCCACCTTGCGGATGTCCGTAGTCTCGATGTATTCTCGGAGCTTCCAGGCATCTTTCTCATTATTGATCAAGAGACAGGTGGGTTGGTCCGTGCCGTCTTCGGGACACATCGTCTTTCCGCCAAGGACTTCGACATCGATGGACCCGCAGTCCGCGGCGCAGTAGGTCATCAGGTCCAGGTCGAATTCCTCGTGAAAATCCACACAGGCCTGCGCGTGCCTGGTGGGATTGTCCCGTGCCTCCGACGTCTTGAGGCCCGCGTGCTTGATGGCCCAGTCCCCGTGGTGGGTCATGGTCACCACCCGGTCGGCCGTCATGCCCAGCAGCAACGAGAACCCCCGCTCCTTGTGGGTTAATGGTTTGCCTCGCTTCAGCTTCTCCTGTATCTGAAGGCCGATCCGGTACTGCTCATTTCGGGCCGGCTGCCAGCCGTGGCCTTGGGCCTCGACCTGCTTCATGTCCTGGCTCTTCAAGGCCGCCTGCCAATCGAAATCCGGTCGCTCGCTGAAATCGTACGTCTTGGCCATGAATCCGATCTCCTTCCGCTGTGCCCGTCGCCGCGGGGGGAACCCGCTGTACCGTGGATAGTCGATAATCGTTCCGCCAACTGCTGCCCAAGGCCGACATCACCCATGGACCCACCCGTTGATGATCCGCACAGCATCCTGGGCATTGGGCGCATAGGCGTCGGCCTTGTGATCCCTTGATGTCTTATCCGTAACCGCCGCGCCGCCAACGATGATCTTGATCCCGTTTCGGAGATTCTCTTTTATCAGGCCCTCCACAATAGGCGTGAACTCCAGGTTCGTCGTAGACATATAGGAACCCAGGCTCAAGACGGCCGGTTTGTGCTCCTTGACGGCATCGATAAATGCCTCGGCCGATACATCGATCCCCAGATCGATCACGTCGTACCCTGCGGCGATCAGGGAGCTTCGGACGATGTTCTTGCCCAGATCATGGACGTCCCCTTGAACCGACCCGATGACGATCTTGTGCCTAACACCGCCTGAACTTTGGGCGTCCGCCGCGATGAGCGGTTCCAGTTGATTGATAATCAGGGCCATGACATCCGAGGAAATGACCAACTCCGGCAGGAAGAACTCCCCTTCCTCGAATTTCTGGCCCACCATGTCGGCCGCGGGACGCACGGCCTCCTCAATGACATCGGCCGGCTTCATCCCCCGGTTCATGGCCTCCTGCACCATGTCCAGCACTCCTTCCTCTTCGCCGTCAAGGATGGCCTGCTTGATCTGCTCGATGATCTCCTGACTCATGGTGAAACCTCCCATCTGATTGATTATCCATCCGGTTCCAACTTAGGACCGTGCCCCATACTCCCTGACAGCTTCGCTCATCGCCTTGACGTTTTGCCGGGGGACTCCAAAATGGATCTCGCACTCGGCAGACAAGACGTACCCGGGGATCCCCTTGCCCGCTTCGATGCATTTCCGGGACGCGTCCTTCACCTGCTGCCATGAACTGACGCAAAGAAGATCCGTCGGGGTGTGAAGCGCCAAATTTCCCATGAGGCAGACGCGGTCCCCATACTTGTCGCCGGCCTCCTTGATATCTATGCTCGATGGGATGTGAAAGACATCCGGCCTGATCCTGTCCACAATCGCATCCATATATGCCTTTGGGTGGCACTCGTTGAAGATATAGACTCCCCCGCCGATCCCTTCCCGAATCCTGGCGTTGTACTGGACCAGAAACTCCTCGTACTGCGACGCAGGCAGGCTGAAATACCCGGCGGACTCATGGGCCAGAAGGGCGTCGCAGCCCGCTGCCAGCTGGGCCTTGCCCCAGGCGATGGACCCCTCTACCAGGATTTCCATGACCTGGTGGACGAATTTGGGCTTTATTTTCATATAGGCGTAAAGGGTGTTGAAATGCCCGTTGGAATCGCCGGGGAACATTCCGGTGTCATTGACAACATCCGTATGCAGGTCGCCGATCCCGTTGACCATCCCGATAATGGCTACACCGGGAAACTCCTCACGGAGTCGGGATATAGCCTCCAGATACCGGACCATACACGGAACCTTCTTGGGATCGTACGGTTTGAGCTTCTTTAAATCCTTTTCCGAATTGATCACCCACTCCGTGTTGAAGGCAAAGCGGTACCCCTGGGACGAGGGGAGAATCCAATCCGCCTTGCTGCCCCAGGCCTCGGACTCGACTCGGCCAAAAAGCAGGACGTTTATTGCGTCGAATTCGTATGCGGTATGCACGAGCCGACACACGCGGACGGCCTTGTCCACATCTTTGTATGCCTCTTCATATGTATAGTTCAGCTCCATCAAGTCGGGCTGCATGGCCGACATAAGAAGACCGGCAACGGGCACACGGTCGTGGGGCGTCCTGCGCACGGCTGCCATGAACCGTTCTCTGGGATTCATCTTTTCCATCATCCGCTATTCCTTTCCCACGGCCGTCCGTACTTCCCTTTCCTTGGCCGTCTTCTTCAGCAACTCGCCTTCCAGGCCCTTGACCTCGTAGCCGATGACAGGTCCAGGATGGTCCTTCAGGTATTTATCCAATCCGGTCTTGTCTATGGGCAAGGCGCCGAACTCCTTGACCGCGTTTACAAAGGCCACGACGTTTTCTCTGGGCGTGATGGGATCCAGGAAGAGGGCACGAATACAGCATCCGCCCTGGCACGGATACATGTCATCCAGCCATTTCACCACCTTGCGAGTAATGAACTCCGGGGAACACTCCCGCATCTCCTCACCGTGGATGGCAACCTTGTAGCCTTTCTTGAAGTAGAGGGCCAGATCTCGGAACCGGGCCAAGTCATATGCGGGAGGGATGTCGCAGTCGGAAGCCAGGTTAAAGAAATTGACCGAACCGGCGCCCATGTTGTCGCGCATCTGCCACCTCAGCCAGGAGTCTTCCTTCCCCATGTTTTTAGGATCGTGTTTCGCGGGATCCGTGCCGACAGTGAAAGGAGCCCCCCAGTTGTACTGAATGCAGGGCAAAGGCCATGCGTACCCGGCCGCCCGGGCGCCGTAGGGCACCACGAATTCCATGCCCTGCCATTCCCGAAAGTGCGGCAGACCCGTAGTGCCGCCGGTCAGCACCACTGAATGGACATCGACTTCTTTCCATGCGTCGATGAATTTGAAGCAGGCCAGGGTCAAGGTGTCCATGACAAGGTGGAGCAGCTGGGGCTTGCTTTTCATCCAGCGGGTAAGGTTATGGAAGCCGCAGATACTCCACGCCAGGGTCCCGGGCGCCATGATTTGCGCGATACGAAATACCGTGTCGCCGCTGATCCGCTTCAGCTCTCTGAAGAACTCAAGTCGTTCCGGCATGAGCCCCTTTTTTCTCAGGTCCGTTGTCTCGATGTACTCCCTGAGCTTCCAGGCATCTTTCTCATTGTGGACCAAGAGGCTTCTCGGCTGATCAGTACCGTCCTCAGGGTTCAGAGTCACTGTCCCCAGTGCGGTGGGTTCGACCACCACGCAATCCGCGGCGCAAGGGGTAATCAAGTCCCAGTCAAATTCTTGGATGAAATCTACATATACCTGGGCATGCTTAGTCGGGTTGGCGCGGGCCTCCGCTGTCTTCATGCCGTAGTACTTAAGAGGCCAGTCTCCATGATGGGTCAGGGTCAACACCCTGTCTGCGCTCAGGCCCAAGACCCATAAAAAGCCCCGTTCCTTGTTGTTCAGCGGTTCGCCTCTCGAGAGCTTTTCCTGAGCTTGGGCTGCGATCCGAAGGTACCCGTTTCGGGTCCCCTGCCATCCGTGCCCTTCGGCCTCCATCTGTCTTACCTGCTCGCTCTGCAGGGAAGCCCTCCAGTCGTAATCCGGCCTTTCGCTGAAATCATACATTGTCATGGTCTCATTTCCCTCCCGGGCAATTCCCGGCCGTGAGACGCCAGGGGCCTGTCGGAGAGCAGGTTATTTTGGAGGCCGCCGGAAAACGTTCATCCCGTCTTCGGCGGAAAAGATGGGCGTTCTCCGACAGCCTCCTAGGCCAGCCTTCCGTACTCCCGGGCGGCATCGCTCATGGCGAAAATATTGCCCCGCGGCACCCCATAGTGAAGCTCGCATTCCGTAGACAGGATGTACCCCCAAAACCGCTTCCCCGCTTCGATACACTCCCTTGCCTTCTGTTTCACCATCTCATAGGTCCCTGTGCAGAGAAGATCCGTGGGACTGTGAAGTGCCAGATTTCCCATCAAGCACATCCGGTCCCCATATTTCTCCCCGGCCTCCTTGATGTCCACGCAGGCCGGGATGTGCCAGATATCCGGCTTGATCTTCGTCGCAATCATGTCCATGTACTGCGTCGGGTTGCATTCATTGAAGAGATAGATCCCGCCAACCTGTTCCCGAACCTTGGCGTTGTATTGCACCAGGAACTCCTCGTACTGCGCGGGCGGCAAGCCAAAGTAGCCGGCGCAGTCGTGGCTGTTGACCGAATCGCACCCGGCCTCAAGTAGGGCCTTGCCCCAATTAACGGCCCCCTCCACGAGGATTTCCATGACCTGGTGCACGAATTTGGGCTTGGTGCTCATGTTCTTGTAGAGGGTCATGAAATGACCATTGGGATTGCCGGGGTATGTCTCCACATCATTGACCACATCGGTGTGCATGTCGCCCATGCCGTTCACAACCCCGGCGATGAACACATCCGGGTAGGCCTCCCGGACCTGCTGGACCGTCTCCAGGGTCATGGCCATCCTCGGAACCTTCTTAGGATCACAGGGCTTCAACTTGGAGAGATCCTTTTCGGTGTTCACCACCCAATCCCGAACCATACCGATGCGAAACCCGTTGGAGGTCGGAAGGTCGTAAACGACCTTGCTCCCGTACCCTTCGGCTTCCGTCCTCATATCCATTGGTATAGTGATCAAATCGAAACCGTAAACCGTGTGGGGACGGAGCGCTACCCGGCTCAACTTCTCCGGGTCGTGGAACACCTCCTGGTAGGTGTAATTCATTTCCATGAGGTCCGGTTGCACACCGCTCCAGACTGAAGGGCCGCACACCGGGACACGGTCGTGCGGCTGTCGTCGGATGGTGGCCAGCATTCTCTCCCGCGGTGTCATCTTGGCAGGCATCCTTCGTTCCCCTCTTCTCTCAAATAGACTTCTCCCACCCTTGCCCGAAATCAGCCAACGGCCTGATTTCCCCCACCTCAAAAGTGACCGCGGCCTTGATCATCTGCGCCGCTCCTTCTCCGGCCATCTGGGAGATCTTAGCCTTGATCTCATCCAGTTTCGCACCTGATGTCTCCAGACCGACACACTTGAGATAGATTCGAACGCCTTTCCATTCCGTGACTGTGGCGCCCGGCTCCATGATCGTGTAGAGTGCGTTGGGGTTTTCCTTCAGGTAAGAAAGGGTGCGGTTCTGGCCGAGGCCCATGACGACAGTCTTTTCATCGACCATCTGCGGGGAACCGAAGTAGGCGGCATTAACCTGGCCGCTCTTGTTGGCCGTGGACAGAATCCCGAGTCGCGGTTGCTTGTTGAAGTACTTCATGAGTTTCTGCGTCATGGCTCGCCTCCTCTTGTTTACATGTTTTGGGGTGTTGTCGGGACACGGCTGCGTGAGCCGCCGCCACTGAGGTCCCCTGATTTCCCGAACATCTGTTGAAGCCGGTTGTTTCCCGCACGGATCATTCCGTCAGAATAAAGTTGGAAAGGCGTCTTAGCGTGAGCGAACCCGAAGAATATTTTGTTCTCAGCCAAAGTCACGAAGATGGAAGACATGCGTGACCTCAATTCCAGTCGTCATCATCACCATCTTGACCGGCATAGGGGTTTATGTCGACTTTGGCGATCTGCAGCGTCAGACATGGGGAATGCAAATGCGGTGCCATTGCCAAATGGTGCTTCAATAGATTGATTTTATTCCTTTTTATAATTAAGCAAGAAAAGGCTTATGATATCAATCGTCGGAATACCGACATTGATTGTTTTTATTGCGACAGTTCTTCTTGACGATTCATCCGAAGGCTGTTACACTTTCAAAAAACAAAGGGGAAAGGGAAATGAACCATCGCGAACTCTCCGCGGGGCAACAGCTATTCTTGACAGTCCTCGAGGCATTCGGCGAACCTGTTAAGCTGAACGTTGTCGCATCCCTTGTCCCCATATCTTCACTGGAGTTGCTCGATCTCGTAACCGACTTATCTCAGACTGGATGGCTAGAACGGGTTAATGACACCTTGAGATTGACTCCTGAACTCCCCCTGCCTGTCAAGGAAGCCTTGCGCCGCAACATGACGCCGACCCGGGTATTGGAGCTCCTGGATCGGATACGAACTGCCGGGCTCCAGGATCAGCTGAGCTCTGTTGTGATGATTCGTTTGATGGAGGAAGCAGGACAGTCCAAGGCCGCGGGTCATTTCGCTTACGACAACGCGCTGGCGGAAATCGAAAAGGGGTCTTTGGATCGCGCCTTCAAGAGCTACGTGAGCGCAGTATCCCTTCTTGCCCCTTTCCTGGGAGACGGGGAATGCGACAGGCGCTATGTCCTCGCTGCTTTCAGTCTATCCGATCTCGTCGTCCATGTGCGGAGAGATCACGAAATGGTTCTGAAGGTCGTGGCTCAGGCGAGAAAGGTGTGCCGCCGGTTGGGCGACAGACGGAGCCTGGCGCTCACCTATCTCCACAAAGGAAGGGTCTCCCAGATGATTAACCTGCTTGACGATGCGGTGGGTTCATTTGTAAAGGGCCTTAACATGATAGAAAACTTGGGCGACAAAGACATCAGGGCCCAGTCTGAGGAGTTCCACGGTTTGTACTATTACATCTTGGGCCATGCCAAGCAGGCCGCAGACCACTACGAAAGGGCGCCATCAGTAAAAACTCTTCGCGAGGGGCACCTGCCAAATCCGCTGATACCTCTTTTTTTGGGGAACAGTCTGGCCTTAATGGGGCAGTTCTACAGGGCCATCGGCCTTCTGGATGCGAGCTGGAGGCGCTCGGAGATGCGTGGCGATGCGTCAACCGCGAGGTTTTACCGAGCCGATCTGGGCAATATCCTGCTCATGGCCGGAAAGCGGAGCGAGGCACTTCATCACCTCACCGAAGCCGAGGAGCAATGCATTGCGGAGGGGGATGCATGGTCCCTCTTTTGGGCTCAAAGGGCCTTGGCGTATTATTTCTACCTCGAAGGTCACCCTCGGAAATCCTACGAGAAACTCAGGGGCTCTTTGGAAAGCCTGGTGACTTCGGGATTTCACAGACCCTTTTACGGACTGCCATGGATCCTGGAAATGCTCTTTGAATACCATAAGAGAAAATATGAACCTCTTCCCGAATGGGATTTCGAAACAGAAATGGCCGCTGTCGTCAAAGGAAAAAACATCCTTCTCCGCGGCACGGCTTTCAGGATCCAAGCGGAAATGGGAGTATCTGCCGGGAAGACATCAACAACCACAGAGACCCTGCTCCTGAAGAGCGAGGCAGACCTCAAGGAGGCCGAAGCTCTCGTGGAACTGGCGAAAACCAAAGCGGAACTTGCGAAGCTGAAACTCCGCGAGGGCCACGATGTGGAAGCCCTCGAGCTGGCTCTTGAATCATGGGAAGGGTTGTCCGTTTGCGGCCACGTCTCCTTTCCAAAAGAACTGAACTCCCTCATCCACGGGTTGGAATCCGTGACGACATCCCGGGTCCCTACGGATGAAATCCTGAACCGATACATGGAGATGATGGATGACATGCTTCCGACGGAAGATCCTGAAGAGTTCTTCTCCAGGGTCGTCGCCGCGAGCTGCCGCTTCTTCAGAGCAGAGCGCGGGGGTATATTTTCAATGGAGGATATCGACAGGCCTCAATCTCTTGTCCTCCGCGCGGGATACAATCTCAACTATAATGACGTGCGGAGCGAAGTATTTCAGATGAGTCTCACTCGGATTGTGGAGGCATACCGAACTAACCGCATTATCATGAAAAAGCCCAGCCGCAGTGAAGTTGACGGCACGGGAAGGCATGCCTACGAATCACTTTGTTTGCCGATTGCAACAGAGGGTAGAACGGTGGGCGTTCTCTTTCATGAGAACGCGTACAGTCAAGGTTCATTTGACTTTTTAGACAGTGAGATGCTTTCCCGCCTTGCGCAGGGCATTGGGAACTATGTAATCCGCCTTAGGCAATATCTCGAGCAAATGGAGCGGAACTCCATACGGGTCATCCGTGAAACATCCGTCAGTGACCATTCTTATGCCATGCAAATCCTGACACAAAGCCCTGTCATGCGTGAACTGCTGACCCGGGCGGATCGGGTTTCAAAGACGGATGTCCCTACCCTGCTTCTGGGAGAGACCGGGGTAGGAAAAGAGCTGATGGCAAGGAGGCTGCACGAAACCAGCCCCCGCGCGACACGGCCTTTTATCGCTGTAAATCTGTCCAGCGTTCCTGAGACGCTTGTCGAAAGCGAGCTGTTCGGCCACGAAAAGGGCGCGTTTACGGGTGCGGACCGGCAGAGACGCGGCCGTATGGAACTGGCCAACAGTGGAACCCTGTTCATCGATGAGGTGGGCGACCTCCCAAGAACCGTTCAGGTCAAGCTCCTCCGGGCGTTAGAGGACAAGGCTTTTTTCCGGGTTGGCGGCGCAAGTAACATCAAGTCGGATTTCCGGCTTATTGCCGCAACGAATCGCGATCTCGTCAAAGAGGTCGAGTCTGGCCGCTTTAGGGAGGATCTCTACTACCGGCTTAATGTGGTTCCCCTCATCCTGCCCCCCTTGCGTGAACGAGGGGAGGATGTCCTTTATCTTGCCGAGTATTTCCTGAAATTCTATGCGAGAAAGTTCCGTCGTGCCTTGCCTGTGCTCACCGCGGAAGACAAGGGTCGTCTGACCGATTATCGGTGGCCGGGAAATGTCCGGGAACTCAAGAACGTCATCGAGCGGTCCATGGTGCTGTCAGATGATGCCAACTTGGAACTCCTTATCCCCGACTATCCTATTCGGCCACCCAATGCCGGAGACAGTTTGCCGAATTCATTTTCGGACATGCCGTCCATGGAAGAGATGCAGCGCCGTTACATTCGCCATGTCCTTGAAAAGACTGCAGGAAAAATCGGTGGCAGCGGGGGCGCTTCCGAAATCCTTGGGATGAAAAGAACAACTCTGTACACTCGGATGAAAAGACTGGGGGTTTCATAGGCGGAGCGATTCACAAAGTTCCCGCCCGCCGTCACGTTACCCCCTTTGTGGTCCTGCCAAAATAGTCATGGCCCACGCTAAATGAACAAGTGCTTAGAGGCAGAGCCGTTAACGTCTTTTCAAGCCACCATACCGAGCGGGCAACGAAAAGAACTTGATAGGCCGCTGCGCCGATCGGGCAAGACGGCATTCTTGAGGACTCACTTCGTATTCCACATCCCTATCCTCTTGTCCCAGAATTCCTTTTCTTTTTCCCGCCAATCTGTTCCCCCGAATTTGCGATCGTAAAAACCGCTCAGCCTGTCGTACCACCTGGTCCAGGGATTCTTACCTTTTTCCCTCGCCTCGATGACATCGGCAACAAACGCATCGATATGTTCCATCTCCTCTTTTGGGGCGTAGTATGAAGCGCCCATTTCAGCCGATTTCTTGAGGTCAGCTTCGGACAAGGCGTGTGCCGTGAGCATGAGTGCGGGGACATCTTTGGATCTAGCGGACTCCAGCAACTCATACCCTTTGACGCCCATGATGTCCAACACCGCCACGTCATAGTATCTGGTGTTCAGGAGATCCCGTGCCTCTTCGAAAGAAGAAGCCGTGTCTATTTTACAGGAGTTCAGCACTTGCACAAGTACCTCAAGCACATCCGTCTCATCGTCCACGATCAGGATGCGCTTGCCCTCTATTATCTTCTCAGTCCTTGATTTATCCATTTTTCATATCCTTTGTCGCCTGATGTGTTCTATTCGCCAGATACACAATCTCTGGTTTTGTCACCTGGCTTTTTCCGATCCGATTCCGCAGCGGTCGCCAGACGAAACCCGCTCATGCTTGATGAAACTTCCCTCATGGCATAATTTAACCACAGACAGGAAAATTCAAGAGCCTGAGAGATCCAACTCAGCCCGGAGGTGATTCGGCACCCCGCCGGAAACGGCGTCGATCGCAGCCCATGGAAATAAAAACGGCCCCGGTAGTCCACCGGGGCCGTTCAGAAATTCATTCAATGGTGCGAAGGCGGGAGACATATTTAACATCCAATATATTGTAATCCCCAATTTTTTTAGAATCAACCTTATGAAATACCCCCAATAATACCCCCAAGTCCAACATGACTTTCCGAGATAATCCATCCTGGCGCACCGATCTTTTGGAATAACAGCGACTTACACTCCATCTTGCTGTAAGACCCATCGCATTTTCCAGTTTATCGCCCAAACGGCTGTATAAAATAAGCTTTATTTTCAGTTTTTGCTTGACATGTAAGACCCTACTATGTAGGGTAACCCATGGCGCATTTCCATGTCAAGACGAAAAAGGGAAGACCCTACCTGTATGTCCGGGAGATCGCCCGGGTAGATGGCAAGCCCAAGGTCATCTCCCAGACCTATATCGGGCCTCCAGAGAGGGTCGCAGGATTGGTCCGGGGGCGGGATTTGGATGTCGCCACCCTGAAGGTTGAGGAGTTCGGCGCGCTATGGCTGGCCCACCAAATCGATCGGGAAGTTGGTCTTTGCGGTATCATCGACGGCATCGTTCCCCCGGCGGACCGGGAGACGGGTCCCTCCATCGGCGAGTATTTTCTATACTGCGTCCTTAACCGGATGGTGGAATCCGTCAGCAAGAACAAGCTTGCCGCCTGGTATCGGAGCACCGCCATCCAGCATATCCGGCCCGTTGATATCCAAGAACTCACCAGCAAGCGGTACTGGGAAAAATGGGACCGGGTTGCGGAGACGGATTTACATAAGATCGCGAGAAGGTTCTTCGAGCGCGTCTGGCGGGTGGAATCTCCGTTGGCCGACTGTCTGTTGTTCGATACCACCAACTATTACACCTATATGGCAGGCCATACCGAGTCGGAGCTTGCCATGCGGGGCAAAAACAAGGCGGGGAAACACCACCTCAGGCAAATCGGCCTGGGTCTTCTGGTAGCGAGGGATTTGCGGCTGCCGGTGCATTACAGTGTCTATCCGGGGAATATCCATGACAGCAAGCAGTTCGAGGCCGTCATGGATGAGATGTTCGGGGTCGTGTGCGGCTTGAACAAAACCAAGGAGCGGCTCACGGTGGTCATCGACAAGGGGATGAACGCCGATGAGAATTACGCATGGATCGACGAACACTCGCGCATTCATTTCATCACCACCTATTCCACATATTTCGCCCAGGACATCGCCATGACGCCGCTTGCACGGTTCGAGCCGGTGGATATTCCCCACAACCGTCGTCTCATGGAGGAGGGAAAGGAAGACGAATGCCTTTTGGCCTACCGGACCAGGGGAGAATATTGGGGTAAGGAACGCACGGTGATCGCCACCTACAATCCCTCCTCCCGCCGCAAGCAGGAATATACATTCAATGATAAGCTTGAGGTGATCCGCCGCGAGCTCCTTTCTATGCGGACAAAGGTGCGGAACAAAGCGCCGCACTGGAGAAAGGAGGACGCCGTAAGAGAGCGTTATTTACGCCTTTGTGAACAAATGCATATGCCATCCGAACTCCATGAGCTTACCTTCGAACATTCCGGCGATGGCCTTTCCATGAATTTCCGCAAAAATGCCTATCTGGCAGAGCGTAGGCAATCCATGTTCGGCAAGAATATCATCATTACGGATAACATGGACTGGACGACGGGGGATATCGTACAAGCGAGTCTTGATCGTTGGCAGGTGGAGGATCGCTTTCGTCTCAGCAAGGATGACGACCTCGTGGGGGTAAGCCCCATTCGTCACTGGACCGACAGCAAAATAAGATGCCATCTTTTCACTTGCGTCGTGGCCATGACGTATCTACGTCGAATCGAACTCAGATTGGCATCGGCGGGGATAAAACGAACAGCAGCCGATGTCATGAGAGACATGCAAAAGTTACATCAAGCCTTGAGCATAAGGAAAGGAACCCGCAAGCCGGAACGTCGTATCGAGACGCCCAGTAAGACCCAGGCCGAAGTCCTATCGGCGTTCGGTCATTACGTGGACGCCGGTGGGGTCTTACAACAAATCAAGCCCTGAAACCTCGCCCAGCGCGGGCTGGCGACCTTCGTTTCGGTTTATCTCGGAAACTCCTGTCCAAGCATCTGCAAGACTGATCTCAGTTCTCATTCGCTTCATGCCTGGTTCTTTCTTGATGCTTTTACATCCCCCACCGACGAACGCAATCTCCTGCACACTGCCTCGGCGATTTCATCGGCATCCGTTGGTACGGCCATTGAAGGCATCGCCAGCTCACGGATGATTTCCCCCTGACGCCGGCATGCGACCTCGCCGTAGCTCAGGAAGGTCGTCAGAACCTTCTCATGGCCCAGGTTCTGGCTCCACGCCTTGAACTGCTCCGGGGTCCTACAGACTTCCTGGCCGAGTTGGACCAGGGTATTTCTGAAGCTGTGCGGATTGAAATACGGCAGGCCGGCAGTGACAAAGGCCTCGCGAAAGATAGTCCGAATGGGGGTGGCGTTGCTCCAGTGCTCCCGCGCCAGCCCTGCCGCTGCAAACTGCCGATCGGAACCCAGCGCAACGAGGGTCGCCGGAAACAGAGGATCGTCATTTCCCCACAGCTTTTGATCGCGGAGGTAAGACACCCACTCCGCCACAATCCCTTGCACGTCCTGCCCTACCGGAAAGAAGAAGGTGCTGAAGGTCTTGCTGAATTTGGTGTTTACCTCGCGGGCATCCTGGTAGACGCAGCCGGCATTCAGATCCACATGCTTGAGCTTCAGCGAAGCGATGGCGCTGTCCCTCGCCCCGGTCAGCAGCGTAAAGGCCAACAGGGCCCGGTTGCGGCGCTCTATGTCGGTGCCGAAGGGCATCTTTTTGATCACATGCCTGATCTGCTCCAGGGTCGGCACCCGTTGCTGCCGTCTTGCGGTGGCGATCCGGGTATCCTTGTCGGACAGATTGAAATACTCCGCATCGGCATACTGGATACGGGACTTGTACCCGGGCTGCCAGGCCAGCCACTGAAAGAATCGCTTAAGCTGCGTAAGGGTCGCATGGAGAGTGGCCTTGCTCAGATTCTCCCCGGAGCGCTGCCCCTTCTGCCCGGCAAGGTGCTTCTTGAAGGCAATGGCCTGCTCGAAGTGAAATGCCTTAAAATCCCGATACCGGGTATAAGCCTCGAAGCGACTCAAGGCCTTGGCGGCCGCATCGATTGTCGGCTCGCCGTGGCGTTTGGCTTCCTTCAGAAAAGCGAAGTACCTGCGCTTGATCCGTTCATTGGCCGGGTTGTACATTTTCATGGTCCGATCTCCCCTGTCTCAAGTCACTGTTCACGGTGGGGTTGGCCCTCTCGATTAGGTGTCGCATCGCTTCCGGGAAGCGGATGTCCATTTTCTCCCGGAATTCCCCAATGTTGGCCAGGCTGACGCGTCGGTTCATCAAGGCATCGCAGTCGGGGCAAATGGCAACGAGATTGCCGATTTTATCGGTGATGGGTGCATAATCCGCCATATCGCCAGCCGGCTTTTTCGGCGCTCGGCAGCGGACGCAATAAAGCTCTCCAGGCTTGCAGGCCTGCTTGTTTTTTGAGCGGCGGGCCTGGAGATACTCAACCAGGACATGACCGAGAATCAGCATGGGGCGTTTGTCATCCGTGGTGGCAAGCCCCTCCTTGACCCAGCGGCGCACGGTGTTCTTGTGAGTGTCGAACAGCGTGGCGATCTCTTCGACCGTGTAGCAGCGGTGGATTTTTACCAGTCGGTGGTTTGGGTGACGTTTTGCCATCGCTCACCTCACCGCCGCATCGCCGACACTTTTTCCGTCCGGCGGCAAGGAAACCGACGAAACCGGCGGAACCGATTCGAGCACTTCCACCTGCCAGGCCTCGGCCGACCGGTTCCCACTGGCACGGGTGAAACGTCGGCCTTCGACGATTCGGCCAGCATGCCGCCTGATCCACCATCCCAATTTGCGGCGGTTGATAACACCGCGCTCCTCGGCGATGTCCCGAAGCACTTCACCCAATTCCTGGCTCTCTCCCTGGGAGGACGCCGCCTGCTTCACAGCGTCCCGCACCATGGATGGCGCCCTGCCGAAGACCGCTTGCCACGCCCTCAGAAACCGCCCCAGGATCTCCCGGTCCGGATCCTCCGCCATGGCCTCGAAGACGGAGACAGCCGGGTCCGGGTGCCCGAGCCACAAGATCGGCTGCCGGCAAAGATCTGACCAGTCGTCGTATCCGGCCAGGGCCTTGCAGGAAGTCTTTGGGCGACCGGCAACAAACCAGGCCCTCACGATGGTCAAGGCCGCCGAAACATATCGGCCCCGCTCTCGCAGCAGTTCCCGCACCAGTTCGGGCCGTCTGAAATCGCGTGACGCCGGCGTTTCACAGCCTGGGTTAAGGTTTATGGTAAGGCAGCGCCGGGTCATATCCTGGACCGGACTGACGTTGTTCCCGCTCGAAAGAAACAGGACCCGCGTGTTGACAGTGGCGGTCTTGGACACCCCCAGGATCCGCCCGCTAATGAACTCAGAGGTCAGCGCCGTGCAAAGGCTCTTGTGGGCCAGCAGGTCGCCAGTAAGGTTGTCGAACTCGATCACGGCCGGCGCCCGGAGCAACTCCGCGAGCAGTATCTTTCGACATTCCTCGTCGTCAGAAGGAAAGGTGGTAGGGGTTCCTCGCTGCGGGGTGGCAAAGACCGTAATCAATGAACATAGGTAAGACTTGCCGGAACCGACCATGGGCGCTCGCACATGGAACATTGGCGCGTGGGGCAGACTTGGCCGGACGACGGCGGTAAGTATCGCCGCTAGGGTGGATGCTAAATCGGATGTGCTGGAAAATGGAAACTCCGCGAGCAGCCCACTCAGCAAGCGCAAGGCGGATTCGGCCTGCTTCCGGGTCGGGGAATCAGGAATAGAAAACTCCCGGGCGTCAAAGACCCCGAACATGCCGGTGGTTATATCATACCCTGCGGCTATCATGAGACTGCGGTCGGGCCGTAGGTAAGGCTGGCGCGCAAGGCCGTTCAGCACCGGCAGATGAGGATAGCTGGCGGAATCGAATAGCACGGCGGCGTGTCGGGCGGGGGGGTCGACTCGCACCCAATCCCCGCACCGTGCATCAAATCGCTCCCAGGTCGCGACACCTGCCAACGCACGAACCAAGGCCGGTTGCCCGATCTCCTGAACACGGGTTTCGTGGGTGCCGGGATCTGTGATTACCGTCACAATCAGCCCGCCGCGCTGGTAGTGTCGCCGAGACTGGGCCAGCTCGCGCTCGGCCGCATCCACCACCCGATTCAGCTCCCCCGGCATCACCCGAATGGTCGGCTTCATGCGCGCCGCGCTGCGCTCGATCTCAAGCACCCTCAGCAGATCGCGGATATGCCGGTCGGCGCAGTGGCCGTGCTGGCATTTGAAGCCCCCAATGGGCCAGAGTTCGTCCGGCTCGAAGTATGCCGTGCCATGATCCACTTCATCCGTGTGGTCTTTCACCCAAGGACAGATGATGTCATGCTTTCCTTCGCCGAGCGGCTTCTTGTAAAGGCCATGGTGTCGGAGTGCTACCAGAACGGCATTTTCCTCTGGAGGCGCTATCCACACTGGATCGCCGTCGGCCGGTCGCTCCTTCACCGAACTCGATCCCTGATGGCTGGGCCGGCCGGACTGTACCATCTCCAATTGGAGACCAGCGGCCAGATCTTCAACCGAATAGCGCAAGTCCGGAGACCACGTCAGCATCCGGCATGGAAAGGGAGGGGAGTGCTTGCCGTTCACCCCCACCGGCAGCCTGGCCAGACGCGCCCTCGGCCCATTGGCCCCAGGATCGCACAGACCGGCAGCAACGATGGCATTCATCAACCGGTCGGCGGCAACTCCATCGGTGAGTGGCTTTATAAGCAAATACCCGGCCTGGCAGTTTCCCGGAGACGTCTCAAGGAGCCAAGAGGGTGGCAACGTCAGCCTCTCTCTGGGAACCTTGGGGCCCACGTCATCGAGCATCACTGCGTACAGAGCCTGGAAGAGCGCCTTCTGTCGCCGATATTTGCCGGCCTCGTCAGGTCTGAATACCGCCAGGCTGAAGTAATTGTTCGCATCGGATGGAAGGTCGGCTGCCGGGTCATCGCTGCCCTGCCAGGCCCTACCATACCAGACCCTTTTGGGCACCGTCCCAGGGTTCCCGTTGAAGCTGACAACTACCGGCCGCCCCCTTGAGAGCTCCACGCCAAAGACCGCCCGCAGGAAATCACGGTTGCCATTGGAGTCGGTTTCTTCGGTTTTGCCGGTTTTCCCTGCACTGGTTTGAACAACTGTCTCGGCCGAACTCACTGCCGCACCCATTACCTGGCATCCTTCCGAGCTGCTTCCAGTTTCTCAACCAGGGAACGGATGTCGTTATCTGTCTTACCGGCAATTCTCGCCGCATTGAGCGCGGCCACTTCGTCGGAGGGCCACCCGACCGCTCTTGCACCAAGGGACACTGGCCTTGTCCAGAGCCCTTCCGAAATGCGTAGGTAGATCGTGGAACGGGAAAGCCCAGATTCGTCTTTGACGGCCGGAAGTCTTAAGATCGTACGCTTCATCTGCAAGCCTCCATAATGATTAGTGGACATCTTGAGACGAAGGTAACTGGGCGATTTGGGCGGTGCAATACCCGGACAGGGCCGGAGAATTACGAGACATGCACAGGAATATTAGTAAGTTGGGCGATCGGTAAGAGGCTGTACCTGGGCTGGCACAGGGGAGATATCGGGGCGGAGACTGCGGAAGAATAAAGGTTTGGCAGACGGTCGAGTTGGACGAAAAAATTCCGCCCAACTTTTTTCACTTCTTCATTTTTTTTCTAATGGTCTCGCCATCTCGGCCATCGGCCATGTCCATCTTTTCAATCTGTTTCGAATACCAAGAATCGGACATACCCGGGCGGCGTTTTCTCAAGCTCCGGTATTCCTTTCTCCAGGCCTCGTACCTGGCCTGGGTTTTCAGTTTGCGGGCCTCACGCTTGATATTGCTTGGGGTGTACCGTTCGTCTGCCGTGGTCGAGGCATCCACCAACCGCCCGACCATGTCTTTATCGAGGACATATTTACCGTCTTGAAATATAATCAAGTCGGCCAACGGGACCGTATTCTTCCCGGCTGCCAGGGCAAGGGCGCCGTCCGCTTCAAGGCACAGCATCTGGCTGCGCTTATGGCCGGATGCGACACCGATCTCCCACCGGCCGGTACCGCCGGACCGTCCGGATCGAGTGCGCAGGCGAAGGGCTGCTCCAATAAATTCGCATACGAGTTCCGCGCTGCACTGCCACTGGGTCAGACGGCCGGCCGAGACCTCCACCCGGTTGATATCTTCCCGCTTGTCGCACACGATGAACGCGGCCGGGGCACCTGCCTTTACAGCGAGGGCATGCACCGGCATGACACACTCCTGCTCGCACCCGGGGCATGTCGCGCTCGAAGCGGGGCCTGCCCTGGTAAGCAGTCCCTGAGTCTTCATGGCCGTGACTTCCGCACCAGGCCATCGGCCCAACTCCTCGTCATGGACCAGGACCGGGGTGCCCCGGCAGGCACCCACCCGTCCCAAGAGTTCCAGCAGGGCCTCCGGTTGCGTCATACTTCAACACCTTTCCTCTCCTCGGCACCTTCCCCGGGCTCCCTGGGCTCGATCCCGGAGGCCTCCAGCATGTTTCGGAGCTTCAGGCCGATCTCGTCGTACCTGAGCGAGCAGGAATTGGGATAGGTGATGCGGAAGGTCACCCTTTTCTCTCGCTTGGCCGCATCTAACGAAACCAAAGCCGCCAGTTCCACTTGGGTGAGGTTGTACATGTGAAGCGGCAGCGATCCACGAATCCGGTCGAGCAGGGCATAGACCGCATCAGGGTTTCTGGTGGTATCGGCTTCCAGTGTAATTCGGTTACCCCGCTTGACCCTTGAAGACAGCCGAAGCTTCTTCACGTTGACTTCCTCGATCCCGCTGCCAACCTCGTAGGTGAAATTGAATCCTTTCTGGAGCAGGGGTGCCAGGTTGAAGACCCGTGTGTCCTTTGGGTCCTGGGGCAGTTCGTCGAGCTTGAGGATCGCCGTAGCGAACACCCCCTGGAGCGGCTCGACGGCCTTGTAAGACCCGCGGAAGTTCAGATCCAGGGAGCCCTCCTTTTGCGAGTACACGTATATGACCTCAAAGGCCGGGTTGTGAGGACGGCGGTCAAACTCCCCGTTCACCCACTCGATGCTTTGCTGGGAATAGTCTTCAGGATAAGCGAAGAAATAATCGAGTTCGCCGCGCCGATACGGCTCCACCACGCAGTTCTTCCCCCGCCCCTCGGTGAGGTGGAAGTACGTGCGCATCAGGCCCGCCAGTTGCTCAATGCTGACCTCGTCCACCGCCGCCGGGCGGTGAGAAAGATTCTTGCGTTTCCGCCAATAGGGCAGCATATCCGCATGATGGAAAAGCGTCGCACCCCTCCAGAAGTTGCCGTAATCCAAGTAGGTGACCATTGCCCGTTCATAGTGATTGGGCAGGGCCGACATCATTTCGACATAGGACTTCAGGTCGTCAGGGGTTTCCCGCATATGCCAGCTCGCCTCGTCAATGATCGCCCGAAAACCCTTTTCGCCGCACATCTCGAAGATATCCCGGAACTCCGCGTCCATCGTGTTGCGCACCTTATCGGGCAGATCCAGCCAGGCAAGAAACAACTTCTCAGGCTTGCCTTCCTTCATAGCCGAGAAGTCTATGCCCTCGAACAACCCCCGCCCATGGAAGTAACGAGCGAGCAGGGCATTGGGCATCTGACGGAAGAATGATCTGGTTGTGTAATTTCTGGCCATTGATACACCTCATGCTCTGTTTCTTTGCGAGTACGGATAGAAAACTATTCATTTTCTCGTTGGCGAATAGGCCGGTGGCCAAGTTTCCATCCACTCCCATCCTCCAAGAGTTTCAACCATTACAAGGAGAACTGTTGCTTGGTCAAAAACCGCGGCTGCGGAATCGTATTCTTTGAAGCGGAAAATATACTGGGCGAGGTCGAGGCGGGTAATGCCGTCGGTTTCACCGTCTGCTCCGATGTCGAGGCCATGTTGGAAGGAAACCCCGCCAATATCCGTCGGGACATAACGGTTGTGGGGTTTCCGGCCGCCGAGACGTTCCTGCGACTGGTAGAAAGTGACCCTTAGACCGTTGGGAATGAGTTGCAGAAATGAATCCCGGAAGAAGCCCGCCGTGCCGTGGTGCAGGCCGGTGTGGATCTCGATGGATTCCCGTGGCCCGACAGGTTGGTCACATCCCAGGATGTTCAGAAACGCCGGCAGCGACGGTCGATAATCAGGCCTGCCTGTTGATATATGCGGGTCGATGAAGTTGACCCACCGGCAGCAGACAAGCATTTCTGTCACGGCTTTCGCCATGTCATGGGCCGTTGTGTTTACGGTGCACCCATGCGGGTTGTCCCACACAGCACAGAGCGAGTCCGCAAGAGCACTCTCATCAATGCTTTCCGGCCGGTCTGCATTGTTGTTCCTTGCCAAAATGGCCCTAAAAGGGTGGCGGGCGTCCTCCTGGATAGCGTTGTCCAGCCATGTTAACGCTTCATCCCCGATAATGTCTTTGCGCTTGATCATACGCAGCTATACCAATGTTTTCAGGGCGTTGGTGGCTTTCCCGCTTTTCTTCGTGGGGTCGATGCATCATCTCACCTTTTCCTCGATCCCGGTCAGTATGTCCTCGGCCTGCTTGACGATGTTGTCAATCAACTCCCGGCAAGTGGGAATGTTATTGATCAGGCCGCAGGCCTGACCACAGGCGAGAGAGCCACCGTCTATGTCCCCATCGACGTATGCCTTTCTAATTTTTCCCACGCCGGCATTTAGAATTTCCCAAGGGGAAACTTGGTTTTTTGCCAAGTCCATGAGATTTTCAGCAAACCTGTTTCTGATCACCCTGCACCGTACACCGGTGAAATTATCGGTGACCACCGTATCTTCTTCCGTTTTGTCGAGGATGAATTCTTTCACATGCATAGGAACCGGCGACTCACGCGTAACGATAAATCGGGTACCCATGGAAACGCCCTCCGCACCGAGGGCCAGGGCCGCCATGAGCCCCCTTCCGTCGGTTATTCCTCCGGCTGCCACAACGGGGACCTTCAATTTCCCTGCGGCCAACGGCGTCAATATGAGCGTGGACACGAATCCTGTATGGCCGCCGGCCTCGGTACCTTGCACGATGACCGCGTCGGCGCCGTCATGCTCCGCGCGAATGGCATGGCGCAATGAGCCGACCGTGGGCATATTAATGATGCCGTGTTGTCTGGTTCGGTCTATGATTTTCCGAGGATTGCCGATTCCATAACTGACCAAGGGGACCTCCTCTTCCACAATTACGTCCAACAAATCATCGATAATCGGATTGTCGGATGCGAAGTTAACCCCGAAGGGCTCTCGAGTCAGTCTTCTTACCTCTCTTATACTGTCCCTCACCTCCACGGATGACATGAATGCGGCGCCCAATATGCCCAACCCTCCGGCGTTTGAAACGGCAGCTACCAATGGTGGAAAGGACACCCAGGTCATGGCCCCTTGTATAATCGGATGCTTGATACCAAGCATTTCCGTTATTCTCGTCCTCATCTATTCCTCCTTCATAACCTTGGTTAGGAAGCAGTTCGATCCATCCAGTCTTCTCTTTCTCAACGGCAACCTGAACCTCAGTTTTGTAATGCCCATCTAAGTCAACATTTCAAGTTCGTTGATCAAGGCTGAAAATCGTCCCGATTCATGTTTCAACTCTTCAAAAATATACCGTTTTCGCTCCAGTATATTTTCTTTAGCACCAGTTGATAAATCTTTTTTCGAACCCGTTCGATCTTTACCTTCCGGGTATCGATAGCCCTGTTCGAGAAGGGCAATGAACTGATCGGCGATTTCATCGGGGCTGAAGGGACCTGAGTCGGGCTTGTACCATCGATAAAGCCAGTTGCACATGCCGATGATGGCATAGGCTTGCAGTTTGGGATTCAGGGGCCGGAAGGCGCCCTGGGAAATGCCCTCTTCGATGATTTTCTCGACCACATGCGTGAATTTTTTCTTTTCTTCCCCGATTCTCTTGAAATCCGGTTCAGGCAATTGTCCCTCCTCACTGAAAAAGACCGAGAACATGGCCAGGTTCTCGATGACCACGGATTTGAGATGACGCCTGATAAAGAGCCGCAGCTTTTCCGCCGGGGAAAGTTCCATTCCGGGAATCTCATAGATATAGCTGAAAAAGGTCTCCAGCGCCTGGATGTATATCTGCGAAAGGAGATTTTCCTTGGATGAGACATAGTGATACAGGGCGGGTTTTGTTACGCCCAGGTCTTCAGCCACATCGTCTAAGGTGGCCCTTCGATAGCCCTTTTCGTGAAAGATTTTTACGGCTGAGTCGATGATCATTTGTTGACGCAGGCTTTTTCCCTGCGCCCTAAAATCGAGTTGTCCTGCCTTGGCCATTATCAGCTCCTTGAGTTTTCAAAAAAATCCTTGACATGCAGATTTCCGGGGAGTAATTTACTTCTGGGTAAATTAAATTACCCAGAAGTAATGATTCATGAAGTCAAGAGCTATGTCAAGGAAAAAACCACCAACGACTGGGCAGGCCTACGAGTGAAGTTAGGGTCAATGCTACAAGGAGGAAAAAATGAGTCATAAAAAAACAAACAAAGAAAAATCGGGAGTTATTGAAGAGGAAAAGAACTGGGATTATTTTTTGAAGACCTATTATGACAAGCCCCAGAGCAGCAAGACCTGGTCCGGTTTTGAGCCCAAAGAGATCTATACGCCTGAGGACCGGAAAAGCGAAGACTACAAGAAGGACATAGGTGACACAGGAGAATTTCCGTTTACCCGGGGAATCCATCGGAACATGTTTCGCGGGCGATATTGGACCCGCCGGGAGGTGGTGGGCATCGGGTCTCCGGCAGACACCCACGAAAGGGCCGCCTATTGTTTTAAGAACGGCGCCATGGGCATGAACACGATTGCGGACGTGACCTACGAAATGGGCCTGGACCCGGACCATCCCCGGGCCAGGGACGAAGTGGGGCTTACCGGCGTTAGCATTTCATCCATCAAAGACATGGAAACCCTTGTCGGCGATATCCCCCTGGACAAGGTAAGTTGGTCGGTGATCACGGCCTCTACGGCGGCAGCGGCCTCCATGGCCCAGTATGTGGCGGTGGCCCAGGACAAGGGATATGACATCGCTACGCTCAGGGGCTCCATCCAGAACGATCCCATTCACTTCAGGTACTGCGGTTTCAGGCCCGCCTGCCCCCTTGACCTGTCCGTCAAGCTCGGTTCGGATGTGATGGAATTCTGTACCAGGCATATGCCCAAGTGGTACTACACCACGGTCAACATGTATGATCTGAGGGAACAGGGCATTACGGCGCCTCAGGAAATCGCGTTCGGACTGGGGATCGCCATGTGCTACATCGACGAACTCCTCCGGCGGGGCCTGGATATCGATGAGTTCGCCCCCCGCTTCACCTTCTACGTCTCCTGCCACATCGATTTCTTCGAGGAGATCGCCAAGATCAGGGCGGCAAGGCGCATGTGGGCCCGGCTGTTGAAGGAAAAATACGGGGCCAAGGACCCTCGATCCATGCAGTTCCGATTCGCCGTGCATACGGCCGGGTGCTCCCTTGTTCCTCAGCAGCCCCTAAACAACCTGGTGCGCATCTCCTTCGAGGCCCTGGCCGCAGTCCTCGGCGGGGTCCAGTCCCTGCACTGCTGCTCCTATGACGAACCCATGTGCCTGCCGACGGATAAAGGTCATGTTCAGGCCCTGCGGACCCAGCAGATCATTGCCTATGAAACCGGTGTCACCAACGTGGCCGATCCCTTGGGCGGTTCCTACTATGTGGAAAGCCTCACGGACAAGGTAGAGGAAGAGGCCCTCAAAATCATGAGGCAGGTTGATGATGTGGGCGGCATGGAAGAAGCCATTCGCACGGAGTGGCTGGACCGTCAGTTTGATGATGAGGCGGTCAAACGCCAGCAGGAAATCGATGAAGGTGAAAAACTGACCGTCGGGGTCAACATTTTTACGTCAGAGCCGGAAACGGAGACCCCGCTTGGGGTGCAGCGCGTTTCGAGCGTTTCCACACGCAATCAGATTGAAGACTGCATAAAACTGAAGAAAACCAGAGACCATCAAAAAGTTGCCGAGGCCATCAAGCGACTCCGGGAAGACGCCGAGGAGGGCCGCAACACCCTGCCGGCCATGATCGAGGCGACCCGTGCCTTTGCCACCACCGCGGAACTGATCGGTACGGTGCGGGAAACATACGGATATTCTTATGATCCGATGAACCTGCTGGAATCCCCGTTCGGCGATTGGCCCGACGTCAAGAAAGCCGTGGGTTGATTTGAAACAGGAAACTCTGTCTTATGCCGAATGGATGGTTGTTCTTGGCCCCTGTCCTTTCCATGCAAAGAAAAACACCTGGAATTCGAATTTGACGTCAAGGCGGTTATGAACGCCTTGAATCCTATACAAAAACAAATTCGAGGAAGCGGATATGACCGATAAAACGATAAAAGTTGTTGTCAGCAAAGTTGGTTTGGACGGACACGACCGGGGTGCCAAAGTAGTGGCCTCACTCCTGCAAAAAGCCGGCATGGAGGTGGTCTATCTCGGGATGTACCAAACCGTAGAAGGCATTGTCAAAGCGGCCGTGGATGAGGACGCGGATGTGATCGGCATCAGCTACCTGTCGGGAGAGCACCTGGTCTTCACCCCCAAGATCGTTGCGGAGATGGAAAAGGAAGGGCTGGACGACGTGCTTTTAGTTGTGGGAGGCTCGTTTCCTCCCGAAGACATCCCGGTCATGAAAGACATGGGGGTGGATGAGGTCTTCCGGAGCGGCACCTTGACCGAGGACATTGTCGGGTATCTCCGGAAAAACGTCCGGGAAGGGGAATAGGCAATGGCTGCCAAAAAGAAGATAAGCCTGGAAGAAATGGCGGACCGGCTTATTGCCGGCGATCGCCGCATGGCGGCCAGGTTGATCACCATGGCCGAGAACCGGTCGGATAAGGTCGGACCGCTCATGAAACTGATCTACCCGCGCATCGGGGGGGCAGTGGTCATCGGCCTTACCGGGTCTGGCGGCAGCGGCAAATCGACCCTGATCGACCGCCTGATCGAGGCGTTCCGAGGCAGGGCGCTGAAAGTTGGTGTGGTGGCCGTGGATCCTTCCAGCCCATTTTCGGGCGGCGCCCTGCTGGGCGACCGCATCCGCTTTCAAAGGCATTCCATAGATGAGGGAGTATTTCTTCGATCCATGGGTTCCCGAGGTTACCTGGGCGGCGTGGGCCGAGCTACCAGCGACGTGGTTCGCATCATGGAGGCAATGGGGCTGGACGTGATCATTGTGGAAACCCTCGGGGCCGGACAGGACGAAGTTGATATCTTTCATATAGCCCAGACCTGTCTGCTCCTGCTCACGCCTGGAATGGGCGACGATATCCAGACCATGAAGGCGGGCATCATGGAGATCGCCCACTTGATCGTTCTGAACAAGGCGGACTTGGCCGGCGCCGAATCCTGCCTTCGCAGCCTGGAAGCCATGGTTCAAATTGCCGGCAGCGAACGGGGAGACGGCTGGACGCCGCGTGTCCTTTCCACTGTTGCCTGCGGCGAACGGGCCGGGGAAGCCAGGGGCATCGAAGAACTGGTGGAGTCCATACTGGCGCATCAGGACTATCTGCATGACAGCCGGACCTTCGAGGCCGTCCAGGCCAAACGGGTTGAGCAGGAACTGGGTCTCATTTTCAAGGACGAGATGGAAAAGATCGTGTTTGCCGGACTAAAGGGCACGGGCCGCAAACGGGCCTATATCGAGGACATCATGGCCGGCAGGAACGATCCTTACTCTGTGGTGGACGAGGTCCTCAAGGAGTTCCTGGTACGGGAGAAGTCAGATGAATGAGTATGAACCCATTGTATTGAAAGAAATTGAAAGAAAAGGACGGCGTGGCCCGGCTGCGCATGAACCGGCCCGAGGCCTTCAACGCCATCAGCCTGGACATGGCCCGGGAGCTGTACCGGGCAGCCGCCTATGGTCGCTCCAAGGCCCTCCTATGGCAGGGACTCCACCAGAACCTGGAAGCCCAGCTGGAGAACGAAAGACAAGGGGTGGGCCTCAGCGCCCAGTTCGGGGAGTACAAAGAAGGCGTTTCGGCCTTTGTGGAAAAACGCAAGCCGAATTATAGTTCCGTTGTCTGAAAAAGAGCTGCCCGGGGTGCGAAGGATCATCCGGAAACGGGCAAATGTTTTCCAGGGCGTCCCGTTTTTTGGAAATGATAGTTCGGAGCAAAGGTAAGGAAAGTGCAGGCATGTCAAATATTTTTTGTAAGAACGATGGCTCCCGCATCTATCTTTAATGCAGAACACGAGGTGATAAGAACTCGCTTTTTTGAGGAAGACGTATAGCGCAAACGGGCTTGGGTGTCAAGGAGGAAATGAGCGCAGGATATTGTGGTCTGGGCAAG
>Ga0172371_10000870_pt1 | contig 47728 bp, 46 predicted proteins | sample Lak12m_FD_114543 | JGI IMG/M metagenome (GOLD analysis project Ga0172371, IMG submission 114543) | Freshwater microbial communities from Kabuno Bay, South-Kivu, Congo - kab_022012_12m | ecosystem: Environmental > Aquatic > Freshwater > Lake | place: Democratic Republic of the Congo: South-Kivu... | reverse complement strand
GTGTAGTGATAGGGGCCGTAAATCCAGCCGGTTGCAACGCCGATGCTTTCAAATAGCAGGCTGACAGCGAAGACTAGTGCCAACAACTGCAGGGAGCGCCGCCAGCCCATCCGCCGGGCACCATGCAGAAGCGCAAATGTAAAACCCGCCAGAGTGGTGACAGGCGTCATCACTCCCATCGGCGGGATGCCGAAGGCCAGGCTGACCACGGGGTAGGCGGTTAATATGGCATATAAGCTGAGCATCGTGATGGAGATGCGGCGCAGGGTCATAGAATGTTCCTCGGTGGCTCGTCCTAGCTTAAAAGCGGCATTGTGGACTATAATAGTATCATGTTACTTGCATTGTTGGGTCTTTTTTTGTCCATAATGCTCGTATCGAATAATCAGTCTTGGCCTGATGGGTAACAGCTTACCTGTCAGGTCTTTTTTGTCTCCAGCGAGAACAAATTATTTATTAGGAGAAAGAATGCAGACACCTTGGGAATACCGTTACGCCAACCGGACACAGCGAATGGGTAGTTCCATCATACGCGAGTTGCTCAAGTGGACCGAGCAGCCCGATATCATCTCGTTTGCCGGTGGATTACCCGCGCCGGAAGTGTTTCCGCTTGCCCAATTCAAGGACGCATGTAACATTGTGCTGGATAACTTTGGTGCACAGGCGTTGCAATATGGCACCACCGAGGGTTACCTTCCGTTGCGTGAGATGATCGCCCGCCATACGTGCCGTTTCGGGATTGACATCTCACCGGATAATATCCTGATCACCTCCGGTTCACAACAGGCGCTGGATTTTCTTGGGCGGGTTTTCATCAATCAAGGCGACCACATCGTCTGTGAATCCCCCACCTATCTTGGTGCGCTCCAGGCATGGAACGCCTACGGAGCGCAGTACGTCTCTGTCCCTTCCGACGAGAATGGCATGATCGTGGATGAACTTGAAAAAGCCCTGCGGGTGGGACCAAAGTTCATTTATGATCTACCTAATTTCCAGAATCCGGCCGGCTCAACCCTCAGCATTGAGCGCCGTGAAAAACTGGTCGCCCTGGCTGACCAGTATGGTGTCCCGATCATTGAGGATGACCCCTATGGGCAGCTTCGTTACGAGGGTGAAAACCTTCCCGCCCTCGTCACACTAGACAGTCACTACCGCGGTGACGACGGTACATACACCGGCAACGTCATCTACCTGAGTACATTTTCAAAACTGTTGGCACCTGGTATTCGACTGGCGTGGGTCGTCGCCCCACAGCAGGTGATCCGCAAGCTGGTGATGGCCAAACAAGCCGCCGACCTGCACACTGCCACGTTCAACCAGATCGTGGCCTACGAGGTGGGCAAGGGTGGATTCCTCGATGAACACGTCAAGTTCATCCGCGCCACGTATAAGGAGCGTCGCGATGTCATGCTGGAAACGATGGACGAGGTTTTCCCAAGCGAGGTGCATTGGACCCATCCGCAGGGTGGAATGTTCCTGTGGGGTATCCTGCCAAAGGGGATGGATGCAGCCGAAGTGCTGAAAGTCGCCATCCAGAAGAAAGTCGCCTTTGTCCCCGGTGGTTCGTTCCACCCGAATGGCGGCGGCGAAAACACGATGCGGCTTAACTTCTCCTTTTCCACTCCTGATATCATCCGTGAGGGCATCACTCGCCTTGGTTTGCTGTTGCGCGAGCAAGTGAAGTTAGGCTCTGCCTCCGCGACCTGACACCAATCCCTTCTATTCTTCAGCACACACATGTAGACGTTTGGCTGGCATTTGATCTCCAACAATAAAGAAAAGCGACGCGCCCAATGGCGCGTCGCTTTATTTTGATGGTTGACCAAAAAGCCGCTTACTCGGCTTTCTCTGCTTTCTCTACTTTCTCTGCTTTCTTTTCAGGCGTGGTTTCCTTCGCCTCGCTGGTTTCCTTCTTTTCATCCGTTCCATCTTTGGATGGTTTTTTCAGGTTGCCGGAAGGGGAGTGGTGGTCGGTGGCGTAGAATCCTGAGCCTTTAAAAACGATCCCTACCGGCGTATAGACCTTGTGTAGGCTTTTCTTTCCACATTCCGGGCAGCGGGTGAGTGCTTGGTCGCTGAATTTCTGTTGTCGGTCGAATTGCAGGCCGCATGTAGCGCAGCGATAGGAATAAACAGGCATGTATCTTCGAGCTTCCTTTCTTTAGACGGGTGCGATTATAGCGCAGTAAAAGGGGTGAGGCAAGAGCAAATCGCTATGAATTAACAGCTTTCTAACGCGAACCTGGCTTCAGCCATTGACATAAAAAGCATTTATATATATAATAGAACATACGTTCTATATTATTGAATATCGAGCTGCCTATGACTACCACCAAGCTTTTTGACTTGGCCCTCCAGGCTTACCACGAACTTCAGCCTGAAATCGAGCAGGCTGGATTGTTAGGCCACGCGCCGCCGCTGCTTTCACTTGCGCAGGTCATCGGCAGTTTGGGATCCCGGCCACGCGACGCGTTGTTGCTGGGCGCTGCCATGGATGGTTTACCGGTGCTGTTGGATTTGAGCGATCCCACCCCCAATCCGCTGCTGGTGATGGGTGAAAGGGGCAGCGGCAAGACACCCTTGCTGCAACTCCTGGCGCGTAGCGTGGACCTTCTCCAGGAGACTGGGGATGCTCAGTTTGCTGTAATTACGAACTTCCCTGAAGAGTGGGAGGGTGGCGGAAGTGAACAATCATCAGCGATGACAACCTCTTCTGCAAGTATGGGTGTATGGCCTGCCTATCATGGCGCCACGGCGCAATTCATTCACGATATGGCCAGTTGGGCAAAAAGTTCAATCAGCTCACGTCACATCCGCATCATGCTGATTGATGACCTGGCCGCCTTAACCTCCGCCACTCTCGATGTGCAGGAGGATTTACGCTGGTTGCTGGTTAGCGGTCCGGAGCGGCACCTCTGGACCGTGGCGACCCTCAATGCGGTTCGTGCCGTTCGTCAGCGCTCGTGGATTGAGCTGTTTCCCACCCATATATTTGGCTGTATCCACCAACCGGTGATCGCTGAAAGCCTGTCTGGTGAGGCTATGGCAGGTCTGACCGGGCTGGTGCCGGGTTTGCAATTCAAACTTAAGCAGAATACCGGTTGGCTTCAGTTTTACCTGCCAGCCCCCAAATAGGAGATCAATATGAATGTGGGAATGTTATGGTTCGATAACGATCCTCGCACCGCGTTGATTGCTAAAATCGAGCGCGCTGCAGATTATTACCATCACAAATATGGTCATGTACCCGATCTATGCCTGGTGCACCCCAGCATGCTGGTTGAGCCGCTGGCAAAGGCTGGAATGAAATTCACCCTCGATGTCCGCCCGAACCGGTTGGTGCTTCCTGGTCACCTGTGGATCGGGAATGAGGATAATGACTAGCTTTCCCCGAACGCGACCACCAGCGCGGTTGCATGCGTTTCGCTGTGGCTCAGGCTGACCGACCAATTGGTCAGCCTGAGTTCTTTTGCGATCCTTTCCGCCCTGTCATACAAAATGACCGATGGCGCCTCGTACTCACCGCCACGGATCTCGATCTCTTTCCATGTCACGGGACCGATGCCTGTCCCCAGCGCTTTTGAGACCGCCTCTTTTCCCGCGAAGCGCGCTGCCAATGATTCAACCCTTCCTGAGCAATATTCAAGTTCTGCCGGTGTGAAGATTCGCTGTGTGAACCTCTCGCCATATCGCTTGAAGGCGGCGCGGATGCGGTTGATCTCGATCAGGTCAATTCCGGTGCGAAGGATCATTGGGCAATTTCCGTTACAGATTATGACGCGGATTTACGCGAAAATCGCAGAATCAAAAAGAGATCAGGGTAAATCTGCGCTCGTCCGCGGCCTGGTTATGGCCCGGCGATCGCGATTGCCAGCTTTCCCGGGTGGAAATACTTGCATGCTGCCAGAAGCACTTCCTCCGGTGTTACTGCGCGCACGAGGTCGGCAAAGTGGCGGTAGTAATCCAATCCAAGGTGGAAGCGTTCGATGTTAAGCAGCGCGCCGGCTACCCCGGCGTTGGATTCCAACGAGAGTGGCAGGCGACCAATAAAGTTAGCCTGGCTGTCAGATAATTCCTCAGCCGTCACGCCTTTTTTAATGAAACGGGTTATTTCGTGGTGAATCAATCTGGTTGTCTTGTCCACGTTCGCAGGGTTGACACCTGCGCTAACCTCCCACGAGCCAGGTCCAATGCCTGAGTTGAGGGAAGAGAAAGCGTAATAAGCCAGGCCTGATTTCTCGCGCACGGCGTCGCCAATGCGACCCATCGTACCGAACTGGCCCAGCACCGAGTTGCCCAGTATGGCTGGCAGGTAATCCGGGTCTCGACGTGCTGGCCCAGATGTGCCAAGTACAATGTCCGACTGGTATTTACCCGGTATATTCACTTTCTGGCTGACGGTTTTTTGAAGCGGGGTCAGCGGTGGCAGGCATGGGGTTTCTGGCTGATCTGGGTTGAACCAATCCCCGAGGGCATGTTGCACCCCTTCGAGTACAACCTGTGGTTCAACCGCTCCGACGATGGCGATCACCATGCCTCGCGGTCCGTAACAGCGGTGGTGGAATTCCACCAGATCCTCTCGTTGGATGGCCTTGATCGTCTCCGGGTATCCATCTTCCGGACGACTGTATGGATGATGGGCGAATATGATCTGATCGAAAGTCAAAGATGCCATTTCCGCGGTATCCTGGGCGCGGATGGCCAGCCCGGTCAACAGTTGGGCGCGGAGTTTCTCAACTTGCTCTCCAGGGAAAACAGGTTGGCGCAGGGATTCCGCCAGCGTATCGAGTAGCAGGGGCAGGTCTTCGGCCAGGGCCCGACCGCTAAAGCCGGTGGCATGCACACCGGCGCTGCAGGACAGGCTTGCCCCGCAGGATTCGAGCGCATCGTAAATCTGCTGATGATCGCGCCGCTCGCTGCCGCGCATCAATCCGGACGCGGTGAAATCAGCAATGCCAAGCTTCTCTTCCTGATCGAACAGGCTGCCTGCCGGCAGGTAGCCACTGATCACCACCGACGGGCTGTGGAAATTCTCCCGGTTGAGCAGGGTGATCCCATTGGAAAGTTCAGCGCGGTGGATGTCGTCGCTGCCGGGCAGGGAGGAGTTTAGCTTCCTCACTATCCACCTCCTCCGGTGGGGATGTAGGTGCCGACCACCCGGTTCTGAGGGCGGAGGATTTCCTGTGCAGCACGCTGGACTTGCGCCGGGGTGACTTCAGCCAGATTATCGAGGTATCCCAGAAACCAATCGTAACTGGCGAACATCTCGGCGTGTCCCAGCCAAAAAGCCTGGTTGGTGATATTTTCACTACCAAAAGCGAACAGTGCGCGGGCTTGTTTGATGGCGCGGGCAACTTCCTCGGCTGATATGGCCTCATTCTGGATGCGCGACACCTGCTCATCGAAAGCCGCCAGCACTTCTTCGGCTTTCCGTTGCGGGTGGATGGTGAGTATGAAGATGTAGAGGAATGGGTCAATGGTCGTTGCGGCACTGCCTCCAATGGATACAGCCAGCTCCTTCTCCACGAGGGCTCGGTAGAGGCGCGAGGTCTTATTGGAGACTCCCCCGCCTCCGAACATGTTCAGGCTGCTCGGACCCGTAAGCAGGCTGTCGAGAACGGTCAGCGGGTAAAAGTCCGGGTCGGCACCAGCCGGGGCGCGGTAACCAAGCTGGATGTAGCCCGTCTCGCCGGGCCCCTCAACCGAGAGCCGGTTTTCACCGTGTAAAGCTGGTTCAGGTTGCGCCAGCCGGGATGGAGGTTCTCCCGCTGCGATCGGTTCGAAAAGTTCGCGGATGCGTGCCAGCATGGCATTGGCTTCGAAATCGCCAGCGAGTGTCACGACGGCGTTATTCGGCGCGTAATAGGTACGATAATGGTTGTAGAGGTCGTCGCGGCTCATCGTTTTTAAGTCAGGCAGATCGCCGATGATTTCGTGATGGTAAGGGTGAACTTGGAATGCTGCTGCTTGCACTGCCTTGCCGAGTAGGAAGAGCGGCTCGTTTTCGTTGCCTTCCCGCTCTGAGATGACCACCATTCGTTCGGAGGCAACCTCTCCCGGATCGAAGGTGCTGTTAACCATGCGGTCGGCCTCGATGTGTAAAGCCAGGTTGATTTTATCGGCTGGCATGGTCGCAAAGTAGGTTGTCCAGTCGAGGTAGGTGAAGGCATTCGATACACCCCCCTCACGGGCAATGATCTTGTCCATTATCGAAGCCGGATGTTGTGGCGTCCCCTTGAACTGCATGTGCTCCACCCAGTGTGAGATTCCGGTGCGACCCGCTGGCTCGTCTCGCGAGCCAACCCGATACCAGACCCAACTGCTGACGATGGGCGCAGTGTGGATCTCCTTTAACAAAACTACCAGGCCGTTGGCGAGCGTTGCGCGATGAATCTCGGGCATGGGCACTCCCGAAGCGGCACTTGTTCCAGACATGATCGTCGATTCAGGTGGTACGATCATGTTGATTTCACTTGAACCACCAGGCACAGAGTGAATGCAATGTTTTACAGATGGGTATCGCCTCCCATTGAAGAGGGGCTTCTGAAGATGTCCCCCCGTATGATGAGAGAAGCTGCTCCATGTTGGCGAGCGGCGTGTGCAGGCTGGTCTCCGCGATCGGAATTTCCACTGTGGCGGTAGTCACATACTTCAAGGTCTGCTGGTATGGAACGGTGATGTTCAGTTGGATCGGTAAGACCGTCCCTGCAGGGAGGACGATGTCCGCCGGGTTGTTGATGTTGATGACACCGGTGGTTATTATCACAGGCGCATTTTCAACCGGCGTATCTCGGGTGAGTGTCACATCAGTAGCCACGCTGATCGGAATCTGCATATCCAGCGGCACATCCAAACTTATCGGCACCTGGGCTTGGATGCTCGCCTGATCCATCAGCGAATAGTTGTATGCCATCCCTCCAGCCAGGTCAGTGTAAAGCTGCCTTTTCAGGGAGAAGATCTCGCGGCCCATCAGCAGAACAATAATAATGAGAACAGCGTTGACGAGCAACGAGAGACTGCCGGTGACATTCCAGTATGCCGGTGAGAGCTTTTCGCGCAACCAGTAAGTACGTGCTTTTCGTGAATTAACGCGCTGCGCGCCTGATAGGATGGCGCGCAGACGCCGTCCGGGATTGATGCCCCTGGATCTTGTGTCTGGGCACGGTGTTGGCACTCGCTCCTCCCCCGCATTTGCTTGGGTTTCGGGTTTTGATTCCTTAGACGAAGGTTCGTTCAATTCAAGTTCAAGTGGTTTCATGGCTTTTCTCCTGATCCTTATGATTAACTATAGCATAGGTTCTCGATATGCGCGTTGTTTCCCGGGTTGGAGAAATCCCGGCTTGCCTCATTGATTCTATCCGAATATAATCCACGCCACCTGTATCTTGGCACGAGTTCACGCTTGACTGGACCAAAATTTATTGATTGATTTTAAGAACCGAAACCCTTCCGGAGGAGTTCTTCCCTTGACCATCATCCAGACTGAAAATCTCCGCCGCACCTTTGAAACCACCACCGGCATCATCCGCAGGAAGAAAAAAGAGATCATCGCCCTCGATGGTGTGGATCTCGCCATCCAGGCAGGTGAGTTGTTCGGCTTGCTTGGTCCGAACGGCGCTGGCAAGACCACCTTCACCCGCATCCTGGCCACCGTGCTGCTGCCTACCTCTGGCACGGCACAGGTCTTCGGGCTGGATATTGTCAAGGATGTCAAGGCCATCCGCCCCCGCATTGGACTTGTTTTCGGGGGCGAACGCGGCCTTTACTGGAGATTATCCGGAAAGGATAACTTGCAGTACTTCGCTGACCTTTATAAAGTCCCGCCGGAAGCCTCGAAGAAGCGCATCCCCGAGCTGTTGGAATTGGTTGGGATGGCAGATCGGGCCAATGAGCGCGTCGAGGGTTACTCCCGCGGCATGAAGCAGCGTTTGCATATCGCCCGCGGCCTCATCCATGACCCGGAACTATTCTTCCTTGACGAACCGACCATCGGCCTGGACCCACTGGCAGCGCGTGACCTGCGTGATGTGATCCGTCGCCTGAACCAGGCCGGCAAGACCATCTTCCTCACCTCTCACTACATGTTCGAAATCGACGCGCTTTGCGACCGGGTGGCCGTAATGGACAAGGGCAAGATCCTGGTCCTGGATACACCATCTGCCCTTAAAAAAGAGGTCGCCAACCTGGAAGTGGTGGATATCGAATGCTTTGGCATCCCGCGCGAGCTGGTTGAAAAGATCCGCGCTCATCCCGCCGTCGTCGCAGTGAACATCGAGCAGTTGGAACAAAGCCAGTTGCTGCAAATTCAGGCTCCGGCCGGGGCTGAGCTGGTCAAGGAATTCCTGGGATTACTGGAAGGTGTACAGGTACGCAAGGTGGTGACCCGCCAACCCACCCTGGAGGATGCCTATGTAAAGCTGGTTGGAGAGGGGGCAAAGAAGGTGTAGGATGAACGCCGCTGATTTTCGTGCCACCCTGCGCGTGCTTGGGAATTCCATCCTCCTGCAAGTAAAGGACAACGTGGTATCGAATTACTTCATCTCCACGTTGGTCATGCAGCCTGTCATTTTCACCATCATCTCGGTGGGCACTTACCTCTATGGTCAAAAGCCAGATCTCGGCCTGTTCGCCATCACTGGCACCGGTCTCATCTCCATCTGGAACAACAACCTGTTCATTTCCGGCGAGCTTATCCGCCGCGAGCGTCGCACCGGCACGCTCTCACTGGTGATGGCCACGCCCACACCGCTGCTCGTGATCTTATTGGGGAAGAGCTTCGCCAATGCCATCACCTCGGTCCTGGCCATGGGCGTCACCTTTCTCACCGGAATGATCGCCTTCCGCATGCCGATCGGCATCGCCGACCCACTGGCTTTCGTGATCGGTTTGCTGCTTGTGGTCTTTTCGATCACCTGCCTGGGGTTGGTGTTCGGCTCGCTGTTCGTCATCACACGCAACGCCGGGGAGTTCGTTTCGGTGGCCAATTTCCCGGTTTACATACTTTCTGGCCTCTCTGTGCCGCTTACCCTGCTGCCACTCTGGACGCGTCCGCTCTCGAACTTCCTGACGCCCACCTGGGGTAATAAAATCCTGAACCAGGCCGCAGCGCATGCCGGTGGGAGTATGCTGCCCAACTATCTCTGGATCATCGGGCTTTCCGCGATCTATCTGGTTATCGCGCGATTCCTGTACCGGCGGGTGGAGCACCTGGCTCTTCGCGCAGGCACACTGGAGCAATGGTGATCCGCGCCAATCTGCGTTTATTGTGGAGCGGGGTGCGCGCCTCCTGGGCTACCTACCTGGTGGAGCTCACGCCAACCGTCTTCTTCGGCTTCCGTATCCCTCGTATCCTGCTCCAATCCCTTTTCTTCGTTTTCCTGGCAAAGGCAGCCGGCGGGGATCAGATGGCGCGCTTTGCAATGATCGGCAACGGCGTCCAGATCGCCGTGTTCATGGTGATGCTATCCATGGAAGAGGTCATCGAATCGGAGAAATGGAACAGCACCTTCCAATATTTGATCGCCGCCCCCTCCAGTTGGTTTCCCTCGATGCTCGGGAAAAGCGCCTCATACTTCGGTGATGCGCTGATTGCCTCCACGGTGACCTTTGCGGTTCTCATCCCTCTCCTCCATCTCCAGATCTTCTTCGTTGATTTGCTGCGCGCCGTTCCCATCATCCTGCTCATCTTTGTCTCGGCCAGCGCGTTGGGGTGGAGCATTGGTGCGTTCTCCCTGCCCATCCGTTATGGATACATGATCTGCAACTGGTTCGCCTATGCCATGATCATCTTCTGCGGTATCAACTTCCCGGTCAGCGCGCTGCCCCCGGTGGTGCAATTTATCGGTAAACTCCTGCCCGTTACCCATGGACTCCAGGCCGTACGGGCAGTGGTTGATGGGGCAACCTACGCCAGTGTCTGGCCTCTTATTGCAAAGGAAATGCTGCTCGCGCTTGCCTATGGCGCGATTGCCTGGCTGGCATTCGGCTATCGGATGCGGGTGACCCGCCAGCGCGGAAGTTTTGAGCTGGTATAACTCCTATCAGGGATGGGAGAGTAGGGCACATGAAAGCGTTCTGGTCGTGCGCGCATCCTCCGGACCATCCTCCTTATTTGGTATCATTGGACAGGAAAGGATATGTTCCATGGAAGAAACAAAATTCTTGGTGGCAATCATCGGGGCAGGCCCGGCCGGCTTGTTTGCTGCCCGTTCTCTTGCAAATAACGGAGTAAGGGTCGTTTTGTTCAATCGGGATATTAAACCTGGGGGACTGGCCGAATATGGCATTTATCCCGATAAATATAAAATAAAGGAAGGTTTACACAAGCTTTTCAATCAAATCCTCGATTCGCCGCTGATCGACTATTATGGGAATGTCACGGTCTGTTGCGGGGGGAATATCGTTTTTTCCGATCTGTTCGAGCGGGGGTTCCAGGCTGTGCTGATTGCCACCGGCGCGCAGGGCACGAAATGGCTGCGCATCCCGGGCGAGAACCTGCCGGGCGTCTATCACGCTAAGGATATTGTTTATTACTATAACCAGTTGCCTCCTTTTAGCCAGCGCCGTTTCGTCATTGGCCGGAAGGTGGCAGTGGTCGGCGCGGGAAATGTGAGCATGGATCTGGCGCACTACCTGATTCATGAAAAAAAGGTTGATGAAGTGATTGCCGTGGTGCGGCGTGGCCCCGCTGAGGTCAAGTTTACCGGGAAAGAGATGGAATACGTTGCCGGCAACCTGGATCAGGAAGCTTTCGGGGCTGAGGTTGCACGCATCACCCCACAGATGCAATCGGTCGGACAGGATCCTTCTGTAATAAAGCAAGCCTTTCTAGATGCGGTTTTAAAAGCAATGCCGCCCGTTTCAGATACGCGCCTGCGTTTCGAATTCCTTGCCACCCCTGTCCGTATCCTTGGAACATGGACAACCGGCGTCAGCGCGTTAAAGGTTGAAGAGAATCACCTGGTTCGTATGGATGGCAACGTAAAGGCTCAGGGGTCGGGAGTCACCCGCCAGATCGAGGCGGATACCGTCGTCTTTGCCATCGGAGATACCGTGGACAAGGATTTCTGCATGCCGGTCTATGGGGATGGTTACGTGGTTGTTAAAGAACCGCGCTTTCCGATTGATGGTATATCCTACGAGGCATTCGATGTGGATGCCAATTCTTCAATGGATAAGGTCTTTTTGGCTGGCTGGGCGCGACAAGCCAGCACAGGATTGGTCGGTTTGGCTCGGCGGGATGGGGAGAATGCTGCCCGGGCTGTGTTGCAGTACCTGAAAACCCAGTCCCCCATGCCGGATAACGAGTACATTTCCATCAAGTTTGCAGATTTCCTGCGCGAAATCCACCCTCTGGCGGTCACGAAACGGTGGCTGGCGCGGTTGGAAGCCGCGGAGCAAGCTGAAGCGCACATCCGCAAGCTCGAGCATTTTAAATTCGCAACAAATGATGAAATGCTGCGGGCGATGGGACTGTGAGTAAAACAAGCGCGCTCGGGCGGCGCCGCGGGATGATACACGCTTCCAAAGCCTCGCAGGCTTCGGAAGCCTTCTCCGTCAGGTTGTAATGTATTCCCTTAGGCTGTGTTCCACCGCGTAAGCGGCGGCTTCGGCGCGGTTGTTGACCCCCAGTTTCGAGAGGATGCTGCTGACATAGTTCCGCACGGTGCCTTCCCCGAGGAAAAGGGATTTTGCAATCTCGCGGTTGGTCTTTCCTTCTGAAACCAGCAACAGCACGTGTTTTTCCTGCTGGCTGAGGTGGGCAAAGGCAGATGCCTCTTCCTCTTTGACTGCGCGGCGCACCTCCTGGAAGACACGCTGCGTCACTGCCGGGTCGAGCAGTGCTTCACCGCGTCCCACCGCCTCGATGGCTTTTACCAGGTCTTCACCACCGATCTGCTTTAGAATATATCCCGAGGCTCCGGCACGAATGGCGGAGAAGAGCATTTCGTCCTCTGCGTAGGAGGTTAACATGATTACTTTCGTATCCGGAAAGCGACGGGTGATCTCTTCGCAGGCCTCTATTCCGGAAGTGCCGGGCAGACGTATGTCCATCACAACCACATCAGGTTGCGTGTTATTTACCATCTCGAGGGCCTCGCGTGCTGTGGAAGCTTCAGCCACCACGTCGAATTGCGGATGCCTTTCAAGCAGGGCTTTTAATCCCAGCCGGACAACCTCGTGATCGTCTACAAGAAGTATTCGTTGCTTCGCCATGCAGATGTACTCCTCCATGGTGCGTGTCGCTTCATTAAAAAGGAGACTCTGAGGGTTGGGGTGTTGAACCTTCCAGACACATCCCATCTCCATTCATCACTAAACCGTTGAAAGTATATTCGAGAGTACGAAGCCTGACAAGTAGCAAAACGGCCCAGAGGGGCCGTTTGATTGGAGACCATGGGGGTGACTTTGCGCCGCCCCCACGTGGAATTTATTTCGCTTTGACCGTGATCGTTCTGGGCTTGACTTCTTCTGCCTTGGGCAGGGTGATGGTCAATATGCCATCTTCGAATTCGGCCCTGGCTTTATCGGCTACGACGTTGGTGGGCAGGCTTAGTTTCCGCTCGAACGAGCCGTAATGCTGCTCGCGGATGTGGAAGGCCTTTTCCTTCACATCACCCTTTTCCTTGAACTCGCCCTTGAGCGTGAGCATGTCTCCCGTCACCGAGATATGCACGTCCTCGGCTTTTATGCCAGGCAGTGTGGCTCTGACAATTACATCGTCATCGGTCTGGTACATGTCAACGGACGGCATTTGCAGTGATCTGCCGATATCAAGCGGCCGGGTGAAGGCGTCGTTGAACAGCCGGTCCATCGCCTCGCGAAGCGAGATCATTTCGTGCATGGGTTCCCAACGGATAAGATCAGACATGAATACTCTCCTTTCTTGGTTGGATGTTTATGAATAAATAATACACGGCTTGCATTAGAAAAATGCAAGCCGTGTATAAAAACTATGTCAGAAGAGTTGGCTATTCTTTCTGCTCGCGGCGAAAATCCACGAATCGATAGCCTACGCCGCGCTCTGTCAGGATGTACTTCGGATTGGCTGGGTCTTTTTCCAGCTTTTGCCGCAAGTAATTAATATAAAGACGGACATAGTGCGGCTCGTCGCGATATTCATAACCCCACACCTTTGCCAGTAACTGGTCATGAGAGATCACCCATCCCGCATTTTGTACAAGATGGAAGAGCAGGCGATACTCGGTGGGGCGCAATTTTACGATCTTGCCTTCCAGCCAGATCTCGCGGCGGTCAAAGTCGATCTTCAATCGATCGTCCACCTGGATTAATCCATGCATTCCTCCGCTCGCCCCTTCGGTTCGCCGCAACACCGCTTTCACACGGCTGACCAGCTCGCGCGGGCTGAATGGCTTGGTTATATAATCATCTGCCCCCAATTCCAGACCGCGCACGCGGTCATCCTCCTCGCCTTTGGCTGTCAGCATGATGACCGGCACATTATTGATCTCGCGCAACATTTGCAAAACCTCAAAGCCATCCAGGTCTGGCATCATCACATCCAATAGGATGAGGTCGGGCGTGGCGTCTCTCAGGCGTTGGAGAACTTGTTTCCCATTGAACGCCTCCACCACGATAAAGCCGTCATGTTCCAGGTTTAAGCGGATGAAGCGCACCATGCGCTCTTCATCGTCAACCACCAATATCTTGCGCCTCTTGAGAGATTCTTCGTTCATTACTTCTCCCTCACAAAGCCAATGATCTCCTCCTCTATCTGGCTTGGGATCACCTCGATAAATGCGATCTGGGTGATGGGCCAGATAACGGTGACGACATTGTTTTGCAAATAGTGGACATCCTTGCCATCGCGCCGGCGCGGGCTGTGCAGGGTAAGGATGGTATCGGTTGGGGCGGGCATTTCGTCAACCTCACCAACAATTGGATCTTCGTTTGTGAGGTGGATTATGATCGTTTGGGTCATATGCACCTTGTTAATTTGCCTCTGGGTTGAGAAGGATTTGGATTTTCAACTTGCCGAGCTGGATCAAATCACCATGTTTGAGGGGTTGTTCGATGCGAGGAACCAGGCGGTTCCCATTAACAAATGTGCCGTTGGATGAGTTCATATCCAGGAGGACCACCTCTTTTTTTTCCAATTTTACGAGAGCGTGCAGGCGGGAGACCCCATTTTCATACGCCTTGAAGGGAGTCAGATCAATATCCGGTATGATTGGCTGGCCTTCGGCAACACGCCCCAGCGAAAAGACATTCCGTTCCGTCAGGGGCAATATTTGTCCACTCTCGATCAGATGCAGTGATACCCGCGACTTTCCCAATGCCATCCGGGAAACCGATTTCAGCGGCTTATTTTCTGAAGGTGTCGGGGGAAAATTGGTCATCGTATTCTTCTGCGGATCAGGCCCCGGTTCGGTGACCAATTTTGCACCGCACTCGCTGCAAAAAAGCGAGCCGTAAATCTCGTTGTGGTGGCAGCTCGGACAGGTGATCATGGCTGCACTTCCTCCGGGCTGGGTTGAAGCAGGGCTCGCGTACCATATTTTATTAATTTCTCACCCTCTTGGGTGAATTTTTTCTTTTGCTGGATGTGGTCAGCTTCAAGCAGGGCGGTGCGGGCGAGACCTCTCTGTCCCTGTTCTAAAAGATGTGCTGCCAGTCTCTGTAAGCGTTGCGAGGCCTCTTTGAACTTGCCCGCTGATACCTCGCGGCGGGCTTGCTCTTGCAACCGGTACAGGCTTAAACTGGAAATCGCCCGCAGGATTTCCTCCGGCGGAGTTTGCCAGTTTACTGAATCCGTAACCGGACGTGATAGGCGCACCGGGATGGAGATGGGCAGGGCGGGTTGCGACGAGAGAGAGGCTTTTAACCTCCCCTCCAGAAGGCGGATGTTTCTTGCATGGTTACCGTGAGGCCGAACCATGAATTCCACCAGCACCTTGAGGGCGGTGCCCTTGAGGATGGCGCCAAGACGGAGCGGACTATCGATGGGCAATAACCCCACCTCGGGTTGTATTCGGAAAGCGTAGCGGAGGTCCACTCCTTCCCCAAGTTTGAATTCCATTAAGCTGTCTCTGGCAAATACATTCCAGAGTTTGTTAAATTTCTCGATCAGTATCCGCTGGATATCCTGTGGCTTTGAGATATAAAGGCTGCTGCCTCCCGTGATGCTGGCGAGCTGATCGAGAAAATCATCGTTCCATTCGCTCCCAATACCCAAACCGCTGATGGCAATCCCGTTCTCGATGGCTTTTTTCGCTAATTTCAGGCACTCGTTTTCGTCACCATAAGTCCGTCCATCGGTAAGCAGGAGGATATGGCTGATTTGTGAGTCTTTTTTCCCGTGTTGGATTTCTTGGTAACCGCTTGATAATCCTTGAAATATCTCCGTCCCACCCGAGGGTTGCAGCATTTGGATTCGCGCTTCTAGCTTTTTTGGATCGTTGGTGCGCGTCGAGGGAATGATCGTCTCTGCCCGATCGCTGAAAGCCACCACCGAAATAATATCACTGTCTCGTAGACGTCGGATAAGCTCGATGGCAGTGGCTTTAACCTTATCCATGCTTTGCCCCTGCATGGAGGTGGAGCGGTCCAATACGAGGCAAAGGTTGAGAGGAGGTGTGACCTGTTCCTTTGAATCTTCGACAGACGAGAACTCGATCAAAGCATACATTAATTGAGGCTCGGTTACATGTGGAATGCTTGGGCGGCTGTATTGAACTCTGCTGATGAGTGGGCTTTCGCTTGTTTTTTCTGAGGGCAGGGTGGCATCGTATTCGCTTCGCTTTTTTGGATTGCTCAACACCTGGTATGCCCCCTGGATCAAGATGAATAGCTCGATATCCTGTGTGGAACCTCCTTTATCGGGATGCAACCGCCGCGCCGCGGAAAAATACGCCCGGCGTATATCTTCGGGCACGGCATCACGTTTCAAGTTAAGCAGGGTATAGTAATCCGGTTGGTTGGGCATTCTACCCGAGCAATTGAACAAGGATCACGCTGATGTTATCCGGGCCACCCGCTTCGTTGGCGGCTTCCACCAGACCCTGGCAGGCAACTTGAATATTGGGAGACTCATGGATGATCTGGACAATTTCATCCTCGGTAAGAACGCCCCACAAGCCATCGGTGCATAACAGAATATATCCGGGCTGGGGGAATTGCGTGGTGAGGATATCCGGCTCGAGTAGCTCTCCTTGTCCGAGGGCGCGGTAAAGGACATTGCGATGCGGGTGGACCGCGGCTTCTTCCGCAGTGATCTGACCGAGTTCCTCCAACCGCTTTGCAAGCGAGTGATCCCGGGTGAGGGCTTCCATCCTCAGGTCGTGGTGAAGCATGTAAGCGCGGCTGTCACCAATGTGGGTGATCGTTACCTGGGTGCCTAGAACGAGAGCCGCGGTTAGCGTGGTCCCACCATCTGGCGCAGATTGCCTTACCGAGAGTTGTGTATCGTGAATTACGGTTCGCATCATTTCCTGAAGCGGTTCGTCTATCTTCTCAGGCTTTTCACTGATAAAAGGAATAAATTTACGCAGGACAAGTCCAGCCACTGTACGTACAGCCGTGTTGCTGGCGATTTCACCGTGCTGATGTCCCCCCATTCCATCTGCGATCAGGTACAATCCGAGAGGGATTTTATTGGTCTCATTTCCCAGTGTGATTGTGAATGTGAACAGGCTGTCTTCATTGTGATCGCGTTGCTTGCCCACTGATTGTCCACACGCAACGTTAAGCTGCTGGGGAACGAATAGTTTTCCCTTCACCATCTCATCTTGTATTTTTTGATCCACGAAGGGAATCGTCCTCGCACTGATCGGTGGGACTTTTTTTCCAGCACTTTTTTTACTACGTAAATTGGTTCTTAGTGCCACGCATGTGCTCCTTGTCGGCATCCGATCAATCACGCCAGTAAGGCATAGAGAAAATGATCGGCTGAACCCACATAGATGATGTCATTGTAAACCAGGGGTGTACCTGTTATCGGTCCCTGGCTGGCGAATTTCCAGCGAAGGCGGCCGGTGCGATATTCAAGGCAGTATAGATACCCATCCGCTGTGCCGCAGTAGAGGGAGTCTTTATAGATGGCTGGTGACCCGCTGACCTGGTGCTCGGTGCGGAAACGCCAGATTTCTCGCGATGTGCGCGCATCGATCGCATAGACGTGACCGTCAGCCGAGCCGGTGAAGATCAACCCCTCCGTAAGACACGGGGATACGATTGAGCCTTTTCCCATGCGGAATCGCCAGATCGCCCAGCCGTGGTGTGCGTCCAATGCATAGAAGCTGCTGTCGAGCGAGCCAAAGTAAACCACTCCGCCTTCGACCAGTGGTGAGGAGGTGACGGCCAATTTGGCTTTGAAACGCCATTTAAGATTTCCGCTGAAATCAACGCAATAAAAATCGCCGCTTTCACTCCCAGCGTAAACAGCTTCACCGGTGACATAGGGGGTGGAACGTACCGGGGCAGCTGTTTCAAAACGCCATGCAGGCCTGCCGGTTAGCAGGTTGACCGCGTGGATGTGTCCGTCATCCGACCCGAAAAAGGCGTGTCCTTCCGCAAGGCGAGGTGAGGACCTCACCATTCCTTCCGTGTAATACGTCCATACAACTTTACCCGAACGGAGACTGATCGCATGCAGGCGTCGGTCTTCCGACCCGAAGTAGATCGTATTCTCGGCCACTGAGGGACGCGTGACAACCCCGCCATCCGTCGCATATTTCCAGCGGAATTCCCCCGTCACGGCGTTCAGGCAGTAAAGATTGTGATCGTATGAACCAACGTAGATCGAGCCGTCGCAATGGAGCGCCGTACTTCGGATTTCATCTTCCGTTTGGAATGTCCACAGCGGTTTCAAGCTGCTGGTTTGCAGTGGCACCCCTGTCCCGCTCGCACGTTGGAGGATTCCCGTCTTCCGCCCCGCCGCGACCAGTGCTTCCTTTAAATCCATCGCGCTCTGGTAGCGGTCCTTCGGATCGTATTGGAGCGCAGTGGAAATGACCGCCGCGAACTCAGGCGAGACAGCCGGATTGATTTTCTGAACCGGGCGCTCGGAGAACGAGAAGGGTGGTTCGAGCTGGGGGTTTCTGCGGGTGAGAGCGTGATGCAGGGTTGCCCCAAGGGCGTAAATATCCGCCAGTGGCGAGGCTTCGCCGCGGTATTGTTCGGGTGGCGAGTAACCCTCCGTGCCGATCATCGTTCCCCGTTGACCGGACTGGAAAGGTTTGGCGATGCCAAAATCCACCAGCATGATATGTTGTGACTGGTTGATCATCACGTTCGATGGCTTCATATCGCGGAAGATGATCGGATCAGGTTTGTGGTTGTGCAGGAAGCTGAGCACATCGCATAGCTCGATTGCCCACAGCAGCACCTGCTCCTCCGGCAGGAACCCATCCGTCTCCTCGATGATCGCTTCCAGGTCTTTTCCATTGATGAATTCAAGGACAAGATATGAGCGTTCATCCAAAGTGAAGTAATCGTAGATTCTCGGAATGGATGAGTGATTCAGGGTGGCCAGGATGTTGGCTTCGCGCTCGAAATTTCTGACGATCGTTTGGCGGATCAAAGGATCTGGAGCATTGTTGATCATCTCTTTGACCGCGACAAGCTTGACCACATTTGGGAAGTGCAAATCGCGTGCACGGTAAACAGAACCCATTCCCCCCACGCCCACCACTTCCTGGATGACGTAGCGGTTGACCAGGGTTGTTCCCGGCACGATTTGCATGCGCTTTTCTTCGCCGGCTATTCCCCCCTCGAACGGACTGGTTACATTCTTTGTGCTGTCCAGATGAGCATCCATTGCAAATCAGATTATAGCCACCAAATATGGAATATGCAACCTGTCTGACCTTGCGAATCCATGTCAGTTTTCAACGGTCTCTTCTTTTCCCGAAATTCCTTTCTTTCTGATATGATTCTGACGGAGATGTTTATGAAAATCCTGGCTGTCAGCGATCAGGTGGACGAACGCATCTACACGACCAACATCGGCGATTATTTCAACAACGTGGGCCTCGTGCTGGGCTGTGGCGACCTGCCCTATGCGTACCTCGAATTCATTGTCTCGGTATTGAATAAACCGCTGCTGTACGTTCCCGGCAATCACGATCCCCTCTACGATCCGCGCTCTCCCGATCACCGGGCTGAAGGTTGCGAATTCCTTGACCAGCGCGTGATACGCCTCAAAAGGTTGACCATCGCCGGGTTGGGTGGCAGCATACGTTACCACCCAACCCGGGTCAACCAGTACACCCAGGCGGAGATGTATCTGCGGCTTCTAAGGATCACCCCGGCACTGTTCTGGAATCGCATCCGTTTCGGACACGCGTTGGACATTCTGATCGCCCATTCACCACCGCGCGGCATCCATGATGAAAATGACCGCGCCCACATCGGGTTTTCGGCCTTCCTGGATTTTATCCGCATCTTCGCACCGCGCTACTTCCTGCACGGACACACCATGCCGCTGGGCGACCGCACTTCCACGCTGACCCCGTTCGGCGCGACGATGGTGATCAATGTCTTTCCATATCGTATCATCGAGATCGAACCCTTGTAGGATCGCCGCTCGCGAACCATTTATTAATCGCGAAGAAGCGAAGGCTGCGAAGGAGGTTTGTTTCTTGGCGAAGCACCCTGGAGGAACCAGACTTCGGACAAGCAAATCGACAGCTGGAGTCGTCGGACTCCGCTATACTGACCACGAAAGGCGTGAGGACTGGTTTTCCTTCGCAAATTGTGGAGTAACTTCGCGAGCTTCGTACCTTCGCGCTGAATCTCGCGCCTTGCGGTTGGAGCCCGGGTAATGAGTGACGAACTGGAATCACGGGTCAAGGACGACTTCTCCCGCGCCCGTTTCAAAGCCTTCTTGAACGGCATCCGGGATGCCCTCACCGGGCGCCCAGGAACCTTGCTCTCTTATGAAGAGGTCAAGGAAAAACTGCGCATCGGTGGGCCGATCTATCGCGGCGTCCAGGCTGTTCCGATTGAGAAGATCGTCGGTAGCCTGAACCGTTACTTGCAGTTCGACCGTGCTTTCCTGCCAAAACAGGATGATACCGCGGGACGCTGGCAGCGGGTTGACCGCGCTTTCTACGAGGAGATCGGCTTGCCGCCGGTGGTGCTTTACAAGGTGGGTGAAGTCTATTTCGTGGTGGATGGTCACCACCGCGTCTCGGTTGCCCGCGAGCAGGGACAGGGGTTTGTGGATGCCGAGGTGCGTGAGTGCTCCACCATGATCAACATCACCCCCGATCTCAAGCCGGACGACCTGGAAATCCTCAGCGAGAAGGTGGATTTCCTCGAGCGTACCGGCTTCGACCGCCTCCGCCCGGAAGCGCATATCAAGCTGACCATCCCGGATGGATTCAGCCGCATGTTGGAACATATCGCCGTGCATCGCTACTTCATGGGCATTGACATGAAGCGCCCCGTCTCTGAGGAAGAAGCGGTGGTGCACTGGTACGACGCAGTCTACCTGCCCATCGTGCGCGTCATCCGCGAAAGCGATATCCTCATGGATTTCCCGGGTAAAACCGAAGGCGACCTGTACCTGTGGGTGCTGGATCACCAGCGTTACCTCTCCGAGACAGGCCACGAACTCCAGCCTCCGGACGAGGCAGCCCGTGATTTTATCCAGGGAGTTGAATGAAAGATCAGCATCCCGTTTCTGTAAACTCTGGTAAGTAACTTACTCTCCCTGCAACTCCATTCAACACCCCCGCCTTCAGCTCCATTGCCATGAACGCCTCGCCATCCCCGTGGATACAGCCCAGGCTAAAGTTCCTTGCAGGTTTGAACCCAAAGCGGGGATAATACCCCGGGTGCCCCAGTACGATTACGTAATTCCAGCCTGTCTCGCGGCACAGGTGCAGACCGGCGCGGATCAGCCGGGAGCCGATTCCCTGTCCCTGGTATTCGGGTAATACCGCCACCGGCGCCAGTCCAACCCCGCGCAGGTCGGGGCGTGGCCTATCGAGCGTGATCGGTGAAAACAACACATGGCCAAGAACGCTCCCCTTTTGCACCGCAACAAGTGATAGAACCGCATGATCCCGCATGCGCAGCAAATCCACCAGGGAGGCCTCGGCGGCTCTTCCGAAAGCCCGCAGGTTGACCGATCGGATGCCAGGGATGTCTTCCAGCCTTTCTGCGCGGATTTCGATCTCGTCACCGGCGTGGGCCAACAGCGCGGGGAGCGTCGTTTCAGCAAGTGAGCCAAGCACCACATCCGCGCCGTCCACACCCAGGTGGCGCGTCAACGGAAGCGGCACTGCCACGGTGAATAATCCGGCGGCCTTGGCCGCCTTCACGCCGTTGGCCGAGTCCTCGAAGACCAGGGCTTCCTCCGCCCGGAGCCGGAGCGCCCTCAGGGCAGCCAGGAACAAGCCCGGGTCTGGTTTGGTTCGTGGCACATCATCCCCACACTTGACCACCTCGAAATAGTCCGCCAGGCCCTGCCGGGAAATGTGTTGGTCCACCCAACAATGTGACGAGCTGGAGGCCATCGCCAGGCGCAACCCCAGGCGGCAGGCGTCGGTGAGGATGTCCATCACGCCGGGCAGGACGGATTGGTGTTTGAGCAACTCGTCGCTGCGGGCTTGCCAGTGGGCTTTCAACGCCGGGCGGTCGAGCGGGCGACCGAGCAGTCTTTCGAGATGGATGGCTGCGTCGAAATCGGACGCGCCCGAACCGCCAATGATCTGTGCCCACAGCTCGATGGGCAGGCGCGCCTCGTGTTCGGCGTAGATCTCCTGCCAGGCGTCGTACTCGGGTGTCTCGGTGTCGAGGATCAACCCGTCGAAATCGAAGATGAGCGCCTGGATCATCCCGCCATTATACCCGGTGGCAAGTTGTTGTATACTCGGTGGCATGGAAACCTTTTTCTCTTTTTTGGAAAGACGCGCCGACGATTGCTCCTCGCTCCTCTGCGTGGGACTCGACCCGCACGTTTCCGATTTACCCGCGCCTGGCGCCGACGCCGCGCGGGATTTCTGCCTGCGTCTCGTTAAAGCGACCGCCCCCTACGCTGCCGCCTTCAAGCCCAATGCCGCCTTCTTCGAGGTCTTCGGTGCTGCTGGTTGGACGGCGCTGAAGGACGTGATCGCTGCCGCCGCCGGGGAATCAGCACGGCTCGGCTCGCGCATCCCGGTCATCCTCGACGCCAAACGCGGCGACATCGCCTCCACCGCCGAAGCCTATGCCCAATCTGCCTTCGAGAACCTGGGTGTGGATGCCATCACGCTCTCACCCTATCTCGGCAGGGACTCTATCGAGCCGTTCCTGGCATACAAGGAAAAGGGTGTGTTCCTGTTGTGTAAAACCTCCAACCCGGGGGCGGTGGATTTGCAGGATCTGGACCTCACCCCTGGCCCCTCTCCCGATTCTGGGAGAGGGGTTGGGGTGAGGGCGTTGTACGAGCATGTTGCCCACCTTGCCCAGGTGTGGAATACCGCCAATAACATCGGCCTGGTGGTCGGCGCGACCCAGCCGGAGGCGCTGAAGCGCGTCCGCGCCGCCGCCCCGGGACTGTGGTTCCTCGTTCCGGGTGTGGGTGCGCAGGGCGGCGACTTGGAGTCTGCCCTCCGCGCCGGCTTGCGAACAGATGGCAAGGGGTTGCTCATCAACATCTCGCGCGGTATTTCGCATGCGGCGAATCCCGCCCTCGCCGCGGCGGAATGGCGGGACAGGATCCTAAACACTCAACGTGGTTGACAGAGGATGATCCATAGGTGTATAATCTGGTGAACTCACTAAATTACGCCAAATTATGGAACTGTACTCACGTTTAATCGCTGACGACCTATTCAACGACTGTTTCAAAGGGCGGATCATTGTCCTGGTCGGGGCGCGCCAAACAGGAAAAACCACCCTGGCGCGCATGGTTTTGGACCGTTTTGCAGGAAGGCACACGATCCTGTTCATCAATGGGGATGATCCGGTGGATCGTGAAGTACTGACCGACAAAAGCCTCGAATACCTGAAACGCTTGCTGGGAGAGGCGGATATCCTCTTCGTTGACGAGGGACAAAAAATCCGCACCATAGGGCAATCTCTCAAGCTGCTTGTTGATCACTTCGGAGAGGCTCGCCAAATCATCGTAACAGGCTCATCCACGCTCAATCTGTTGGATGCAACGCAGGAACCTCTCACGGGGCGAAAGTACGTGTACACGTTATACCCGCTATCAATTTCAGAGATCATTCCGCGTCCCGACATACTCGCGATCCGAAAGACGCTGGAGGAACGTTTACTGTATGGCTCATATCCACGCGTGGTGCAGCAGGTTTCCCTGGATGGCAAGATACGGGAGTTGAGAGAGATCGTGGCAAGTTACCTTTATCGGGATATCCTGGAATTCCAGCAGGTGAAAAGCCCTGATGTGCTGCATAAACTCTTGCAGGCGCTGGCGCTGCAGATAGGGTCAGAGGCATCTTACACGGAGCTTTCCCGCATCGTCGGAACAGATAAGAACACTATCGAAAGATATGTTCAGCTCCTGGAGCGCAGTTTCGTCATTTTTCGCCTGCCTCCCTACGCGGGAAATAAAAGACGGACCATTTCCAAATTGCGGAAGCTCTATTTTTGGGATACAGGCATACGCAATGCCATAATCCAGAATTTCAACCCGTTGGAACTGCGCACTGACGCCGGGGGGTTGTTCGAGAACTGGATGATCGCTGAGCGGATAAAGAAGAACAGCTATGGGCAAAAACTTGTCACCTCGTACTTTTGGCGAACATACGACGGTAGTGAGATTGACTATATCGAAGAAGCCAACCAGGGAATGGAAGGATTTGAGTTCAAGTCGAAACCCCAACAGGCTGCCCGCCAGCTTGAAAAAGGAGGAATTCCTCTCTCGTTGGTCACGCCGGAGCAGATAACCGTGTTCCTTTATGATCAGAGGTGACCTTTTGGGATATTGACGGTTGTATCGGATAGCGCGCAAACCAGCCTATCCGATATGATATGAGGTCAACAAACGAATGGTCGAAACCAACATACTTCCTAACCTTGCCGATGGCCTGCTGGAAGCCGGCTGCATCAAGTTCGGCGAGTTCACCCTGAAATCTGGATTGATATCTCCCATCTACATCGACCTGCGCCAGGTCATCTCGCATCCCAGGCTGTTGGAGCAGGTCGCCGCGGCCTATCTTCCCATCCTGCAAGAGCTCACCTTCGACCGCCTCGCCGCCCTGCCTTACGCCGCCATCCCCATCGCCACGGCGATCAGCCTGCAGGGCGGCACCCCGATGATCTACCCGCGCAAGGAGGTGAAAGATTACGGAACCAAGGCTGAGATCGAAGGCGAATATCACGCCGGGGAGACGGTGGTCGTCATTGACGATCTCGCCACCACCGGCGGGAGCAAGTTCGAGGCCATCGAAAAACTGACCGCCGCCGGGCTGGTCGTGAAAGATGTGGTTGTGCTGGTGGACCGTCAATCCGGGGCGAAGGAGGCGCTGGCTGAGGCGGGATACACCCTGCACGCCGTGCTGACCATCGGCGGGATGCTGGAGCATTGGGAGAAAACAGGGAAGGTGGGAAAGGAGATAATCAAGGCAACAAGGGATTTCTTGGATAAGGTGAAAAGGATTTGAGATGAAAAGCCTTGTTGGGCGAAGGTCTCTGTTGTTGGGCGAGGGTCTCTGACCCCGCCCATCCCGCTTGTTGGGCGAGGGTCTTGTTGGGCGAGGGTCTCTTGTTGGGCGAGGGTCTCTGACCCCGCCCAGCTTGTTGGGCGAGGGTCTTGTTGGGCGAGGGTCTCTGACCCCGCCCCTCCTGTTGGGCGAGGGTCTCTTGTTGGGCGAGGGTCTCTGACCCCGCCCATCCCCGCTTGTTGGGCGAGGGTCTCTGACCCCGCCCATTCCTCCGCCGCCCTGTGCTTTCCCTCGCCCTCCTTCCACTTGAACTCATCCGCCCGTAATTCCCCCTGGCGTTCTTCGATCAGGTCGATCTCCTTTTGATCATAGGAGCGCCAGAAATGGAAATTGGCGTAGCGCCGTTGGTGGGCAAAGGCTTTCATCCGCTCGAGGATGGCGTAATTCTCGAAAAGCGCGCCCACATCCGCGCGGATATGGAGCGGGTTGAAGTTGCGGCAGCGCATTGCGGAAGCCCGGGTCAACGAAGTAGTACTTCGACGATTTCGATATTTCCTTGCGCAGGTTGCGGCTGAAACCGCGCAGGTTGACGATCACGAACATCTTCTCCAGGATGTCGAGGTACTTTTCCGCGATTGGCCTGGAGATCGCCAGGTGGGAGGCCAACTCTGCCGTGGACACCTCCGCGCCGACCTGCAAAGCCAGCAGGGATAGCAGGTCAATGACTTTCTTGGGTTTACGCACCTGCTCGAAAGCCAGGATATCACGGTAGAGATAGTTGTTGATCAGGTCGTACAGGTGGTTTTCCTTGTCATCCAGTGATCCCAACTGCGTCACCCTGGGGTACATCCCGAACCGAAGGAACTCCTCGATGCGCTGGCTGTTGGACATGTTCGGTGGAAAGACCGGCAGCTCACGGTAGGAAAAAGGGTACAATGTGAACGCCGTTGCCCGCCCGGTCAAGGGTTCGTTGATCTTGCTGGCAAGTTCAAAGGAGGCGGAGCCTCAGGCTAGGATGTGGATCTTCAAGTGGTCGAAGATGAGTTTCAACGTCAGGCTGATGTTCTCGATGCGCTGCGCCTCGTCAATGACCAGCAGGCGTTTCGAACCAGCGACCGTTTTCAGCCGGTCCAGGTCGGCACGCCCTAGGAGTTCCTGCGTGCGAAGATCATCCCCATTCAGTTGCACGCAGGGCAGATCGGTCTTTGCCAGCACCTGCTGGATAAGCGTGGTCTTTCCGGCTTGGCGAGGGCCATACAGCAGGATGATCTTTGGCTCGGAGTGCAGCTCTTTTTGAATATGGTTAGATATACTTCGCTCAATTAGCATAAAATGAGTTTGGTATGGTTTGCTCTATTTGTGGAAATGTTTATTGGTGAAAGGGAGTATCCAGATGGTTCCCTCACATTCTTTTCGCGCAATCATCGAAGCCGCCGGCGGGGGTGGGGCGTTCGTGCGCATCCCCTTCAACGTGGAGCAGGCCTTCGGCAGGAAGCGCGTGCCAGTGAAGGCGACGATCAACGGTAAACCCTACCGCGGCACGCTGGTGCGCCTGGGTGAACCCTGCCACATCCTGATCGTTCTCAAGGAGATCCGGGCTAAGATCGGCAAGGATTTCGGCGATGAAGTGGAGGTAACCTTGGAAGAGGATACCGCGCCGCGCGTGGTCGAGGTCCCCGCGGATTTCCAGCAGGCTCTCGACCAGCAGCCACAGGCCAAAGCTGCGTTCGAAAAGATGTCCTATACCCACCGCAAGGAATACGTCAACGCCATTCTCGAGGCAAAGCGCAATGAGACGCGCCGCAAGCGGATCACGCAGGCGATCGAAATGTTGGGGAATGGCAAAAAGGAGCGGGCATGATTCCTCGCCTCCCTCCCACCATGCAGCGGTGGGTGAGTTGCAGGCTGGTCGCCATCCAGGCGGTCGTATCCTGGTATTCGTTATTGCTATCCTGCCCACCTCAGCCAGCGCGGGCCGAACGATCCCGCCCGTACTGGACTTAGATCCTGGTATATGCCGCAGCAGGCGTACCAGGCTATCGCTCTTTACAGCCGCCAGCAACGGCAGGTAGTCGTGTGTACCCTTTTGACCATCGATGTTGCATCCCCCTCGTTTATGGCCTGCTGCTCAGCCTGCTGCTGGTGATGGTCTGGGGATGGGCTGCGCCCCTGCATAGCCAGTTGCTCCTTTTTCCCTGGCGTGCCGTGATCGCGGATTACTCCGAATGCGCCGGGTTGGTGGCGATGCTCCTGCTTAATCCAACCCAATTTCCTCTGCTGGCATGGGTCACTGCCATATTCACTGCCCTCAAGTGGATCCAGAGATGCTTTCCATTCTGCGCTCTTCGTTGTCACCTTGCTGCTCATCATGAGGAAGGTAAAACACCATGTACGGAACTCTCCGCCCCCTTCTCTTCCGCTTCGACCCGGAGACCGCCCATTCTTTGACCCTGCAGGCACTGCGTACCCTGCAGTATGTGCCTTTTTCTCTGCGCATTCTCGCTCGTTTCTTCGCAACCTCGCCCAAGCCTGTCTCCGCCTTTGGGCTGACGTTCCGCAACCCGGTCGGACTGGCCGCGGGCTACGATAAGGATGCGCTTGCATTGCGCGCCCTGGCCGCCCTCGGCTTCGGGCACATCGAGGTGGGCACGGTCACGCCGCGACCCCAACCGGGCAACCCCGGGCCGCGCCTCTTCCGGCTGGTGGAGGATGAAGCGTTGATCAACCGCATGGGCTTTCCGGGTAGGGGAGCGGAGGCGGTGGCGGTGTCATTACGAGGCGCGCAGCGACGAAGCAAACTACAAATTGGCCAGGGGATTGTTTCGCCGCAAGGTTCAGCGGCTCGTAATGACCCGGTCATCGGTGTGAACCTGGGGAAGAATAAGGATACGCCTCTGGAAGAGGCCGCCGGGGATTACGTTGCACTCGCCCGGATATTTACCCCGCTGGCCGATTACCTCGTCATCAACGTCAGTTCACCCAACACGGTCGGGCTTCGCCGCTTGCAGGGGCGCGACATGTTGGAGAACCTCCTCGGTAAAATATCCGCTGAACGTCACTCGTCACCCGTCACCCGCCCAATCCTCGTCAAGCTCGCTCCCGACCTGAAACACGATGAGTTGGATGATGCCCTTGGAGTGATCCTGGATAAGGGTATGGATGGGGTGATCGCCACCAACACAACGCTGGGGCGCGAGGGGCTGTCGTCAAAGCTCAGTGAAGAATCCGGCGGGTTGAGCGGACGCCCGCTCAGAGTCCGCAGCGAGGCGGTGCTGGTTGAGGTGGTCAAGCGGGTCGCGGGGCGCATCCCGGTCATCAGTGTCGGCGGGATCATCTCCCCCGAAGATGCCAGGCGCCGCCTTGATCTGGGGGCGGCGCTGGTTCAGGTTTATACCGGCCTGGTTTACGCCGGGCCGGGGCTGGTCAAGCAGATCGTTGAAAGGTTGTAGGACGGGATTAATCTCGTCCTATGGTTGCGCCGGGCGCAGTGCTGGCCGCGGCTTTTCGCGCGGGTTGGGAAAGAAATCTGCCGGGAGAGGAATGGGGGTATAGCTCGCGCCGGTCCCGATCGTGCCGTATGGAATATAAAACAACTGGATCATGCCGGCCTCGCCGAGGCGGATATCCTGGTAGGCAAAGGCAATGAAGCTGCCATCCGGGCTCCAGTGTGCGTCGCGGTAGCAGCACGTGCTGCCCAGCGGGTCGAGCGAGGCAGCTTTTTTATTTTCCAGGTTGTAGCTATAGAGATAGCCAAAGCCATCGTTGCGAAAGGCACTGTTCAACAGGAAGAGCGTCCCACCGTCCCAATCAAAGGATGGGATGGTGGGGTTCTTGTCGTAGCTTGTCATCGTAAAGCGCGGGCCAGGGAAGGTGTCCAACACGAGCGGATCAACAGCGCTGCAGCGGTGGATATCCCTTACGCGGATCATCTCGACGATCTTCCCATTATCTGGTGCAAGGATGACCGTCGCAATCTTCTGACCATCGCTGGACCAGCGGACTCCCTTGTTCGCCAGCGTGGTATCGCTGAAGCAGCCTTTCATGGCCGCGAGGTCGTTGCGCGACCGCGCCTTGGACAATACCCCGATATCGAAGGGAACCACATAGAGTTCCCGGTTCAGGCTGACAGCCACCTGTGCCCCATCCGGTGAGAGCTGGAATGCATCCAGGTATTCCGCGGCAAGGAAGCAGGCCAGTGTGCGCGCCTCCCTGGTGCCGATATCCACCGTCCATACGCATTTACCGCTGATATATAGCACCGCCTTGCCATCCGGCAGCCACTGCAGGCCGTGTTTGAGCGCACCGTCATTTGTCAACTGTTCCAGCCCACTGCCGTCAACACCCATGATCCAGATGTTGTTCGCGTTCAGGAAGGCGATGCTATCTGCGCCGCCGGGCATCAAGTGAGGGGAAGTGGTTGTGGTCGGGGTGAGGCTTGGAGAGGGCGTCTCGGATGGATTGGGTGTCAGGCTGGGCGCGAGGGTTGCGGGAGGAAGCACCCCCTCCACCGTCTGTGAAGGTTGGATGGCAGTGAAGGGTTTCGTGGTGAATGTTTCAACCGGCAGGTGGGCGGGCAGCAACTTGTCCTTGAATATGAAGAACACAGTGACAACGCCTGCGCAAAGCAGGAATGCTGCCGCGCCGAGGCCGATCCACATACCGGTCTTTTTTGGCCGAGGCGCAATGGGCTGAAGCTTTGGCTGGGTGGCGGGAGTGGCTGCCACCTCGCGCTGGGCGATCATCGTTGGCGGTGATGGGTGGGCACCCTGCACCGAGCGGAGGGTCGTCGCCTCAAGGCTCTCGCCGCGCGATACCGCGCTGAGCGCGGCAGCCAGCTCGGCGCAGGAGTCGAAACGCCTCGCCTTGTCCTTCGCCATTACCTTCTTGATGATGTTTTCGACCGCCGGCGGCAGGTTTGGCTGGGTATCGCGGATGTTCGGTACCGGCTCGGTGATGTGCTTGACTGCCACGCCCATGGGTGTGTCCGCTTTGTAGGGCGGCTTTCCGCTCAGCATCTCGAAGAGGATCACGCCGAGAGCGTAGGTATCCGATCGCCCGTCCACCGCCTCACCCTGGGCCTGCTCCGGGCTCATGTAAGCTGGCGTGCCAAGAATGGCTGTGCCGGTGGCGCTGGTGGCTTGTGAATCGGCGAGCTTGACGATGCCAAAATCGGAAACGTAAGGCTCTTCCAGGCGGTCGAAGAGGATGTTGCCCGGCTTGAGATCGCGGTGGACGATGCCTTTGGCGTGAGCCTCGTCCAGCCCGGGAGCGATCCGCTCGAGGATCCGTGCTGCCTCGGGAAGCGGCATGGGTCCCTGCCCGATCCGGTCGGAGAGAGAGCCGCCGGTCATGTAACGCATGACGAAGTAGGGCTGGCCATCCTCCTCGCCGAAGTCGTAGACCGGCACGATGGCCGGGTGTTCCAGCATGGCGATCGTCTTGGCCTCGCGTTCGAAGCGTGCCCTGAACTGCGGGTCGTGGAGCATCTCGCGCGGCAGCACCTTGATCGCCACCTCGCGCTCGAAGCGCGGGTCGTAGGCCTGGTAGACGGTGGCCATGCCGCCGCGTCCCAGCTCGGTTTTGATCTCGTAGCGTCCGAATTTTTCGGGGTTCATGGCGACAAGTATAGGTAATATGTGAAATTAGGTCAAGCGGTTTGGCGTGATGTGGGGCTCTCGGTCAGGAACGAGCCTGTTCATACCTTGCTCGGAATCCCGGATCTCCAGGTCTGGGTGATTTTCCGCAATAGGGTTTTTACCAGGATCTCCGCCCTCATCTGTGTTTCCTCTGAAAAAAGAGGGTGCCCCCTGCCTGCCCAGGCGGGTTAGGCCAGGGAACGACCCGCACCTGCGGTGTGGGCAGGTGAGCGAAGGGTCTCTACATTCTGAATTACCCCCCGGCGTGCCGGTATGGAAAAGGGGATTTCCAAATCCGTAAAAAGATGTATAATTTTCCTGCCGCCCCAGTAGCTCAAAAGGACAGAGCAGTGCACTCCTAAGGCAAAGGTTGTGGGTTCAATTCCCGCCTGGGGCACCAAACAGGACCCATCTCGAACCGCACCAATTAGGCGTTGAGCAGTTTCTCGCAATGCTGCGCGTTGAGCAGCGAAGCAAGCTGGATGAATTGCCCATCATCCTCAAGGTGAGTTCGGGATGATTTCTTTTAATCAAGCAAGTTCCCCTCAGATTCTCAACAACCATATCTCTGTGCAGGTTGCTGCTGGATACAGCGGCTGTTGCCTGCAATACCTGCGACGCCTGCTGCGAAATGGCAAGCTGGCACGTATCAAGATCGGCCAACTCTGGCTGGTGGTAAGAGCGACAATGTTGGAGAAGGTAGCTCCCTGGTGATTGATATTGGCGGTTTTACCACCGATTCGTTGGCGGTTGATCCGGGTGGGGTGGTGGATTATGGGCTGGCGCGGAGCATTTCCATCGGCATTCAGCAGGTGATCACCGATTTCGAAGAAAGCTTCACAGCCAGTAATTTGGAATTAGTATAGGATATTCCTGTGCTTCCTCCCGCCAAGGTACGCCAGGCGATTAATACAATGGAACAGGACCTCTCACTCCTCTCACCTCCCTTGCCATCAGTAATGCTTAGCCGCATGCAGGCGCACCTCCACCCTTCCGGCCATGTCAGGCCTATCCGATTTTTCCAACTTGTCCGGCTTCTCCCTTCTCATTTCTCGCTTCTTCCTTCTTACTCGCCTCTCCTTCCCAACTGGTAACCCTTTCTCCTATCCATTTGCTCTTCTTTGTTCTTGGCTTCTTATTGGGAAATCCCACTTATCCGCTCATCCGCAATCCTATCCGCTCACCGCCCCTCCCTCCTCCCCCCTATCCCTTTATTCCTGATCCCTGGTTTCTGATCCCTAACTCCTTGTTCCTATGGCCCCTGGCGCTTGCCACTTACCCTCCCCCACAATTGATTCTCGTTTGGTCCTCAAAAACAATTCCCTTCTGCTTTATAATTAAAAAATGAAACAGCTTGAAACCATTTTCAAGGCGGTCGTGGAGGGGAACGCACCCGAGGCCAGGGCAGGGGTGGAAGCCGCTTTACAGAGAGGTGTTTCTGCCGGGGAGATCATGCAGAACAGCCTGGTTGCAGCCATGACCGAGGTGGGCCGCCTTTTCGAATCCAACGAATACTATGTGCCCGAGATGCTCATCTCGGCGCGGGCCATGCAGGCTGGATTGGCGATTTTAAAGCCTCGATTGGTTCAAAGCGGCGTGAAAGCCGCGGGCCGGGTGGTCATCGGCACGGTGAAGGGCGACCTGCACGATATTGGCAAGAACCTGGTGGCTATTATGCTGGAAGGCGCCGGTTTTGAAATCATTGACCTGGGTACCGATGTGCCTCCCGAAAGGTTCGTCGCTGAGGCACAGGCCGGGCATGTGGATATCGTTTCATTATCAGCATTGTTGACCACCACCATGCCGGCCATGGAGACTACGATCGAGTCCCTTCAGGCGGCAGGTCTGCGGGATAAGGTAAAGGTGATGGTGGGCGGTGCACCCGTCACCCAGGCTTTTGCCGCTCATATCGGCGCGGATGGATATGGCCCCGATGCCAGCTCAGCCGTCCGCCTGGCCAGGAACCTGGTCTCGAAATGAACGTAAATTATGATATGAACCCGTACGCCATCCGGACCTCGGGCTTGTGCCGCAACTTCGGGCCGATCTGCGCCGTGGACGACCTTTCGCTCGAGATCGCCGCGGGGACCGTCTTCGGCTTCCTCGGTCCGAACGGCGCCGGCAAGACCACCACCATCCGCCTGCTGCTTGGCCTTCTGGAGCCAAGCGGTGGCAGGGCTGAAGTGCTCGGTTTCGACACGCAGACCCAGGCGGATGACATCCGTCAGCGCAGCGGCGCGCTCCTCGAATATAGCGGTCTGTATGAGCGCCTGACCGCTGAGGATAATTTGGAATTCTACGGGCGCGTCTGGCGCATGCCCAAAGCCGGGCGGCAGAAGCGCATCCAGGAGCTGCTCAGCGATATGGGACTTTGGGATCGGCGCAAGGAACCGGTCAGCACCTGGAGCCGCGGGATGAAACAGAAGCTCGCCGTCGCCCGCACGCTGATGCATCACCCGGGGCTCATCTTCCTGGACGAGCCAACCTCGGGCTTGGACCCCGTCGCGGCTGCCGCCTTGCGGGAGGACCTGGCCGCGCTGGCGGGGCGCGAGGGCGTGACCATCTTTCTCACCACCCACAACCTGGCTGAAGCCGAAAAGCTTTGCCAGCGCATCGGCGTCATCAGCAAGGGACGCCTGCTGGCCACCGGCACGCTGGATGAGTTGCGTTCCCGTAACGAATCCCCGCGCCTGGAGGTGACGGGTAGTGGCTTCAGCGAGACAATGCTTGCAAAGCTGCGCTCCCATGTCGAGGTGCGCGAGGTCACCCATGCGGGGGAAAAGCTGATAATCAGGATCAGGCCCGGAGTCCCTGCCGCCCCGCTCGTCCGGCTCATGGTCGAATCCGGCGCTGAGGTGGAGGAGGTTCACAAGGGCAAGGCCAGCCTGGAAGAATTGTTCCTGACGCTGGTGGAAGAAGAGACGGAGATACCCTCTGAGACCCCCGGTGTCTCCAAGAAACCAGGGGTCTGATCCCGGCGAGATCGAGACTACCGGCGTCTCAAAGACGCCGTAAGTCTGAATGGAGTATGAATGTTTACCGATATTTTGACTGTTGCCATGAAGGAGATCAAGGAGCTGCCCTACCTGCGGCGGGATAAATCGCGCACCAACCTGTTTTCGCTGCTCATCTTTATCGGCGTGTTTGGGATCTTCCTGCCATTGCAGAACGGCCAGGGTTGGGTGACCTCGCCGCTCAACCTTCTATATTGGGCCTGGTTGCCATTCATGCTGGTCGGCACGACCATGGTGGATGCCTTCGCCGGCGAGCGTGAGCGGCATACCCTGGAAACATTGCTCGCCAGCCGTCTTTCCGACCGTGCCATCCTTTTCGGCAAGATCCTGGCAGGCATCATTTATGGCTTTGGGATGACCCTCGCCTGCATCCTCGTCGGGCTGGTTGCCGTGAACCTGGCGTTCGGTCACGGCAGGCTGCTCCTCTTCCCGGCGTCCATTACCCTGGGCATCCTGGCAGTGGTGCTGCTCATCTCGACAATGTCTTCGGGATTGGGCGTACTGGTCTCACTGCGCGCCTCTTCGGTGCGCCAGGCTCAGCAGGCGTTCACCGTCGCTTACTTCGTGATGTTCATCCCCCTTATGATCCTGCCATGGGTGCCGGCAACGGTGTCGCAGCCGGTTGTAAATATATTAATAAAGACCGATTTCACAATGATTGCCATTTTAGCGGGGGTGATCGTCGTGCTGCTGGACGTGGCGCTGATCCTGGCAGCGTTGAGGCGTTTCAAGCGGGCCAGGTTGATCCTGGATTGATGTTGGATCTCTCACCGATCACGGAAGATCTGTTAATTGGCACCACCCCCACCCCGCAGGATTACTACCACCTGCGGAACCTGGGTGTGCGCCTGGTGATCAACATGCGCCTCGAACACCCGCCCAGGCCTGATCTTCACCCCGCCCCCTTGCGCTTCCTGTGGCTGCCCACCGTCGATAGCCCCCTGCTCCTCATCCCCATCCGCCTGCTGCGGCGCGGGGCCCAAGCCGCGCTGGAGACGATCCGTCAGGGGGGAAAGGTATACGCCCACTGTGCCGGAGGCCGTCACCGCGGGGTGGCGATGGGCGCCGCGATCCTGGTCGCCCAGGGCTGCCCGCCCGAAGCTGCCATTGCCCTGATCAAAAGCCAGCGCCCCGCCGCCGACCCGGGCATCTTCTACATCCGCAGCCGCATCCTGCGTTTTAGGCGCACATGGGATGGATAGGACGAAATAGTATTTCGTCCAAAAAAATCACCGCGGTAGTCACGCAATCGCAGCCAGGACGCACCCACAAATCATCCAAAAATACGACCGCGAATGCTGGAATATCATATCATCCATTCGCGTATTCTTGAAAAATCTATGGGTAGTCACTCTCCAATGGACAGCATATCTGCTTACACCGCGCCTGTGGTGGGTGCAGGTGTCCGCTATCTTATCCGCTGACCTTTGCTCGCGAATGGAAGGTGATCTGGCTTTACGCTGAAATGTAAACCCTTGGGTATAAAAGGATATTCACTTCGCCACAGCTTCGGTGCGCGTGCGCTAGTCCTCAAGGGAGGCGACCTTTTCCTTGAGGATAATAATGTCGTCGCAGTGAGGGACATGAGAGGATGAAGAAGGCATAGATCGGCACGGCAAGGCTTAAAATAAAACACGGCAAAGTGTGAGCCTTTGCCGTGCCTGCAATAATGATAGAACTATTGTTCTTTCGCGTCAAGGGTGAATTTGGAAAAGAGGTGGGAAACAACCGATTTTTATTCGGTTGGCGTTGACCCATTTTCTGCAAAATGCTATAATCTGGTCATATCCCGTCCAATTTCGTTCAAAATGCCCTTACATAGAACAATGAATTGATATCCTTATATCCGTTTTAGGATCGAAATGGAGTGAAAATGTATAGTGAACGGATAAAATTATATGAAGCCCTGGAACAAAGCAGAAGTTCGAAAGTAATTGTATATATCACAGGGGATAGAAAGGGTTTGGAAACACAGATTCATCCCGAAGTACTGGATTTACTGGTTAACCATTTAGATGTTATCGGGACCGTTCCAAAAATATCCCTGTTTCTATATACGCAAGGCGGTCATACCCTGGCGGCCTGGAGTATCGCTAATTTTATCCGTCAATATTGCAGTGATTTTGAAGTAATTATTCCATTCAAGGCTCACAGCGGAGGAACACTTCTTTGCTTGGGCGCAAACACATTGGTCATGACCAAACAAGCAACTCTTGGGCCGATAGACCCCAGTGTTAATACGCCCTTGAATCCAGGTGTTCCCGGCGCGCCGCCTGACTCTCGTGTCTCTGTGAGTGTAGAGGCGATCAATGGCTTTATTCAATTGGCGAAGGAGACTGGAATAAAATCAAGTTCTGATCTAAGTTCTGTCATCTCAACTCTGGCCACACATGTTCATCCTCTCGTTCTCGGACAAGTATATCGAACACGCAGCCAGATTCGGATGCTTGGAAAAAGATTGCTTTCCAAGCACATGAGCGATAATGGAAAAATAAAGAAAATATTAGATTTTCTATGCAGCGAATCCGGAAGCCATGATTATACGATCTATCGCCAAGAAGCGCGGGAAGAGCTTGGCCTTAACGTGGAAACACCTTCGCCAGAGTTATATACAATAATAAAGAAGATTTATGATAACATTGCAACTGATCTTCAATTAACCATCCCTTATAATCCAAATGTACTGCTGGGTGGACAAAGCCAAGTTGAGTATCGGTTTGAGCGTGCGCTTGTTGAGAGTTCTTTTGGCGGCAGTCACAGATACATAAGCGAAGGTCGATTAATCAAAGCACAACTCAACCTCCCCAATGGAATTGTTCAGGATGCAATCCAAGACAATCGGACATTTGAAGGTTGGAAATATGAAAAACTATAACCCTACTACAGGACAATATGTCGTTTATATAGACCATTCGACATCTGGTACTGGGGGTTTCACATTCCAATCAACCGCCGATCCTGCAAGCCTGGCGAATGTCTTTCAGCTACCGATCATAACGACCAAGCCATTCTTGAGGGCTTATCCGGAAAGAAAACCGATGGGACCACCCGCGGCGGCTCCTGGGGCATTGGAGCAGGAATATGACGCTATGGATGAAACGCTTCTTGGCTCCGAGTTGGAGAAGGAGGGAATTACCCCCAGCACAAACGCGTTTCTAGCCATGGTAGCTTCAGAGAAAATATTAGCAAAAGATTGGGATAACCCGGTGGAAGATGAAGCATGGGCAGATTTATAAAAGGGGATGTGGTTGTTCTGCCTTTTCCGTATTCAGACTTAAGTGCCAGCAAGAAAAGGCCGGCATTGGTATTAGCTACCCCAAAAGATGACGAAGCGATCGTATGCCAGATCACTACTCAAACATCCCGGGCTGATTACGTCATTTCGCTCACAGAAACAGATTTCAGCCAAGGCAAGCTAAAAGAGGCCAGCTATATCCGACCTAATCATATCTTCATGGCTGAACCGAAAATCATTCAATATAGCGTTGGGAAATTAAAACCGTTGAAAGTTGAGGAAGTGATAGAAAGCGTTATAAAGATCTTGCGGGAAAAATAAAGGCTGGCATCTAGCCAGCCTTTTTTATATTACCCCGAAGTAAAATATGGGCGGGGCGAGGGGGGAATCGAACCCCCCTGCGCTCACTCCCACACATCAAAGGTGGATTTATTGATAGCCTGCGCGTTCTCCTGTAGTGCCGAGACAATGTCGCCAGACCGCCCCAGGAGCGCCGTCCCCGCCGCTACATACATCATTTTGATAGCCATTTTCATATTGACCTCTATTCTTGTTATTACATTGACATTAATTGTCAACGCAATAACGAATGAAATTGCCAACACGACACTAGCCGAGAAACCACGTATGCTATCAAATAAACCACCTACGTATGGGCTCAAAAGAATTAATAACCTATTTTTAGGTGAATATTGAACTGATGTTATTCCGTTTTACTGCATCCTGGATAATTCCTCTTTATACCAAACACGAGCGAGAGTGACCTGGATTTTATCCCATGGTTGGTTCATTGTTTATTTCGTATTCTGATACCAGGGCCTCATGCAACGTCCGGATGCTTTCGATCTCTGGATGATCAACAAGGCCGGCAATATCAAAGGCTAGACAGAATTCAATATCCTTCTTCGACATATAGTTCTCATGGATTAGAACCTCGCGGATTTGGTCGGCAGCGTCTGGATATTCACGAATCTCAGGATCGTAATTATGGAGCAAGAACTCGCGGTAACATTGCTCGATGACAGGCTTTGAGTGGGTCTGGATTTCATCCATCACACGCAAGATCTCGGTGATCTTGGCATCGAGGGCGGCTTGGGTACTGTAAAAGATGTTCCCATTGGGATGGGCGGTTTCGTTCCGATCATCCACCAGCTTAGTATAGGTTCCAATTTTACTGTTGTCACAGTCGATGAGTTTTAGTAAACGCAGGATGCTGCGCTCGTTTACTGTACTGAATACAAAGGGCGAAGTCGCTTCCAACAAACTCGTCTCGATATCTTTGCCAAAGCCGATAAGTCCCTTCTCGAAATCGCCATGCCGGGCTTGCCGAATCTGCCAGATGTTGAAGTAGATTATGCACATCGTGAGCATGTGATAAGCTAGAAAGGCAAACTGGTATTTGCCGGTTTCGTAATTCGATGAAAAAGCATCCCACAGGAAGGAAATGTACTCCGCCTCGCTGTGGTTCATGAAAGAGATTGGTAAATAGTACTCAAGTTCGGCGGCTCCTTCCATAAATTATTCTCCTGTTTGGGCAGGTTCATTTTCGCCCCAAACACGTTCAAGGGTGGCCTGGATCTTCTTATTGAAGCGGGAGATCAATTCTCGGTTGGCAGTGACCAATGTTTGATCCGTTTCAATCTCCGAGACAATTCTTTGTTGCGTAGCTAGAGGAGGGAAAGGAATATTGAGGCTGGCGAAAGATGACCAACCTACACGCGGAAGTTGTGCTCCTTTAATCTGTAACATTACACTTTGATTAAAGGTCTCACTTAGGAAAATGGGTGTGTAAAAAGCTGGGATAACTTGATCGCTGAGAGGTTGAATCACAAAAATATCTGTAGAGCAAATGCCATCACGATCTGCTAACCATACCTTGTTTAGGTTTGGGCGTAATTTCCCATAGAGAATGTCATTTCGTTTAAATACATTCTTGATACTCTTGATTTCTACAGGGTCCTCTTTTAGAATGTTGCCAATTATCTCGCCGGTTCCTTGTGAAATATTCTCAAGTCCAATGTATATCACTGGGCCAGTGAGTGTTTCTGGAAAAACTGATTGCTCCGACCTGCTAAATACTTTACCCAGCTCCACCATAGGCCAGTTGGGTTGTATGGGGATGCGGGGGCGACAATTGTCGATTACGAGGCGGGCGCCATCGACAACTTTCTGATAGCCTTCGATCTCTGCCACGATCTCCTTCTGAAATTCTAGCGGAGGCAGGGGGATTGCGAATTTATAAAGAAGCCCGGTGCTTAGATTGTTTATATTTGCCCCCGCAATCTGCTTTCTTAAGTAGTTGTTGAAATGGCCCGTCGTAAGTAGTTTCAGCAAGTAGCCTGCAGTCAGTCGCCCGGGTTTGACGCGGATTACTCCCATAAATCCGCCGAAATAAAAATCGGTATCTTCCTTTATCAAAGCAACCTTTCCAATATGATCTTTGCTGCCGCTTGCTAAACAAATAAAAATATCATTCCTCTTTAATTTCTTCTCGTCCGGGAAATCTACCTTCGGGGATACATACTTAATATCATCGAGATTAAGTTCATAGCGATCTTTATTTATATTATTAGCTCGGAGAACCTTTACCCCACCTTCCGAAACTTCATCTTCTTTTGTGTACACGACACCCCGCACCAATTCGCAAATCTCACCTAATTCCACCAAAGGGAAGGTTGATAAGTTTACCATTCCGTCCCGATATCGTTCTCCATTGAGGAAATAGTCACCATTCGCTGCAACCTTTGCCTTCTCCACAATGATGCCAAGCAATGGACGGAAATCAGCGACAGTTACTCCAGCTCTTATGCGGCGAAAGTATTCGGTGATCTCAGCCTTTACCTGCGGGAGATCATTCTTATCTATTTCACGGCGTTGGGCACCGAGGCCGAGACCATCATTTTCCACCTTGAAGAAAGCAAGTGTGTTAGTTTTCCTGGCTAGAGTTTTGTCGAGTACCAAGATCGATGTTTTGACGCCAGAATAAGGATTGAAAACCCCAGAAGGAAGCGAGACAACAGCAATAAGGTACTCCTCCACCAGCATCCTTCGCAATTGAGTGTAGGCTGAACCGCTTTGGAAGACAATGCCTTCAGGCACGATGATACCGGCACGGCCGGTTGGCGTGAGATGCTCAGCCATGTAATCCACGAAGAGCACTTCGCTACGTTTGGACTGTACCGAGAAGCGATTGTGAGGCTGGATGCCGCCTTTTGGTGACATGAAGGGCGGATTGGCGAGGATCACATCGGCATATTCGTTCCATTTATCCAGATTTGTAAGAGTGTCATATTCGGCAATGTGTGGGTCGGCAAAGCCATGCAGGTACATATTGACCAACGACAGGCGCACCATATCGGGAGAGATGTCATAGCCTTTGAAGTTTTGAGCAAGGTGACCTTTTTCATCGGGCGTGAGGGTGCTATTGCCCTGACCATCCGTGTTGGCCTTGAGTATGTGCCTATAGGATGAAATCAGGAATCCAGCCGTACCGCAGGCTGGGTCGAGGACGGTTTCGGTCTTCTTTGGATCGATCACCTCGACCATGAAATCAATGATGTGGCGGGGGGTGCGGAACTGTCCAGCATCGCCCTGGGAACCCATGACAGAGAGAAGGTATTCAAAGGCGTCGCCGAGGCGTTCGCTATGGTCATAGGTGAACTCATCTATAACCTTAAGGAACATCTTGAGCGTTTCGGGGTCGCGGTAAGGCAGATAAGCATTTTTGAATATATCTCGGAAGAGCAATGGAATACCAGGGTTCTCCGGCATTTTGGCAATGGCTTCGGCATACAGGTTGAGGGTCTCGTAACCGCCCAGCCCGGAGCGCATGAGTTTGGCCCAGCCATAACGGGCAAACTCGCCGGCAAAGAACTTGCGGATGCCACCGATCTCCTCGCTTTCGGCGTCCATGTCATCCATGAACTTGTAAATCAAAGCAATAGTGATTTGCTCAACCTGGGATTTCGGATCGGGTACTTTGCCCACCAGAATGTCGCGGGCGGTATCGATACGGCGTCTTGTGTCTATATCTGGCATGGAATTCCTCTATAAGGCAAACTGGTTCAGGGAAACATAATCTTTGACATATTCAGGGATGAGCGTGCGATACTTGGCAGGAACAGCGCGGAAGTCTCGGGATGAAAAGGTTGGATTGGTGGCCAGGTCTGTATATTGCTTGCTCTCGATAATGTGACGCACCAGATCGCTGGTGACGTAAGCCTTGAAATAGTTTTTAATGGCTGGGATGGCTTCGGCCTCAGCCGGCTTGGTGTCTGCAACAAACTTCGCAAACTCTTCTTCTAACAATGCATCTTTGGATTTGAAGCTCGGAATGAGACCAAAAATCTTTTCGAGGATCTCGCGCAGGGTCAAACGACGGTCAACAGCAGCAGCTTTACGCAACTTCTCGAGGTTGTAGTACTCCTCAGGTTTATCGAAGACCTCGCGATTGATGTAATCGATGGCGCGGTCCCACTGCCCGGCTTCGATGGCTTTTGCTATCATCTCGTTCCCGCGAACAGTATCTTCGAATTTTTCGAAGAACATGCGGTCGATCTTCATCCCCGCGTAACCGATGGTCTCTTCCCGGATCGAGGCGATAATATCCACGCCAAGGTGCTCGTAAATACCGACGGGAGGTGGTGGAGGAGGCGGTTCTCCGCCTTTACGCTTGCTGGATGGCCGAGGAAGTGCCAATACCTGGTCGTATTGGAATTTATCCTCAAAGTATTCGCAGTTGGCAAAGTAGTCAAAGAGCTTGAAGGTGGATTTCTGCGGCTGCAAAACGCCATCCTTGAGGCTGTCATCGAAAAGCTGGTCGAGGAAGTTGTGCTTGCGGGTTCCGCGCCCCTTAATCTGGATAAAGTCGGTTGGCGAGAAAATCGGTCGAAACAGGCCGAGATTGAGGATGTCGGTGCAGTCGTAGCCGGTGGTCATCATGCCAACTGTCACGCAGAGACGGGCCTTGCTGGTTTTGTAGGCAGGCAGGAAATTGCCCGAACCGAGCAAGTTGTTATTGCTAAAGTTAATAGTGAACTGCTGAGCATCGGGAATTTGCGAGGTAACCTGAACGGCAAAGTCGGATTGGTACTTGCCCGGGAACATGCGGTCAGCCATCTCATTCAGGATCTGCACAAGTTTGGTGGCATGATGCTGACTGACGGCAAAGATGATGGATTTGCCAATCTCCCCGCTGACTGGATCGCGCAGGGCATTTTCCAGGAAAGTCTTGCAGAAGAGGATGTTTGTACCTTTTGCGAAGAAGCGCTTCTCAAACTCGGTTTGCTTGAAGGCTTCCTCCCGGTCTTCACCGGTATCATCAGTAAAGGAGACAATGAAGCCTTGTTCAGAAAGTAATTTGGTGGTGATCTCGGTGCGGGCATCTACTACTGTGGGATTGACCAGATATCCATCCTTCACACCGTCAAGTAGCGAGTAGCGGAAGGTGGGCTGGCTATTCTCGCAGCCAAAGGTGCGGTAGGTATCGAGCAATAAGCGGCGCTCAGTTTCGCGCGGGTCACGAGTGGTTGGATTGGCTCTATTAAACCGCTTGAGGTAGTCGCGGGGAGTGGCAGTAAGACCGAGTTTATAACCAACAAAATAATCAAAGACGGCGCGGGCATTGCCGCCGATTGAGCGATGGGCTTCGTCAGAAATAACTAGATCGAAATCAGTTGGTGAAAAAAGCCGCTGATACTTATTATCGAAAAGCAATGATTGTACCGTGGTGACAACGATCTCTGCTCGCTGCCAGTCATCTCGGTTCTCCTTGTAGATGACAGTCTGAAAGTCAGCGGACAGCAGCGAGATGAAAGCCTTTCTTGCCTGTTCCTCCAATTCGAGGCGATCCACTAAAAACAGCACGCGGCGGGCATTACCGGAACGGAGAAAAAGCTTGACAACAGCGGCAGCAGTGAGGGTCTTGCCGGTACCGGTGGCCATCTCGAACAGGAAGCGGTCTTTGCCATCTTTCACGGCCTGCTGCAGAGCGTGAATAGCCTTCAACTGATAAGGCCGCAAGAAGTTAAGTTTGTTGGCTCGAATATACCCAGGACGCTCGGCCTCATTACGCCAGGCCGCATCAGATTGGTAGTTCGGGCGAACGGTCAGGACAATGTAATCTTCGTTGACCTGATCATCAATTAGGCGTTGGGGGTTGGGCGTAACCTGATGGTAACCACCTACCGATTCCGGCTTAGGGAAGGATGTAATGATCGATGGATTGCCGCGTTCAAGGTCCCAAAAGTAGTGCAGGTTGCCATTGGACAGGATAACGAAGCGACAGTTCTGAGACCGGGCATATTTTCGGGCCTGTTCTTTACCTACGAGGGGTTCCTTATCTTCCGCTTTGGCCTCCAGAACAATGAGCGGGAAGCCGCGGGTATCCAGAAGCAGGAAGTCGATGAAGCCCTTACTCACCTTCTCGAAGTTCTCGCCAAGTGCATCTAAATCGGAAGTCTTGATTGTCACACTGGGTTCAAGACGGATGTTAGCGGGTATGTTCCCGTCTGCAAAGAAACGCCAGCCGGCTGATTCGAGCAGCTTGTTGATCTTGATTCGGGCTGTGGCTTCTTTATCTGGCATGATTTGATCTAGAGATGGAAAAAGAAGGATAGGAGAATGCTTTTCTGAGGTGTCCTCTTTTGGTTAGGCTGTTTATTGCCGCCTGGACTAGATTATATCCCGAACATGCTAAAAGGACGAAAAAAAAGGTGATTATCAATCAATGGGAATCTTCGTGATCACCTAAAGATGATTATGTTGTATTCCTTGACCGCAGAACAATTGTTCTATATAATATCATCCTATGTTCCAGGCATTTCGAGAGCTATTTGAACTATTGGGGTTTAAGCGCGCCAGGGAAACGCGCTCTTTGCCTTGGATGACGAGCTGTACGTTGCCGTATTGGAACGGGCCGTAATCGAGAAGCGAAGGGCTGCCGATCTCATCGTAGAATTGGTATCAACGGGATTGAATCGGATCGAGAACGAGGATTGGTTGTCTCTAAACAGGGAACGGCTTTCACGCCGCGAACCACAGATCACCGCGCTTGTCTGCTTGGGAAGCCGGCTGGACCCCGCTTTCAGCCGCCTTGCCTGACCTGTCTGGCTAGGACAGGCATACGGCTTCATGAACAGTGCTGGGGCATGAATCTCCAGCCCAGTCTAGATCAAGATCGTCCGCAGGTGCACACCTTTGGACGCTGTTTTCTATAACGCTCTCGGTCTCCTCCCCCCAAATCCCATTTATCTCCGTTCACGCGTACTCGTAAGAGTATCTCCGGTTAAATGGTAGTTTCCACCGCTCTCCCCCAAACACTCTTTACAAAACAGAACAAATGTGCTAGTATTGGCGCCAAGTACCTGCCATGGTCCAGAATATCACCCCCTCCCTTCCTGCCCGCAAGCGGGGCGCTCCCTTGGGCAATAAGAACGCCCTCAAGCATGGCTTTTATTCCCACGCCCTCACTCGCCAGGAACAGCGTGATCCCCGCCTCTCTGCCCATCACGGCCTCCAGCCTGAGATCGATCTCCTCAAGGTCCTCATCGCCCGCACCGTTCGCCTGCTTGAGCCTGTCTCCGCAGAGACCTCGCTTTCCTACCATCAATCTCTTGCCATGCTCTCTGTGGTTTCTCTCGCCATCTCTCGTTTGAATAGCTTTTATCGTTCCGCTGAAGAGTTGGGTGCAGCAGGAGATGCTTCTCTCATCGAGTTTTGTAAAAGGTTGGGTTTCTCGCCGGAGCAGATTGATCAGGAGTTATACGGTCCCGTTGATCCGGCTCACCGTGGTCGCCTTGGCAACACCAATGCCTTGAGGCACGGGTTTTATGCCTCCGTGTTCGAACCGGAGGAAATTCGCAGTCTTGGCAAAACGACCCTCAACGAGCTCACTGACGAGATCTCCCTCCTGCGCATCCTGATCAAGCGCCTCGTAACAGCCATGCGCCTCGTGCCAGGTCTTCCTTTCTTTGATGTTCTCAAGGGTGTTCGCGTCATCACCTATGCCGCTTCGTGCGTTGAAAAGCTCGATCGCACCCGCAGGCTCGTCTTTTCCGAGCCGGATACCCTTCACGAGATCCTTGAATCTGCCATTGATGAGTTTGATGCTGAGCTAAAGGCTGCGGGTCTGCGTGGTCTGAATCCCCGGGTCATGCCAGGTCCACCTGATTGATCCTCGCTGGTTCCTCGAATTCAATTCCCGGTGTCCTTCCGGCCTCTCCGCTTTACCCGCTCGCCAGCTTCGCCACGGTCACGCCCTCGCCGCCCTCTTTCTCGCCACCCTCCTCGAACGATTTGATATGGGGATGCCCCTTTAACGCCTGGCGCACCACCTGGCGTAATTTTCCGGTCCCTTTACCATGGATGATGCGCACGAAGGGCATTCCGGCCAGGTATGCCTTGTCGAGATAGGCCTCCAACTTGTCGAGGGCATCCTCCGACATCATCCCGCGCAGGTCCAGTTCCAGGCCTGGAGAAGGCGCAAGTGACAGGCCGGTCCTGGTCGGAGTCGAAGGAGCACGCGTGACGGGTGGTGAATGACGGGTGGCAGGGGCTTTGGGGTTTCCGATATCCTCCCTGTAGGGGTTTGGCAGTGATTCACCGATCACGTCCGACTTGGGCTTGAGTTCCTCCAGGGGGACGCGTATCCGCAGTGAACCAGCCTGGATCTCGGCCTCGTCCTCATCAATCGTTACGATAATCCCTTCGGTGCCGAGTTTCTTCAACACCACTCTATCGTTAATGGCAAGTGGGCGGGATGCAGCAGGGATTGGACCTTTGGCTTTTAACTTGCGACTTCTCACAGGTTCCAGCATCTGCTCCTCGAACTTATCGATCTTTTCTTCCACAACCTGGAGCGCATCAAGTGGCTGGCGGGCACGCTTCAGCTCGGTCTTGACCTTCCTGAGTTGCGCCTTCAGCACTTCCACTTCCAGCTCACCCTCGGCGCGCGCCTGCTCCAGCACCTTCTGCCGCTCTTCCTCGATCTTCTCCAAGCGCCCGGCCAGCACCCGTTCCAGTTTGCGCGCCTCGGAGCGCGCCCGCTCCGCCTTCTCGCTTTCCTTGAAGGCGATCTTGCGCTGGCGGTGGATATCGCCGATGAGCTTGTCTGCGCGCAGGTCGTCCGGGTTGATCTCCGCCCGCGCTGCTTCGACGATCTCCTGCGGCAATCCAAGGTGCGCCGCGATTGCCAGCGCGTTCGACCGGCCCGGCAGGCCGAGGGTTAGTTTATAGGTCGGTTGCAGTGTCTGGATGTTGAACTCAAGGGAGGCGTTCATCACGCCCGCGGTCGTGTGGGCGAATGTCTTCAACTCCGGGTAATGCGTGGCGACAAAGGTTGTGATCCCCCGCTCCAGCAGGTGGGCAAGAATGGCGCGCGCCAGGGCCGCGCCTTCCTGCGGGTCTGTGCCCGCGCCAAGCTCATCAATGATCACCAGCGAGCGCCTGTCTGCCTTCTTCAGGATGTGGATGATGTTCGTGATGTGGCCGGAGAACGTGCTGAGCGATTGCTCGATGGATTGCTCGTCGCCGATATCGGCAAAGATCGCCTGGAAGCATGGCAGCTCTGAGCCCGATTGCGCCGGTATGTGCAACCCTGCCTGCGCCATCAATGCCAGCAGGCCAACCGTCTTGAGCGTGACGGTCTTGCCACCCGTGTTTGGCCCGGTGATGACGATGGCAAATGTCCCTGCGGTTGGATCGATCGTGACCGGCACCACCGCTTCGGGATCGAGGAGGGGATGGCGCGCGTTGAGCAGCTTGATCGTGGGGACGTCAGATGTTGAACGTTGAACGCCATCCAGCGTCTTGTGACGTTTCCCATTGGATGTGTCCAGTAGGATCGGTTCGGACCCGTGGATTGCCTCCGCGAACTTGGCCTTTGCGAACGCCAGGTCAAGCTCGGCAAGTGCGGCCACGCCGGGGACGATCTCCCCGGCCAGCGCGCCCACCTCGGCCGAGAGGGTGACCAGGATGCGGCGGACCTCGTCCCGTTCGGCCATCTGCGCCTCGCGGTAGGCGTTGTTCAGCTCGACCACCGCCAGCGGCTCAACGAACAGCGTCGCGCCTGTGGATGATTGGTCGTGGACGATGGATTTGACCTGCCCCTTGAACTCGGCGCGCAGCGGGATGACGTAGCGCCCGTCGCGCTGGGTGATGACCGTATCCTGCAACTTGGCAACCGTCTCAGGGTCGGTAAGGTAGCGCTGCAGGCGCGCCATCAGCCGGTCGTGCGCCACGCGCACCTGGCGGCGCAGGTCGTATAGCTTCGGTGAAGCGTTGTCAGCCACTTCTCCGGTATCTGTGATGGCGCGCCCGATGTCATCGATCAACCCGGTGGCGGCGGGCAGGCGCAGGGCAACCTCGGCCAGGTAGGGCGTGGCTTCGGCGTGCTTCTCGAAGTAGCGGCGCAGTCCACGCATCGAGAGCAGCGTGGATTGCACATCGAGCAGTTCCTTCGGATCCAGCACACCATTGTGGGCGCATAGGTCGGCTTGCTCGCGGATGTCGTGTGCGCCGCCGATGGTCAGGTCGGCGCCGATGAGCAGCTTGCAGGCTTCGCTGGTTTCGGCAAGGCGCGCCGTGGCATCGTCGAAATGGGGCGTGGGAATGAGCGCGCGCGCCAGCTCCGCCGAGGCTGAGAAGGCGCAATAGTCCGCCAGGCGGGCGAGGATCTTTGGAAACTCGAGGACAGCCAGGGTCTTGGAGTTCATTTACTTCTTAAAACCCCTGCTGCTCGGTGCGGGCGATGATCTCGTTTTGCAGTGCCTGGGATAGGTCGCAGAAGTAATCGCTGTAACCGGCGACGCGAACGATAAGGTCGCGGTGTTGCTCCGGGTGCTCCTGGGCGGCTTGCAGGGTGGCTGCATCCACCACGTTGAATTGGATGTGGTGTCCATCAAGCTTGAAGTAGGTGCGGATCAGGCTGACCAGCTTATCCAGCCCCTCCTCGTCTTTGAGCAGTTGTGGGGTGAACTTCTGGTTGAGGAGCGTGCCACCGGTGCGGGCGTGATCCATCTTGGCCACCGAGCGCAGCACGGCGGTGGGACCATGCCGGTCTGCACCCTGAACGGGGGAGACGCCTTCGGATAGCGGCTGCCAGGCATGGCGTCCATCTGCAGTGGCCGCGGTGACCGAGCCGAAGTAGATATGGCAGGTGGTCGGCAGCAGGTTGACGCGGTAGGTTCCTCCGCGCGTATTGGGCCTGCCGTCAATGGCGTTGAAGTAGGTCTCGAACAGGTCGGTCATCACGTGGTCAGCGTAATC
>Ga0172371_10000869_pt1 | contig 47752 bp, 43 predicted proteins | sample Lak12m_FD_114543 | JGI IMG/M metagenome (GOLD analysis project Ga0172371, IMG submission 114543) | Freshwater microbial communities from Kabuno Bay, South-Kivu, Congo - kab_022012_12m | ecosystem: Environmental > Aquatic > Freshwater > Lake | place: Democratic Republic of the Congo: South-Kivu... | reverse complement strand
GAGGGAGAGGGGCGCTTGGGGAGCCGCTGTACGAGTTCCCTCTCCCTCCGGGAGAGGGACAGGGTGAGGGCCAATCGTGGCACGATTGTAGCCTCACAAAGAATTTTGCAACAGTTTCTCCGCTCCGGTCGAATTCGAGCAAAGACATAACTTCGCTATGTCACTATCTTAATTTAGGCGCTTAAGACATGCAGTTTACAGTACAACTTAAATCAAACCTTCCCAGGGTTGTCATTGCCGCTCTGAAAGGCGGAGCAGGCAAGACGTTTCTTTCCGTAGGCATAGTCGCGGCAATTCGTAAGCGGGGTCTGTCTCTCGCGGTTTTCAAGAAAGGGCCCGATTATATAGACGCGGGCTGGCTCGGGTTAGCCGCGGGCGGAGAGTGCTACAATCTCGACACCTACCTGATGACTTATGAAATAGTGCGAGGCTCTTTTTTGAGACGGTCTTTGGAGAAAAATATCTCTGTCGTGGAAGGAAACCGGGGTTTGTTCGACGGATTTGACGTGGCCGGGACATACAGCACAGCGCAATTGGCCAAGCTTCTTAAGGCGCCGGTGATACTGATCGTCGATTCCACGAAGATGACCAGGACCGCGGCGGCGTTGGTCCTCGGCTGCCGCACTCTCGATCCTGAGTTGCAGCTTAAGGGAATCATCCTCAATCGTGTGGCGAGTGACAGGCACGAGCGAATCCTGCGGCAATCCATAGAAGAAGTTTCGGGTATCCCGGTGATCGGATCGGTGAGAAAACTTTCCCTGGAAAATTTTCCCCAAAGGCATTTGGGGCTCCTGCCGCTGCACGAGCATCCCCAAGCCCTGGATTTCATCAATGAAGCGTCGAATATGGCGGAACAATCCATAGATCTTGATAAAGTAGTGGAAATATCGTCGGCCGCCGGTCAATTTCCGTCCGAACTGCACCCGGAACCTGTTGATTTCGGGCCCAAGCCGGCTGAAAATGGGGTTCGAATAGGTATCCTCAAAGATTCGGCATTCCAATTTTACTACCCGGAAAATCTCGAAGCGCTCCGTCGACGCGTGGGGCCTCTCGTGGAGATCAGCGCCTTGGATCAAGCCGAATTTCCGGAAGTGGACGGTCTTTACATCGGTGGCGGCTTTCCCGAGACTAACGCGGATCGGCTGGCGGAAAATACTACATTCAAGGAATCACTGCGCAAGGCCATTGAGCAGGGTTTGCCTGTTTATGCAGAATGCGGCGGCCTGATGTATTTGTCCAGACATCTTTGTGTGGATGAAAAGGTTTATCCTATGGTCGGGATTTTCCCGATAGACACCGTATTAGAGAGAAAACCCCAGGGCTTGGGTTACATCCGTGTTCAGGTGGAGGGCCGGAACCCATTTTATCCTCAAGGCGCTGTGCTGACAGGGCATGAGTTTCATTATTCATCAGTGCGAGGACTCGAGGATGTCTCGGTTGATTGCGCATTCCGCGTATTACAAGGTCACGGCATGAATGGTTCGCGCGACGGTATTTGCCGATTCAACGCTTTAGGGACCTACGTGCATTTGCACGCGTTGGGAGAGCCGCTCTGGGCCGAAGGCATTCTGAGGAATGCGGCTGCGTATAAGTCAAAGCGTTCTTTCCAGTCGCGGTAGATTGCTGAAGTCCCGCTGGATGACTGTGCGACACATCAATGAATTATAAAAATCAAATAGATGCGATTCTAGGGCCGCAAGGAATAGTGGCGAAATCGATGCCGAATTACGAGCATCGGAAGCAACAAATCGAAATGGCCCTGGCCGTGTCGCAGGCGTTAGAGTCAGACGATCATCTCATCATAGAAGCGCCTACAGGCACGGGAAAAACCCTTGCTTATCTTGTCGCGGCCGCGCTTTCGAGAAAACGCGTGGCGATCTCAACGGGCACCAAAAATCTTCAAGAACAGCTCTTCTATAAGGACATTCCTTTTCTCAGAGAGAAGATTTTTCCCGGACTCAAGGCCGCGCTGCTAAAAGGTCGCGGCAATTTCGTCTGTCATTCCCGGTTACGCCGTTTTCTTCGGCAGCCGCATCTTCAAGGGCTTGATCGGTCGGGTTCACTTGATGAAATCCTTGAATGGTATCGTAAAGAAGAAAAGGCAAGCCAGGGAGATCGAGCGGAGTTGGCGCGCCTGCCGGATGACGATCCTGTCTGGCCGGACATATGCTCAAACAGTGAGACTTGTTTAGGCAAGAAGTGCCCGGACCGCGAAAGGTGTTTTGTTCTGAAAATGAGGGCCAGGGCAGCGGATGCCGACCTCATGGTGGTAAATCATCATCTGTTAGCGTCGGACTTAGCTGTCAGGGAATCCGGGTTTGGTGAAGTGATTCCGCGTTATGAAGCTCTGATAATAGACGAAGCTCATGGCTTCGAGGATGCAGTCACTCAACATTTCGGATTTCACGTCAGCCAAGCTCGTATAATACGGATGGTTCGCGACGCGCGGATCGAATTGGCAGAAGCGAAAGTCGACGCCGACCGATTCGAAAAGGCGCTCTCGGCCACAGAATATGATTGTCGGCGACTTTTCTTCAGTTTTCAGAATATAGCCGGGACAAAGAGCCAATTGGGCGCCATTTCGCGTGAATTGGCGGAGATTCGTGATGTTCTGTGCGCCAACCTGAAGATCACGGCGTCCATGATTGCGAATTTGTCCAACCCCCCAGAGGAGTTGCGCTCGATATCTCGGAGGGCCGCAGAAATCTCATTGGGATTAGAGACCATTTTGACCGATCAGGTGGGATCGGACTACGCGTGCTGGGCTGAGCGCAGAGAGCGGAATGTGGTCCTTCACGCGTCTCCGGTGGAAATAGGAGAAACCCTTAAGGCCAGCCTGTATGAAAAAGTTCCCGGCATTGTCTTTACTTCCGCGACACTTTCCTCGGGAGGCAGCCTCGATTATTTCAAATCCCGCCTGGGGCTGGATGGTGATACACAGGGCGCGGAAAGCATATTGGACTCACCGTTTGATTACGAGCGGCAAACAATGCTTTTCATCCCGCAATCTATCCCGGAACCGAACGCGGCCGGCTTCAGGGAGGCTTTATCCAAAGTCATCGGGGAGATCTTGATCCGAACACGTGGCAGGGCATTCGTACTCTTCACTTCTTATAAAAATATGGAAACTGTTTACAGTTTGCTGAAGGGACGGGCGCCCTTTCCTTTGCTGGTCCAGGGTCAACGACCGAAAGGCCGGCTTTTGGAGGAATTTCGCGAGAAAACCGGCTCCGTTCTATTTGCCACAGCTTCATTTTGGGAGGGCGTGGATGTCCAGGGAGAAGCCCTTTCCTGTGTCATCATAGATCGCTTACCTTTTGCGCCTCCCGACGATCCGCTGGTGGCCGCTCGAATGGAAAGTATAAAGAAGAACGGAGGCGAACCTTTCTATTCGTTCCAGGTGCCGATGGCCGTCCTGGCGCTGAAGCAGGGTTTGGGCAGATTGATCCGAACCCGCTCCGATCGAGGCATCTTGTGCATCCTGGATATAAGAATTCTGACCAAATCCTACGGAAAAATCTTTAGAAATAGCCTGCACGAAAGCCCCCTCTGCCGAAGAACTGAGGATATCGAGGCGTTCTTTTCAGAGGATCACAATCGGGAATAGCGTGATTTCTGAATGCATGCGACGGTCACGCCGCGACATCTTTCTGCGTTGCAGGTCGCGGCTTTACCTTCCGCTGGATCTCGGCGAGCACCTTGTCCTTTGCCACTTCAAGATCGTACCGAGCCTGAAGGTTCATCCAAAACTCGGGACTCATCCGAAAATACCGCGCTAATCTTAACGCCGTGTCGCCTGTGATGGAACGACGGCCTGCTACAATTTCGTTGATCCGTCTCGGATCTACTCCCAATGCCTCTGCAAGCTTGTTCTGGCTCAAGCCAAGAGGCCTCATTAGGTCTTCAAGCAACGTCTCCCCCGGATGGACCGGGGGAAGCACTTTCTTGCTCATAGTTGTTCACCTCTCAATGGTAGTCACAAACTTCCACCTCGTATACATCTCCATCTCGCCAAACGAAGCAGATTCGCCACTGATCATTAATCCGGATACTGTGCTGACCCTTTCTGTCTCCCTTCAAGGCTTCAAGTCTGTGACCGGGAAAGATCCTCAAGTCCTCCAAAGACTTGGCCGCTTCCAAATGCCCCAATTTTCGAAGAGCCACGGACTCGATGTCCGGCGGGATCTTTGAATATTGTCGGTTGAAAAGCTTCTCAGTTTCTTTTTCTCTGAAGGTCTTGATCATGAGGATAGTGTATAGCGCAATACACAATAAGGCAAGCTAAAAACGAAATTCATTTTTGCCTCTGACCTTTATAGCTCACGGCAGCATTTCTTGGTGTATCAGCCTTCATCATTTTTTCAGGAGATATCTATTTTCAAACTCTTGCCCAGGGCCAGGGCTGCTTTTTCCAGAGTTTGCAAGGTGACCGAGGAATTGGAAGGATCGAGGAGTCTGTCCAAAGCAGTGCGGCTAGTCCGCATTTTTTCGGCCATGGCGGTTTTCGACAATTTTGCGCGTTTCATCTCCGTTTCAATCTGAAAGGCGATGACTCTCTTTATCGCCACGGCTTCTACATCCGCGCGGAGTCCCTCCTCGTCAAGGAAATCATCAAAACTGGAGCCTAGGTGCCTATTCTTCATGTTTCGCTTCTTCTATAATTATTGAGACGTGTCAACGCTGTCTTGAGTTCGTTTTCCGGGATCTTTTGCGACTTTTTGATAAAACCATGCAACAAAATCATGTGATCTCCGTAAACAGTGAACAAGACTCGCGCAATGCCGTGTGGCAAATGAGTTCGGACCTCCCACAAATCCCCTATCGATTTTTCTGATGAGCGGTATTCCCAAGGGCCATCCAAGTTGAACAGTCTTGATGTTCTCACCTATTTTCCGCTTATCGTCACGTGATAATTCTTTGAGCCAGTCCCTGACCGGCTCGTTACCGGCCCCGGAGCGATAAAATACAACGTTGAGCGCAAATAAGATCCCAACCATTTGCAGCCTATTGTGTCATTTTTGGTACACTTGTCAATAGATCGCAGTTTTCTCGGGGGAAAATCAAAGGCTCAGTTTGGGCGGCCTGAACGGAGTTCGTAGCAACCGGCGCCATTGTCTATACATTAGGCAGCTTCCCTTGGGTTCTGGAATGGGATCTACAACCTCGCGAGCCGTATCAAGTTCATAACTGAATAGCCTCTTTCACGTTCTCCAAAGGTAATCCTTCGGTCTCGTGATCCGCTTGGCCGAGCAACTCCGGGCCTCCGCAATAAAGATATGGTCTGCATCGCTCAAGTAGATCAGAATTGCATATGGTTGCTCATTCAAAAGCAGTCTCTCGTTCACCATCTGATTCTTTGACTCACCGAGCAATGGTTCGCAACTTAGGAACCTCACACGGCTCGAATTTCGCCAATGGCGTGGCAACAGCCTGTCTCTCTGTCCTCGTCGCTAGTCGCCCCGATATAAGTTCACTGTTAACTTCATTATCAAAACTGTTGACATTAAAGACGGACGGCGCGATGTTACTGTTAACAGTAATTGATGGAGGTCTTCGATGGTGATTTGTTTTAAATGTACTGATGAAACGAAGAAAAACCTCGATCTTTTGCTAAGAACGGGGGAGTACACGGATTATTCACAGATAATTTCTCTGGCTGTATCAAGTTTTTTGGCGATTCACGACGAGTTAGGCGACTCGCACTATCTAGTTATAGAGCCCAAGCAAGATGAAGCCAGTCCTAAGGACGATGCAACTGAGAGAACCGAATGGCAATCGGAAGCCGAGAAGTCGGTACAAAAAATCAGCGAGGAGAAAGATCGACGATCAGATTTCCCGGTGCGTTTGTCACAAGGTGAGGAGTTACGAATTCCCAAGCTATTTCTGAATGATGGACTGGAATCGACTGAGAAATTCCCAGACCTCCCCAGACCGCATCAGCTCGACGTTCAAAACCTGACCATTGATCGATGGATCTTTGGGCAATTTAACAAACTTCTTCCAGCAAAAGCCAATTGTCGAGCACTGGCTCACCTGCTTTTAGGTCAATCGAACAGGTCTCTCAGTCTTGCACAAGCGTCAGACATTATCGCCGAGCAAGCCTGTATTCTAGGGGACTGGCTTTCCAGTTTTGACAAAAAATACAATTTGGCACGGGATGACGCACTATCAACAGCATTTCCGACGAGCTCGGATAGGAAAGGCAAGGGTAGGTTGAGGTATGCCAATCAGTTTGTTGGTAACTCCACCCGCCAAGGGGATGTGCATGGTTTGCTAAAAGAATTCGGTTTTATCTTAAGAATTGATGGCGCGAAACCAAGTATTACCTTAACTGATCAAGGTTGGCAATTTGCCAAACTTCCTAATGCCGTTTTTGATCTCACCGAACCTCAACCAGCACCAAAATTCACGTCAGAGGAACAACAATTTCTGTTAAATCATATAAGTACTTTCGTTCCGAAAGAAGATTTCGCTTATTTCATTATTCTTTCCAACATCAAAGACGGATCAAATACCCCAGATCTGCTAGATCAATCGCTGGTGATTCATGCGCCACCAAAAGAAAAACGTAAGTTTACAGATTCCTTTCTTAATTCACAGAGGTCTGGAGCGATATCGAGGATGACCGATTTGGGGCTCGTGGAACGAGCACGTAACGGGATAAGAGTATCGTATCTATTGACCCCATCAGGGGAGATTTTTCTTAAAGAGGCGGGGTCTAGGTATCATCGATAGAGACTTCCGTTTAGGATAATCAAGGGAATTTGACCTATTAACCTAACTTTTTGAGAGGAGTAAAAAGATACGGAATGTCCTAGCTATTGGTAGTTAGTATCGCAATATAATGGTGCCAGCCAAAAACGACGTAAGGTCGCACTAGACGAAAGAATCTTGTTTCTGCACGTCTTTGAATTGGCGTTTGGCCTTCTTGTATGTAGTAGTCAAAAGACGCGGATATTTTGGCTCTGCGCCGTCTAACAAGTCCTGAATCGTGAAAAGCTGAATTCTGGGGGCTTTGTGTTCAGGCGAAAGATGTTCAGGGTCATAATATCCAGCGGAAATAGCTTCTTTTCGCATGGGGTCTGTGAACGGTTCTAGGCTCACAAATATTCCGATAGTCGCTTTTTCTCGATCCATAACGCCTTTCAAATCCCGGACCTGTGAGACCGATACTTTGCCACTTTTTACTTGGACGACGATTTGTTTAGCCTTGCCCGAATTGTCATCCTCAAAGTAAATGTACCCGTCTATTCCCGAGTCTGCGCCCTTTTTCTTGTCTTGGGCGGGTCTAGCGCTCACTAAGCCAACGGCCCACCATTGGAATTGATACCGGTCATAATCAGCGAGCGCCCGCGCGCTGGCAAGATCCTTCGGATCACCAATCACTTTATACGGTAACAGTTCGGGGCCGAATGTATCATGTAGACGGTTCCGAATAAGAGCAATGGCAAGGTGTGTGATATCAATTCCTATCCATCTCCTGTTTAATCGCTCGGCTACATTTACAGCGGTTCCGCAGCCACAAAAGGGATCAAGAATTAAACTACCCTCGTTGCTGGAGGCATTAATGATTCTCTCAAGAAGTGCCTCCGGTTTCTGGGTAGGATAACCCAATGCCTCGTCCGCCATCGAATTAATCACATCAATGTCACCCCAAAAGTCAGAGGCCGGAACACCTTTTGTTTGGTCAAGGTAATACTTGAGTCGCGGGGCACCTTCTGACTTTTGAGGAAAAATTACCAACCCCTTATTAACATAGTCTTCTAGTTTGCTATGAATCGTAATCCAGTGCATACCGGCCTTGCCCCGGACGTTTGGATCAAATCCTCTCCAGGGTTTACCTGTTTCGCCCCCGCGCGTCCCGCTAACCATCAGCGGAACAAGCTGGTACGGTCCCCTGTCATCGCATTGTGAATACTTATCTAGCAGCGTGCTATCTTTTTCAGCATAAACTAAGTTGAAAGTATATTTGTCCGTTTTGCTCACGAAGAAAATCACGTCATGCGCGCGGCGGAATATTTTAGAAATGGAGGATCTCCGGCCGCTTCTGCGCCAGCTAATTTCGTTCCGAAAATTTGTTGTCCCAAAAATTGCATCCAATATGATCTTGATGTAATGACTGGCTGTTGGATCACAATGAAGATATAGCGCCCCGGTCGGCTTTAAAACCCTATGGAGTTCCGCCAGCCTTATAGCCATCATGACAAGATAAGCCATCATGTCATTTTCGCCGAGAAATGATCGGAAAGCCTGGATCAAAGTCACAAGCTGTTTTGAACCCTCTCTTACTATTTGATGGAAGGTAGCTTCTGCCGTTTCTTTCTCCCAGTGCCAAGTATCTTCAAATGCCATTACCTGAGCTTGTGATCGTGAACCGTCCTGTTCACCGAAAAGCACATTGTATGTCGCGTTTGAGTTGAATGGTGGATCGAGGTAGATCAAGTCAACAGATTCGCTAGAGACATGCTCGCGGAGAATGTCAAAATTGTCCCCGAAATAAAGCTTATTCTTCCAGGAGTTTTCGTCATTCTTCATCTTCATCGCCTCCCCAGAATTCAGGGAACATGTCAATTGTCTCTCCATATTGCGGAAGAGAGCGTTGCAACAATCTATAGAAACGATCCCATGTAGACGATCCCCGCATAAATGCGGTCACCGTATCAAGGTGCGATTTCAGTTTCCAATAACCCTCATGTTGAGTTAGCCATTGAAAATGTTTATGTTTGCGATGCCCCTTTTCGTCTGTTGGATTAAGGCGTTTTAGTTCCTTCAGTACTCCGGGAGCGAGCCGTTTATATACTAAGTCTTCGGTATACCTACCTATAACGCTTGGGCGCTTAACTGATTTTGGGTCATATGGCCATCCCTTGAGCCGAAACATTTCGCGGTAGAATTCGTCAGGAAACGTTTTTGCCCATTTGCTCAGCTCTTTAGCTATGAATTTATCTAGGATTTCTGCCAGAGCATGTCTTATGCGAGCCTGCTGATAGCCTGTGACTTCGTCAACGAGAGCAACAATACCTACTCGGGCAAAACCCCGAACTAACAATTCGCATCGGTCGGCAATGTGGCGTTGCTGCGGATTTAAGGCACCCGCCTCTCTTGCCGCCAATACAGCGTCACACAAATCAGCCAACACCGTGGCCTCATAGCCGTGTGCGATTGCGCCTTTCGCTGTTTTGAATTTGATCGGATTATTGATCACCGCTGCTAGATCCTCAGAAACAAAGGGGTTTATGCTCTTGGTGGATGTAAATTGAACGAGTCGATCACCGGCTATCCGTTTGCCTGCTGTTCCCCTTTTCATTGCTAAAGAACGGACCATGCCCCTTTGTACCAACACCCTTCGGCCATCATCTAGGACGTAACATGGGAGTTCAATGTCTCCAATTTTTAGCGGTCGCTCTGGAGAACCATAAGTTGCTTTTGGCAGCTTTTCGCTCATTGCGTCACCCCTACCGCATTGGAAAGCGTCAGAGCAAAAACCTCGGGATTTTTGCGATGGTTAAAACGATAAGAAAACTCATCAATGTATTTGCCAAGGTGCTTAGCGCTTACTTTGTGATACTGACCGACAATGCCTCTCTTTAGGATCGCCCAGAAGCTCTCTATGCTGTTCGTATGGATATTGCCACAAACATAAGCAACCTGATGATTGATTGTCTCGTGTTTCACGAAGTATTTCAGCCTGCAATAACCGCTGAATTCATCGGTCATCACGGTTGCACCCTCGATCTGGACTTTTTCTCTGATGAATCGGGCAAGAGATTTAGACTTGAGGTCTTTTGCTACCTTAGCCTTGACGCGGCCATTACGTTCGATTACGCCCACTACGGGGATTTTATCAGTTCCGCGGCCGCGTTTGTGATTGCCGCTCTTTGGATCATTGCCTTTGCGGGGTTTTCCGCCGATATAACATTCATCGCATTCAACTATGCCCTTCAACAGATCCCCGTGTTCAACCATAGCTTTGCGGATTCTCATTGCCATATACCAGCCAGTATTCTTGTTCACTTCAACATCGCGGGAAAGCTGACGGCTGCTAATGCCCTTCTTGGCGTTGAGAATCAGAGAGATTGCCAGGAACCACTTTTGAAGGTCTAGCTTTGTGTCGTGGAAAATCGTTCCTACCGTGACCGAATAGCTTGTGTTACAGTTATTGCAGTGATAACGATGCTCTTTAGGAAGCGCGCTTGTGTTAGCCGAATTACAGTATGGGCAACGCGGCCCCCCCGGCCACCGGACTTTCTCAAGATGAGTGAGGCAATCGTTATCTGTAGGATATTGCTGGTAAATCGCGATAATATTCATGGCGGCCTCCGAAACTCTCTACCTTTATCTAGGCTTAGAATATCAGAGGCCAAAAGACATGTCAAGGAAAATAACTACCAATAGCTAGGACATTCCGAATTCTTTTGTCACGCTTTTGCGGTTCCCGCATCAGATCACGCCGATTGATCACAACCGTGTGCAATCGTATATCTTACGAAAACTCTTTGGGATTTCAGCTATTGTGATACGGCAGTTTTCGGTTATCCCACATTCCCCATTAGTATGGCCCTGCTTACGAACGCTTTGGCCATCTACTCCTTCAGCGGCAGATCTATTGCCAAATAGCTCGATCACATCGTCATAAATTCGAATTGCCTCTTGGAGCTTGCCCATATAACCAAGCGTCAGGCCTTTGCAATACAAGGTTGAGGCCTCCAGCCAATCGACAGCGTATACGTCTGGGAAATCTTTAGCCAGAAGAGAATTGTAGATCACACATCCATTGAACAGTTGCTTAACAGCTTGGTTTGATATAATAGATCGCCGTGGAGAATCCCTGTTTTTTTGAGAAAGCTTGCAAGGGAGCCGATTGACTCCGGAGGAAAGCCGTGGGGCGTCTGCTGGACAGGTTAAGACTAGCTTTGGGGAAACAGAAGATTATTCCCATTCCCCGCGCTGTGTGCGCTCCCCGAGAATTGTGGGATTCAACCGATCTGAAAGAGACATTCTGTATTTCAGTCGAAAATAGGACCTTTGACACTGTCTGGGTGAGTTTGTCCGGGAAGATGTTCATGGACAACGCGGACCTGATGCGAGAAGAGTTGGAAGCAATCGTTAGGTCCGAACCTATGAGAAACGTGGTCATGGATATGCTGGAGGTCACTTACCTGGACAGCGCGGGGGCAGCGATCCTCACCGATATTTATCAAATTTCCCGGGAATCGAATAACACGGTGAAGCTAGCCAATGTTCCCGAGCGGATCAAGAACTTCCTGGAACTCGTCGATCTTGAACACGTTAAGGAAGTGACAATACTCAAATCCCCTGAAGAGCCAAATTTGCTCGTTCAGATTGGCGAAGGGGCCCAAAAATTCTATTCCAATTCCAAGGACATTATCACTTTCATCGGCGCGGTCGCGGAAGCAATGGCCCAGGACCTGATCCGGCCGAAAAAGGTCAAATGGGATAGACTTTGGAAACTTATCGAGCGGGCTGGTGCGGATGCCGTTCCTATCGTGACTGGATTGAGTTTTCTAATGGGAGGCATTCTGGCTTTTCAGGCAGCGCTTCAACTGCGCAAATTCGGGGCAAACATTTTTGTGGCGGATCTTGTAAGCGTCTCCATCTGCACTGAGATGGGACCGCTATTGGTCTCACTGATTGTAACCGGGCGGTCCGGAGCGGCTTACGCTGCGCAGATCGGCACGATGCAGGTTACCGAAGAGATAGACGCTCTCCGAGTCATGGCCATCGATCCGATAAAGTATTTAGTGGCCCCCCGAATTCTGGCCGTAGCGCTGGCGCTGCCGTGTCTGACGCTTTTTGCGGACCTGATCGGAATATTCGGAGGATGTGTGGTGGCGGGATTGTCTTTGGATCTCACGCCGACCACCTATTTCAATCAGGTGCGCAAAATACTTGAGGTTAGCGATGTGACGAAAGGCCTAGGGAAGAGCGTAGCCTACGGAGTCGAGATAGCCTTAATCGGGTGCCTGAGAGGATTCCAAGTAAGAGGAGGAGCGGAGAGCGTCGGCCATGCCACGACATCCGCAGTGGTAACGTGTATCTTTGTGCTGACCGCGACCAATGCGTTGTTTTCTTTACTTTATCATTATGTGCCGAAGCTTTTTAGCATGTGAATCATGGTAGGACCGGCATCTTGCCGGTCTCCGGACATTGTGTCATAGCTTAGCGGCCCGGCAAGATGCTGGTCCTACTGTGCGTGTTGTTCGAGGCCCGCAAATAAGTTCCCGATATGGTGGCACGTAATCATAAGAGATCCCAGGAGAACTCTTGAGCCCATTGGCAGCAATCACCACCGCAAATCCCAAAGCAGAACCGATAATCTCCGTGAGGAACCTCACTGTGGGTTACGGAGACGAACCAATTATCAGGAAAATCTCCTTTGAGGTTTTTCCCGGAGAGATTTTCGCCATAATGGGACGTTCGGGTTGCGGAAAGACGACTCTGTTCAAGGCCATAATCGGCCTGCTCGAAGCCGAAGAAGGCGACGTGTTCATCGACGGGGAGAAGGTCCTCCCAATAACCCACGACGTTGCGCAACAGGTTCTGCGCAAACTCGGAGTGCTCTTCCAATCAGGCGCTTTGTTCAGTTCAATGACATTAGCGGAAAATGTCGCGTTCCCCATTCGGCAGTACACCTCTCTCCCTGAGAATACTATTGGACGATTGGTCGAACTGAAGTTATCTGAGGTCGGGCTGGCAGGTCGTGAAAGGCTTTTCCCAAGAGAACTCAGCGGTGGAATGCAAAAAAGGGCGGCCCTCGCGCGGGCTATGGCTCTGGATCCGAAGATTCTTTTTTTTGACGAGCCTACAGCAGGGCAAGATCCGATAACCACTTGGGAACTGGACAAAACTATTCTAAAAATAAATCAAGCCCTCGGCACGACCATAGTGCTGATAACGCACGAGCTGGAGAGCGTATTCAGGATTGCACAAAGAGTGATCGTTATCGACACGGATGAAAGGGGCATCATTGCGGAAGGTAGTCCTCAGGAGTTGAGAGACAGTTGCGATGACCCGAGAGTGAGAGATTTCTTCAACCGGTCTAATTCACAGGAGCAATAGCTCGGTGGAGACGGCCCTCCGGGATCTCAAAATTGGTGATCTGTTGGATTTTTGACGTAGGGGCGCTTCGAGAAGCGCCCTGATGTCGGGCGGTTCACGAGCCGCCCCTACATGCGGGATCGTAGAATGGCCGGTTCTGAGACCGCTCCGTGCGGTCTATTCGGCCGTGCGATAGAGGCCCGCTAATTGACGATTTGGAGATAGTGTTTTGTCGGGGTTTGGTGGGATAAATTAGGAGAAGTCAATGGCCAATCAGTCGGAAAAACTCAAGATAGGGCTCTTTGTTGTCGGAAGCGCCGTCTTGGTGATAGGCATGATCATCTGGTTAGGCGCGTTCTCTTTTTTCGAGTCCTCTCAGCCAGCAGTTGCCTATTTTACTGAAAGCGTGCAAGGGCTCGAATCCGACAGCCCGGTCAAATTCAGAGGGGTCACGGTCGGCAGAGTGAAGGGCATCCGCTTGGCGCCGGATGGACTGCTCATCGAGGTAGTTATGGGCCTTGATCGGAAATTCAAAGTAACCGACGATCTCGGGGTCAAGATGAACCTAGTTGGTATTACCGGTTTGAAATATCTTGAGATGGACACATTCAAACCGGATCAGAAACGAGAAACCACGGGCCTGACTTTCGAACCCCGTTATCCTGTTATTGCAACATATCCCTCGGACATAAAGGAATTTGGAAGCGCTCTGGAAAATATTTTTGCGAAAAGCAAGACTGTAGATATTGAGAAAATTTCCTATCATATGGTGAGAGTGGCAAGCAGACTGGACCAGATTTTGGCTGATCCAAAATTGGACACGCTGGGTTCTGATACGGCAGACGCCATAAAAGCGGTCAAGGATTCGGCCAAAAGGCTTAACGAAGAGATTGCCAGGGCGCAATTTGCTAAACAGTTGCACAAAGTCTTTGAAAAAACGTCGGAACTACTTCAAGACGGAACGGAGACCGCCAGGAGCGCCGACCGCATGATAAGGAGGACGGACAATAATTTGAGTGGGTTGAGCCAGAAACTCAATAAAAGCGCTGACAATCTGACAGATTTTACCAGAACGATTAAGCTGAAGCCATCGAGTCTCGCCCCATCCATTCAGATATTTGGCGGGAGTGAAAAGAGCGGCGAAAAGTGAGATGGTATAATTTCATTCATGATTTTTGCTGAGGCCAGGGTCTGAAACCCGGTGAGAAATTTATTTTGGAGAAAGCGTTTGATTAGTTGAAGATCAAAACCAATAACTATTTGACTCTGAGTGTCTCTGCCTCCGGGTACGGCAGCTACTGGACGATCCTGGTTATGGCGTTTTTCTTTATTTCTTCCGGTTGCGCCCTGAAAACGGGAAAAACCGTTATTTATCACACCTTGGACTATCCGCCGCCTGATAAGGAATTCAAGACACCCATCCCGCACACATTGATGGTCTATCGTTTTCTGCTGGCGCCCGACGTCGAGAGTGATTCGCTTCTCATATCCAGGCCGAAGGGAGCCGAGAAATCCGTTAGACTACATCGCTGGCAAGATAATCCCGCGGATCTTGTTACCGACATTTTGTTGCGGGACCTGCAGGCTTCCGGGCTATTTCAGAAGACTGTGGATCAGTTGAGCGATGTCCGTTATCGATATGCTCTGGAAGGGACCTTGCGCGACTTGCACGGCGTTATAAAGAACGGCCATACGTCAGCCGTCGTGGCATTGGAAGTGGTCTTCACCGATTTTGAAGCCCCACGGGCGACCGAAAAGGACCTGCTGAAAAAGACTTATAAAGTAGAAATTCCAAGCAAGAATGCCTCGGCCGAGTCAATCCTGGCGGCTTTTAATGCGGGGGTCAAGGAGATATCAGGGCTTCTCAGAGCTGACATCCACACCGCACTGGAGAAAAAAACGGATGCCGCGGGCGCAGACAAGAAGCGTCGTTTGGCTGCCCAACAGCAGCTCCCTGTCTGAGCGCTTCACAAAATGGATGGATTCTGTTGGCCTCCCTGGCATTCGGAAGGGTGAGCTCCCGAGGCGTGAGCGCTGTTCTGCCTTAAGACGGCCGGAAAAAAGTTGCTCTTTTGTCTATCCATTGGTATTGCTTTTATCGACCTTCAGGCCAAATTTGTTTAAAGTATGTCGTTAATCACAATGGACCTGGAAGAGTATCATGAAGCATATTCTTGTTGTGGATGACGAATTGCACATTGGCGAGTTGTATAAAAGCGAATTGGAAGACGAAGGATACGCCGTAACAGTCGTCACTTCCGGCCAGGAAGCGCTCGATGCTGTTGAAAAGAATAGGCCGGACCTCATAGTTCTAGATATTCAGATGCCGGGAATGGACGGAATAGAGACCCTCGAAAAGCTAATCGGCAGCGATATAGGAATCCCGGTCATTTTGAACACGGCCTACAGCCATTATAAGGAAGACTTTACGACCTGGGGCGCAGATGCTTACGTAACCAAGTCGTCCGACACTTCAAAGCTCAAAGCCGAAATTAGAAGATTGCTAGGCAATGAGTCCTCGGGATGAGATGAAAAACACCCTTTGCATACTGATGGCCGGGGGCAAGGGCGAGCGGCTGTATCCTCTGACCAAGGCCAGCGCCAAACCGTCTGTTCGGTTCGGCGGGATTTATAGGATCATAGATTTTACACTCTCCAACTGCCTCAATTCAGGTGTACGAAACATATACGTTTTGACGCAATACCGGTCGCTTTCACTGGACAGGCACATTCGGTTGGGGTGGAGCATCTTCAGTCATGAACTGGGCGAATTCATAGAATGCGTTCCTCCTCAGCAACGGAATGTAGATCGCTGGTACCGCGGCACCTCCGACAGCATATTCCAGAATGTTTATTTGCTTCAAAGAGATAGACCGGAGCGCGTGCTGATCCTGTCCGGTGATCACGTTTACAAGATGAACTATAATGAGATGCTCGCGTTCCACATGGAGAAGAATGCCGAGCTGACCGTCGCCGGAGTTGAAGTTGATCGAGCGGAAGCGCGCTCATTTGGCGTGATCGGCCGAAACAAGGATTCTCAAATAATTGATTGGGTAGAAAAGCCCAAAGAGCCACCCACGGTTCCAGGCAGGCCGGATAAATCTCTGGTTTCGATGGGCGTTTACATTTTCAATACGGAGGCGCTGGTAAAGAATGTTATTGCGGATGCTAAAAATTCCGCTTCTACACACGATTTTGGCAAAGACGTTGTCCCTCGAATGATCCGGACCCATCGGGTTTTCGTTCATACTTTTACCGAAGCAAATAATCCGGAGAGTCGGTATTGGCGAGACATCGGAACCTTGGACGCTTACTGGGAAGCCAATATGGACCTCTGTTCGGTAGCCCCGCAGTGCAATCTTTATGATCTGAATTGGCCTATTCGAACCTACCAAGAACCGGCGCCTCCGGCTCGGATCGTCCATTCGCCGGATAATTTGGGCCGGAACAAAGCGAGATGTAGCGTAATCGATTCCCTTTTGTCCGGTGGTTGCGTTGTGTCGGGAGGCAAAGTCACTCGGTCCGTGCTGTCGCGCAACGTCGAGATAGAGGCCGGCGCGCTCGTGGAGGACTCCGTCTTACTTGATGGAGTTCGCGTTGGAGAAGGAGCCCGCATACGGAAGGCGATTATCGATAACGAAGTTCTCGTTCCAAACGATTTTTCTATCGGTCGAGATTTGAAATCAGACAAGGCTCGTTTCAGCATTTCTCCGGGGGGAGTGGTCGTGGTCCCCCGAGGCATAAGTCTTCGATAATTTGGAGTGAGGGAGATTCATGGCGGAAATAAAGGTCCAAGGACGGAGCTTGGCTTATGAGGCGCGGCCCGAGAATTTCAATAAATCCGCGCTGACGGCCGTATTCATACCCGGCAGTGGTGGTGATCGTGAGGAGTGGCGCCAGCAACTTGATGGCCTATCGGACAGATTCAACATAATAGCCCTGGAACTACCGGGGCACGGCAAGTCGGATCCACCGGGTGAGACCAATGTCGCCGCTTATGCCGATTGGGTCGTGGATTCCATTGAAGGCATTGGTCTGAGCAAAGTGGTAATCATCGGATGCTCCCTGGGAAGCGCTATCGCGCAATGGATCGCTTTGACTCCTAGGCCGTGGCTGGTGGGCATCGGATTGGTCGGCGCGGGCGCAAGGCTGCGCGTTCACCCGGACTATTTGCAAGGAATGCTGCGCTTCAACAAGGACGTTTTGGTCTCTTTTGCCGATTTTGCCCTTGCCAGAGAGCCGGATCCTGCAATCAAGTCGGCGATCAGGGATAGGTTCCTTACGGGTTCAGTTGAACTCATTCATGGTGATCTATCGGCGTGTGACAAATTCGATCTGATGGATAAGGTTGCACAAATAGTTTTGCCCACGCTGATTGTGGTGGGCGAAGAGGACCGGCTTACTCCGCCTAAGTACTCACGCTTTCTTCAGTCCGCCATTACGGGCTCACGCTTGACTGTCATACCCGGAGCCGGTCACCTGGTAATGATGGAAAAGCCCAAAGAATTCAACGAATTTGTGGGAGATTTCCTAGAAGAACTCAAGAACTGATTACGCCCTAACCTGTCCCTCTGTCATTGCGTGAATCGTGGGTCAGGCTTTCAAAATCCCCCCTTACCCCCCTTTAGCAAAGGGGGGCGTGAAATCCCCCTTTTTTAAAGGTGGATACAGGGGGATTTTAGATGACCGGCAAGATGCCGGCCTGCCGGAATCCCCTCAGATATGCCCGGGTTCCTTAAGCGCTGGTAATCTCTCTAAGTAACTCCAAGTCATCGAGCATCATTCCTGCGCCCCGCACAACCGTGGTCATTGGGCTGTCAGGAACAACCACAGGAACCCCGACTTCACGCCTAATGCGCCGATCAAGATTCCTCAGTAACGCTCCACCGCCGGTGAGCACGATTCCGGAGTCAATTATATCCGCGGCTAATTCGGGCGGACATTGTTCCAGAGCCGATCTTATGCTGTCGACAATGGCGTTAACGGAATCCATTATTGCGTGCGTAATCTCACTTGATGTCAACGTAATGGTTTTGGGTATGCCATCTACGAGATCTCGTCCCCTAACATCTATTTCCTCTATCTCGTCGTCAGGATAAGCGCGACCGATCATGATTTTGATCTGTTCCGCAGTGGCCGGCCCGATTAAAATGCTATAATTCTTGCGAATGTAACTGAGTATATCGTTGTCCAGTTTGTCACCGGCGATTTTGCTCGAACTGCTGTGAACCACTCCCGTCAGAGCAATGATCGCAACCTCCGTTGTTCCTCCGCCGATATCAACGATCATATTGCTGGTGGGTTCCGTGATCGGTAAGCCAGCGCCCATAGCAGCCGCCATCGCTTCTTCCACGATGAAAACCTCGTGCGCGCCCGCGCTCAGAGTTGAATCGCGAACGGCGCGTCTTTCAACGGGTGTCACACCCGATGGGACGGAAATTATCACTCTTGGCCTGACAAACGCCTTGCGTTTATGCACCTTCTGAATGAAAAATTTTAGCATCAATACCGCCATCTCGAAATTGGAGATGACTCCTTCTCGAAGCGGGCGAAAGACCTCGATGGAACCTGGGACCCGCCCCATCATTTTCTTAGCTTCTTCGCCGATCCATATCTCCGAAGTGCGCCGATCTCTCTTTCGGACTGCTAACACCGACGGCTCATTAAGAACGATCCCTTTACCGCTGACGAATATCAATGTGTTCGCGGTGCCAAGATCTATCGCCAAGTCTTTCGAGACTCTGGAAGCTAAAAAATCGAAGAGCATCGGCTGCCCTTTTTAGAATTCCCCTGGACTGTTATAGAAGTGTTGGATCTCCGGCATAAGAATCATGAACCGGAGGGGCCAATTGCTGGTGTTACACATTGAGAACCGCGCTTTTGGGGTCACTATTGTGTCCTCAATGCGCTTTACACTAAACAGGCTGCGCGGCGCCACGGGAACTCACGCAGACAGGGTGACGAACTGGGACTGGAATGATTCCGCGCTGGCAGGGCATTAGCGATAGTCCTGAGAGACGCGGCGTCAAGTGAACAACGTTAGGACTGCCCCAGCACTAAATTTTAACCTCAATTATGGATGACTTCTTGAGTTCTTCGATCCACTCTTTTAAACGGGCCTGAATTTTTTCCGTTCTCAATATGGAACTGACTTTGCTGCGCACTTTCCTGTATTCTTTTTCCTCTCCCGGTGTCAAGATCTTGCTTTGCTTGCCCGAACTGTTCTTTGCATCCAAAGTGACGTCATCTCCCTGGCCCCCCATTATTGAGGTGTCACTGTCCTGATTGACCTTGGGCTTGGCCTCACGCTTTCCCTGAGATTTTTTTAGTTGCTCCTCAAGTTGTTTTCTATATTTTTCCGGAATTGGTTCCCGCTTCATCTGCCTGTTCTTGGCTTCAGCCAGATAGAAAATTATGATCGAATCCTGGCCTCCAAGGGGCTGGAAGACGTCACCTTCTTTCATCCGTTGGACAACTTTCTGAAGCTGAGGCATCAGGTCTTTGTAATTCATAAAGCCGAGATCTCCGCCTTTAGAAGCAAGTGAGTCCTCGGAGTACTTCTTGGCAAGCTGAGCAAAATCCGCCCCGGTGACGGCCTCGTGGTAAATCTTCTTGGCTTTGGTCATCACCCTCTGCATCTCCTTCTTGTCGCGGGACGGGATTTTCAACACTATCTGTCTCAGCCTGACCTTGCCACCCACGTATATTTCCATGTGTGTGGGTATTTCAGGCCCGGTCGATTCTCTAGAGGTCCGAGGAGGGGAAAGACTCTCAACAAGTTTTTGATACTGCTGATCTATATTTTCACGATTGTTCTTGAAATATAATTGCGCATCTTCTTCGCTGAGAGGGACTTTCTGCTGAACCTCGATTGCGATCAGCTTGGTCAATTTGAGCTGCCGTTTCAGCATGTCCCGATATTCCGCGTAGTTTAATCCCTGAACTGCCAGAGATAAGATAAACTGATCCTGACTAAGTTTGTTACGCTCTTTGACGGAATCAATGGAAGCCTGTACGCCTTTATCGTCAACTCTGATGCCACGTTTGTCAGCTTCCTGCTCTAGAAGGTGAATAACAATCAGTTCATCCAGAATTTCTTTTTCCGTGGGTATTTTTCCGGGAGGAATAATGCCTAACGGAAAACCGGCTAAGTTCCTCATTTGAGGTTGCTTATGCTTTCTTATATCCGATTCCAGAATAACATCTCCATTGACTACCGCCGCTACACGATCGGAATAAACGTCAGCGCATAGTGCCTCATTAGCGCATATACCGGCAATCAATAACCAAACACAGACAACTGTTTTACGATTCATTTTGGCGAGTCCGTGATCTCGATTGTTAGCTCTTAGGTGACTATTAGAGGCGTGGAACGCTGCTTTTGTTTCCACCTCAGTCGAACAACACACACGATTTTGAAGCAAGTTGAGCCAACCGATGCAGCAAAGTCTTAATCGAAAACCTTTCCTTTTTCAACACCGAGCTAATGAGCCGCACAAAAACTTGCTCTTGGATAACATCCCATCTTAAACCAAAATATGAAAAAAATCCTCCCAGGCTGCCGTTTGGTCGTCCCCCCGTCATTCCGACGAAAGTCGGAATCCAGTCCCGCTCCGAACGCGGGATTCCCGGATACCGGCGTACGCCGGTATGACGGTAAAATAATGCACTGCTTGCCGTCTTTCGACCCCATTCCCGTTTCAATTACTCATCGTTGTTCCAAAAGCGCTTTATCCATATTCGTCATCAGCTCGACGGATTGTCGTATCCGGGATTGAGAGTTGACATTGCCGATCCTATAAACAAGCCTATCTCCGGGAATCATACGGACCTTCGGGTCTTTCTCGGCCCATCTAATAAGCGCTACCGGGTTAACAGGGGTCCCCACATCAAAAGAAAAAACCAGTTCTTGTCCGTTATAATCGAGCTTAAGGATACGAAGATTTTTCATCATCAGTCTGATTCTCATGATTTGCAGAAGGTCCGCCACTTGGCTCGGATTCTTACCGTACAGGTCTATCATCTCTTCCTCTATGTCATCGATTTCGTCGGCTTCGGTTGCCCTGGACAACCGTTTATAAAGGCTCATCCGTTGATGAGAATCCGGCACGTATTCTTCCGGCACGTTTGCTTCCAGCTTCAAATGTATTTCCGGATCGATTCTAGGCGCAACCTCCTCACCCTTGAGTTCCTGAACGGCCTGCTCCAGCAAATCGAGGTACATTTCGTAGCCTACCTGGGCCACGTGCCCGGATTGGGACGTCCCAAGAATGTTTCCCGCCCCTCTTATCTCCATATCTCTCATAGCAATCCTGAACCCTTGTCCAAGATTCGAATATTCCTGAATTACGGATAAGCGTTTGATTGCATCCGGAGTTATAAGAGTCTCAGGGGGCGTAAGCAGATAAGCATAGGCCCTTACGTTGGAGCGTCCTACGCGCCCACGCAACTGATAGAGATCAGCCAGTCCAAAAGTATCGGCCCTTTCGATAATTATCGTGTTGGAGCGGGGAATATCGAGACCCGATTCTACTATATTAGTGCACACCAGGATATTAATCCGGCCGGTTACAAAATCGGTCATAACTTCTTCGAGCTCTCGATCCGCCATTTGGCCGTGGGCCACGCCGAAGCGCCCCTCCGGAACCAAGCGCTGCAGCGAGGCCGCTCGTCTGTAGATGGTCTGAACCCGGTTATGGATATAAAATGCTTGCCCTCCGCGATTAAGTTCCTTTAGTAAGGCCTCTCTAACCACCTCCTCAGAGTTTCTCATCACCCTGGTGCTTATAGAATAGCGGTTTCGCGGGGGAGTTTCGATCACGGACAAATCACGTATGCCTGATAAAGCGAGGTTCAATGTTCGAGGGATAGGTGTAGCCGTCAACGTCAGTATATCCACATGGGATTTGTATTTCTTTATCTTTTCCTTGTGGGCAACCCCAAACCGTTGTTCCTCATCGACCACCAATAGTCCAAGCTCGCGAAATATAACATCTTTTTGAAGGAGCCGGTGGGTGCCGATGATAAGATCCACTTTTCCTTCGGAGAGCTTTTTCAGGGTTTCTTTTTGCTCAATCGGGCTTCGGAAGCGTGAAAGCACACCGATTTCGATGGGATATCCGTTGAAACGGCGTCTGAATGTGTCATAATGCTGCTGAGCGAGCACGGTGGTCGGCACAAGGATCGCCACTTGCTTCCCATCCATTATTGTTCGGAACGCGGCCCTGAGGGCAACTTCCGTTTTCCCGTATCCCACATCGCCACAGACCAGGCGATCCATAGGCCTATCCGAATCCATTGCTTCCATCACATCCTGAATGGCCTTGGCTTGATCCGGCGTCTCTTCAAATTCAAAGGATGCTTCAAACCCGGCAAAAGTCTCATCCGGAGGTGAATAAGCCCTTCGCGTAGCCGTCTGGCGACTAGCGTATATTTCGAGTAATTCTCGCGCCATATCCTTGATGGATTCTTTGACTTTGGATTTGGTTTTGGCCCATCCTCTTCCGCCAAGCCTGTCGATCCGCGGCGGTTCCTCTGAGCCGGCAATATATTTCTGAATCACGTGCAATCGATCCAACGGCTGGTAGAGAAGATCCCCGCCCGTATACTCGATCACCATGACTTCGCCGGGAATGCCGTCGAATTCCTTTCTAGCCAGTCCTCTGAATATTCCGATTCCATAATCTTCGTGAACTACCGGTTCACCTTCGACAAGGTCGGTCAGCGAAGAGATTAATGTCCCTCGGGCCCTTTTACGAGGCTCCGTCCTAACCCTGGCCCCAAAAATCTCTTCTTCCGTCAATACGATGTTGTGATTATCAGGGGCGCGGAACCCTGCCGAAAGCGCTCCCACGTAGAGACGGATCCCTGGCGTAGCTTCCGAAGCAAGAATTGATGAATCAAAACCCTCGCCTCTGAAATCCAGCCCCAAGGCATATGGTTCCAGAAGCTTCAATAAACGATGAGCCTGACCCTGGGTGTGACTAACGAGACAGATCTCATTACCGTCATCCCGCCACATTGTAAGACGCTTTACCAGAGTGGCCATTCCGGTATCGAAGGCTTTGGATCGAAGGAGCTCGGGCCTGATATCTTGGTTGGAACTGCATTCTATGCGGTACGATCGCCGACTAGCGTCTTCCATCTCAAGAGGAGACATAATGACGTTTCTGAAACTCCGAATTCGACTAAAGAGTTCGTCTCCGGACAGATAGAGGGCTTCAGCGGCAGGTACTGGAAGGCCTTCTTCCAGGGCTGCTTGTCTGCCTCGGAAAATGTCTTCTTCCACATCCTCCAAAGCCCTGCCCAGAGTGTCATGATCGGGAAGTATCAAAGTGGCGTCAGAAGGAAAATAATCCGCGGTCGATTCCATGCGCTGGAAAAAGTAAGGCAGATAGAATTCCGACCCTGGAAAACGGACTCCATACGTGAAATCGTCCAGAAGGCTTTGTCGGACCCGTTTTTCCACCCCGACCTCGTCGCAAGCTTCGCGGAGTCTCTTCAGGCCCTCTTGTCGCGAATTTGGATCGGGGATCAACATATGCGCCGGCCCTACCTGAATCTCCGACGCATCCCCACGGGACCTCTGGTTAGTTGGATCAAAGAAGCGGATCGACTCAATTCTGTCCCCGTCTTGTTCGATGCGCGTCGGATAAGGGTAGAAAGGAGGGTATAGATCAATGATGAACCCTCTGACGGAAAAATCCCCGGCGTCCTCCACTAGGGGCGCTCGAGTGTAACCCGCCTCAGTAAGTCGCCTCAGCAGGTCTTCTCGATTCACTTCCTCACCAACGGATAGTGAAAAACTGGTTCGAGTCATCGTGGCTCGTGGAACAACTTTGCGCATGAGCGCGTCAAGACCGATCGTGATAACTCGAGGCGTTTTGCCTTGGCTAAGCCGGAAAAGGCCAGCCATGCGACCTATCCAAACGTCTGTTTCAAATCCGGCAAATGAGTAAGGGGCAAGATCTGAAGAAGGATAAAGAATTACTCCTTCTTCGAGAATGTTTTCTGAGGCTTCATTTTGGCCGAGGTAGAAACGAATATCAGATGCAGCCGCAGCCGCTGCTTGTCCGTCCGGAAACACGATGACAATAGTTCCCGCGCCGTAATTGACGGACGAAGCCACCAAGAATTGTGGGGCGGAACCCTTTAAGCCGTATATCCCACCGTTTGTGCGAGATCCGGCAAGAAACAGGGCAGCTTGCTCAAATGGAGTGTCAGGATTATAGGGCAATGCGGACAATTTCATATCGATTTGTTTTCACGCTGTCTAACGCGCTCCGCTCATCCAATATACACCTTATCACAAAAAAGAGGTACAATCAGGTTCCGACGTGGATTCTTCAGAATCATCAGGGTTCACGGACGAAATTTGTCGCTGGTCGGTTAGGCGTATCGCTGGCGGGATCCGGCTAGAAGGCGAAATCCCGATTTCCGGCGCTACGAGACACTGGAATTCCGTCGGCGCAGCCCCGGTCGAGCAACATTGGATTGACTTAAATACGCCAATCAGTTATGCAAGAAAGTTAACCTGACAGCCGGGACATGGACTGTTCGGCAATATTCGCGAGGTGAGAAGTTGGCTGCAAAAAAAGTCACTAGAAAAGAACTGTTGAAAGAACCTGACGAATTTATCACTACGAGCGCTCACATAATTGGGTATACCCGACAGAATCCTAAAAAAGTCTTGATGATCATAGTGATAGTTATATTCGTCATTTTGGCCGCGGGGGGTTTTTATGCATATCAGCGACAGGCAAAACTCGCCAGTCATGACTTGTTCGAAAAGGCTCTTATGGATTACCAGATGCTTGAAATGTCACGTAAGGCGCCAACTGACACCCAACTTGATAAATTGCTCGCACAATTTGAAACTATCGCTAAGGAGTATCCCTCGTTTCCTGCAGGGGAAATGGCTTTGCTGTATGGCGGCCATATGCTGTACAAGAAAGGAGACTTCCCCGCGGCGCTGGATAGATATACGAAAATGCAGACCACGAACTTGGTAAAAGAGGGATTGGGGCCCCTGATTCTCTATCACACTGCAATGACTCGTTTTGCGCTGAAGGATTATGACCAGGCTATTCTCATATTCGACCAACTCTCAAAAGACACCAATTCACCGTATCGCCGAGAGGCTCATGCGGCAATAGCGAGAATATATGAAGCGTCGGGCAAAAATAAGGAGGCGGTTCAGGCCTACCGGCAATATTTAAAAATGTTTCCTGAAGCGCCTGATGCCGCTTTTGTCAAATCGAGAATTGCTGAATTGTCTGCGCGGGCATAGAGATCGGTCTCATTGTCTCTCGATGATTACGTCCAATTCAGAGACCCAGACCTGGAAAGAACAATGATCGACTTTGATGTGGTAACTTGCTCGACTTAACTGGATCTCCAAGTCAAAGGCATCTTGCTCAAGCAGTTGATCCAGAATCCCTCGAACCTCAGAGAAAGCGAGATCTTCCACAAAGAAAATGTTGAATATTCGGTTTGCATGGAGAAAAGGCATAGACTCCATTGTCGTGCTCCGCAAAAAGTAGAATAGCGGAGTACGGATGGCCGGTCAATTCCGGGCGGCTGCTGGGCGTTGTTTTTCACATTCTCCGCATACACATGTCGGCTGGTAAAGGAGTGGCGCTCTCCCAGACACGATATATATGTTGACAGCCAAGTTGATTGTTATGTATAAAGCCCCCCGGGGGATTATGTGCAACCATACGTCTTTTTTTGAAATGGTATTGGTGGAAGGAGGAATAGCATGACAAAAGCTGATCTCGTGGCCCGCATAGCAGAAGAGTCCGGCGTTTCTAAGAAATCTGCCGGAATGGCCTTGAATTCTATGGTGAAAGCCATTCACGAAGTCTTAAAAAAGGGTGATAAGATTAGAATCGCCGATCTAGGAAGCTTTAGCGTAGTCAAGCGGCAGGCGCGCCAGGGAGTGAATCCCAGAACCGGTAAGCCGATAAAGATTCCAGCTACAAAGGCTCCAAAATTTGCCGCTGCAAAAGCCTTAAAGGACGTGGTCAAGAAATAATTAGGAGCGAAGGAGCCGAATCCGGAGGCATGCGACCCGTTCCTTTTTAGCCGGGCTAGGGGCTTGTCCAAGAGCGCTTGAGACGGGTGTATACGCCAAATTGTAAGCTTCCGGTGATGCTCTCTATCGAACGATCTGCAGTGGCTGAATCGTCTTCATCATTTGCGCCGATTGCCGGCGTTGTTCTTTATGGGACGTAGTGATAAGAAATAGAAGAAGCCTGGTTTCCGCGTATCCCCTGGTCCTAAAAGCATTGAGGATCGGCCACTAAGGTCGGTCCTTAATGCTTTTCAAAATGATAAATTCTTCTCAAATGCCGAAGCTTTTTAGGTGTAAAGTTCGATGATTGGCAAGAGCCTAATAATTATCATATTCGTGGCGCTGGTCCCTGCGTGTCTAAGCGGCTGCGTCGCCTTGTCAGACGGCAAATTTATCACCAAAGATGGAAAACAAAGCCCATTCACCCCTACGCCGGATCGCTATGCTCCTCCGAAAGATCCAGCGTCGCCTTTCTAATACCGGTCAATCCATATACGCCACAAAATGTTCAGCGAGACTGACCCGATTAACGCCCGTGAGTTGGTCCGGCCTCTTCATCGAAATCATTCGAAGGTTCCGCTCCACGAGGTCCGGGAAGCCGTCGGGGCATCAATCCTCGGTCTTGAGGCGCGCCGGCTGGCCCGGATGCTCTCAAAATAGATCGTATTTCCTTATGAAAATCCTTTAGAAACAGCACTAATTCAGCTCTCTGTCGAACCGAAAGCACTTTTGACACTTCATTGTACTGCTCGTCAAATAATCCTTTAATTTTCAATCTCTTATCTCGGATGCGGCCAAGAACCTTTTCTAATTCGTCATTCACGGCCTTGGTCGGGTCCTCACGCAGCAGCTTTCGAAGTGTCCGGAATTCCCCCCTGATTTCCAGCTCCAATGCTTTCCTCTGGCCTACGAATTTGCGGCGAATTTCCATAATTTTCTCTGCAGTAGGCTTGTCGAGATTCAGGGCTTCCATCATCTTCCACATGGTAAGGAGTTCGATCCGTTCCTCTAACTTGCCGTTTGGTCGCTCGCGTTGGAAACAGAGCGCAACCCCTGTCCCAGCTATAAGGAATCCGACCGCTATCAATGCAATTATCAGCTTTTGCAACATAACACCTCCTCATGTTTCAGAGGAACAATTGATTCGGTTCATCCTCCACCTCGAACCATTCCACAGAAGAATCGTCCAAAACCCACGACCTTGAAGCCTGAGAGAACTGGGCGCCCCCCGCAGGGAGGGCAAAATAAGGTAACTCGTCGGAAACAGGTCCGTAAAGCTGATTAAGCTCCCCGATCAATTGAGGGGATACAGCCTCATCCGTAGACTGACGTAAGCTCCATGGATGGAAAATGCCGATTGAAATTACTACAAATACCAGGACCGCCATCGCAAAAACGCTTGCCGGCTTCCACCCAAAACCCAAACGCGGGTCCACCAAAAGCTCCGGGAGCGGGAGACATCGCTCTCACGTAAACGAGCATCCAGAGAGATCCTATAATATCTCCAGAAAGCCTCTCCCGGATCTTCAGGCGCATCAGCGGAAGCCTCCGATAGTAACAACTCTGTATCCTCCCGAATTCTTCTGCATGACGCGCACCGTGAAAGGTGATCCTCCAAAATCAGGCGTTTTTCACGTTCGAGGCCTTCGTCCAGATCAGTCACAATCCACTCTTCTGCCTTACGACAATTGAGATTTTTCATTATTCGTCACCGAGCTTCTGTCTAAGCGTTTTGGTTGCCTGAAAAAAATTGCCTCTTGCCCCACCCGCAGTGCCTCCCAAAATTCCTGCGATTTCATTGTAGTCGAGTTCTTCGTAAATTCTAAGTTCCAGCGTGAGCCGTTGTTTTTCCGGAAGTTCTTCTATCGCTCGTCTCAATCTTTCCAAATAGCGAGCGCGGTCCATTTGTTCGCCGGGAGATACCGGCGGTCCTGGGAAATCATCAAATGAATCCATCAGCATACTCGGTTTTCGTTTACGAAGATAATCGCTGGTGGCGTTCAGCGCGATGCGATACAACCAAGTTTTGAAAGAAGAACTCATCATGAAAGTCGGGAGTCCTTCGTAGGCTTTAAGAAAAACCGTTTGGGAGATATCCTTCGCTTCCTCCAAGTCTTTGACCATTCTGAGTATCATCATCGTAATAGGTTTTGAATACCTTTCCACAAGGCCTGAAAATGCCTCCTTGTTGCCTTTCCGGAACTCTCTTAAGAAATCCGCATCAGTCATCGGGCCTTCTTATCAGATTGGACGCATGATCGAGTCGCGCGTTATATGAAGAGAATGATAAATCTTTGTTCAACTGGTTGCAAAACCTCGGCAGGCCCGGAAGATGTTGGATCATTCCGTAGGGGTCGCGCGGGACGCGGTATGAACCGCCCGAAATCAGGGCGCTTCTCGAAGCGCCCCTACCGGATCAGAACGCTGTGTGGAGGTTTTGCAACCAGTTGGTAAAGTAGAATCATAGCCTTCATGGCATGAGACGAATGCATGGGACGGGCGGGTTCGGAAGCCCCCCCTACAAAAGCCTCCTGCTGGGATCATGCAAGTTGGAATTCTTTTGACATAGTTTTCTAAGCTGCAGCCAATTCTGATCGCAAATAGTTCCCTTTCAGTTTTTCAAGAGCCGCTCTTTCGATCTGGCGCGCCCGCTCTCGGGTAATACCAAAATGTTTGCCAAGTTCCTTGAGTGTGACAGGCTCATCGGACAAAATGCGCTGCTCAACAATATATTTTTCCCTCGGATTGAGAGTTTTCAACGCGTGATCCGCCCATACCCTGAGGTCCTGATACGCCTCAAATTCAGCCAGCAAAGACTCCTGATCGGGTGAATCATCGCGAAGAGTGTCCGCAAACGAATCCCGGGAATAATCGCCGATCATGTCGTCAAGCGACAGATCGTGAGCCTTCAGTCTCGCAGACATATCAATTACTTCATCTTGAGTAACTTTTATCCGGTCTGCGAGTTTGGCTATATTTTCAAGGTGATCGTCCAAATCCGTTGCTTCCGGCAAATCAGCCACTCTGTAAAACAACTTGCGCTGAGCTTGAGTGGTGCCCATTTTCACAAGGGACCATGACCGGATGATATAGTTTTGAATATACGCCTTTATCCACCAAATAGCGTACGATATCAGTCGAAAACCTTTATCCGGATCGAATCTTTGAACCGCCTTCATCAGACCGATATTCCCTTCCTGAATCAGGTCCATCAATCTGGCGCCATAATTTCGATACCCCAAAGCCACCTTTATCACGAATCTCAAATTTGAAGTAATGAGTATCTGAGCCGCCTGTTTATCGTTTTTGTCTCTATATAGCAGAGCCAGTTGGGATTCTTCTTCTCGGGTCAGGATGGGATAATTTTCTATTTGTGAAAGATATATCTTGAGTTCATCACTCTCGACAAAATTGCTCATGTTTTTTGCCTCCCCAAAGTTTACCTTCTTACTGTCCATTGTTTTGGATGCTTATGAGCAAGAAAGGTTTCATCCACGGCTTGGATAAATTTAAAAAAATAAGTAAAATTTATATGATATTATTAGGGTGTATTAATCTGTGCGGAATCGCCGTTTGATCACACAATCTTTTGGTGGACAAAGATGTTTTTGGGAAAATTGTGGGTCCGGATAAAAGGAGAATTCTTGGCCGCTCGTGAAGACATGTCGGATGGATTAGATTCTCGGGAAACAGCCAAAAGGCTTCTGAATAAAGTTCAAACGATATTGAAAGGGGAGACTCCCGAGCGTCCGGGCGCCCCGGAACGTACTGAAGAAAGTTATCAATCAAGTTACGACCGGCAAGAGATTCACGATCTCGTCGATGAGAACTATCACCCTAAATCTATTAACGAAATGGAAAGAACACGAGACGAGCTGAAAAAAGACCAGGACCAGCAAGAGAATCCATTGTCAGAGCCAGTCCGTCCCAATCCGCGCAAGTTGGGTTGAGAGAGAACAGGCTGGCTGCAGCAGACTTCGGTAGGTGAAACTGGATCCTTCCGAATGCGATTCCGAGAGCGAGGAGGAGGAGATGGGTGAGAAAAGCGCCCGTGTTAGAAAGCCCAACAAGCAGAGACAACGCTCGAATAATAGGCCGGGGTTCTTTCAATTCTCTGCAGAGTCCTGGGATCACGCACGCACCATCGGAAAACAGATGATCCTATGGGCATTCCGTGGTCAATCTGACGCAAATTGGGGATTGACGACGACGATCGAGCGGGCCACTGAATACTTCGGCAACTGGCCCGATTTACCTCCTAGCATCCGCGCGGGACGCGAACAGTTGATTCTCTACGACTTTCAGCGTCGGGCACATCACTATATCACTTCGCCACCATCTGACGGTGACCTCGTCGAATGGTTGGCCTTGATTCAGCATCATGGTGGGCCCACTCGCCTGCTAGATTTCACGCATTCTTTCTATGTCGCTGCGTTTTTTGCGTTGGAGCGAGCCGTCACTGACGCCGCCGTATGGTGTATTAACCTCGACCGCTTGGAGGATGCTATTTCCGCTAAGGTGGAATCAGGTAATGTTGAGGATGAGACAATCTATGACATTAATCGGAGGCACATCTCGATCGCCCATCAGTTTCTCGAGGCTGGGTCACCGCAATCCTTGGTTCTTAACCTCGAGCCAGAGCGCATGAATGAGAGGTTGACAGTACAGCAAGGACTTTTCCTTTTCCCGTGCGATCTTTCTTTGCCTTTTGACCAGAACTTGGCTGCAACTTTCGACACGGACCGGGAATCGATCTTCGATGATTCAAGATTTTGGGATGAGGTGGACTATGACGCTGGTATCAACTTGGACGAAGTAGCGGTCGTGAAAAATTACCATCCCACGGCCGTTCCATTTAGAGGTGCTGAACGATTTGGAAAGTATGAATGTTACCGCAGCAAGCCTGTTTCCGGGGCTTGATGGTTTTGCTCGGTCGCTATACTCCCGACTTCGAGTTCCCGGACTTGATGAGTGAATGAACGACGGCATCACTGCGAAACAAAGGAAACATGGATATCGGAAATCAGGCTCGCTACTTGATCGAATGCAAAAGACCGGACCCCGGGAACATAGTCGGCGTAAGAGCTATACGTGAGTTGTACGGGGTCAAGTGTTCCGAACGCGCCGCAAAGGCCAACCTTGCTAGAATTGCATAGCCTGCACAAATCGCAGCACGAACATGAAAGAAAGCCGGGCAGCCATGATTCGAGCCCAATCCCGAATCTCGAGCCAGTCTCATGTTCCTCCTCGACGATATTCGTTATCAACTGTGTTCAATTCGCTTCTTGATTTTCATCCTTGGCTTCTTCTCCCTGTGGAGATTCATACTCTTTCAACCTACGGGATAATTCATCCAGATTTTCATTGACCAAGTAATTGATGGTCCCTTCCGGGAATTCTCCTTGATCATCAGCTTGACCCGCAGGGGTCCCGGTCAGGATTTCAATTCCCTGATCCACGTGGTCGACCGCCCAAATATGAAATTGATTCTCTTTTACAGCGTCAATCACGTCCTGTCTAAGCATTAAGTCCCCGATATTTCTTCGAGGAATCATTACCCCCTGCCTTCCGGTCATTCCCTTATCTTTGCAAACTTTGAAAAAGCCCTCGATCTTCTCGTTTACTCCTCCTATCGGCTGGACTTCGCCATGCTGATTGACGCTGCCGGTAACTGCGATCCCTTGATCGATAGGCTGATTGGAAAGCGCGCTCAATAATCCGTAAAGCTCGGTTGAAGAAGCGGAATCACCGTCTACACCTGAGTAGGATTGTTCGAACGTAATGCTGGCGGTTAAATTCATCGGTTTGGTTTGCGCAAAACGATTCCTCAAGAAGCCGGAAAGGATCAGTACTCCTTTATTATAAGTATGCCCGGAGAGTTCCGCTTCTCGTTCTATATTAATGATCCCTAGTTTGCCCATACTGGTCTTGACTGTAATTCTGGATGGTCGGCCGAAAGAGAACTCGGGCAACGAGTACACACTTAGGCCGTTGATCTGGCCGACGCGCTCTCCGGTCACATCAATCATCAAAATGTCATCCTGAATAAATTCATGGATTTTGTCTTCGAGCATACTGACGCGTTCGATGCGGTCGAGATCGGCCTGTTCCACGTGGGCTGCCAATATTGACTTAGAATTGGCCTCTCTGGCCTTCATGTCCGCTTCTCTGATCAAATCCGCGATACGTTCAAACTGAGCGGTAATTTTCTTTTTTCTTCCTCCCCAACGAATCGATAGTTTGGCTATTGCCCCCATGCCCGAAGCATCGCAAGGGAGTAGATCTTCTTCTTTACAAATACGGGCCACATAACCGGCCAACTTAGTCATATTGGTCGCGTTATTCGGCATGTTGTGGTCAAAGTCGGCCTTGATTTTGAAAATCTTGCGGAAATCTTCGTCATACCAATGAAGGATGTCGTAGATTTCGGCATCCCCGACCATGACGACCCTTATCCGGATGGGGATTTTTTCGGGTTTCAATGCCGAAGTGAATAGAAAACTATATGGATCCGATTGAATATCCAAGACTCGGTTGCGCAGGCTCCTTTTAAGCGCTTGATACACCCCGACTTCCGTGAGAACGTCTCGCGCATTGAGCACGAGATATCCTCCATTGGCCTTTAGAAGACTGCCGGCTTTTATTTGAGAAAAACCGGAAAACCAGAATCCTTGCCGATCCATGACGCGCTCGACTGTGCCGAAAAGATTCCGATAAGTCGGGGTCGTCTCAAAAATCACGGGCGGCTTTTTCGTTTCTGAATTGTCAACGAGAAGATTGACTTCATAGTCTTTTAGCTGCCCGGGATCCGGAGGAACCAGCACCGGTTGCGTCGGGGCCTCCCCGGGACCCTGTTGGGCCATCAGCCTTGGCCGGAACCGCTCCAGATGATCCAGGATGTCCTCTTCCATTTCATCCAGGTATGCTTTAACCGCCCCCGTTTGAAACTCCTCCCGGATCGGGTTCATCATGTCTTTGACGAGAGGAGTCACCCACTCTTTGGCTAATTTCTCGAGATCTTCCTGTATTGTTTTGTCTATCTCCCGAGCCGCTTTGAAAATTTTTTCCATCTCCTGAGAGAGTTCTTTATATTTGGCTTTAAGTCTCTCGAGTTCCTCCGCGTTGAATTTACCTTCCTCAACAAGGCTTTCCAGTTCTTCTATCTTTCTTGGGTTCCCAACCACTACAGGAGCCAGATCAGGTCGCGTGAAAGGGCCTACCTGGACCTGCACCATCATGAAATTCTCCGAGCTAACTTTATTCTCGAAATTCTTAAACAGGGCCTTTTGCGCCCCCATATGACGATTGATAATTTCATTTCGGGCCGCCTGGAATTCCTCGCTCTCAAAAACCGCGGGAACTTTTTTCTTAAGAGATCCTATTAAATCGTCAATGCGCGTCTTAAAAGACCTGCCTTGGCTGGCTTCAAAAGTCAGCAGCCGTGGCTGATCGGGATCTTTGAAGTTGTTGACATAACAGAGATCCGGCGGAATAGGCCCTTCAACATTGAATTCTTCCAGTAATTTCATAACAGTCGCGGTGCGGCCGGTCCCATTTGTTCCCGCGACGTAAACATTGAATCCATAATTCTTCATCACCAGTCCGCGTCTTATCGCTTTAACCGCTCTATCCTGACCTATGATCTCTTCTTGCGGTTCTATTTCCGCGGTAGTGCCGCTGATAATTCCCTCGGACGGCAGTGTCCAGGTGAGATCCTCCCACTTCAAACGAAGCTCTTGTTTGAGATCGCTCATAGCAAACATCCTGTCTTGAATTAATTCACGGGGAGATCCCCGGTAATTTCAAAAATGTTTCGTCTCCGAAATGCCCTTTGGAACTAGTTGAATTAACCAATCAAAGTGGCAGCGCTCTCTATAGCTGAGGACAATAGGCAACCAGCATTCATAATTTGAGCAATTCCCTAATGTCCTCCTTAGTCCATGGAAATTGCGCATCCTTGGCTTCCCAAAGGATGTCGAGGATTTCCTGTTCCTCCAGTACACCTTTTTGTTTCATCAGCCTCAGCAGGCTCACCACAACGTCCGGAATGTTGAAGCCGAAAAATTCTCTCTCCATCCAAATTCTCCGGAACCGGACCGCAAGATCTATCGGGAGACATCATGCGCGGTTTGAAGGAACTGTCTCAAAATCACCAAAGCGTCAGGCTGTAAATCGACAAAATTGACGCCTACCAGAAACGTATGTCCTTGGATTGTCGAACGTTTTTCGTACCAGTCCACCTGCCCGAGCGCCTCTATCGGCTTGAATTTCTTCCCCAAATCTAAAGTGATTTCCAACAGATTTTGAGCGAAGCTCATTGGCGTGAATGACAGGTGGAATCCTCCGACTTCCATGCTTGGAGATTCAAAAACTAGACCCATAAGGCTCAGTGACCTTGTAACAGCTTTTTGCGGTTCAGATCTCCGAGACGGGTCATCTCCGTGCATTACTCTAAAACTGAACTGTACCTGAATGTCTGCGGTCACATTTGCAGGTGGTCGAGTTTGATCAGTCATGATTCATCCGACATTCTAAGTTGCATTTTGCTTGTGATTCAAATATCGCAAATTCTCTCAATCCATTTAATCACGAGTTGTCCGATTTGCAATTTCAAGACTACGTGCTGCGGAAAAGGACCTCATCCAACATCTCCACTATGACATGGCCTATGACCAGATGGACCTCCTGTATACGCGGGGTTGAGGAACCTTCCACAAAAAGGTAGCGCCGGCACATAGATTTCATCGGACTGTCTGCAGGTCCGCCAATACCGATTGTTATCAAGCCATTATCTCGGGCCGCTTCCAGTCCTCTGAGCACATTTCTGGAAGCGCCTGAGGTACTTATCCCTATTGCTGCATCCCCCTTTCGCCCAAGGGCCTTAATCTGTTTCTCGAAGATTTCATCGTAGCTGAAGTCGTTGGAAATAGCAGTTAGTATCGAAGTGTCGGTGGTCAAAGCAATCGCTGCCAATGGTGGACGATCAATGAGGTAACGATTCACGAATTCAGCCGCCAAATGCTGGGCGTCCGCCGCGGACCCCCCGTTTCCGAATAAGAGGACCTTCTTTTCGTTTCGTATAGTTTCGGCAATATCCAGAATCGCGTCTTGAAGCGCGTCCAGGTTTTGCTCCATAAAACTCTCCCTGAGTTTTATTCCCTCCTTGAATATTTCCTGAATACGTTCCTTCAAGAGTTCGATCCTGATCTAACCCAAATTTTGCGACTTCAGTTAACGCTAATACATGTATCTTTAGTTATCATATAAGTTCCTATTTATGTAACTATAAACTCACTCATCCAACCGATTCAATTACGCGTCGAAAATTGCCGGCATGGACGCGCTGCAGTGTGCCTTTAGCGAAAAAAGGGTGGCTCAAAAACCGCTCGGCTGTTAAATTACAAATGGGCGCTGTTGCTCCTGGGACTTGAACGGTGATCTATGATTTTTCGGAAAAACCAAGTCGTTGATTATTACGATAGTCGTAAGATTGCGTGCGGGCTCATCCTGGACACCGATGATAGAAGACTGAGAATTCTGACCGAACAGGCTAAAGAATCCAATATATCGGTGAGCAGAATCCTGATTTCAACCTACGATCCTGATTTCCCTTTTAGTGGAAATAGAGATCGGCAAGTCAGTCGTCTCAAAGAATTATCCCGTCAAAGAGAAGAATTGAAAAACCAGATCAACCTGCGAGAACTTTGGGAGGTGGTCGGACCTGAGACAGGTTCAGTGGGAATCGAAGATTTGGCCGAACTGCTATTCGGCAGAAATCAGGACATGAATAGCGCCCCGTCACTGCTCAGAGCGATTCAGGATGACAGAATATATTTCAAGATCCTACCGGACCGAATCGAAGTGCCCACTCCGGACCGTGTGCAACAAGCCCTTACTCAAAGAGAGAAGGAGCGGGAGCGAGCGGATTTTATGGCGAAGTCGGCTGAATTCCTCGTTCGCTTAAGAGAAGGTGAGGGCATGAAGGCTGATTCAGCTCCGGAAGGCCTGATAGAAATGCTTGAAGAAGCGGCCGGCGAGGGCATGGAATGGGTTGCGTTAAAACCTATAAGAGAGATCTTTTCTCGGGCAGGCCTGCCGCAAGGCTGGGATCCTTTCCGGGTCTTGGTGAAGCTGGGTATTTGGTCCCAGGACGAAAACATCACTTTGCGGATTGAAGACGTCCCGGTTCAGTTCTCGCCCGAAGCCGAAGCTCAGGCTCTGGATAACGCGAGGAAAACTGCGCCGCTACCACACGGGGAATTGCTCCACGACGAAGTTATCACTATTGACGCGGTCAGCACGCGAGACGTGGATGACGCTCTTTCGTTGCGCTATGAAGGTGATGAAGCGATTCTTGGGGTGCACATAACTGATGTCGCGCATTTCGTAGACCATGACACAGTGCTGGACCGTGAAATTCGTCGGCGGGCGACATCCATATACCTTCCCGAGAGCACCATTCCAATGATTCCGCCCGTCCTTTCCGAGAAGGCAGCGAGTCTTGAGGAAGGCGCAATCCGACCTGTCTTAAACGTTTTAATGCGGTTGGGCCGGGATTTGAAATTAAAGGACTACACTATTAGTGAATCAGACATTCGCGTCAGTCAGAGACTTTCGTACGAAAGCGTGGATAGAAGAATTGTTGATTCCGATTCCATGGAAGCGGCTCTTTTCCGTGTCGCCATAGCTTTTAGAAAAGAACGCGTAGCTCAGGGAGCATTGATCTTCAAAGATCCGGAACTCTCCGTGCATGTCACGGAACATAAGAAAATAGAAGTCAGCGTTCGTGAGAGAGAATCACCTTCTCAAGTACTAGTGTCCGAGCTGATGATCCAGGCGAATAGATTATTCGCTCAATTTTTGCAGGAGCGCAAAATACCGGCTTTTTTCCGCAGCCAACCCGCTCCTCTGGAAAGAATATCATTGGGAGATGAATACGATCCGGTAACCTCCTATCGCGCGAAAAAGGCTCTGGCAAGAAGTGATCTTAACACTGAGCCGGGCCCCCACTCCACTCTGGGGCTGCCCGTATATGCGACTGCCACTTCTCCGCTGAGGAGATATACGGACTTGATAGTGCAGAGACAGCTCAAGGCGATTTTGAAATCGGATGCGCCGCTGTTGAACCGGAAGGCGCTGGAGAGCATACTAGAGCAAATTTCTTATCCGCTCGAACGTGCTGCGCTAATGGAGAGACAACGTCAACGATATTTTCTGCTAAAATATCTTGAGCAAAGAAGGCACGAGGAATGGGAAGCCATAGTTCTGCACCGATTTCCAGGATTTCACCTCGTTCAATTAACCCAATTCTTTTTGAATGCCGCTTTGCATACACCGAACAATTTGGTTTTGGCCCCGTACGACAGAGCTATTGTTCAAATTGAAAAAATCAATCCCAGGGATGACAAATTAATCCTGTCTCTTGTAAAGTTGTTGTGAAAAAATGGCTGATAACAAAATAGCTATAAAGATAATTCCCCCGTCGAAGGCAGAGAATATTTCCGACGACAATCTCGTCAGGTTTTCGCAAATTGTCAAAGTTCCCGTAGATCGGCTAAAAGCTAGAATCTCGCAATCTAAAAACATCATTATAGTTACAAGAGAACATCCGCGAGTGTATGAAATAATTCAGACCATAAAATCGTTCGGCTTTTTTGTTGAGATCGTCCCGGCGGACAAATATAGTGGCGCCTCGGCCTCTACGGGCGCGCCCGCCCCTGCCCCAAATACCCGACATCCATTAGAGCAGGAATGGAACATAGGAGATACTATCGAGAATCTTTATGAAGTGCTCGATGTGAAATATGGTGGGATGGGAGCGGTTTATCTGATGCGCCACAGGCGCTTGAATACAGTGATGGCGGTGAAATCACTACTGGAACGGCTAAGACAAAATGAAGAAGATCGCGCCCTGTTCCTCAAGGAAGCCGAAACATGGATTGATATCGGATTTCATCCGAATATTGCGGCCTGTTATTATGTCCGAAATATTCTGGAGAGCCCCCGCATATTTATAGAATATGTGGATGGTGGATCGCTTACAACTTGGCTGGCACGGCATCACCCTCCTGAATGGGATCTGATTATAGATTTGATGGTTCAGGCATGCGATGGCCTGGGTCATGCCCATTCCAAAGGGCTGGTTCATCGGGATGTCAAGCCTGGTAATTGTTTGATGACAAAGAACGGAATTCTAAAGGTCACCGACTTCGGATTGACGAAGAGGTCGGTTGCCGAATCGAGCCCCGATTCTCCGGTTTCGTTGACCGAATCGGTGATGATTGACGTACGTTCAGGTGTCACCGCGGCGGGCATGGGGACTCCCGGTTACATGGCCCCGGAAATGTGGGTAACAGGTTCCAAAGTTGGACCACAGGCGGATATTTACGGCTTTGGCGTAATGTTGTTTGAAATCTGCTGTGGCACAAAACCCTTCACAGTAAAGGCAGGTGATAGGCGGCTCAAATTGGCCTATGCGCACGTAAAAACGCCGCCGCCAATCCCTAGCTCTTTGAGACCTGATATTCCGCCCGGAATCGAGCAGATAATTCTTAAATGCCTTCAGAAAAAGGCGGAGAATCGTTACCAGTCATTTCGCGATATAAGGAAGGAACTTGCGCATATCTACACCGAACTGACCGGTAAGAAATTTTCACGGGATCAACCTGATGAAGTTAAATTGATGGCGGATGCGCTCAACAACCGTGCTGTATCGCTCTTGGACTTGAATCATGAGATCGAGGCTGAGCGTGCTTTACAAAAAGCGCTCCAATCAGATCCGCACCATCCTGAGGCGGTTTACAATGCAGGTCTTCTCGAATGGTCCAGGACGGGAAATCCGGATTATGAACTCATTATCAAGCTGGAGGAGGTTGCTAAGACTCCGGAATACGTCGGTAGAGGCTCCAACCTTTTGGGCAGATGTCTTTTGAGACTGGGAGACACGGACCGGGCTTTGAAAGCTTGTGAATTGTCACTCTCCGCCGACGATTTCACCGACGAATGGTTGAAAACATATGCAGTAGCTCTAAGCGGTTCGGGACGCGATGCCGAAGCCATCAATCGACTGGAAATCTATCTGACCGAATTCCCGAACGACGACGAGGCGCTTTGCTGGTTGATTGGCTGTCTGGTAAGACAAAATAGGCGCCAGGAGGCTATGGCTCGCATAAAGGAAATTCGGAAGGGTTCGGAATACGCCGCATGGACTCCCGATCAAATTGCCCAAGTCTTCCGTGTTACGGCGGTTTCGGAGACATTGGTTATGCAAGGTCACACAGGCTGGATTACGGCGGTATGTCCTTTCCCGCAATCCGATCTGATCATCAGCGGCGCTCGTGATAGAACATTAAGAATCTGGGATGTCTCATCGGGAGAGATCCGACAAACGATTCCGCTTCTCGGCGAACCTCCAATGTGGTTGCGGGTATCTCCTGATGAGCGATTACTGGCAATAGCCTCCGGCCAGGGCAGTCAGTCGGTGAAAATTCTCGACCTTGAGACAGGCCGCTTTACGGGTAATCCGCTGGCGCACGAAGGAACATTGACTTCCATCGCATTTTCGCCGGATAGCAGCCAAATTCTGACCGTCGAGCAACGCGGAATCGCTCGATTGTGGAATTCGCGTGAATCCGGAGCGCAAGCGACATATAAGATTCCATCGCATACCGCTTCGGCAATAGGATTTGACGCGTCAGCCGTTCCTGAAGTCTTGCTCGGGGGCATGGACAAATTAGTTAGGAAAATACGTTTATCTGACTCGCGCTCAGCCGTGTTCGAACCTGGACATCGAGAAGTAATCACAAGTCTGTCCGTGACCCCGGACGGAACTCGCGCCCTGACATGCGGTCGAGACAAGCAGGCGATTGTATGGGACGCCGGCGCCGGCAGGATCGTATCAACATTCAGTGTTCACCAAGAACAGATTACGACCATGGCGTTGAATCCGTCCGGCGATTTGGCGGCCACCTACGATCCGAAGACGTCCATAAAATTATGGAATACCGAAAACGGAATGGTTTTGAGAACTTTCTCGGCAGCTGAAGGCGAGACGAATTGCCTCACCTTTACTCGTAGCGGGGAACGGCTGCTGGCCGGCGGTCGAGACATGACGCTTAGAATTTGGGATGTCGGCGGTCAGCCAATGATACCGGCCTTGGCTCTTTCCACCATTAGACCGGTGACCAAACAGATGAAATCGGATCGGAAATTTAAGGCCATGGTGGAAATTGCGCAGAAGGCAATGAAAAAAGGTTCGTTTGCCTCGGCTTATTCAATGTTACGCGATTGTCAGACACTTCCCGGCTATGAGCGCTCGGAAGCGGTGCTTGAATTAATTCTGAGATTGAAGGATCGCGGAAACCGAGTTTCCCTGCGTGATGGCTGGAAGCGCAGGACCATAGATACGAAATCCCCGATTATGGACGTTAAATTTTCGCCGTCAGCAATTCACTTTCTGTCCGCCCACGGGGATCATACGATAAGAATGTGGAGCACCAAAACGGGCGACTGCCTCAAGATTCTAAAGGGACATACCAACCTAGTAACGTCCGTGCGGTTTTCCTCTAACGGCCGTGAAATTGTTTCCGGTGGCGATGACCGCACCGTCCGAATTTGGGATTTGCACACGGGAAAGAATCTTCTTGCTCTGAGAGGACATTTGGAGAGTGTCAGTTCTGTGGCCTATTCCCGCGAAGGGAATGTGGTCGTCTCCGGTTCCTGGGACAACACGATCAGAGTGTGGCGTCTTTCCGACGGGTCTTGCACAAAAATCTTGAAAGGTCATGAGGATAAAATTACGGCTGTCGCTTGTGTCGGGAGGACCAATTATGTTGTTTCCGCAGGTTTCGACGGCGCGGTCAAAATGTGGGACATCTCTTCGGGCAGGGTGCTTCGGGATCTGCGCGGACATAAAGACAGGATAACGGGTCTCTGGGTCTCGCCGGTCGAGGATCTGTCGCTAACATGCTCTATGGATGGAACTGCGCGGATATGGGATTTGCAAAAAGGACAGTGCGCCAGGACTGTTGAAGTTAATGAGGCAGGTGTGCGGGCCGGCGCATTTTCACCGGACCAGAGATTCTTCCTGACGGGCGACAATGATACCTTACTCCGGATATGGAGCGTTGAAACGGGCGCGTGCCAGAGAGAGTTTCAGGGGCATGCGCGAGAAATCAGCGCAGCGGAGTTCTCATCTAATGGACGTTTAGTGATAAGCGCTTCCACTGACGGCTCAATCATGCTTTGGGAGCTCGATTGGAACTGGGAATTTCCCTAGTGGAAAATTCCTGAGAGATTGGATTTTCAGAATTGACTAAAGAGACAATGAATTACCAGGAGGCCCCTTTATGGGATCTTCCGTGCTTTGAAGATAAGCTGGCCGAAGTGTTGAATTCGAGGCGGAAAAAGGCGCTTGCCCCAAACGGCACGGTGACGGCTGCCGTTTTGGTTCCTCTCTTCGTAAAGGATGGTCGCCGACATGTATTGTTGACCAAAAGATCGGACATGGTCGAGCATCACAGGGGTGAGATTTCTTTTCCCGGGGGAAAGCTCGATCCTTCGGACTCCGACCTGATGTGTTGCGCTCTCCGAGAGACCGCGGAAGAGATAGGCGTGGCGCCTGAGCATGTCAGGATGATTGGAGAGCTTGACGATTTTTATACGGTGGCCACTAATTTTCGTGTAGTTCCCTTCGTGGGAATTATTCCCCATCCATACAATTTTGTGCCTAGCGCGCGGGAGATAGCCGGGCTGCTAAGTGTCCCCCTGAATGTCTTCTTCGATCCGGCTCGTAAATCAGAGGCTATCTGGATTTTTAAAGGGGAGCCGGTGGAAGTAATTTCTTACGAATGGGAAGGCCATAATATTTGGGGCGCCACCGCCAGGATACTGAAGCACTTCACTGAGTTGATAGAACAATGGCGGTTGGATCACGCGGGAGGGACCGAGAGCCAGTGCATTGAAGCCTCATGAGCAGTGCGAAGTATGACACAGAAGATTGGTGGATGAAATGTTTTTTGCGGTATTCCCCAAAAGGGGGAGGTCATGACAGCGGTAAATGCTATTGATTTTCCGGCAGATTTTCAGGAATGCGCTCGTTTTCACGGGCATGTTTGTCCGGGTTTGGCTATCGGGTACGCCGCCGTGAAGGCCGGTTCAAGATTGCTCGAGTTGCACTCTGCCGAAGATGAAGAAATTGTGGCGTTCGTGGAGAATGATTCCTGTGCAGTCGACGCAGTTCAAGTACTGCTTGGTTGCACCTTTGGAAAGGGAAATCTGATCTTTCGTGATTGGGGTAAGCAGGTTTTTACATTTCTGGATAGAGCCGCGGGCCGTGCGGCGCGTGTGTCATTGAAAGGACGATTGCCTCACAGTAACGAGCGTCATGCGCTGAAGAAGAAAATTGACGCCGGGGAGGCTACGGATGCTGAAAAACAGCTTTGGGACAAGCTACGGAAACAGGCTGTCGTGGAATTGATTTCAGTCGATCCTGACAAGTACTTTGAAATACGAGAGATTCAAATGGAAATGCCCCCGCATGCGCAGATTGTGGCTACCCGCCCCTGTGATATCTGCCGAGAAGCCACTATTATCGGCCGACTCGTTGAAAGGGAGAGAAGCCTAATTTGCAGAGAGTGCGCGCAAGAGAGCGATAAATTATGAAAGTTGCCGAGCGCCTTTATGTATATCTCTGGAACGATCCGCGCGAAAATAACTGCAACACTACTTTCATAGACGGCAAGATTCCCCTACTGATCGATCCGGGCCACTTGGCAAGAGTTCAGGAGCTTTTCAGCCGGATGCGGGCAGATGGAGCGGATCCAGGCAGAATACGGCTTGTCATAAGCACTCACGCTCACCCCGACCATTTCGAGGGTACTCTCGCGTTTAAGGACCCGGCAGTAAGAATAGCGGTTTCTCAGCAAGAGGAAAAATATATCGAAGAAATGGTTGGGGCAGGCTATGCCGGTCAGGGCGGAACATTGCCCGACTACAGAATCGATTTTTACCTCAAAGAGGGAGAACTCATTCTCGGTAGACATGAATTCCAAATTCTTCTTACGCCTGGGCATACACCGGGAGGTCTGTCGATTTATTGGCCACGACACAAGGTTTTGATTTCCGGTGACGTCGTATTCATGCAATCAGTGGGCAGGTCGGATTTTCCGGGTGGCGACTCAGGGGCTTTAAAAGAGAGTGTAGAGCATTTGTCAAGGCTGTCAGTGGAATTGCTGGTTCCCGGACACGGGCCTGCCATACAGGGGGCGGAAAAAGTGAAGAACAATTTTGAGTTTGTCAGAAGAATGTATTTCAGATAGTCATGTTCAAATATTTGGCACATGGGGGCCGGAAATTTATACGTAAAAAGAATCATGATTTACACCACATACATTTTAGGACTCATCGGTGTCTAAAAATTTGAACAAATTCTGGTAGTCGGACATTTAGCGATTGAGGTAAAGAGATTCGGATTGCTTGGTCTAACTGGTTGTTAAAATTAATCATAATTAAAAAGCCATCGCCACCGGAGGAATTGGCACAGCGCTTGCTTGCATAGTTGGCAAGAAAAGAATCTGTTCCTCCTACGCCAACTGCTAAATGCCAGTTGGTTTTTTTTTAAGGGTTGGCGCAAGGCTCTGATGATTCTTAGACTCGAAATTAAAACCGTCCTGATTTCTGCCCTCATAATAGTCTCAGTGGCGGTAATCTCTGCCGGTGAGCCCAATTGCGCTTTCGCTGCTCCCCAACCCAAAAAGATCCTCATTCTGCCTTTTTATGTGGCTCCAGGCGATAGCGAAAAAGAGCTTCAAGAGTTCAGTGATCACGCGGACAAAAGGATAAAATCAGCAATTGACCTGATGAAGGAAGGCTACGTTGGCGAGTCTCGGAAGGTGACGGACGAAGCGCTTGGCGGCAAACCCGCGCCGAAAAATGATCAAGAAGCGCATTCAATGGCCACTCAGATCAAGGCCGACCTAGTGGTTTACGGATTCCTGTCATACGAAGATTCTCAGTTTCATATGAGAGGGGTAATGTGGGATCTAGCCACAAAGCGAGAAATTGTGTCGACTAGCATGAAGGTAGGAAATATCCACGGACTTCCCGGTATTCTCCAATTATTCATCACTTCCATTGGCAAACGTCTGCACGGCGCTCCTCCTCTGCCACTTTACAGAGCTGAACCGGATCGGCCTCAGCCCCTTGTGGCTCTTCCTCGCAGTGTCGGTCCCTGGAGGAGCCCGGAAATCAATGCCGAGCTATGGGCTGTGGGCGTGGGTGATTTGGACGGTGACAGAAGAAATGAGGTAGTCTTTCTGGAAGAGACAGGGTTAACCATCAGCCGCTTCGAGGCAGGAAGCCTTAAGACTCTCAACCAGTTCTCACAGACCCCTGTCCGGTATATAAGCGCTGAGGTGGAAGACCTCGACGGGGACGGCGTCTCGAAACTTATTGTCTGCTATCTGACCCCCGATGGCTTAGAATCTGCCATTATGCAATACGAAAACCGAAAATTTGAAGTCATTCAGAAATTTCCGAACATCATTTTGAGCTGCGTGACCGAATTTCCCGGCGCGAAGAAGGTCCTGTTAGGCCAGAGAACGGATGCGGAGGATATGTTTGACGGCGAAATGGCGCGTTATGAAATCCGCAATGGGGAAGCGTCGCCTTCGGGAAGGGCTTCAATGCCTCCCGGAACGCTGTTGCTCAGTTACGCGGCCGGAGTGTTCGGCAAGAATAAAGAATTCTTAAGAGTTGTGTTGAATCAAGATCTGCGCCTGATGGTTTTTGACAGGGAAAATCGCTTGGTTGCCCAGGTGCCGGATCGACTCTACGGGCTTGAACGGCGTGTCCGAATACCTGCAAGAAAGGGACACAGAGACATAGTATTTCCCGGAAGGATACTCATCGCCGATACCGATGGGGACGGCGAAAACGAATTGCTCCTGATCAAGCAAGGCAGCGGTGGTGGCCATATTCAGGCCCTAGTCTGGGATGACGGGCATCTTGTGGAAAAATGGAAGACTGTCATGAGTCCCGGTATTATTTCGGATTTCAAGATTGGCGATCTGAAAAACGAACAGACAAGGTCCCTCGTGATGATCCTGCTAAAGCCGCATCCGTTTTTAGCTTTCACCGGTCCTCGCAGTATTGTGTTTGCTTACGATCTGAATCCTTGAATAAAACCCTTAGCATAAAGCAAAGACCCCGGATTCCATTCGGAACTCGGGGTCTTCTTACTAAGAAAAGGGCCGACCGAGGACAACCCCCGACCGGCCGCAGCTCACGTTAGCCAAGAAGAAATGGCACCAACAGAAGGGCCACCATGTTGACCACTTTGATGACGGGGTTGAGGGCAGGACCCGCGGTATCCTTGTACGGGTCGCCTACGGTGTCTCCGGTAACAGCCGCTTTGTGGGCTTCGCTGCCTTTTCCGCCGAGGTTCCCGTCCTCAATGTACTTTTTGGCATTGTCCCAAGTAGCGCCACCGGTGGTCATGGCGATAGCCAAGAAGAGTCCCACCACGATGCTGCCAATAAGAACTCCGCCAAGCGCGTCCTTTCCGAGACCCGGTATGAACGCCACGACCAAAGGTATGATTACCGGTAAAATAGAAGGCAATATCATCTGCCTCTGGGCCGCTGCGGTTACCAGGTCAACGCATTTGCCATACTCAGCTTTCACGCCCGGGAGGCCTTCCCGTAGGCCCTTGATCTCACGGAACTGTCGGCGGACCTCATCCACAATCGAGCCGGCCGCTTTGCCCACGGCCAGCATACAAAGCGCCGCAAAGAAATAAGGAATGATTCCGCCGATCAATAATCCTATCAAAATCTTCGGGTTAACGAGAGATATGGATAGCTGACCGCCAAGTTCCTCGATGGCCCTGGTGTACTCGGCAAAAAGAACCAGAGCGGCCAGAGCGGCGGAACCGATGGCATAACCCTTTGTGACCGCTTTCGTAGTATTTCCCACTGCATCCAACGGGTCAGTTCTATTGCGGACTTCCTCCGGAAGGTCAGCCATTTCGGCTATTCCGCCTGCGTTATCCGTGATAGGGCCGTACGAGTCGATCGCGACGACCATTCCGGTCATGGACAACATCGAGACCACTGTAACGGCGATGCCGTATAGACCGGTAGATGCGCTCCCTGAGAAGCCGCCTCCAAGTCCGTAACCGATCATTATAGATATCGCCAAAACGATGACCGGCAGCACCGTGGAGATCATGCTGATAGCCAGTCCCGCGATAATGTTCGTTCCATGACCGGTAGTGCTGGCTTGCGCGACGTACTTTACCGGGCCGTACATGCCTGTAAAGTACTCGGTGATAACTACTATGAGGCCGGTCAGCACGAGCCCGAGCACAGCCATCAGGAAAATACTGAACGCCGGAATAGCATACGCGAGTTCGCCGGCCGGCACATGCGCGGGGGCCGCGAGCGGCATATAGCGAGCCACTATATAGAAGAAGATTGCGGCCAAAACACCGGCCACAGTCAAGCCTTTGTACAGCGATCCCATTATGTACAGGTCCTTCTCAGGCGTGGTCCGGCTCAGCTTGACAAAGAAGGTGCCGATTATGGAAGCGATGATTGCGGCGCCGCCTATGAGAAGGGGCATAAAGAAAGCGGGAGACGCCATACCGTAGATCGTCTTTCCAAGAAGCATTGCCGCGACGATTGTGACCGTATAGGTTTCATAGAGGTCGGCGGCCATACCTGCGCAGTCGCCTACATTGTCACCAACATTATCAGCGATAACGCCTGCATTACGAGGATCGTCCTCCGGCAAGTCCGCTTCCACTTTCCCGACCAGGTCGGCTCCCACGTCTGCCGCTTTAGTATAGATGCCGCCGCCCACACGGGCGAAGACACTCATGAGTGAGCTTCCGAACCCGAGCGCCACCAATGCGCTGAAAATGGCTTTGGGATCGGGATTGTAGGTTTTTGCAATGAGGAAGAACCCAGCCACGCCTAAGAGCGCCAGGCCCGTAACCACGATGCCGGTGACGGATCCGCCCTTAAAAGCCACGTCCATGGCGTCGGGTAGACTCTTACCGGCTGCCGCGGCCACTCGCACATTGGCATTCACTGAGACTTTCATCCCAATGAAGCCGGCAAGGCCTGAACCGACAAGGCCGACGATAAACCCGATGGCGGGTATTATGCCCAATGTCAGCCACAGGATAATGACGAGAATAACCGCAATGATGGCCACGACCTTGTACTGGCGTGTGAGGTACGCCATAGCGCCTTCGGCCACGTAGCTGGAGATCTCCTGCATGCGCGGATTGCCCGCGTCCTGCTTGAAAACCCAGCCTGCGGTTATTAGGCTATAGGCAACGCCTAGGCCCCCACATATCAGGGCCGCGATAACCACATAGTCCATCCACCTAACCTCCTTGGTAAAAATATATTACAGGGGGAAAACACGAATTAGACGCCGCAGGATAGCGACAATTCCTGATTATGTCAAGAATAAAGACGGTTATCTTGTAACCATTCAGTTACGCGCGGCTGGGGATATTCGCACCGAGGTTCTGCGTTTTGGATACCGCTGAAAATAGTGTTTGAAGTCCCCTTTTGAGAATCGGATCAGGAGGAATTGGAGGCAGGG
>Ga0172371_10000867_pt1 | contig 47802 bp, 26 predicted proteins | sample Lak12m_FD_114543 | JGI IMG/M metagenome (GOLD analysis project Ga0172371, IMG submission 114543) | Freshwater microbial communities from Kabuno Bay, South-Kivu, Congo - kab_022012_12m | ecosystem: Environmental > Aquatic > Freshwater > Lake | place: Democratic Republic of the Congo: South-Kivu... | reverse complement strand
GGTGTGCCAATGGCACATCAGGCCCCCGGCCGCCCATGCGACGGGCGGCCGTTTTCTTGGTCACACCCTTGGACACCCGAGCCATGCCTAGAAAATCCTGCGGCGAAGCCGCATCCTGCGTAACAACTTGCGTCTGCGCACCCTTCGGTCGGATGAACCAGATTTTTCGACGTCCACGACGGCTCGGCAGGAGCCTCGCCCCCCAGAATAACGCAAGGTCATTTAGCGCGGCACATTGTGGCGAGAAATCGTCTCACGATCGTTTGTTCCGGGGGGCGTCTTTGTCTGACCGCATTGGCGGGACCCGGGCACTTGCCTTCTTGCCGCGCCCAGGCGACACTTTCTCAGGAAGCGGCTCGTGGCGCACCGGCCAGGACGCCCGGAATTCGTCCTGGTACAGGCCGATCTTCTCCATAGGGATGGACTTGAACCCGAGTTGCCACGCAGGCGACTCGGGTTTGAGCCGGAAATCCTGCTTCGTGGCGTCCGCGAAGAGCGGGTTGCCCCCGAGCAGGTTCTTCTCCAGGATGGTCAGCGGACGGGCCTGAGGGCTCACCTCGTCCCACCGGCCGCCCACGCAGATGTTCAAGGCGATGCGATTGTTCTTCGGTTTCTCGGGCTCGTCCTCGAGCATTCCCACCAGTTGGGGATAGCGATCCTTCCAGGGCGATTCCTTGTAGGGCATCTGCTCGAGTTTTGGCGGCTGGCTGGTGGTAGCGCCGTAGTTGTACTTGCCCATCCCCCGGGCATCGATGTGCAGGGCCGGCTTGCAGTCCACGAAGATGTTGTTCTCGACCACGTTGTCGCGTCCGCCGCCGATGAACGCGGCGCGGGTGACCTTGTAGAAGACGTTGCCGATGATCCGGTGGCCGCTAAGGATGTCGTCGAGGTATACCCCGACGCAGCCCTGCCCGCGGAAGCCGTTGATGTGGTGCAGGTAGTTATACTGAATGACCGTGCCGCGATACGACCAGTTGAAGCCCGAATAGATCGCGCCGGCGTCATTCGATTCGTGGCAGACGCTGTGAATCTCGTTGTACTCGAAAACGTGATCGTTTCCGGCGAACCCGATGGCTTGGTGCGGGGCGTCGTAGATCAAATTGTGAGCCACCCGGTTGCCGACCCCGTTGCACTGGACGCCCGGCTGGTACATACGGCGCCAGCGGCTGTAATGGTAGATGCGGTCATTCTCGGCGTAGAGCCCAGCCGGGGTAAGGGTCTTACGGTCGCCGCCGTCGAGAAACACGCCCCCCAATCCCGTGTCGGTGATGTCGCAGCCGAGGACGCCGCTTTGCTTCCCGCCCTGGATCCTCACCGCCCACGCGCCCACGCTGCGAATCACGCAGCCCACCACGCGGTTGCCGGTTCCGCCATCGATCGTGACCGCCGTGCCTCGGCAGGCTTCTAAGGTGAAGCCGCGGAGGGTGACGTGCGAAACGTTCTTCATTGCGATCAGTGTCTCGATCGTCGATACGGTCGGATGCCCGCCAGCGAGGCCGCCGGCAGCAGAGGGGGGCCAGAAGTAGAGCAGGCCGGTTCCCCGGTCCAGATACCACTCGCCGGGGCTGTCGAGTTCCATGAGCAGGTTGAAACCGTAGAACCAACGGTCCTTGCGGTAGCCCGACGGATGGTAAGGCGGCTTGACCGCCAGGATGTGTTTCTGCGGGTCGATGCTCTGGATCGGGTGGCGCTGGTCCGACCAGTCATGGAACCAATACCCGTGGACCCAGCCATCCTTTTCCTTGACCCAACGTGACGGCCGATCGCCCTCGTAGACGATCCGGCCTTCCTTGCAGGTGTCCTGTCCCCGGCTGTTCTTGACCAACGGGCCGGCCACGTCGACGACGGGCGTGAACCCCCGGTTGGGCCAGCGGGCCAAGGTCATCGGACGACTCTCAAAGAAGAGCTCCAGCCCGGCCAGTCCGTTGCCGGTATTCCAGTCCTGTTTGCCGTAGTCTGTGATCCCCAAAGCCTTCAAGTCGGCTTGCAGCACATGCCCGCGTGCCGCTCCGTCGAGGCGAGCCAGGACGTCCGGATCGCTGACAGGAGCAAATCGGGTCAACTCCCGTCCTCCCACCAGGCGCACCTCGGCTCCCGGCTGGGCGCGGTACGTGATCGGACGTGCGGGTGTGCCGGAGTCCGCGGCGGTGAGTTCGAAGGGTTTGTCCAACCAGTAGCTGCCCTTCTGCACCTCAACGGTCAGGCCGGCTTGAGGGAGAAGTCCCGTTTCTTTCAAACGGCGGATTTCGTTTCGTGCCCGCTCCAGGCTGCGGAAGGGGCCGTTGGTCTCGGAGATCCCGGTCCGCTGCGGGCAGGTTCCAGTCCACGAATCGTTGCCGCCTGTGGACACGTAGATCGTACCGGGAGCCGCGCCGAGCGCGGCCGATATCAGCAGGCAGCTTGCGGCGGCGATGGAAAGGGTGTGCGTCATGATCCATATCTCTCGGCAGGGCGTTCGGGCAATGAAACCAGCGCAAGGCGATTCTACTCTGGAAACGGCCACACATCAAATCCCGCGGCAGAATGTGTGCGACGAGAATTCTTGGCGGTAGGTCCCGCCTGCCGGGCGGGACCTACCACGAGGCGATGCCCCCGCCGACTGCCAGGAAATCTTGCCGCACACGACAGAATAGAGAGTCCCGTGGAATCCGCAGAAGACCGCAGTCGGTGTCCTCCGCAGGCATTACCGGGCGCCGCGGGCGTAGCGGGTTTCCTTGGCGGAAAGACGACGGCGCTTGCCAAGCGGCGAGTTTGCCCGTAGATTGGACGAACGGACACGTTCTTGCGGAACGGTCCCCTTCGGACGAAACGAGTTTACGGTCGTCGAGGCATGCCAGCGACCCGTTGATACCTCGAGGAGGCGGAAAATGTCTGAACGAGCTGTGGTTTTTCATCGGCGGCAGTTTTTCAACCGCGCGTTGCGGGCTGGCGCCGCGATTGCGGCCCCCTTGGTGATTCCCGGCGCCGTGCTGGGCAAGGGGGGCGCCGTGCCCCCGAGCGAACAAATCATCCTGGGCGCCATCGGGATCGGCAATCGGGGCTCCTACGTCCTGGGGTGCTTTTTGGAGGAGCCGGAGGTGCGGTTCGTGGCCGTTGCCGACGTCAAGGCCGTGCGCCGCGAGGCGGTCAAGAAAATGGCGGAGGCCAAGTACGGCCACCAGGACTTCGCCACGTATCGCGACCTCCGCGAGCTGTTGGCGCGCAGCGACATCGACGCCGTGCTGATCGCCACGGGCCCGAACTGGCACGCCACGGCCTCGATCCTTGCCGCCAACGCCGGCAAAGACGTGTACTGCGAGAAGCCCAGCACGAAGAACATCGTCCAGAGCCTGGCCCTGGCCGAGACGTTCCGCCGGACCGCGCGGGTATTTCAGGCGGGCACGCAGCGGCGAAATTTGCCGCACATGGAGTTCGCCGTCGAGCTGGCCCATCGCGGGAAGCTGGGCAAACTCCAGGCCGTGCATGCCCATCCGGCCGGGATGACAACCGCCATGAGCGGCTGGGCCCCCGAAGAGCCCGAACCACCCAAGGAACAGATCGACTGGGACCTGTATCTCGGGCCGGCGGCCTGGCGGCCGTTCAATCGAGGCCTGCTGGACGGCTTCAACTTCGAGAAAGGCGGCGGGATGCTGGGCGGCGGCGTGCTGGAGTGGGGCTCCCATTGCGTGGACCTCTGCCAGTGGGCCAACCAGGCCGACGACACGGTCCCCGTCGAGTACAACCCGCCGGAGAACGGCCGGGTGACGAACCGCTACGCCAACGGCGTCAAGCTGGTGATCCGCAACGACGGCTGGCTGCCGCTGGGCTCCTGCCCAGTGCGGTTTGAAGGGGACAAAGGCTGGGTGGAGACGGGCGACAGCGCCAAGATCGTGGTCAGCTCGCCGGACCTGCTGGCCGGCAGGAAGATCACCCAAATCGGCGGCTACCCGGCAAACTTCCACGTCCGCGATTTCCTCAACTGTGTGAAATCGCGTGGGCAGCCGCGGGCCAATGCCGACGTGGCCTGTCACGCGCACATCGCCTGCCATGCCAGCAACATCGCCATCTTTCTGGGCCGCAAGCTGGCCTACGATCCCAAAAAGAACCAGTTCATCGGCGACGAGGAGGCGAACCGCCTGCGGTCCGAAGCGCTCCGCGAGCCGTGGCGGCTGTGAACCAGTAGGTCCCGCTTGCCGAGCGGAACCTTTAGCGGAACGAGGGTTCAAATCGTGCGAGGTCCCGCTCGGCAAGCGGGACCTCGTTGGTGTTCTGGCGGGTGGTTGTTTTTTTCGCAGCACAACGAGGTATCCGGAGGAAGACCCCCAATGACACGCAACCGTCGACATATCCCGGCGATTTTCGTTCTGATCGTTTTAGCGATCGGCCTCGGGCAGGCTCGAGCTGCCGCGCCCGGCGACACAGGCGTCGCCGCGGAGAAGGACCCGCACAAGCTGATCGCGGTGCTCCGGTCCGACGCGCCGCCGCAGGACAAAGCGATGGCCTGCAAGCGCCTGGCTGTCTACGGCGGCAAGGACGCGGTCCCGGCGCTGGCCGCTCTCTTGCCCGACGCAAGGCTGGCGTCGTGGGCGAGGATTGCCCTGGAGGCGATTCCCGATGCCTCCGCCGACCGGGCGTTGCGTGAGGCGATGGGGAGACTCCAGGGCAGACTGCTGATCGGGGTAATCAACTCGATCGGCGTCCGCCGCGACGCCAAGGCGGTCGACGCGCTGGCGGCGCGTCTGAAGGATGCCGACCCCGAAGTGGTCTCGGCCGTGGCCGCGGCCTTGGGGCGCATCGGCAACGCCGCAGCGGCGACCACTCTGCAAGAAGCGCTGGCCGGAGGGCCGGCCGCGACCCGCGCGGCGGCTGCCCAAGGCTGCGTCCTCTGCGCCCAGAAGCTTCTCTCCGAAGCGAAGCGCTCCGAGGCCATGAAGCTGTACGACCTGGTCCGCAAGGCGGACGTGCCCGAGCAGAGAATCCTCGAAGCGACGCGCGGGGCGATCCTCGCCCGGCAGTCGGCCGGAGTGCCGTTGCTGGTCGAGCAGTTGCGGTCGGCCGACAAGTCGTTTTTCGGCATCGGATTGCGGACGGCCCGAGAGATGCCCGGCCGCGAAGTGACCGGCGCGCTGCTGGCCGAGTTGGGCCGGGCAACGCCCGACCGGAAGCCCCTCTTGATCCTCGCCTTGGCTGACCGGGGCGACGCCGCGGCCCTTGGCCCCATGCTTCAAGCGGCCAAGAGCGGACCGGACAACGTGCGCAGGGCGGCGATTCGCGTGTTGGGACGGCTGGGCGACGCTTCCTGCGTGCCCGTGCTCCTGGACGTCGCGCAGGAAGACACCGCGGAACTGTCGCAAGCGGCGGTGGACGTGCTGGCCGAACTGGCCGGCGGCGAAGTCGACGCGGGTCTTGTCGCCCGCCTGTCCAACGCGCGGGGAAAAGACCGGCAAGTGCTGATGCAACTCGCGGGGCGGCGACGTATCCGGGCGGCCACTCCTGCGTTGTTGAAGGCCGTAGACGATCCCGACGCCCAGATTCGCATTGCCGCGCTGACGGCCTTGGGGGCGACGATCGAGATCGGCGACCTGCCGAGACTGATCGCCCGGGTCACCAAGCCGGGGGATCCCGAGGAGGCGAAGGCGGCCGACGACTCGCTCCGCGCCGCATGCGCCCGCATGCCGGATCGGGAAGCATGTGCGGAGAAACTCGTGGCCGCGATCGCCCAGTCGCCGGTCCCCGCGAAGCGCAAGTGCCTGGAGATCTTGAGCGTCGTAGGCGGCGCCAAGGCCCTGGCGGCGGTTGGAGCAGCGGCCAAAGACGCCGATCCGGAAATCCGCGACGTCGGCAGCCGGCTCCTGGGCGCGTGGATGAGCGCGGATGCCGCCCCGGTGCTCTTGGACCTGGCGAAGAACGCGGCCGACGCGAAGTACAAGAGCCGCGCGCTGCGCGGCTACCTGCGCATCGCCCGGCAGCTCGTTCTCCCGCTGAATCAACGCATCGCGATGGCCCGGGAGGCGTCGGCACTGGCCCAGAGGGATGAGGAGAAGAAGCTCGTGATCGGGCTGCTTCGACGTTATCCGTCCGCGGACGGGCTGGCCTTGGTGCTCCCGCACCTGCGCGACGCCAAGCTGAAGGCGGAAGCCGGCCTGGCGGCCGTGTCGATCGCCGACAAGGTTGTTGCGAGCAATCCGTCAGCCGTCGCTGAAGCCATGAAGCAAGTGGTGCAATCCGGCGCCAACACCGATGTGACCAACCGGGCCAAGGCACTCTTGGACCGGGCATCCCGAAAGTGAGCGATCCATCTTTCGCAGGATTGTCCCGACTATGTGCCCACGCGCAAGGCCTTCTCTTTGGACGGGTAGTAGATCGCGTAGGTCTTGTTGTCCACGCCGACGCGGTTGCCCATCGACAGCGTCACGAAGCCGCGCTTGGTCAACTGGTAGGCGAAATCTCGCAGCTCCTTGCCCAAGCCGATGGCCGTTTCCGGCTCGTAGTAGACCACGAGCACGGCTGGACGGACGGCTTCTCCCTCGGGCACGAGCAGGTATCCATCGGTCATCTCGTGCGGCAGCCACTCAAAGCGGATCCGATGCTGCACGAAGTCCTCGCGTCGCTCCGTCCGGAGGATCTCGACCTTCGGCCTTTCGATCACGGGCGGCCAGGTACCCATCATGCTGTGCCACCGCGTGAGGATTTCCTGCCGGCGCCGCTGCCAGTCGGCGGCCGTTTTTACCGGCTCGCCGTCGTAGAACTTCAAGGGGGAGCGGAACCGGCCGTAATCGCCCGCAAAGGACGAGGGAGGAGAGAACCGTGGCGCGATTTGCCTCCAGGTCGTCTCGGCTGGCGACTCGGCAGCCGCTGAAACGGCCACCTGGGGCAACGCCACCAGCAGGCTCTTGAGGTGAGCGAGCGTCTCGCGCCAGCAGCCCGGGTCTCCGCCAAGGACCAACCGGCCCGGACGCGTCTGTACCTGCTCGGGCGTCGGGAGGAGGTCGATGCCGGACGTCTTGACGGTCTCCGCGGCCGGGCTGCTCGGGGGCCATGCGCCCAGCATGTGCCAGGTCGCTGCGAGCAGAAGCAACGCGGGCAGACGGTGACACGACCGGACAAGGAGCGGGTTACAGTGAACTCGGCACACGTTCGGCTCCTTTCGACAAGGGCGCCTTTCACTCGCTGAACCTGACGATGGCAATTTCGTAGAGGCCAATCTGCGGCACGTTGAAGTGAACGCGGTCGCCGTGTTGATCGTACCGCAGCGGCTTGTCCTCCTTGTGTTTCGGACTGGCGAGTGCCACCGCGGTGGCGTGCTTCCCGGCCGGAAGTCGCACAGTCACAGCCACGTCGCGAAACGGAAGTCCTTCGCGGTAGTTCACCAGGTGCACGAGCCGACGTTCGGGTTGCTCGGTCAGTTCGACGCAGAGTCCGCCAAGCGACGGAATCGGCTGTTCGGCAACGAATAGAGGTCCTGTCGCCTGCGATGACTTCGACTGGATTCCGAGCAGAACATAGGCCCCGCGCTTGCCCTCAAAGAGCCGCACCTTGCCGGCCTCGAAATCGCGGCAGTAGATGTCCATCCCATGGCCGATCTGCACGATCGTGCTTTCCAGCCCGCCCGCAGAGTAAAGCTGCCATCCGGGCTGGGGGTCGAGCCACGCCGGGGAGAATCCTCTCTTGGCAAAGGCGACGTAGACACGCACAGGCACTCGCGCCTCCAGCGGCATTGCCGAGTTGCTCTTTGCCTTTTCCACCGCGGCGGCGATCCTCGGCAGGCCCAAGAGATCCTGCGGCACCTTGCGGAAAACGTAATCACGGTCGGTATAGATGCGTTCCCCCATTGCAAGACGTGGGGCTATCGTATCCGTCGGTAGGCCATTGGTCCGGACAGCCAGCGAAAAGTCGCCGCCGCATGCCTGCCGGACCGCGCGGACAGGATCGGCGAGTTCATCGGCACGGACCGCGACCTCGGCCGGAAGGTCGTCCAGTGCCGGTCGCAGCCGAGGGCGGAGCCACTCGTCGTGCGTGGCTGCCGGCCCGATGAGGCAAAGCCGCCCCCCGTGCCCGACGTACCGGCGGATTTGGTCGATCTGGTGATCGGAAAGCGACGGACACCCGGCCAGTACCAGGGTGCGGTAGCGGCTCAGCTCGTCCAAGTGCCGGTTGTAGACGATCTGGAAAGGTACGCCGCTCTCGATCAAAGCCTGTTCCACGCGAGACGTTATCTGCCCGTATTTCGCCTCGCCGAATACCTGGGACGGAAAGCTGCGCAGCACGGCGGCGTCGGCCACGACCTCGGCCCGGCGCAGCAGATCGCGGCGCCGGTGAAAGAACTGGATGAAGGGAAGAAGCCCGGGCGACATCAGCCGCTCGGAATAAGGCCGCTCGACTATCCGACCGTATTCGTACCAGCAAAGGCACCCCAGGCAATCGAGATTGAAGGCCATCGATTCGGCCATTTCCAGCGGCGTCGTAGTATAGGCGAAGACCATGTTGTTCATCCGCCTCCCGACCTTGTAGGTGCGGATCCGCGACACAAGCTGTCCGTTGCGGTACCCGCTGCCCGCGCTTTCGTCCCAAAACGCCTCGCCGCCGGCCAGCAGGCGGCCGTGGTCGATCGGCGGGTGGACGCGGCCGCGCACGCCCCCGGGGTTCAACTCCACGAGGACGTCTCTGCGCAGCGACCGGGCATACCGGCTGAGATCGCAATAGGATTGGGCGAGCGCCTGGCAAGAGAAATCTTCCCACGCCCGTCGGATGAGTTCCGGGGCCCCGGCCCGTGGCGGCTGAATGGCATTCGGCTCGCCCAACGTCATCTCGGCAAGCTGCCCGGGAGTGAACGTCGAACGAAGGTACTCGCGGAAGAGCCTCGCGGAGCAGGCATCGTGGCCGGGGCCAACGGAGTAGTTGTCGAAATGGATCAAGTCGGCCTGGATGTTCTCGACGGCAAATCGGACGATCTGCTGGCAATAGGCTCGGGCATCCGGGTGGTTGCGGTTCCAATAGTAACGGAATGTTTGGGGCCCATACGGGATCGGTTTGCCGTCGGCCGTAAGGACGAGCCAGTCCTTGGCCTGCGGCATCTCCTGGAAGAAGCGGTCCCAGAAGAGCGTGCCGCTGGCGGCATACACGCCCACGCGGAGGCCCGCTTCGCGATACCGTTTGGCGAATCGGGCCGCATCGGCCATGCTGGGGCCTTCCGTCTTCATGCCCGCTCCGCGATAGCAATGGATCATGACGAAATTGACACCCAGCTCCTTGAGGCGGGCGATCATGGCCGGACTGTGCTCCACCTCGTAGGCGGCTTGCTGCTCGGCGGTCGGCTCATACGGATGGGGCCCGAAGAGCCGCGCTCGGATCGGCAACGCCTCCCAACTGCCGGCCATGACCACGCCGTCTTCCGCGACCCACGACGGCCGCTTCTCCAGAGGCAGCGTCAGGACATTCTGCCCCACAGGACCGCAGACCAGCGCACAGAGGCTTGCTGCAATGAATGGGAGAGTAGCCATCTTCTCCTCCGGGCAGGTCCTCGGATGCTTCCTGTTTGCGATGAGCGTAGAGCCGATCCAGACTTGCAGCGCCGATTATCTCACCGACAGGTGCCCTGATCGTTCTCCGAGAAAACGCCCTATCCTGGGACAATCAACGCGCGTCCCCAGTCTCTCGTCTTATCATTCACCGTGGGATTCCGCCTTGACGCCGCTGAGCGGATGATGCCATCGTAGCCGAAGCCCGCGCAAACTTCAACTTCCAGCTTTCCGATCACACGGAATCCGTCGACGACAAGCGTTGACCGCTGCTCCTTTCCCGCCACCAGACCGAAACGCACGCGCACGGAACGGACAGGACCTCCGAACCTATCCAGGGGATAGCTATTCAGCCCCTCCCTTCCTGATCGATCCGCGTCAAACCCCTTGATAGCGATGGCAGCGGATTGGATGATAATGGGCGGCGGCGGCGGAAGCCCGGGGATGTGCGGGCAGGATATCTTGGGCTGGAGTCGCGTCGGTGAAATGGGTCGCGACATTACAGGATAGGGAGGGCCTTGCCGTGTTTTTCGCGTGCATCGATCGATTGGTGGGAGCGGCGTCGGTGATTTCTCTGCTGGGCTTTGCCCTGGGCGGTTCGGTCTGCCAGGGGGCGAGCGACGCGAGTCCGGCTGGCGCGCCCTTCGACGCGGCGCCGTTCGCCGTGGCGGTGGGCCAAAAAGCGGGGAAAGCCTACTCGGTGACTTGGGGCGAGCCGAGGAAGATCCGCCGACTGGAGATCGAATTCGATCGGGATACCGCGATTCCTGCGGCAGAGAAGCTCCGCGTGCAGTACTGGCACAAGGCATGGGACGGCAAGCCCGACCCGATCCAGGCCGAGACCGGCGTGGCCCGCGCCGGCTGGACCGCCGTGGACGACTGGACCAACGGCGAATGGAAAGACGCGGACACCCGCGTCCAGCTCGACGGCCAGCGGTGGATTTGCACGTTCGCGCCCAGCGGAGAGAAGGAGTTCAAGGGTCTCGGTCAGCCGGGTGTGTCGTACCGGAAGACGCTGAAGGTGCGCGTGGTGTCGGAGCAAGCTTTGCCGAAGCCCCGCCGGTTTCGCGCCGTGACCGACGCGGTGTGCCGACCACTGACCGTGCGGATCCTCTCGGGTCCGCCCGCGGTGGCCGGCCTCCGAGCGGGCGGCGAGAATCGCGGCCGGCTCGACGTCTACAACGGCTCGGTCCGCGCCGTGCGGCCGTACCTCGACCGCGGCGTAACCGTCGGCGGCGACCTGCATTGGGTGCTGCCGGCAGGCACGGGGGGCGGCATCGAGGCGGATCTGCTCGTGGCGGTCGATCCGGTCAACGGAGACTACGACCGGACCATCGTCACCGTTCGCTCCCAGCACGGCCCCTTCTCGTTCGCCGCCGACGAGGTTGCCCGCGGGGATCGCATCCTCGTGGACGACCTGGGCTGGCTCGTGGTCCGCGGCGACGACGCGGCCACCGTGGAAAGCTGGCGCCGGGCGCGCACGGAGTTCCCCGGCAGGACCGTCTATGACCGCGTGCTTGGCGAGGAGGAGCAGACGCTCGGGCGGGCTTGGGGTGACATGCCGCTGAAGCGTCCGTTGTGGTTCGTGCACGGTCTGCCGGGCAACCGCAACGCGATGCGCCAGGACCCCAACGGCCAAATCGGAATCACCGCCATCGGCCGCTGGTTCCATCTGCCCCGCAGCGCAAAGGACACCGATCGCAAGGGCTGGTCGGGCGATTTTCTCACGCTGGGGTTCGGTTTTCCGCCCGACGAGCGCCGCGCGGGCCGTGAATTGCTGGAGGGCTATTTGCCCTTGCTGCGGACCTGGTGGGTCGACGGCCCGATCTACTACGAGCAGCGGACCATCCTCGACAAACTGGATCGCGACCTGACCGACATTCGCGTCGACGATCCCACCGTCCTGCTGATGCGAGTGCGGGTGGTCAACACGTCCGGTTCCGAGGCGGGCACCGCGCACCTGCACCTGACCTCGCACGCCGGCTCCGGCGAGAAGCTGATCGTCGACGGCGCTCGCGTCCTGGCTGCTTCGCCGACCGGGCCGCGGTTCCGCTACCTCGTCCGGACAGGCGACCGCGGCACGATAAAACAAGCCGGCGACGCCGTGGACTGGACCCTGGATCTCCCCCCCGGTCAATCGCACGAGTTGCAGTTGATGATCCCGTCGATCACGCTGAGCAAGCCCGAGGAGATTGACGCGCTCGGCGGGCGGAATTTCGAGTCGGACAGCCGCCGTGTCTGCGAGTTCTGGAAGCGGCTCACGGACCGGGGCACCCGGATCGAAACCCCCGAGCCGTGGCTGAACGGCTTCTACAAGGCGGTGCTCCGGCACTTGGAAGTGAACTGCATTCGGGACGCGGTTGCGCCGCGCCGGTACGCCCGCGTCGGCACGTTCGGTTACGGCGTGTTCCCCAACGAGTCGGTGATGATGATCAGCGATTTGGATCACCGCGGCTACCACCAGGCGGCCGAGGAGTGCCTGCAAGCCTTTCTCGACTACCAGGGGACGGTCCCGCTGCCGGGCAACTTCAAGTCGTCCGAAGGGATCTTCTACGGGGCCGGAGGCTACGAGCACATCGGCTACAACAAGCACCATGGCTACGTGATGTGGAACATGGCGGAGCACTGGTGGTACACCCGCGACCGGGCGTGGATGGAGCAAGCGGCCCCCAAGCTGGTCAAGGCCTGCGATTGGGTCACCCGCGAACGGCAGGCCACGATGACACGGAATCCCGACGGCACTCGCACAATCGAGTACGGATTCCTGCCGGCCGGCGGACTGGAGGACGTTCAGGACTACTGGTACTGGCTGGCGACGAATGCCAATACGGTCTGGGGCTTCGATGCCCTGGCCGGCGCCCTGGCGGACTACGGTCACCCCGAGGCGCCGCGCTTGCAGAAGGACGCCAAGGCGTATCATGACGACGTGATCCGCGGGCTGACCGAGGCGAGGATCCGTACCCCGGTGGTCCGGCTGCGCGACGGGACGTATGTACCGAAGTACCCGTCGCACCTTCACGAGCGGGGCCGCTCGTTGGGATGGATACGAGAGACGCTCGAAGGTTCTCTCTTCCTGCTGATCGACGGCCTGATCCCGCCCGACGCCCCGGAAGCCGCGTGGATCCTCAAGGATTTCGAGGACAATCTCTATATCTCCGACGCCTACGGCTACTCCATCCCGGTGTTCGATCAGTTCTGGTTCTCCCGGGGCGGATTCTCGATGCAGGCCAACCTGCTGGACGGCCCGCTCCCCTACTTGTACCGCGACGAGATCAAGCGTTGTCTGCGGGCGTATTTCAACGGCTTTGCCTCGGCGTTCTATCCCGAGATCCGCATGTGCAACGAGCACTCGAAGCCCGAGCTGGGGTATCCGGCCGGCGATCACTTCAAGAGCTCCGACGAGTCGAATCTTACCTACTGGCTGCGGCTCATGTTCGTCCGCGAGCAGGGGCAGGACCTCTACCTGGGCCAGGCCATCCCGCGCTATTGGCTGTCCCCGGGCCGGCGCGTGGGAATCGATCGCGCGGCTTCGCATTTCGGCCCGCTCTCGCTGTGGATCCTCTCGCGAGCCGATCAGGGCGAGATCCGCGCGACCCTGACCCCCCCGGAGCGCAATCGCCCCACGACGATCTACTTGCGGTTTCGCCACCCCGAGGGGAAGCCTATCCGGACCGTTACCGTCAATGGAAAGGATTACGACAAGTTCGACGTCCGGAAAGAATGGATCATTCTGCCGGGCAGCCTTCGGGGCCCGCAGGAAATCGTAGCCCGGTACTAGCGGGCAATCGGACCAGCGCAGTCGGAGTCTCTGCTGGGGACAGACAGCCTCTGTCGATTTACATGCTGTAACAAGCCCCACGCCGAAACGGTCCCGCGCCGCCTCAAACCGGGGCGCCCAAAAACCCCTCGTGGAAAAACACGGGGTTGTACCCGTGCTCGGTCACCCAGCGGATGGCCGCATCGAGGCGCTGTGCGTGGTCGGGAATATAGTTTCGGTAAAACGGCCAGAAGTACTGTTCGTGCGTGAACAGATCCATAATCTCCGCCCGGTTCACGTCCTTCAGAAGCGGCGCGAGCTGGTCCGCGACTTTGGCCACCGGCACCTTGTTGCACGTGATGTCGGCCTTGGAGAACACGATGCCGCTGCGAAAGTCCTTCCACGCGTCATGGCGCGAGCAGTACTCGCTGATGACATCGTCGAAGCGATAGTTAATGTCCCAACGGCCGTTCAACTTGATGAAATCGCCGGTGAGCACCCGGATGCCGTGGTCGTACAAGGGCTTGAGCGCTTCCTGACGGGTCATGGCCCAGTGGATCACCGTGGGCGGGGCGTAGCTCTCCGGCCCGGCGAAGCGATGAATCTGCTCCGCCACCAGGTCCAGATCGGCCAGGAGTTTCGCGGGCGGGGCGTCCTGGTAGGGCCGGTCGGGCTTGTCGGCGTGAGCGTGAAATGCCAGCTTGAGCCAATCGGCGCAATCCCGCCACTGATTACGGTAGCGATCGGGAAACTGCGAGAGGTCAAAGCCGTCGGCGGTGGTGTAGTAGATGTTGACCGTGAACTTGACGCCGTATTTGCGGTTCAGCTCGCGGAGGATCGCCAGGTAAAAACAGTCGAACAGCCTGGGGTACTTCTCCCGGAAGATGTCGCGGAGAAAGAAACTGTTGTCGTCGATGGAAAAGCGGTAGCGGGGAAACGAGTGGCGGTCCCACACCACGCGCGCCCGGTCCTCCCGGCGGCCCGCACCGCCTTCGCTCACCGCGACGATCTCCGTCTCGCGATCGCTGAGCACGATCTGCGCCGTGAACCGTTCTCCCTGGCGCTCGGCCGGTTTGCCGCACACGGTGATGCGCTCCTCGGCCGGGGCCCGGCCGGCAACCCGGATCGCCAAACCGCCGGCAGTAGTCTGGCCATGCCGGCGATTGAGAACCGCACCGTGAAATGGTTCGTCGATCTTCACCGCCGGGGCCGGCGCAGATCCAGCCGCCACCTGAGCGAAAACAAAGCCCGCCGAGCCCGACGCGACCGTTTCCAGAAACCGACGCCGCCCGATCTGCTGACTGCGCATGATCTTGATCTCCGCGTTAACATGACGATGGATAGACGGCGATTCATCAACCGTGCTCCTCAATGAGATTCTCTGTCAGTATAACTCCGTTCTCGCTCTCTTCTACTTGGTCTTGCCGTTGTTTGCAGCCTGGTCTTCCTTGTGGACGACCAGCTTCCCGGTCTTTTTGTCCCAAACCACGGTCCGAGAGGGGAGACGATGTTCATCGTGGCAGTCGGTGCAGACGATTTCCCTGGGATTGGCCTTCGCCGCGCAGCGCTCTTGCCACCGTTGGACGACCTTCCTGGCCGGCACGTCGTGGTGCTCGTGGCACTTGGCGCACATCTTATCGACATTGTGCGGACCGTACATCTTCTCGGGCGGCGTGCGGTGGAATTCGTCGACCTGGTGCGGGAGCGATTCTCCGTGGCACTGGATGCAGCCGACCTTCTTTTTGGCGTGGCTGAGGACCAGCGATTCGGTCCGATAGTTGCCGTGGCAGACGTAACAGCCGCCGTTGATCTCCTTCAGGCCGCCGGAATCCTCTCGGCCTGTGGGGAGTTTTTCGTCACGATAACCGTCCAGCGAGAGCGGCGGCGCCGCCATGGCCCAACCACGGACTCCCAGGAAAACGGCCGCGCAGAAGACGCCGCCCGCCGCGAGCAGCACGATCGATACGATGTGTCTCATGGCAGATCAAACGTAGTCCCAATCGCGAAGCCATTGATAGTGAGGCGGCAGGTTGGCGAACGCTCGCCGCAGGCCGGCGTCCAGCTCAGCTTGCTCCTTGACGTCCAGCTCGCGGCGCTGGAGCACGGCCAGGGCCACGTTGTCGACCTGCTCCGGCGTGATCAGGCCGGGAATCGGGGCGGTGATCGCCGGGTTGCTCAGGATGGCCCGAATCGTCAGCCGGGCAAGCTTGTCGTCTTCTGCCTTATGGGGGCTGTTCGGCGAGCTGTCGCCCTGGAACAGCGAGGTGCTGGCGAACGGCTTGATGCCGAACCAGGCGACGTCGCACTTCTGGATCATGTGCCAGAGGCTGTCTTCCCAGGACACGCTCTTGTCCACGACGGTGTTGGTGCTGGGCTGGCCTTCCTCGATCGAGCCCACCTTGGCGCCGGCCATCTTCGTCTTGGCCGTGTACGGGGTGAGCACGACCTCCAATTCCTTGGGATTCCGCTGAATCCATTTCTTCAGGTGTACCCGGTCGTGCGAGGAGACGCCGGTGAACCGGGCGCGTCCCGACTTCTTGGCCCAGGCGAGGGCCTCGCACACCTCGTCCATCTGATTGTCGGTGAAATGGCTGGTGACCGCTCCGCACGAGATCCGCCAGACGTCGACGTAGTCGGTCTCCATTTGCTTGAGGGACTGGTCGAACTCCTCCTTCAGATTGTTGAGCAGCCAACCCGGCGACTTCGGCGGCTTGCCCGGGGGGACCACGACCTGGGGCTCCCGCTGATAGTTGGAGAAGCCGAGGTACATCTTGTCACGGCGCCCCTTCAGGGCGTGGGCGTAAGCGATGCACTCCCCGATCGTGCAGGCGTCGATGAAGTTGATGCCTCGTTCCATGCAGCGAGTAACCACGTCGTAGCGGTTCTTGTGAAAGGCCGCGTTATCGAGGCTGACGGTGTTCCAGCCTCCCTTCACTTGGAAGGCGCCGGGAAGCACGGCATCGACCCGCTTCCAGTGGCCGCCCAAGCAGACGGCTGAGAACATCAGCTTCGTCTTGCCGCCGCGGCGGTATTCCATTTGCTCGTTGTAGTTGAGGATGCCGGCGGTCTTCTCCTTGGTGGGGTTGCCGGCGTAGATCGTGTAGGTGGGCGTCAACCCCAGAGCCGCTCCAGCGGCCGTCAAGGCGCCGGCCTTGACAAACTCGCGACGTGTGACGTGGTCGGCCATTTCTACGATCCTTTCCAAGAGGGACAACACTCCATGGGATTCGTACCGTTAGGATAATCGAGCAGGATCCCGTTTCGCAAGGAGATACCAGGAATGTCCGGATCACAAGATAGATCGCCTTGATAATACCCATGTGGGACTCCCTGAAGGCTGTGGATTTACGCCGATTCTCCTGGTTCATGCCACCCTGTGATGGCCCACCGAGTCTTGGCCGCTTCAGGTTGGCCGCCGGCAGAAATCGGCGGCCCGACTGGAGGCCGTGAGCGGCTCTTGTTAACATGGGGGGCACCGTTGCCGCTCGGAGGGTATCCGAGCGGAGCCTACATGGGAAACTCCGGTTTACGGCATGGGACTGTCGACGATGATCCATCGCACCTGTCTAGGACACCTGTCCCTACTCGTGGCCCTCGGCCTTCGCTGCGTCGCGGGCGCCGAGGCCGCCCAGAACACGCTCGACGGCAAGCCTTACACGAAGGCGTGCCGACAGATCAGAGATAAGGGTCTGGAGTGCGCGCTCGACTCGGCTGGTGCCGTCGAGGTGACGTTTCTAATGTCCGACAACGGCCGTCCCTACCGCGGGCCGCTGAGAGTCGCCCTGGCCGGCCAGGGAGGCAACTTCTGGAAGGAAGCAAAGGTGGAGGACCTCCCCGGCGCTAAGGGCCTGGCGATCCAAGGAAGGAGCAAGAGCGGTCTGAAGATCAAGCAGACCGTGACCTTGTCCGAATACGCAGTGAAGTGCGCCTACGAGACCGACCGCGAAACGGCCCTCCAGGGACAATTCCCGGGCTACACGCCCGGCTGGCCGGCCAACTGGTTCTGGGCGAAACAGAAGGGCCTCGACGTCCGGGGAGAACTGTGGGGCACTTACCAGCCGCTGACCATCGAGGACTCGCTGACGCTTACCTATCTCTACCGGCGCGTGCGTCTGTCGCTGGGCCGGGGAAGCCGCCTCACGCTCACCTCGCCTAAAGACCTCTACGTCGGCGCCACGTTCGACGTGCCAGGCCTCCGGAAGGGGGACGCCTGGGTGACGGAGTTGGAGGTCGCCAGCCTGCCTTCCGAGAAGGCGCCGCTTCCGGACCCGGCGTGGCCCGTGGTGACCAGGCCCTTTGATCGCAATAAGGTGGTCACTGGGGCACCGCAATTGCCGACTGCCCCCGAAACGCCGAAGGGGCAGGCCCTGATCGAGCCTGCGAAGGCCGTGGTTGAGCCGGCCAAGGGACAACCAGCCGTTTTCCGCAAGCACGAGGTGTTGTCCTTCAAACTGAAGCTGGCGCCGTTGCGGGGGGGCAAGGCCGTGCCCGAGGCCGGCGTCCCGCTGACCTGCAACTGTTACAACAGCCTCGACGACCGTCTGATCGAGCAGAGTACGATTACGTACTCGGCCGAGATCCTCGAGCCGGCGTTCACCCTGAAGCCCAAGGAGCGGGGACCCTACCGCCTGGAGTTTTACTTTGCCGACCGCAAGCTGGGCGAGGACGAGTTCGTGGTGGCGGGCCCCATGCCGCAGCGGACGATCTCGCCCGACGAGAGAGAGCCCTACAAGCTCAAGCTCGTCGACCAGGTCGAGTGCGCCACCGACACGACCCACCAGTTCTACTCCTTCTCTCAGAAGGCGCACCCCGTCGAGCACCCCGCGCTGGGCAAGTTCATGGAAAGCTCCGCCGAGACCGAGGTCCATTTCGGCTCGGACCGGCCCGGCATCGAGATGCTCGGCTGGCGCATCGACGGCATGAAAAGGGACAAGCCCCATCTGCTGGAAGTCGAGTATCCGGACATCGACGACATGGTCATGACCATCCAGGTCGGGCAGTGCCACAACCCCAAGGACCCCCTGAGCGACGGCTGCGCCGGGCTGCTCGGCGGCGGCGCGATCAGCGGGCTGGGCCACCCCATCACCGGCAAACTACAGCGGTACCGGGGCATGTTCTATCCCTACTATGACTGGGGCCTGGTGGAATTGGCCAACTACTGCCGCGACCAAAAGCCGATCCGCGTCTCGCGGATCCGGGTCTACGAGATCGAGAACGATCTGCCCATGGTCGAGGCGGGCTCCAAGCCGCAGCGGTTGGTCGGCTTTTTCGACGAGTGCTCGCGCCAAGTGATCCATACCTTTGCCAGGGCCGGGTACTTCACCGACGAGATCGGGCCGATGGGCAACGTGCGCTACGACAAGTACTACAAGCACTTCTACCTTGCCGCCGAGCGCATGGTGAAGCACCTGCGCCACCGCGGCGAGAACGTCTGGTTCCCCGGCGCCTTCCGCTACGGGCACGCCAACTATCCGTCCCAGGTGGGACGCAACGCCGAGTGCTGCGGATGGAAGGACCAGTTGGCGGTCTTCGCCGCGATGTTTGCCGAGAACGGCCTGACGCTGGTTCCGACCGTGCCGTTCACCAGCGACATCTACTCCCTGAAGATGCTCGACTGCTTCACCGACGCGGACGTGCAAGCCGGCGCTCCGACGGTCATGCAGGTCTCGTTTTACGGGCAACAGCCGCCGTCGTTCGGCTCAAGGGTCGGCAATTTCAGCCACCCGGCGGTCCGCAAGATCATGAACGCGGTCGCCCAGGACGTCGCCAGGCGCTACGGCCGGTACCCTTCGGTCAAGGCGATCGCCTGGGTGGCGGGTCACGACGGCTGGCTCGGCCCTTCCTACAGCGACGGCGCGCTCGGACTGAGTTGGGCGAAGAGCACGGATACCCTCGACCTCGACAATATCTGCCTCAGGAGCAGCTATGACGACTACACCATTGCCCTGTTCGAAAAGGAGCTGAACAAAAAGATCCCCATCTCCAATCCCAAGAGGCGCTTCACCGAACGGTACGAGTACATCGTGAAAAACCTTCGCCAGGAGTGGATCGACTTCCGCTGCCGCCAGCGCCACCGAGCGGTGGCCGAGCTGGCCGAGGCGGTCAAAGCGGCCGACCCGCGCCTGGAGTTCTACTTCTTCGACTACTGGCACTACGCCGAATACGCCTTTGTGCATGACCCCGACCCCTTGGCCGTGAAAATGAAGAAGATCGGCACGGATCTCAAGCTGATGACGTCTGACCCGCGGTTCGCCTACGGCTACTACTTCAACGAAATCGGCGGCCACCACGAATCGCAGATGAACACCTTTCCCAAGCAGCATCGGGGCGGCCTGCGCCAGATCAACCTCGACCCGAGCACCACCCCGTTCCTCGACCGGCCCGACGGCCTCGGCGCCTGGCTCGGCCGACAGTTTTTCGAGGGGGCAGCCAGCCCCGATCCCAAGCGGCCCTGGTACTACACGTCCATCGACGGGCTGCGCTACCCGCTCTCGGCCGACCGCAACTCCCTGGAGGATCTGGCCGTGATCCTCTGGCGCTCTACGCCCGAGTTCCTCTGCTATTGGTGGTGCGACGGGCTCCTCCCGGAAGGTCATACCGACGATGTGCGCGAGTTCGCGCTGGCCTACCGCGCAATCCCCCTTGGCAAATTCACCACGGTCTTTCGCAGCGACGGACCGGGCATCTGCGTGCGGCGCCTGGAAGGGGAGGGCAAGCCGGCCGTCTTCTACGCCGTGAACATCGCGCCCGAGCCGCGGCGGGCGCTGGTCCAGACCCGGGGGACCTTGGTCGAAAAGAGCGCAGGCATCGCCGGGCCGGTCAAGTCGGCCTCCGGGTGGGAGATCCCGTTGCGTAAGTTCGAACTGCGGGTGTTCGCCATTGAGGGCGGCAACCTGGAAGCGGCCCGGGAGGAGAAGCAAGCCCCTGGCCCGTGAGTGCAGGATCACCTGCGGCAATAGCCGCACCTCAGCGGTGAGCGTACGTCCGTCCCAGGTGCTCGACGGTGGCCTTTTTCAGCTCCGCCGGATCGATCGGGCCGTGCTTACGATAGACCACCTTGCGTCACGGGAATCATGTGCCCGATGGTCGGATTCGCCTTGAGCCATCTTCGTTCTCATCCACCGCCGCGTGGGGCCCGGTCCTCTCGAGTGGCGGCAGCAGCAGGTGCATGACCGCCGTAGCGAGCAGATCGACCGAGCCGGATCCCGGAAACGAGTCAAGCGAAACTGAGGCTCAGGCCGAATCGTGGTCAAGCTCGAGGGACAGCGCCGAATGGAATCGCCGAAAAGCAGCCTGGCCGAGTTCACTCGTGGTGCGGCGTTTTCCGACCGCCGGCCATGGCTCGACTTCCTTCAACTCCGGCATCACTTCCGCCAGTTGCTCGGCAAGGAACTGAGCCAACCGGCGAATGGAAGACTGCTTCGATCTCTCCACGATCGACATGACCGTCTTCATCATCCGCAACAACTGGGCTCGCCTCAGCACAGGTGTCGATAACGGCATGTCGCCTTCTACCAAGAATTCGCTCGCGGGGACGTCGAGCGCTTCCTGCCAGGCATAGAGCGTGCTGAGCGGGAGGTCGCTGTCCTGCTCCTGCTGAAGGACCTCCTCCGGCGATAACCCGAGGCGACGGGCAATCGTGCGTAGCGTGACGCCTTCTTGCCGTCGCACCTCGGCCAACCGATGAAGCCGGCGACGAACCGGCATCGAAGGAACCGGGACAGGTTGGCCAGTATCAGGCCCCGAAAACGCGGAAATCGCAGTGCTCACGACCACTCCTCCTCATTCACAACGCCACCGGGACACGGGGAATCGGGATCCCGGATGCCGCGTAGCAGACGGGGACCAACGAACCTCAGGAACGCGAAGACATGCCTTCCAGGAACAAACCCAGGTTTCGAGTGGCACTTCTTGTTCGCCCCCGGGCCTCTCTGGCGGCTCGCGAGGTCAGGCGTGCAATTGACGTGCCAACGGACGACTTTATGGCGGCCTCCACAGTCAGAAACGTCCCACGTGGCAGAACCAGTTGGCAGATATGTAGTTAGAGCGATGGACCGACAAGACAGATCGGAATCGGCCAGGACGCGATGAGAAGAATGGCCGCACAAGTTGTATCGTTCTGCCGCACCTGAAGCGGCTTTCAGACCTGTCCCGGTGAGCGCGAAAGGGCACACCGTCCTTGGGTGAGCTCTTACGGGGCGGGCTTCGCCAGACGTATCGCCTGGGCATCCAGGAATTCAATGCACTTCTTCACGTCGCTCGAAGGATTGTCCGGATGGGAATTGTATTCGATGCTGAACAGAACCGGTCCCTTCTTGACCTTGGCGACTGTTTCGAGCATCTTTGGCAGCTTGCCGACGCCGGTTCCGAGCGGAACGTCGTGGCCCGAGGCGTTGAAGGCGTGCAGATCATGGATTTCAAAGCCGACAACCCGATCCTTCAATAGTGCGACCCCCTCAGACGGATCGAGTTCGGAGCGGATCCAATGGCCGGTATCGCTGAATGCTCCGATCGCCGGCGAGAAGGCCTGACAATGCTCGGCGACCAGTCTTGGGTGCCAGGTATTGGGGGAATGTTTCTTGTCGTGACCGTGCAGGCCAACGATCATTCCGAATTCCCGGGCCAATTTGTCGAGCATCGGCAACCGGTCAAGATCCGGTTCGCCGACGAAATACTTGACGCCCAGCTTCTTGCTCTTCTCAAAGACGGTTCGACACACGGCCTCGTCAGCGGGAAAACTCCCATAATATAGTGCGATCAGGGTCACGCCCGACTTCTGCAATTTATCGCGGACCTTCGCGAAGTCCTCGTTCGACATAGTCAGAGGATTCAGGACGGCCGGAATCTGCTTACTGATCTTCTGGAAGTTGAACCCTTCGATCCGATCGACTCCCAGTTCGGCGACCTTATCGACCGCTTCGAAGAACGTGAATTGGCGGAAGGAGTAGGCCGCCACGGCGATTTGCCAGTCGAGTTTGCTCTCAGCCGCCCGCCCGGCCAGCCGCGCCTCGAAAGCGGCGTTGTTCTCCTGGGCGGCGCAGGTCGCCACGCTAAACGCAGCCAGCAGCGTTGCCAGAATAGTCCGATGCGTCATGCGTTTCTTCTCCTTGATGAATCGACAGCCCCGTTCATAAGGGTTGCCGGTGTTCCAGACATTCATCACCAGGCCGCTTGGGTACCGCATCTGCATTCGCCAGGAAGCCGCGCCGGGAGATCTTGTGGTTCATGATGGCTCTCGCACGTCCCAAGGTCAAGGACGCCTTTCGACGCCTGGCAACCAGTCTATTTCCACAGTTCATGGATGATTTCAACGGTCTTGTCGACCAGCATCTGGCCCCCTTCCGGACCGATGACGTTGCTTTGCGGGATGGCCGAATAATGCCCGGCGGCCTGGGCCCGCGCGGTCGGCAAATAGCTGCCGAATCCGGACAACTGGACGATAAACGTCTGCGTGGCCGGCGACCGGGCTTTGATGCGAATTCCATATTCGCAATAGAGCTCAAAAGGATTGGAGCAGACCACCAGATCGCCCAGCCGGACGACGTGGATCTCCACCGGATACGTCGCGCCGCGGTCCTTCTGCAACTGCTCGTAGCGTTGGACGACCCCGTAATGCCAATCCCGGGCCATGAAGGCGACCCGAGGTGCGGAGGCCGGGTCCTTCTTGACCTGCGCCATGACGGCGTCGTAGGCGGCCCGGGCTTCGCGGTACTGGGCCTCCGAAATCCTGGACAACGGCAATTGAAGCGTGACCGCCGAGTGTTTCAGGACGGGCTCGGCGAATTTCTCCTTCCGGGCCGCGTCGAACGTCTGGCTGACGGAAAGGTCGATTCGCCGGGCCAATTCCTGCATTTCGTCGATGCCACGCAGAGCCCGCATCCGCGCATTGGCGGCTTTGTGCAGGAGCGGGCGCGGAGACATGTCCCCGGCCGCGGAACCCCAGCCGAGAACGACGACCCCTTCCCCGTATCGAGCCTTCAAACGGTTGCGAACCGGCAGCCAGAAGTCCGCGTTGACGGCAGATTGGCCTTCGACCACCTGGGACGGGCAGGCAACGTTGACGATAACCGCCTTCAGGTGATCTTGCAAATCGTAGAAGAATATGGAGCCGACGTCATCGTCGTCCATTCCTTCCAGATTGACAAAGTCCGCCCGGTTCGTGTTTCCATACATCTTCGCGGAACCGTTGGCGTAAACGGCACGGCGACTGAAGCCGATGCTATTCCGGTCCAGCCCGTAAGACATCTTTCCCGGAGCGAGGTTCTTCCATGCGGCGACAATTCCGTCGCTGATCTTGTCGGCCAGATAGGCGATCGTCTCCTCGACGGTCATCGTTTGCGGATTGACCGGGATGCCGGGCGTGCCCGGCTGCAGGACGGGGGCGGTGTGCGTGTGCGTGGCGGTCAGGACGATCTTGTCGACGTTGATGGAACCGTCCTTTTTCGCCACCGCGTCGCGGACCGCTTTGACGAAAACTTCCGGCAACTGCAAGAGGTCCAGAGAGACGAAGGTCGTCGTAACATCGCCCGACTTGAGCGCGACAGCGTTGGCGGTCAGAGGCGTATCCGGCTTGGTCGAAAGCCGCAGGCCAAATTGTCCCCACAGGGCAACGGCTTTGTGCGGAGTGATGTCGACCGACGTGGCTCCGAGCTTCAATCCCGCACCGCACAACAGGGCGGGAAACAAGAGGCAAGCCACCAATCCGCTGCACGCCGTCTTCAGTCCGGCACTAAGGAAAGGCATCTTCATTCGCGGCTCCTCGAGGAATCGATGGCAGGTTGCACCGAATGCGGCATTCAACAGCTTACCAAGGACGCCGGACGCTCTCAAGAACCGGCGGCAAGTTCGTCCCAATCCGGCCGCCCGCGCCGCCATTGACGGCAGCGCCGAGCACAACCGCGAAAAGCGTCGAGACCCAGCCTGCGAGGCGCTGCATAAACCATCCTCTTCGGTGCGAAAACGGTGGGAGACGTTTTCGAAGCCTCGCCGGGCCGGGACCAGGTTGTGGATCGAGCCGTTGAGCCCTTGTCCATGCTAAGGGAGTCCGTACTCGTTCTCCGTCAAGGCGTTACGGGATTTGATTCCCAAGCTTCCCGGGAGCAGAATCGAGATGTCGTCTGCTTGAAGAGATCGACCGAGGTTGGGAATTGCTGCGGTAGTCCGGCGATTGTCTCTATTTGACACTCAGGGCAGTTTCCGCCGCCAGACCGGTCAGAACGTCAATCGCCCGGATCTTCCAGGTTCCCGCCGGATCGTTGAAGGCGAGCGGGAGTTCAAACGTCGTTCCGGTTCCATTGGCGACGAGCGTTTTTTGGAACCAGTCCAGTTCCTTCCCGCCGGTGAAGACACGGACACGCAGCCCATGCAGTCCGCCGGCGCCCGGCACGGAGGCGACACCCTTGGCTAGCGTCCCTCGCTGAACAGCGGGTTTCTCCATTGCCAGATTCGGACGCGCGGTCGTGGCGGGGCACAGGGCGAAGAACGCGGCTCGGCCTGGAACGATGGCGGTCGGGAAGTCTTGGACCATGCCGAGGAATTTGCCGCATCGCAGGTCGTAGACGGCGCGAGGCGTTTTCAGGGAAACGGTTATGGAACGTTTCTTTCCGTACGCCTGGTAGAGCGAAAGGATTTCAACGTCGCCGTCTTTCCATCGCGTCGTCTCGATGCCACGTGCTCTTTGCCCCCGTGGGGCCGCGACACCGATCGCCGGTTTGATGCCGGCGTCGGCAAAGATCGTTTCCAAAATCGCGCCCATGCCGGCCGGAACGCCTTCCACCCCGAGATCGGGCAGGCTGAACGACGAGAAGTTGAGCAAAATGGCCGCTCCTTTTCCCGCCGGCTTCTGCACCAGGAGGGGAATGCCGTCGACGGAAGCTCTGACGACCGCCGTGCTGGAGGATGTTCTTACGGAAGGATCGGCGAGCACGGAGCCGAAGGCGATCGGTCTGCCGTCCTTCCCGGGGAGCGTCAACGCCACTTTCTTCGGCTGATTCTTGCCTTCGCGCCGGATGCCGAAGAGGTCGTCCAATATGCCCTGCTGCCGCGGCTTGCAGTGGTTGTCGTACATGCCGGTGCGCACGTCGGCAATGACCGTGCCGCCGGCTTCGACAAATCTCCGAATGACATCGACTTCCTTCGTTCCCAGCGCGTCGGCGCGAGTCAGGACAAGCACCCGACAGCGGGCCGGATCGAACTCGCCGAGTCGGAGCATCCGGTCGGTCACGTACCGGTATTGCAGCCCCATATCCCGGATAAGCTTCTGCATCTTGATATGGCAGGATTCATAGCCGCCGTAAGCGTCCCCGCCGTGCAGCCTATTGGCAAAGGTGGACGGGAAGGAGTAGAGCAAGTTGACGCCGTCGTCCTGCAGTTGCGAGCGGATGAGCACGTCGCCGACGCCTTCCCGGATGAACCGGGTGTCTTCCAAGATATCCTTCACCGCCGGGAACGGCCGCAAATCCGGCGCCAACCAGCCATGCCAATCGCCAATGCCGTCATACATCCACCACCCCACCATGTCCGCTCCCCTGGTAATCATTCGCCAATAGTGCCGGAGCAGGGAGTCGGCGTCCTTTTGGTAGCCCATCCAGTTGCCGTATCCAGCCATGTGGGAGCGGGATGGCAAAGAGGGGATCACTTCGTCGCCGGTGAACGGATACGGCAGCCAGAAACCGAGCGTCCGCACGATCAGGTCGAGGTCGTCGCCTTGGCCGAAGGTTCCGGCGCCCTCGAACCCGACCTTCGCCTGCAGGTCGATGGACTCAAACCCCTTGCCGAGGTTCTTGCAGTACATGACGTAGTTGTACGACTTGAACGCCTGTCGGTCGAACCAGCGCGGAAAGTTGCCCGCGCCAAACGACGTGGATTCTTCATTGTCGGTCGGATTGGAGATGCCGACCTCCGACCAGTTCGTGAAGGTTGTGCCCCAGGACGCATTCAACGCGGCCAGGTCGCCGTAGGATTCCTTCAGATAATTCCGATACGCCCGCGCGCAGTGGGGCGAAAGACAGCATTGGCGGGTGCGGTTCTCGTCCCCCAGCGAATAAGCGAAAACGCCAATCTTCCGGTTGACCATGTTGTAGTGGGCCATGGTGGCCGCATGTTTCTTGACGGCTTCCTCGTCGTTCCAGCAATAAGGCTGTTTGATGCCCTCCGGGGACTTGTTCTCGTTGACGTGAAAGCTGTAAGGAATCAACGCCATATTGTACGCCGAGAAGTGCCGTGGAATTTCAGGCACGGTTTTCGGGGGATTGGCGATCCAGCTATACGAATCCATGAAGCCCTGGCCGATATAGACCGTAACACCGGACCGGGCAAGCGCCTCGTGGACGTAGGGCGCCAGCGTTCCCTGACCGCAACCCCACATGAGAAAATTGAATTGACCACGATTCCGACGCGTCACGGTGAAGTATCGGTACGCGCGGGAGACCTCGGTTCCGTTTTGCAGAACCTGCGCTTCCACAGTGACCAGCCCCGGCATCCAGGATGCAACTTCAAAGTCAAACGGCACGGTCTCTGCCGGAGAACAATCCTTCCGCGCCAGCTCGCGGCGGCGCCGATCAAGCAGTCGGACCCGCACGGTTTCCGCCGGAACCGGGCTTCCCTTCAGGGTGATACTGCCCTTGATCCGGTCCCCGATTTCCCCCCAATCCTGGATCAGCGAAACCTCCGCGACCGCGCGGCCGGTGGTGACCTTCAAAGGAATGGTTGCCCAAGTTTCCACGCCCGCCGAACTGACGATCTTCGCGTCCGCATGATACTCGTCGGCCGGGAATACCTCCGGCAGCATGAAGTCGAGAGCAACGCCCGGTTGTATTTCCTTCTCCGGGAAAACCAGCGGCTGATCGGCCGGCCGTCGGACCGTAAGCTGAATCCGGAATTTTCCGCCCACGGGTGAACCGGACAGCCGCGCGGTCACTCTCTTCGGCTCGGAGCACAAAAATGCCGGCTTGGCGGCAACCAGCTTCACCTGCACTCGCGGCTCTTTCCCGGCGGCCCACAAAATCGCCCGTCCCAGCCGCTCGACAAGGTAATCGTACTCGGTTTCCCAACCTTCGTGATAATCGAGCACCGGCGGGTTCGGCATCCGTACACCCCGTCCTTGCCCAATCCGATAGGCGTCGCCGACCGGATTGGACGCAAGAAAAGGCGGCGTGTTGGCAATGCGGAGCTTTTCCTTCAGCATCCGCTCGTCGTTGGCCCCCACCAGAACCAGCCCGGCGCCGTCCGCCACCTGCTTGATCAGCAAATACTGTTCTTCCGCCGGCAAATCCTTCGGTGTCTTGTGGAAGAAGACGAAGCAATCCCATTTCTTCTTCAGGAGGTCATTCATGCGCTTGAGCCCAATCGTACTCCCATGGAGAACATCAGGCCTCTGCCAAACCGGCGTCCAGAAAACGGCTTCCGCCTCGACGTCGAAACGTTGCATCAGCTCGACGCACTCGCGGGGTGCGGACCGAGTCCCCCCATAATCCGTCACCCCCAGAGTGAAGAAGAGCACCCTGGTTTTTCCTCGGGCATAAGGCTGGGCCCAATCGGTGTGTGGCGTGACAACCTCCAGAGTGAGCCCGTGGTCAACCTCCAGTTCGTCCCGATCCACGATGCCCTGTCCAAACAGACTCGGCGGAAAAAGAAGATATCCGACGGCGAGAGAAAGCAGAATGGCGCGCATGAAAATGCTCCTCAGTTGGTTTTTCCCAGAGATGCGAGAATGTCCGCAAGGCGCGCCTCGTATACAAAATGGACACATTTGTCCAGTAGTTGCAGCTTGCGTTCCGTGGCGTTGACGCCATCGCGATTGTCGGCCAGATCGGCGGAACCGGCCTTGATCCAGGCCAAAACCTCCCCGGCCTTCTTCTGAGACTCTCCTCCAACCGATTCGGATCGCGCGATGCGCTCGATCTCCGCGGTCATGCCGGCAAGATCGAAAGATGTAACGGATTTCGGCGTGAAATCGAGCGATCTCAGCTCGTCGCGGATCTTGTTGCCGTTGGTCCGCAGGTAGTCGGCGGCCTCCGCGTTGGTCTTGCCCTTCATCTTCCAGAACGCCATGCGGACCTTGCGGGTCTCCGGGGCGATGGCTAGCGCAGTGGTGACGTCATAGGCAATCGCACGAATGGTAATCGATGCAACATCTTCAGGCAGGACCATCATGGCGCACGGTCCGTCGCTTTCCCTTGTCTTCGCGACATCGAAGTTATCGTCGCCGTAGAGCAGCCACCCGTTGTCTTTCGGAACGAGCCGAATATCCTTGCGGCCTTCCTCTTCGCGGAAGAGCACCGACGGGGTCTGCACGAAACGCGCCTGTTCCCGCTGGCCATAGCAGCCGGTGAAATACGCCGGATAGCACAACGCCTTCAGGTCAAGAGATTTTATTGCCTGCCTGGGGTCGACCGTCATCTCGCAGAAAAGAAAGTCTCTGCCCGGCAGGCCGAGAAACCGCACCCGCACGTCGGCGGCGTCCATGTGCCAAACTGAATCCAGGATGGCTCGGTGGCCCTGTTCGGCCTCGATCATGCCGCTCGTCATGGTGGTGCTCGCTTCCTGGCCGTTGAGGGCGAAGTTCAAAAAGCCGTAGCAGTACCATCCCGTGGCGACCGGGCCCGGCATCCCCATGCAGTAACCTCCCTTTCCCGGCGTGTATGGCTTTTTGGCGTCGGATGTGTCTGTCCCGCCGCGGCAGTCGATGGCGTAGTGATCCTTCGTGCCGAGCAGAAAGACGGCTTCCTGAGAGACTCCCTGGAGATTCGGCCCGGCCCCCGAGACAACCGGCGGCTTCAGAACGACCTGTGCGTTGTCCTTGGTTGCCGCCGGAGCGGTTGAACACGCCAACAGAAAGGACGCGAGCAACCGTAGACCGACCATTCGTCGCATGAGATTCTCCCCATTCAAAGCGGATAGGTTGTTTCTGTCAGCGCCATTGGACCTGACAGACGAACCTGGTGCAAGCAAGAGAGATCGAGGTCCGGTGCAGACGGTTTGGAACATGCCGGTTCGGGGTGAACGGCAGGAGACCGAAGATGTCGGGCTGGTTTTACAGTCATGGGGTTTGGTGTAGAATCGCCGCTGAAGGGTGGAAATCGCGGCGCGGTTTCCACCCATAAGGGTTGTAAAAAATCGCTGGGCCAACACACGCGTCGAGAACGTGGACCTGTCCCCCTCCTTGGCGCCCCGTAAACGGCTACCACCGGGATTGTCCTTTGCTCTGGGCTGCCAGGAGGTTCTCGCGCCCAAAACCCCTTCCCGTCGCCTCATCCAACGGTTACATTCAGCTATACCGCTCGAAAGACAATTGCCTGTCAGTTCATGCGGTAAAGCGATCAACGGAGGTCTCTTCGTGAGCAGAACCATTTGGTGCGTCAACGGTCTTCCCAGAGTCGGTATCCGTCCGGTGATCGACGGGCGCCGGCGCGGCGTGCGCGAGTCGCTGGAAGACCAGACCATGAATATGGCCAAGAGCGCGGCCAAGTTGATTTCCGAGAACCTGAAGTATCCGGACGGTTCGCCCGTGCAGTGTGTGATCTCCGACACGAACATCGGCGGCTGCACCGAAGCGGCGGCCTGCGCGGCGAAGTTCGAGAAGGAGAACGTCGGCGTGTCGCTGACGGTGACGCCTTGCTGGTGCTACGGCACGGAGACCATGGACGCCAACCCCTACCTGCCCAAAGCGGTGTGGGGCTTCAACGGCACGGAGCGCCCGGGCGCGGTCTATCTGGCGGCCATGCTGGCGGGTTACGCGCAAAAGGGGTTGCCTGCCTACGGCATTTATGGACATGAGGTGCAGGACCGCACCGACACGTCGGTGCCCGCCGATGTGCGCGAGAAGCTCCTGCGCTTCGTCAAGGGCGGTCTCGCGGTGGCGATGATGCGAGGGAAGTCCTATCTCTCGGTCGGCACGTCGTCGATGGGCATCGCGGGCTCCTTCGTAAACCCGGACTTTTTCCAGGACTATCTGGGAATACGCACGGAAAATGTCGACATGTGCGAGGTGGACCGCAGGATCGCCGAAGGCATTTTTGACAAGGCCGAATACGACAAGGCGTTGGCGTGGACCAAGAAGCACTGCAAGGAAGGCAAGGACCTGAACAAGAAGGAGTTGCAGAAGTCGCGCGCCGCCAAGGACGCGGATTGGGAATATGTGGTCAAGATGGCGCTCATCGTGCGCGACCTCATGGTCGGCAATCCGGCGCTGGATCCGATGGGCTTCGGCGAAGAGGCGCTTGGGCGCAACGCGATCGCCTCGGGTTTCCAGGGGCAGCGACAATGGACCGACCACTGGCCGAACGGCGACTTCCTGGAGGCGATCCTCAACAGCTCCTTCGACTGGAACGGCATCCGCGCGCCGTACCTCGTGGCGACCGAGAACGACTCGCTCAACGGCGTTTGCATGTTGCTCATGTACCTGTTGACCAACCGGGCGCAGATCTTCGCCGATGTGCGCACCTATTGGAGTCCCGACGCGGTCCTGCGCGTCACCGGCAAGAAGATGACCGGCCTGAGCGCCAACGGCTTTATCCACCTGCTCAACTCGGGCGCGGCCTGCTTGGACGCCTGCGGCAAGCAGCACGCCGAAGGCAAACCGGCCATGAAGCCCTTCTGGGATATCACGCAGCAGGAGGCCGAGGCGTGCCTGGAAGCCACGCGATGGGAACCGGCCGATGTCGAATACTTCCGCGGCGGCGGGTATTCTTCCAGCTTCCTCTCCGAGGGCGGAATGCCCATGACCATGACGCGCATCAGCATGGTCAAGGGCCAAGGGCCGGTGCTGCAGATCGCCGAAGGCTGGTCCACCGACCTGCCTGCGGACGTCAGCCAGACGCTGATGGACCGCACGAACCCCACCTGGCCCTGCACGTGGTTCGTGCCGCGTTTGACCGGTAGGGGCGCGTTCCGCGACGTCTACAGCGTGATGAACCATTGGAGCGCGAATCACGGCGCGATCAGCTACGGCCACATCGGGGCGGACATGACCACGCTGGCGGCGATGCTGCGCATTCCGGTGGCAATGTCCAACGTGCCGGAGGAGACGCTCTTCCGCCCGCACGTGTGGGGGCTGTTCGGCGTGGATGATCCGATCGGCGCCGACTACCGCGCCTGCAAGACGTTCGGCCCACTTTACGGGTAAGATCGGCAGACGGTTTCAACGCCTTACGGCCGAACGGTCAAGAAACCCGGCCGAGCACCAGTGGCTTCGGCAAGGGGTGACTTGAGTTTGGCAAGAAGCCGTGATGTCAGCCGGCCCACGGGCTCATCTCTGGACTTCAGCGCTCTTTTGGAGGGACGAAAACAAGTCGGCCAGGCGTTTTTGATCCGCCTGCTGACTCTTGGCATAGCCGGCCATCTGCTTGGCCAATCCGTTGTACATGCCCAGGGCTGCGTTCTCGTAGAACTTGAGAATCGACTCTCGCTTCTTGGGTGTCATCGGCCGGAAATAGCCCGGACCGGGGTCCATGGCAGTCCGCTGTCGCCAGGCCTCGATGGCCGCCAGCGCCTCGCTCACGAACGCCCGCTCGTACTTTGCGCCGGACTCCTGGGCCAATCGCCGCTCCATGGCCGTCAGCACGGCATGTGGCTTTTTCAGCGTCGCGGGCAGTTCGGCTCGGCCGGCGGCGTTATCGGGTTTAAGGGCCGATGGCACGTCGGCCTGTGCCGCGCCGCTTGGCGCCGTGCCGGCGGCAGCCATACGGTCCGCCCAACCGCCCTCGGTAACGATCTCGACGCGCGCCTCCTTGGGCAACTCGTCGTACACCAGCGCCACCGCGTCCGGTGAATCGACCCGAATCGCCTTGCCGCCCACGGCAACCGATTTTATCTTGGGCCCGCCGTTGCGGCAGGAGAGAGATAGCGTTTTTTCTCCGAAGCGGACGGGGTGCTTTTGCACATATTCGGTGATCGTGGTTGGCACGCGGGGTCGGAGGATGAGCCGATCGGAGCGGTACTCGTAATCGAACAGGCCGCGGACGGTCGCGGCCGGAATGGCGTAGTTGTCGACGGTGATCGTCACGGTACCCCACTTATCCGGTCCTTTGTCGTACCACAGATTGTCCTTGTTCTCGCCGCACTGCGTCAGGTGGTCGTCCATGCGAAAGTCTTTTGCCCATTTCATGACCCTGGCCACCGAGCGGCGGACGTCCTCGAACTTGCCGAGTCGATAGTACATCAGGACGGCGCGCCCCTCGACGGTGCCCCAGACGCCGCCGTTGACCCAGCAGCCAAATTCCTGAATGCTGCCCAACTTGGTGCTGCCCCAATTCCAATAGGTGTCGTCCAGCCCCGGCGCGTTGGTCAGGAGGAAGTCGAAGGGCCGGATGGCGGGAAACGCCTCGATCTGTTTGTAGATCGACCGGGCCACGGCGTCGTCGACCACGCGCAGCGCCACGGCGTCGGCATTGGCGACGCCTTCCAGGTAGCCGAACTGCTTCTGGCCCACCACGCCGTGTTTGACGCCGCCGGGCTCGATCGACTTGACGAAATAGCCCGCCGGCGCCAGCAGTTGCGGCAGCGACTCTCGCGTGATCTTCTGCCGCCGCTCGTACTCGGCCAACATCTGCTTGTCACCCGTCAGCTTGTACAATTCCACCATCCGATCCATCGCCGCCAGGTAGTTGATCGAGAGACCCGCCAGATATCCCTTGCCGAACTTGCCGTCGGGTTGTTTGACGCCGCCGTAGCTGGGGGCCAGCAGATTACAACCGGGCCCGACGAGGAAGAGATGGTTCTTGGGGTCGCGGGTCTTTTCGACCGAGTTACAGGCACGTTCCATTTTCGGCAGGTACTTGGCGATGGCCTTGGGGTCGCGGCTGGACAGCAGGATTTCGGCCTGCATGACCACACCGGCCGCCGTGGCCTCATGGAACCAGTCGTGCAGGGCCGGGTCGCCCACGTCGCCTTGCTTGTAGATGATGAGCCCTGGCGAAGCGCAATCGCCCAGACAGCCGTCGGGGGCTACCAGTTGATAGATGGGTTGATTCGTCGTGTCGCCGGGACGTCCCTTCCGTTTGCCGTCGCCCTGCTGGTCCCAGTGCAGGTCCAACGAGTGCTGCAGCGCCGAGAACCAGGGCTCTTGCAGCAGGGGCGTGGCGGCGTACGCAAACCCGTAGCTGTTCTGAATCCACCAGCCACCCCAGCCGGCGCCCTCGGTAAAGGTGTTCCAGTCGGGCTGGTAGATCATCGCCACGCTGGGCACGACGGGATTCGGATGAAACAGCGCCAACGATTCGTCGATCAATCGCAGGAACTCGATGTCGCCGGCGCCGGCGCAGTACTTGCCCTCATACCGATCCGAGGCCGCCGCCACGCCCGGCATGCCGATCATCAACATCCACGCCAGCAACTGACGGGAGCACGACCGTTGAATAGACATCAGGGGGTTTCCTTCTTGCTTTCTCTTCGACATTCGCCATTCCGAGCCAATCGGGTTCCGCGTGCCAAGGGACGTGGAACTCCTATTTCGCCCCACCGGCCCACAGGACGCTCTGCAGCAGGAGCTTCTTGACGAGGTCCTGGCGCGCGGCCTTGGCGTCGTGGCAGAAGGAGATGTAAGCCACGCGTCCCTTCTCCCACGGCTTGGTCCACACGGCCGGCATGCGTCCTTCTTCGAGGACCTTGCCGGTGGCCACGCGGGTCTTGATCTCCTTGTCGCCCTTCTTCTCTACGGTCACCTTGTACTCCATGATCTTGTAGGGCGCATCGCAAATCACGTGGAGCTTCGCCGCGTCGTACTTGAGGATGTACTGCTCGTCGGTGACCTTGAACTCCTTCGGCAAACCCTGGGCGATCGGATGGGCCGGATCCTGCACGGTCGTCGGGATGGGCTGGTAGGCTGGATGGGTGCGGAAGCTGCCGCCGATCATGTCCATGTACTTGGCGTTCTGCTTGAACGAGTCCGCCGCCGAGTGAATGCCCACGAAGCCCTTGCCCGAGGCGATCGCGCCGCACAGGGCGTCTTCCTGCTGCGGCTTGAGCTTCCCCCCCGTGTAATGGAAGAACAGCACGTCGTACTGCGGCAGCCTGGCCAACATCTGATCCAGGGCACTGTCGATCTTCGGCAAGGCCGGCTTTTCGCCCGGCTTGGCCGGCGGGGCGGTGGTGATCGTGTCGGTGATCGAAGTCGCCTCCAGTTGCGGGCAGGCCGCGAGGATCTCCATCACCGCCTCGTTGATCCCCCGAAAATCGTGGATCACCCCGCCGCCGTAGACCAGGATCTTGATCTTCTTCTGTGAACCCGCGTCCGCAGCTTGGCTGGAAACCGCTGCGCCGACGATCAACATCCCGACGACGAGCGACGCGAGACCGGCCTTCACGATGCTTGCGATTCTCATGGAAATGCTCCTTGACTGTGCGAGGGAGGGATGGTTTCAGTTAGCCGGCGAGGCGTGCTGCACAACGTTGCAGCCGTGTCGTCAACATACTCTGCCAAAACGCAGGTGTCAAACAGCATCAAGCCTGCTCTTCATCACTTTTCCAGCGTGATCTCTGCCAGCCGATCCACTTCATGCACGGTGGTGTGGGAGACCCAGGTGGCAATGTCCAGGTGAGGCTGTCCGGAAACGGCCGGCGAGGTCACGCGCACCACGTTGAGATAGATTTTGCCGCCGGGCTTTGCGCCGCCGGGGACCGCCTCACGCAAGGGAATCGCCAGTCGCGTGACCCACCGGTCCGGGGCCGCGGTGTCGGACGCCACGCGCACCCCGTGCTCCAGAAAGAGCACGTTCATGCGCCAGTTCACCTCGCCATCCAGCAGCGCGACGACCATTCCGGTCGGCCCCACGAGAAAGTGCCGGTAGGGCAAAGCGCGCTGGCCTGCCAGGAACAATTCCCAGTCGTCGTAGGCCGCCACTCCGCTGGAAACCACGAGCTTCTTGGTCTGGCACGGATCGACCAGCTCCACATAGAGATGCGTTGCATCGTGGGCGATGCGCCCGGAGAGTTTTCTTGAGGCCGGCTGGTCGGCGCCGCGCTGGAACCATGCGTCGCCCAGCGGCGCCGCTTTGTCCCAGGCGACCAGGGCCGGATTGCCGCCGGCGTCCGCGACGGCTGGGGCCCGGATTGCAGGGATCGGCGCGCCGGTGCGCGCGGCGTACTGCGCACGGCCCGTAGTCATGTACTTCCAGACCGCCAGATCGAACAATGCGACGTTGCGTTTCTCTCGCGGGGTTGTTGCCGCCTGCTTCGCCTCATCCATCAGACGGCCGAACTCCGCCATGCGTTCGGCGGTGCCCAGGCAACCCCAGGCAAGAGCCGCGCCGCTCACACCCTTGTTCTTCCCATAGGCATCCGCGTCGCAATAGACCGCTTCGATGCCCGCATAGAGCTTTTTCAGCGGCGCCGCGGCAGCGCCGTACAGGCCGCTGAAGTACTCGTCGAGCAGCGCGTCCACATTCAAATCGGCGTTGTCCATCAATCGGAAGGTGACGTAGGACTCGACCTCCTGTCCGTAGCCGCAGTGGAACATGCCCCGGTAGCCGAGCCGCTTGAAAAGGCCCATCTGTTCGGAGATCGTGTGCGCGAAGAAGCCGGGGAAGCAATAGTAGTTGCCGTTGTCGGCGGTCTCCTTGGGAAACGTGTAATAGAGCCACAGATAGAGCGAACGGCCCGAGGCGCGGGCCTCTTCTCCCCAAAGCCGGACCAAACGCAATTCATTCTCGTACTGCGCGCGGACGCCCGGGCTGCGGTTGAGGGCGAAACAGAACTGGACGGCCACGCGCGGGTCCAGCTTGACAGAGTTGGGCGGCCAGGCATGCGTCATGTAGGCCAGGGTGATGACTCCTTTGTCCGGGTGCGTTTTTGCCAGCTCCTGCTGCACGGCGTTGACGAACTGGAAGAAATAGTCGCTGTGGATCCCCTGCGAGAAGTGCTCGACGGCGCCGTAGTCTTTTCCCCGGCTGATCCATTTTTGGCACTCCGGGCAGCGGCAAAAACTGGCGTTGTCCATGGGCTCGACCGGGAACGGATTCGGCGGCTCCGGACGCCAGAAGACGGCCAGGTCGGTCTTGCCGTCGTAGTAATCCCGCGCGTCGCGCGCGACCTGTTCCACAAGGGCCCGGCTCGTGTAGCACATTTGCGGCGGCCGGTCCCCCTCGTAGCCTTGAGCGAACAACTCCGGGCGCTTCGCAACAAAGAGCCTCTCCCCCTCCGGACCCGGATCCTTTTTCCAAAAACGGCTGTAGTAACCGTAGAGCGAATGGTTGCAGCGGGCGATCTGGCCGCCGTTGCGCATGCGGAGCAGGAACAGCGTGAGCGTGTTTCGCTTGGCCCAGAGTAAGGCGCCCGCGCTCGGATTGTGCCGGTGAAGGTCGGCGTAGGCTGCCGCTTCCCACGCTTTGAAGCCGTCCGCTTTCGGTCCTTGGCTCCCCCACAAGGAGACCCAGGCGTCGTAAAAATCGCTGTTCGCTCCCCCAAGGGCATCGCGGAAGCGGAAAGTCGGGGCGCGATGCCGGTCCATGGCCTTTACCGTGAGCGTCGGCTGATGGGGAATCAGCGTTCCCGTGTCGGTGGGGTTGAACCATCGCACGCCGCAGCCGTCCCGCAAGAAATCGTAGACCGCGTGGAGCGTGCCCCGCTCCTCCCAGAACCCGGGCCAGTTCATGTTGTGAGTCCAGTCGGCGAGATTCTCAACGTCATACGTCACTTCGACGAAGTCGTTGGCATCCTTACCCACGAGGATGATTTCGTCCGGCCCCGAGCGCACGGCGTACTCCTGGTAGCGAAAAGACTGTTGCGTCAGGCCGAGCGCTTGGGCCCGAGCGCCGTCCCCGACGTGGATTCTTGCGTGTCCGGCCGGCACGCTTGCACTGCCGCGCACGATGGGTAGGCTCGCGCCGGAGATGGCCTTGACGTGGGACGCCAGCTCGAAGGCCGCAAACTGCGCGGCCTTGGTCGGCCGATCGCCCAACAGGATGACCGCCGCAGGCTGGCCGTCCCGGGTCAGGGTCAAACCGTCTGCCAGGAGCCGAGTGTTCCAACAGCAGGCCGTCACGAACAAGGCGACGAGCAATCCAGACCGTTTCATCGTCTTTTCCTCCTCGCTGCTTTCGTCCAGCGATCCTTTGGTTGACGTGTAATCAGTGTCGATGGAGCGTACTGGCCCAGCGATTCTTTATAACCCTTGTGGGTGGAAACCGCACCTTGCATTTCCACCCGTCGGCGGCCGAGGCGATGCCTGCGGAACCACCCGAGCATCGTGTTCTGGACGGGCGGCAACGAGTTCGGCCCACCCCCGGAGGGCCGCCGCACGGTTGAGATCCGGGCGCTGAACCCCTCCAAGCGGCGGTGGCTGCCCGGAAAAAGCGGGGCGACGGTCCCGGCTCTGAGAGAGAATGTTACATTCCTTTTCTGAACCTCAATAGGCCCGCCGAGGCTCACGACCGAAAGTCTCCCGCGTCCTTGACGGTTCCAGATTACATGAGCACCCGGTATTCCCCCGGTTGCAAACTCAGCGACTGGGCCGGGAGATCCAGCCCCGGCAACTTCATCTCAGCGTTCCGAATGCAGAAGCCCGGCAGCAGCTTGAGCTTGCCGGACGAAGAGCGGTCGCAGTCGGCCTTGAGCGACCGCAATTTGTCGGGCGTGAGGGCCGTGAAGTCGTCCAGGAACACGAGGAAGTCCAGCCCGGCGGCCGCGGCGGCTTGGGCGTACTCCGAAACCGTGCTCTTTCCTGAACTGTACGTGGTTTTGGCCCCGATCAGGCCGCGGAAGAGCTTCAAGTGGGGCGGCGGGTCGGCCAAGCCCAGTTTCGCCGCGTCGTAAGGCCAGACGCGTTCGGCGTAATCCCGTTTGACCTTCGGATTCTGGTTCGGCGCGAGCAGCCTGTCCGGCCCGGTGACGTATCCGCCGGGCTGGCCGGCCTTGAGCGACGGCTCCCCCAACCAGCGATAAATGTTTTCCAACAGCCGCCCGAAATCGCTCGGCCGGTCGCCGAATCCCTTGCTGAGCACCTGCCGGTCGAAGATGAATCGCGTGCCGGAGCCGATCGAGAACTGGCGCCATTGGTTGATCAGGGCCACCCGTCCGCCGCGGTACTGCCGGATGGCCGCGATGGCCGGCTGGCGTTCACCGCCGGGCCGCTGGAAAGGGTTCTCCAAGACCGGCATCGTCGACTTGGCCAAGTCCACGGGCCTGGTCATCGACTCGGTGTAGTCCACCTCGAAACCATGCTGATGCAGCTCGTCGAGGTAGTTCAGGTCCACCCAGCCGTAGGCCGGCCCCTGCGGCGAGCAGAACAGCACCGCCGGCTTGCCTTTCGCCGCCGCAGACGACAGGGACGGCAGCACCAACACCGAGAGCACGAAAGCGACCAAGGGTTTCATGTTCATGGTATCCTCGCGAGGAGAGGCTTCTTTCGGAATTCGTTCACAACTGCGGACCCCGGCGTCGCGTGGAGCCTGCTTCTCAGCCATCCGTGCCGCCACCCCATTTGCCGATGGGTTGTTGTCCGTGTATACTCCATCCCCTGTCCGTAGCTGACGAATGTTGTACCTCGGAATCGACTGGTGCCGCAAGCAGGTCGGCTTGCCAAGTGACGCAAGTGCCTGCAAGACGGCGAGAATGTCCCGTCGCGGCCAGCCCCGACGCCACATCTGCACGCATGGTGACGAAAGGGATCGATGGTACAATCCGGCGGTCGCGAAAGGGGATTGGCTCCCTCGCGTCGAGAACGGTGTCTTCGGAGGAGGATCGCCCGATGCTTTTCCCACGAACTGTCGCCTTTCTGGGAATCGTCTCGATTCTTGCACCTGCTTGTGCGGTCCTGCCGGACCCATCAGCCTCTGCCGGCCCGCCTGCCGCCAGTCCCGAGCGTGCCGCCGCAGCCGTAGAAGACCGCGCAACGGCCCAGCGTTACCGGGAGGCAATCGGGCTCGAGAGCAAGCTGGAACTGATACGAGCGGAGAAGTTGTACCGAGACTTGATCCGGCGTTGTGATCCCCACCGCGACTGGTTCATGTGCCGAAACGCCCAGCAAGGGCTGCGGCGAATCGAAGATCTCCGGACCGAATTCTCTCTCACCGAGGCGGAACTGCACCGAAAACTCGGCGAGACGTATCGCGGCTACCAGCCGAGCGAACTGGCCGAGTGGGAGCGGCGGGGCTGGATCCTGTCGCGCGCCGTCGATGGGAAGAAGGGCTACAGCATCCTCAACCCGACCAACCTCGGCTTCTTCGACACGTCGCTGATGGCCCGCAACTCGCCAGCCGCCAAGAACTACCGCCAGTTCGCCCAAATCTTCCTCGACGAATCCCGCCGGCTCGACGAGCTCCGGGCCACCAGCCCGTTCCCCCAGAAACAGGTCGCCCCGGTGCGCTACGTGTTCTCGACGGAATGCCTGGTTCGCCAAGCGGATCTTCCGGCGGGCAAGCGGGTGCGGGCCTGGTTCCCCTGTCCTCTGCTGACCCCGGCCACTCAGAACATCCGCATCCTTTCGGTCCGGCCGCCGGGCGCCCTGAAGCACGCCCCCGACCTCGAAGCCGGCGCCGGCATTGCGTACCTCGAAGCCGATCGCCCGGAGAAAGGCGACCTTGCCATCGAACTGAAGGTGGCTTTCGACGCGTACGACACCGACTGTGCGATCGATCCGCAACACATCTCGCCTTACGACGAGCAAAGCGAGCTGTACCGGCGCTTCACACGGCCGGAGCAGCAAATGCCGCTGACCGGACCGCTTGGCGACCTGGCGCGATCGGTCGTCGAAAAGGAAACCAATCCCTACCGCAAGGCTCGGAAGCTGTACGACTGGGTCTGCGACCACGTGAAGTACAACTTCGTGTGGCGATGGCGCGACGCCACGTTCACCTACGGCTGCGCCTCGGAAGAGGTGTTCAGTCGCCGCATCGGCGACTGTGTGATCCAGTCGGTGTTTTATGCCGCGTTGTGCCGGAGCGTGGGCGTTCCGGCCCGGGTGCTCAACGGCCCGATCTTCCCGCCGGGCATGAAGAACGACCACGTCTGGGCGGAGGTTTTTTTTCCCGGGTGCGGCTGGATGCCGGTGGACGTGACCTACAGCGAAGTGGCGAGCATGGTGCCCGGCCTGAGCGACGCCGAGCGACGCACGATCCGCGACTTCTTCTTCGGGCGGATGGACCGCTGGCGGATCTGCACGCAGCGCAACGACCTCGCCCAGGAATTGATTCCCCAGAAGCGCAGCCCGCGACGCCGGGTGACGATGTTCGTCCGGCCGGAGCTGGAATGCGGCGGCCAGGACGTGGACAAGTGCGCCTTGACTTGGGAGTGCCAACCCGAGCCCCAAGACCCCACGAAGTGAGTCAGGGGTGAGCCGAAAGAAATTCGTCAACCCCACGCGAATGGTCACTCGGTCAAGACAACGGTTTGGTTGAGTTGCGGCACCGTTGCCGGCCAAACCAATTTTCCACCACCAGCGGTCTCGGCGATGACGTGATACTCGAAATCCTCCCGCGCCGCCGGCAGCTTTGCTGCGTACACCGCGCGCGCGACGTGCGTGGCCGGGATGGCTTGCCAGTCGCCATTGCCGAGCGGGCGGACGTGGACGGCGACGGACTTTACCGGCTGTTTGTCCAGCGCCACGATCTTCAACGTCAGCGCTTCGCCTTTGCTGGCTTTTGTCCGCACGGTCATGACAACCAGACGGGGGACGCCGCGGTAATCCTTCCACGGCTGCGCGGCGGCGGGCAACGGCTCGCCAAGCCATTTTTCGAGCTTGGCGTCCTGGCCGGTCAGGATCTTTAGGCGCAACATGGATTGCTGTTCGATGTTGCAGAGCGTGCCCAGTTCCGTGGCGTTGTGCAACGTCGCCAGCAAGGCGTTGTGCACCTCACCCAGCAGCACGACCATCCGCAAGCGGACCGGCAAGGCCTGTTCGCGTGCGAGTCGGCGTTTGCTCTGCGGACTCGCATCTTTCTCGATGCGCTCGATGAGGGCATCCAGCTCACCCCGGGCGCACCCGAGCTGGCCCATGAATTTCGTGACGCGGAAGGTGTTGAGCCACCAGTCGAATCGTTCCAGGTTGCCGGCGCCCCTGACGCGCGGGCGGAGGGCGGCGAATTCGTCCACCAGCGCGTATTCTGACGCGACGGCCTGCCAGGGTTTCTTATTGATGGTAATCGTGCCCGGGCCGCGCACCCATGCCGAGGGGGCGGGAAAATGGCCTTGGCCGTCGAGCTTGGTGAAAATGGCCGCCGCCGCACGGCCGGCCTCGCGGCCGAATTGCCCGGTCGCCCAATCGGCGTAGAAGTCGGCGATCGGCAAGTCGCGTGGCTTGTCGGGCGCCCTGGAGGGCCCGCTCCAAGCACCTTGTTCCCAACCGGCCTGCGCCAGCGCAGCGATGTTGGGGCTGATGGTCCGGGTGCGCCAGTGCAAGCCCATCAGCCCGGTGCAGCCATAACGGCGCGCGTCCACGGCGTCGCGACGCATCCGGCCCGCACGCAACTGGATCGACGTCAACACGCTATCATCCTCAAACCACGGAATCGCCCATTTCTGACGGCCTTCGAGCCGGCTGAAATTCTCCGAAACCGGCGCGTGGCCGGTGGACATGTTGATGGCGCTGAAGGCGACGTCCTTCGGGAGTGCCCGGTCCAACGACGGGAAGTGGCCGGCGGTCCAACCCCAGCCGCAAATGCCCAACCCGAACGGCGCTTGCGCGCGCTGCAAGGCCGCGTGGGCGGCCTGCACGTTCGCGATGAACCGCTTCTCGTCGATCTCGCCTTCGTGCCCCCAGAGCCAATAGTAGTCGATCGGGTACGCCCGCCGGATGCGCGTGAACATACCCTCGTATAGTTTCTGAATCGCCGCCGGATCGTCGGGCTTCATCCCCAGTTCCTGCAACCGCCGCTTCGCCGTATCCGGCACGTCGAGCGGGGCCTCGGTGCCGACACACGTTTTCATGCCGCGCCGGTGCGCCTCGTCGAACACCGCTTTCAGCATCGCGCCCGTCCGGTTGATCAGCGCGACGTTGGCGGCCGGCGTTTTTGGGAATGGAAAATCGTCCGCGCCGTTCACTTCCGGGCCGTAGTTGTCCGACGGAAACACCTCCGCCGCGCCGAAACGGTAGTTGCCGGTCTTGTCGGGACGGTAACATCCGTAGGGTTGGAACTTGGCGGTCGTGTACCAGGAGGCGTGATCGCTGACCTTCACCGTCCCGTCCGCATTGACATCCTCCGGCAACCCGACCCACACGGTCGGCTCCGGCCCGAGGTCCGTGTTGTGGAACGGATACGTGTGCAGCCCGACGAAGTTCATGCGCATCTTCGTCGCCTGGCCGAGGATGGCCTTCCAATCGTCGGACGTCCACCAGTCCGGCCCCTCTGGAAAATCGTGAAACGGCTGCAACCCGCGCAACTCGAACAGCGGCTTGCCGGATTCCTCTTTCACCGCCGGCCGTGCCTTCAGGCGTTCGTCCGGGACCACGTCGCCGTCGATCTGGAACCGGACGCCGAGAAGCTCCACATACCGGTACGCGCCGTAGAGCACGCCGACGTCGCTGCCGCCGGTGATGGCGAGCGTGTCACCATCCGTCTTCAGCCGGTACTGCTGCGGGGAGAGGGCGGGATCCATCTTCAACACGATGCCCTTGCCGGTTTCCACAACCGGCAGCAGTTCGCCGGTGCGCAGATAGACGTACCGGCGAATCTCTCTTGCGGCAAGCTTCACGTTTGCCGGGGCATTTGGCGGACAGACAATCCCAGCGGCAGAAGCGACGCACGTGAACGCAAGGGTGAGGATGGTGGCGAGTGTTTTCACGATTTACTCCACGACGATGGGTTGGTTCATTTCCGGCGCAGGTCCCGATTCACGGGGATATCCCTACCAATAACTCCGTACTCGTTCGCCGTCAAGGAGTTGCGAGAGCAGTACATGGCCCATTATCATGAAGAGCGGAACCATCTCAAAGCGATTGCTCGCGCTACTTCGGCCACAGCCGCAGCATGACGCCGCCGTGGCGAGGGATTCTGGCGGAGAGTTTCGCATCGGCCCCGGCGAGATCCTTCTGACGCCAGAGGTCTCGCACCCGCTCCGGGGCGGCGAGCTTCAGGTCGCTCCATGGGACGGTCAAATCGGTCGCCAGCTCGCCGCGGTTGAACAGGCCCACGGCTTTCGAGCCGTCTTCCATGTCCTTAACCATGGCGAAGGTCTCGTCGCCGAGCGGCAAGACCTTGGCACATTGGCCCAGCGCGTCCTGGTTCACTTCGATCACTTCGGGATTGCAGAGGATGTTGAGCGTGAACGCGTCCAGGCGGTTCATATCGCCGCTGTAGAAGAGGGGCGATGCCATGAGACACCAGAGCGACATGAAGGCGTATTGTTCGCTCGGCGTGATCGGGCACGGCTTGGGCTCGCCGCCGGACCGGGCATCGCCGATGTAGCCGATCTGGATGTAGTCGGGATCGTTCCAACTGCCCGGCCGCGAGTAGGCCCGGTGCTCGGCGTTCTTCAAGGCGACCTCGAAGACGCGGTCGAGCTCGAAGCCCAGATCGCCCGCGGTGCGCCAGCTCTGCCCGCCCACCTCGGCGCCCCATTTCCACACGTCGCCCATGCCGTACTGGCAGAGGTTCAAGACGATGTCGCGATTCTGCTGCTTCAGAATGCTGCCCATGAGGAGGTACGGCTTCTTGAACGCTTCCAGGTCCGGCTTGCCCTGGACGACCTTGCCGTAGGAGCACCAGTCGTATTTCAAGAGGTCGAAGCCCCATTCGGCGAACTGCCTGGCGTCCTGGGCCTCGTGCTGGTACGTGCCTGCGAAACCCGCACAATCGAACGGGCCCGGCGACGTATAGATTCCCGCCTTGAGCCCCTTGGCGTGGATGTAGTCGGTCAGGGCCTTCATGTCGGGGAAGTGCTTGTTGGGGACAATGTTCCCTTTCGCGTCGCGCAAGGGCCCCACGCGCAGCGGGTCGCGATGCTTCGGAGCGTTCGTCCAGCAGCCGTCAATGCTCACGTACTGGTAGCCGACGTCCGCCATCCCGGTTTTGACCATCTGGTCGGCCGCTTCGCGAATGAGCTTGTCCGTCACTCGCTCGTAGTGAGCGTACCAGTGGTTCCAGCCCATCGGCGGCGTCAGGGCGAGCGTGTCGCCACAGACGATGCGGAACATTTTCTCCGCGGTCCCAGCCGCATTGGAGGCCTTGAACGTGACCACGTACTTGCCAGGTTTTTCCACACACCCGGTGAGGATGCCCACCTCGGCATCGAGCGTCAAACCGTCGGGCAGCCTCTCGGCGGCAAACGTGATAGGCCGGTCGCCGGTGGTGGGAATACGGTAGAGGAACGGATGGCCAGGCCGGCAGCCGTAGATCGTCGGGCCGTTGATCCGCGGCTTGAGACCAGGCTTGGGAGTGAGAAGGAACGGCGCTTCATACGGGCCGGTGATTGCCTTGGGCCGCACGCCGCTGACCTCGAAGCGGGCCTCGGCCCAATCGGCGTGATCGCAATTGGCGCCGTCGCCCGCCGGATCGACAAGCAATAGCAGCGTATCGATGCCACGGAGGCTCAGGTCGAGCGACTTGGCCGCCTGGCCCGCCTTCATCACGCCGCTTCGCCACAACAGTTTTCCGTCGCCGTAGACGCGGAACTCAACGCTGCCGATGTTGCCATGGACCTCGTCGTCGACCCCGACCAACGCTTGCAGCGACTCCGAGCCGCGACCGAGGTCGACGTACATGCGGCTGGCCGCGTGCGTGCCAACGCCGTGCTGGAACTTCCGGCCTCCGATCGACATCGGTTTGCCCTGGATCGTCTTGTCCTTGAGTGGCTTGCCCCAGCCGACGCTCATTTTGTTCAGGTCGAGCGACGAGAGCCAGACCGTTTCCGAAGCCTCTGCCGAGCAGACGAACAGGATGGCGACGAGGGTGCAAACGGAGGACGTCGGGATGCGGCGCATGGCGATCTCTCTCCTTTCAGGGAACATTCTACAACCATTGGCGACGAGGGAGAAGCCAAGCCCACGTCAGACCTCGCAGAGGCGCATCATCTTTTCGAGCGTCTCCAAAGGCCCCTTGGTCGGTGTGCATTCGTGGGCGATGTAGCCTTGGAATCCCGGATCGGAGATTCCTTGACGGTCGCCAGGCAACACGATTGAGACGCCCGAAGACACTGCGGCAAACCGACTGCTTAAGGCGTCCTTTGCGAGGCCCGACCCCGGAGGTCCTCAAGACGCTCAAGCAGCGGGTGGCCGAAAACGCCCGCGAGCTGGCGAGGCACGGTGTTCCCAAGAAGCCCTTCTATCTGACGGGGCAGGTCGAGGGCAACCCATTCAGCGTCCACCGGGAAGGCGACCCGGCCGAACCAGATCTGGGCGACGGACATCAAGTACGTCTGGGTGGGCGGCCGGCACTATTTCCTGGTCTGCTTCCTGGACGAGTACAGCCGGTACATCGTGCATCACGAGTTGTTGTGGACCATGGACGGGGCGGCGGTTTGTGCCTCATTGGCATCAGCGCCGCCGGGTGCGGGTGCATCATCAGCAATTGGACGCTTGGTACCGCACGTTGGACTGCCTCATCCTGGCCAAGCCGAAGATCGAGGTGGCCTTGTACGGGCGACTGCGCGATCTGTTCAGCCTCAAGCCGGAGTTGGTGCTCTACGACATCACCAGCACGTACTTCGAGGGCGCGGGGCCCGAGGGCCTGGCCAAGCACGGCTACAGCCGTGACGGTAAGTGCCTCTTGTTGGGGGCCGCAAGGATGCCGCCGGGCAATAATTGGGGGGACCGCCTGCTCCGCGCCTTGACACCCGGCGATCGCGCTCCGATACTTCCGACAGGGGGTGCAGATTGTGTTGGCAAGAATAACGCCCTGCTTTTTGAAGGAGACCTCGATGCGACGAGTCCTCACACTGCTGGTAGTCCTGGCCTTTTGGAGCCTCCCCACGGCCGATGCGAGACCCCACGTTTTCCAGCCGCCGAGCACGAAGAAAATGGTGAAGGCCCCGCTGCTGCAAAAGGACAGCAAGGCCGGCGAGTCGTACAACGGCAAAGCGAAGTCGGGCCTTTTCGGACGCCGCGGATAGGGCGACAGCCCATGGCTTCTCGCTGCCCCTGCGTTGCCTGTTTGTGGCTCCTGCTGGCGGTGCTGCACGACGCTTCGGCCGACCCGTTGCCTGCCGACCGGGCCGCGGCGAGTCCGGCGGCGGGAGTCGGCGCAGCGGCGGAGAGGGATGTCTTCGTCGCTGCCAAGACTCCTGAGGGAGGCTTCGAGTTTCAGACCGAAGCGATTCAAGGGACCATCCGGCTGGAGGGGGCGTACCACGGGGTGACTCGCCTGGTCGACCGGCGTACGGGCAGGCAGCTCATCGATCCGAGGTATTCCGCGCTCAATCTTTTCAAACTCATGGCCGTCGACCAGGCCATGGGCATGCCGCGCACCATGGATCGCAAGACCCGGGTCTCCGCGAAGTCGCTGGAAGTAACGTGGCCCGCGACCGACGCGCACCAAGGCGTTGTGACTGCGCGTTACGAGGTCCGCCAGCCCAATGCCGTCGATCTCACGGTGACCGTCCGGTCGCTGGGGACTTATCCGGGCTATGAGATGTTCGTGTCCAGCTACTTCGACAAGGCGTTGCGACCGAACGTCTATCTTCAGCCGAGCGTGCGCGGGCCGGCGACGGGCGATTGCGAGGTCGTGGCGCCGGCGTATAGCGACGTCTTTCGCGGCACGGTCCTGGTGTTCCCGCGCGACGCCCATGCCGCCCGGCGGTGTGTCGACGGCCGGTGGGACCGCAACGAGCGAAATACGCCCACCGTGCAGATGTGCCCGGTGCGCCGCTATGCGCATTGCCTCGCGCTACTGACGGACCCGGGCAACCGCTTGGGCGTCGTCCTGATGTCCGATCCGCGCCGCTGCTACGCGATCAGCACGCGCTACCACGCCGAGGACGAAAGGCAACGTCTGACCAACTACGCCGCCTTCGATTTCTCGCTGTTCGGCGAGGACCTGCTGCCGGGCGACGAGCGGACCGCGAGGATTCGCCTGGCCGTGGTGCCGCTCGGCGGTGATCCATTGCTGCCCCTGACACTCTATCGGGCGTTCCTCTCGGAGCCAACAATGTAGGGTGGGACAAGCGAAGCGCCGGCCCACCACGATGCTCTGGAGAGAATCACGGAATGGATCCATTTCCATGAGGTTTGAACTCGAACCCTACCATCGCAATGTGCCCGACAGGGACCGCGGCAATTCAATCCCGCCACCGGCGAGCCACGACCGGGTGAATTCCTCTTTGATCCGCATCCATCGCAACGGATAGCGAGCGTCGCCGCGCGGGAGCGTCCAAACTGTGTGCCAATGTTCCGGCAAGACCACGATGGCGACAATCTCGAAAGGATGATCGGCCCGCACCCGCGCGATCGCCTCCCGCAGGCATCGCCTTCAAGGTCGCTGGTCAGAATGGGCACGCGACGATGCGTGACGCAGGTGAAGAAGTAGGTACCGCCGGGCACGTAGTACCGTCGATAATCGGGCACGGCATGCCGGGTGCATTCCCGTTCCTGCGCCGGCGTTTTTCGGGTAAAGTGGGGCCGGTTACGGGTGATGTGGAAACTGGCACAAGACGGAGGGTTGCCATGGACGGCAAGACGGGAACGCT
>Ga0172371_10000866_pt1 | contig 47818 bp, 52 predicted proteins | sample Lak12m_FD_114543 | JGI IMG/M metagenome (GOLD analysis project Ga0172371, IMG submission 114543) | Freshwater microbial communities from Kabuno Bay, South-Kivu, Congo - kab_022012_12m | ecosystem: Environmental > Aquatic > Freshwater > Lake | place: Democratic Republic of the Congo: South-Kivu... | reverse complement strand
CTTAATTATTAACTGAACCACTAAAACCAGCCCCTGCCGACCTGGTCGGCAAAAACAAAGCCACCAGTCATATGACTGGTGGTCGATTACTTATTTTGTAAGATTATTTTACTTAATATTAGCTAAAATACTACTCTCTAAGAGGATGAAACTTCTTATGAATCTTCTGGGCATAGAGATCGGAGGCATGAACATAGCGAGTGGTGGTGTCTAATGATTCATGACCCAGAAGAACTTGAATGGCAGCCGGATTAGCCCCAGATTCAGCTAGATAGGTAGCAAAACCATGTCTAAGGGAGTGAGCCGAAGTAGGCACATTAATTCCTAGAATTTCTCGGTATTGTTTTATTTTAGCTTGTAGATAATTAGGAGAAATCTTTTTATTCTTCACCTCCGGGGAATTGGAACCGCGATAGGGAATAAAGGCGAAAGGGGAATCGTCTAGCCGGGTGTCAAAGTAATTGGAAAGATGCTTATGGGCCCTCGGCGTCAAATAGACAAATCTTTCCTTTTTCCCTTTACCCAAAACAAAAATACGGCCCGAACGATCAACCTGAGTGATTTTTAGGTTAATGAGCTCTGAGATTCTCATGCCAGTGGAAAACAGGACTTCTAGCATCGCTCGATTTCTCAGAGCTACTTGTTTATTTTTCTCAATCTTGGAAGGGAATTCAATTAATTTAATTAATTCATCTAATTCCGCTACCTGAGGCTTCTTCTTGACAGTTTTGATCATTTTTATTACATCCGGGGGCAGGGGGGAAGGATAGTCCATTTCAATCAAATACTTTAGATAACTACGTAAAACTGACAACATCCGATTAATGGAGTAGGCATTAAGACGTTTTTGGCCTAATTCCTGATTGGCGGTTTTTCGATCAAAGGAGGTTAATAGGGCCTTATAGTTCAAAATGTCCCGTTTACCTAACTTACTGAAGGGAAGTTTGAGATCATTCAAAAAGTCTTCGAAGACTTTTAAATCCCGTTCGTAATTATAAATAGTTTCCGGAGAATAGTTGTTAACTTTGAGATTAAGTAAAAAGTCATCTAAGAGGGGTAGTTGAGTGGTTTTAGACATATTTTTGCTTATTTAGCTTATTTTAGTTAACTGAGTATAATATCTCTTACACTCAATTATACCACATCCTAAAAACCAAAGCAAATAAAAAAGGAGGGCTGTTGGTCGGACAGCCCTCCAAAAACCAAAAAACAACAGTATGCAACCTACTGGAAGATTTATCAGATTGTGAATCAGTAAACACTATTTAATAAATCTAACTCCAGTGGTATCTTTATAGGGCATTGCCCTATTTTTTGAAAGAGAGAAGTGTATGGAGCTATTATAGCATAGCTGACAACAAAAAAGAAGAGGCTTTAGGCCACTTCCCTTCTTCCCTGTCTATAAAATTCAATCTTAGCTGATGATCAAACCCATTAGATAAATTTGTGGATTAAATAGTAAACTTATTTTTAAAATCAAAATAAATAGGCCGACAATCACTAAAGCAAAGACCACCACTGCTAATCCAAATAAAAATTTAAAAAATCCTTCCATATGATTAGTTAATAAAGACCCGATCGCCATAGCGCAGATCAATATAATTTATCCTATTAAAATTATCCTTTATTTTTTCTCTTTTGACAAGTACCAGGCGGTTAACCTGCTCCTGGATGTCGCCCTTGGTATTGAAATAGACCAATGGTCCATCCCGGAGGTCAACCTTAATGGTGTTGAATTCCTGATCAATAATGAATTTTTCTAGAGGCAAATCAGGAAAGGTGCCTAGATAATTATGTAAATCTAAAATAAAACGCAAATAATCATCCTTAATGTTGATTTTATTATCCCCCCCTAGATAATCAGCCTGATCCTTATTCTCTAAAATTAAATATTTAGTTTTATCCTCTTCGGATACCACTGATTCTCTAATAATATAGCCATCAGCCGAAGCATAGAAGAAATCACTTCCCTGTTGAAAAATAAAGGCATAGGGTCGTTCATGAATAATTATTTCCAGAGTATGAAATATTTTTTTTCTTATTTCCAAATTAGCAAAATTATATTGATCAATTATTTTTTGACTAGTTTCTTCCCGATCAAATAATAATAAATTAGCTTGATTAAATACTAACATTTTTCTAACTCTAGTTTGTTGCCAGATTAAATTTTCAATTTCTGAATTAGTAATTCTGGTTAATCCTTCTACTCGAATAGTCTGCAAACGCCACCAGGGTGAAGCCAGAAACAACCAAAATAAAAAAATTAAACAAATAATACCTAGCCAAATCAACCACTTCAATAAACGACTACAACTTCCCTTCTTCCGCGACTGGAAGAAAGGATTTTGTAAATTCTTGCGCTGATAATCTTTTTTTATTTTTTTGACGCGATATGTTCTTTTCATCTTTTATTTAATATTAGCTAATATTTTATTAATTCTCGTCTAATATTAGCTTGAATTTTTACTAAAAATTCATAGGGAATAACCCCCATAAGCTCAGCTAATCCAAAGATAGAATTGGGATCTCTAACATCAGCCGACACTACCTTTACCACGTCCCCCACCCGCACCATCCGTTGACCCACGTCTAGGCAGGTTAGGTTCATGCAAACATTTCCGGCCACCGGCGCCCAAAAATCACCACTGTCGGACTGCACTAAAAATTCTGCCTTATTGGATAATCGTCGACTCAAACCTTCAAAATAACCGAAAGGAATAATCACTACGCGAGTTGGCTTATTAATTTGATAAGTTTCGTTATAGGAAACGGTCTCACCGGGCTGCAGATTTTGAATGGAAATAATATGGGAAAAAATTTCTAGGGCTGGTTTTAGAGGTGAGTCCTCCTGTTCGTCAAAAAAAGGATCATAGCCATAGAGAGCTAAGCCGGGACGATAGGCAGTTAGCAATTTATTATCCAAACGGAAAAGAGCGGCTGAATTTCCCAAATGAACCCAGCGAGGAAAAAATCCGGCCGATCGTAGAATATCAAGATCAGCCATAAATTTCTCTTCCTGTTTTTCATTAAGACTAGAATCCTCGTCGGCCGAAGCCAAATGAGAACATAGACCAGCCACTTCCATTTTTTCTAAGTACTTGCGATTGCGACCAATAAAAATATCCAAATCTTTTATCCCTTCCCTGTTCATGCCCGAATTAACAAATAAATGAATATGAACTTTCTTGCCAAAGCGGGATAGATAGCGCAGCGTTTCTTCATTGTAAACCACAAATTCAGTTCGTTTAAAACGGCAATAGCGATAGGCCCGAAGAGGCATTTCTCCTAAAATTAAAACTTTTCTCTTAAAATAACGATAGACGATTTGTGCTTCGGGAAAAGAATCCACGGCGACCATGGGAGCTGAGGTTTTATTGAGAATTCGACAAACTTCCCGCAGTCCATGGCCATAGGCATTGGATTTAAGAACGGGAAAAAGTTCAGCTGATTCCTGTAAGCCTTTGAGAAAATTAAAATTAGCAATAATGTTTTGGGCATTTATCTCAATTATGTTCAAAGTTTTATATTTTGGCTTAATTAATTTTCTAAGAAAATTTAACATATTATTCAATTACTTTACCCTGCCCCCGATTAATTCGATCTTCGGGTAAATTAGTATCGATATTATCCAAACTACCACTAACTTCAGCACCACTAAGCGCATCCTGGGCATAATATTGAATGGCCGTAGCCAAAGGAACGACCTGTCCCAGTTGCTCCATGGTCGGCACCAACTGCACTTCAAAACCAACTCGATAGTTGTCACCCTGGCTGACGATCTCGGGAATTGTCCAAATTAATTGTCGTGAACCAGGATTATAGTTCAATTCTCCGGCCAATAATGAACGATTGGTATTTAAATCTACTCCCAGCGGTAATTTGGCACTCATTACCAAGTTTTTAAAATCTCCCTGGCTGCTAATTTCCCAAAAAATCCAATACTTAGTAGGGATGCCGACAATAGGTGGAATTGGCCCAATCCCCAATTGATCTCCCTGGGGACTATTGTAATAGGCGACTGCTCGAGCAGTTAACTCCGCAGCTCGCTGCAATAATAATTTTGAACTGGTTTCCTTAACTATCTGTCGACCAACCGAATATTCTGCGTTAACTTTTAGAGGAATTGTTCTACTGTCGGATAATAAATTAAAATAAAGACGTAGAGTCAAATCTTTCTTCTCCTGGGGTTTTAGACTATTAATAATAATCTGCTGGTTATTAATACTAAAAAATGTTTCCGCAGCTTCCTTTTCCAGGCGATCAATTTGATCAGCTTGATCAACCACTAGGGGTTGCAAAATAATATTAGAAATAGTGGCCTTCCCTTTATTATGCAAACTAATACCAACGGCTACTCCTTCCCGATCGCTAAAACTTGGTTGGAAGCTGTTAATAGCTATTTCCAAGGGCGGATTATTAATATCAATGGTGGTTGAGGTGCCCATTAAATTCCAAAGTTGTTGGGGTAAATTAGGACGATAAAAATGGAGAGCAACAACCGAAGCTCCTAACATAATAATAATCACGAACAAGCCTAAATCCAGTATTAAATGCCAGCGATTTTTATGGTAAAATCGTTCCCAGCGACGACGCCAGTGACGATGAAAAAATTTAATCATATATTTAAATTTAAATTAATAGAAGTTTTTAATACCAACCAAAATTTTTGCCTGACCAGCTTCATCTAAATTACTGGTGGTTACCCTGATGCCACCGTGATAGGTTTTGTCATAGGCAAAGAAACTACCTAAAACCTGACCATCATTAGAAAAAATCCGCACATGGGGACCGCCTCCAGAAAGGGGGCCGGTAATAATCTCTAATTTACTGTCTCCTAGAACATCGGCTACGGCCACACCTACACCTCCTCGGAAACGCTGATCATAGGCTAAAAAATTATTTTCCAATTTGCCAGTCAGAGAAAAAACTTTCACCCGAGGTTCTTCTCCCTTTCCCGGCCCGGTAATAATTTCCAGCTGACCATCATTATCAACGTCACCCAAGGCTACATTTACGCCAGCTCGACTTTTTTTATCATAGGCAAAGAAACTGCTGCGCAATTTACCATCCAAAGTAAAAAGACGAACCTGGGGGCCACCGCCTTCGCCTGGGCCAACTATCACCTGATGAATGTAGCCGTCACCCACTTGGGCAGCAATACTAAGCTGTCCCCTAAATAAATTATCATAGGGTCGAATGGAGCTAATCTTCTGACTATTCTTATATAAATCAATCTGCCCTTCACTAGCTGACAAATTAACCGTTTGTTCATTATTACTACCGCTGGCCATAATTACTTGGCTAGATCCAGGAAAACCGCCCTGATAGGCGAAAAAACCATTCCTAACCTGTTGTCCGCTGGCATTAAAGACTCGATAGAAATAACCATTGCTAAAAGAGCTGTTAAAAATTTCTGGGGCTGTTTTTAGGAGAACAATGCCATCTTCTGGCGCCAGACGAACATAATTGATCCGTTGGCCATTGTTAAATAAAGAATCCTGTTGTCCCTTAATTCTTTCCAATTCTTCTTTGAGAAAAACATAGGTTTGAGTTTGGGTCGTGGAATTAACAATTACTGAACCGTTTTTAAAATCTCGCCGCCACAAACTGACTTTCAAATTATTATCTTTATTTAATAAATCATAGGCCTGACTCTGAGCCGGACCCAAATTAACATCATATTCATCATACCACCAGGTCTGTCCGTGATTGGTAATATCATAATCAAAGCTGAAATAACCATTACCCAGGAGAGTGCTGGTTAAACCGAAACGTAATTGACGATAATTAGTCTGATTCCGGTCAATCACATTAACAATGGTAGTTTGGGGTGATTGATTAAGGGGGGGATAGTAAAAATAACTCTTCATAGAGCCGGCCCAATTGCCACTGTTTTCCCAGGTGGAGGGAAAATCTTCCAACATCATACCATTTAAAATGCTTTGATAGCCTTCGTAGATGCGGCCATTACCAACGATAATAAAATCTGGGCCAGTCAGTTGGCGAGTCTTAGCTAACATTTTCTTAAAACCAGCCGACCAAAGGGCATCAGCCTCGGCTTTGGTTTCGGTCAGGCCATCATTATTTAGATCTAAATTACCATTATTCAACCAGGAAATATCTCCCCAGGTATTATCATAGAAAACACCGTCCCATAATCCCGAAGTCTGAATATTACTAACAATAAACTCTGGTAAATAATCGTTAAATCTTTGCCCCTGCCAATTCAAGCCAGCCCCGTCGCTGAGATTAAACATGGCGGTGCTGGGCCAATTGGATATTTTATTTCCCTGGGCATCCCGCAACCACCAACTATCAATTATCTGGGCCCCCAAACGTTGTCGCAAGGCAGCTGAATTATAACTATTAATTTCTTCTAAAATCTCCTGGGAAGTAACATAGGCTAGAATAATAATCCGAGGATTAAGTTGTCTGATTTTTTGCAACTGGACCCGGCTATTTTCCTGAACCTCCATATCTAAAATCACCAAATCCCATTGGGCTAATTCTTTGGCTTCCTGGTCACTTATTTCCCACTTTAAAAAATAATTAGCCAGACGAGGATAGTTGTTCTTTAAAACTGCCGCCCAAGAAAAGAGCGGCCAAATCAATCCAATAATTAAAATCAACCAGATTATTTTTTTCATGTTACTCGGCTTTAATGATTTTCATCTTTTTAGGCAGATAGGGGCGTAGAACTCGCGGAATAATTACCGAACCGTCGGTCTGCTGATTTTGTTCCAGAATGGCGGGTAGAAGACGACTGGTGGCTAACCCCGAAGCATTTAAAGTATGAACAAATTCATTCTTGCTAGTGGCCTGATCTTTATAGCGAGTTTGTCCGCGACGAGCCTGATAATCTAGAGCATTAGAGATACTGCTCACTTCCTTGTAGATCCCCATACTGGGAATATAGACTTCAATGTCATAGGTTTTGGCCATGGCTGCGCTGCAGTCGCCGGCAGCTAGCTTGGAGACTTGAAAATGCAAACCCAATTCTTCCATTAATTTTTGAGCAATATTGGTTAATTCGGCAAACATTTCCCAGGTTTTATTGGGATGGGCAAAAACAAATAATTCCACTTTGTTAAATTGATGTCCACGTATCATGCCCCGCTCCTCCTGGCGATAGCTACCAGCTTCCCGGCGGAAACAGGGAGAGTAGGCAAAATATTTTAGGGGTAAATCTTCTTCATTAAAAATTTCTTCCCGGTGGTAATTGCCGAGCATCATTTCACTGGTGGCATTCAAACACAGCTTATCCTGGGTCCAAAAAAGATCGTCCCGGAATTTAGGTAGATGACCAGAAGTATAGGCTGATTTTTCGGTTAATAGAAACGGTGGGATTAAAAACCGATAGCCGTTTTTAGCATGAAAATCAATAAAATAGGATAACAGCGCCCATTCCAAGAGAGCTCCCACTCCCGTATAGCACCAGAAGCCAGCTCCAGACATTTTGGCAGCTCGCTCATAGTCAACCAAACCCAAAGAGGTAGCTAATTCCACATGATCTTTGGGGGTAAAATCAAATTTGGGTTGGCGACCATGGGTATAAATAACCTCATTATTCTCCTTGTCGCCAGCGGGCACATCAATGGCTGGTAGATTAGGTAATTCAGCCAATTTTTCGTTTAGATCTGTTTCTAAACTAACTAATTTTTCATCTAATTTTTTAATTTTCTCACCCACCCCCTTCATTTGAGTAATCACCTCGGGAGTCGGTTTAGTTTTGGAATATTTATTACGTTCGGCTTTCAGTTCTTCGACCTGCTGAATTAAATCACGCCGTTGGTCGTCCAGATTAATAATCTCTTCTAGATTTATTTTATCCGCCGGCAGTCTTTTTAGTAATCCAGTTCGCACCTCATCGGTATTGTTGCGAATTAATTTTATATCCAACATATAATTATAATTAATTTATTATTTCTCCACCAAAATTTTTAAGGAGGTCATTGATCAGACCGCTTGATTTTTTTTCTGTTTCCGCCGATCCGGCGGAAGGACTACTGGAGGAGGTATCTTCAACGATATCTAATTTCCTAATTTCTAAATTTTCATCAACGGCGGAATTCAGCACCAGACCAGAACCAAAAACCTCGGTTAGAGTTTTCTCCACAATTCCTTTAATGGTGCTATCATTAAGGCGATCCTGATGAAATTTATATTTAAAAACCAAACACAACTTCCCTTCTTTGATTTCCTGGGGCTCGCAATTTTGTAATACAAAAGACAGGGAATGATTATATTTTTTTATTTTTACTAAAAATTCTGGCCATTTTTCCTTGATTCCTTCCTGGCTTAAATTAATAATCGCTTTTTTAACCACGGTTGTTGAATTATCCAGATTAATTTTAGGACTAACTGGCACTTTTTTAGCGGCCACATTCTGGGGTAAATTGGGGTTAGAGCTAGCTCCCAGATTTGTATACATTTTTTGTACAGAGAGACAGATTTCTCCAATGGCCAATTCCAGCGGCAATTGAGGAATTAATACATTTTTATTGTCATGGTAAGCAGCAAGTAGGCGACGGGTGGCGTTAAATAAATCTTCCCAATTAAAATTTTCGGCCACCTGATTAAGCTTCATTTCCAAGGTTTCACCCAAATTCAAACCTAAATTATTGGCCAGACCGGGATTTAATTTATTAAGCATGATCTGTCTTAGCAGGGCGACAATTTCCCCGTTAAAATTTTTAATATTAACTCCGCTGTCAATCAGATTATTAACTAAAGTAATGGCTTTGGCCGCATCCTTGCGGCTAATGTAATCCAACAAATCAACGGCTTCATTACTGTTATAGTGAGGAATAACTAACTCGGCCTGTTCCAGGGTTATTTTTTTATCTCCCAGAGAAAAAATTTGCCCCAATAAACTTTCCGCATCGCGCAAATGCCCACCAGATTTGCGAGCCACCGCTTCTAACACCTGTTTGTCAATGCTAATTTTTTCAGCACTGGCAATAGCTGTTAGTTTTTTGACGATATCAGCCACACTGATTCGTTTAAAATCAAACCGTTCGCAGCGAGAAATAATAGTCAGGGGAACCTTGTGGACTTCGGTGGTACAGAGAATAAAAATAATATGCTTAGGCGGTTCTTCAATTATTTTAAGTAAAGCATTGAAGGCCGACAAGGATAGCATATGAACTTCATCGATAATGAACACCTTAAACTTAGAGCTAGCCGGTGCTAATCGGGAAAAACTGATAATATTCTCCCGTACATTATCAACGCCGGTGTTGGAGGCGGCATCAATTTCCACCACATCCAAATTTTTACCAGCTTTAATGGATAGGCAGCTATTACATTTATTACAGGGTTCATATTCACCCTCCCGACGATTCTGACAATTAACTGCCTTAGCTAGGACGCGCGCTAGAGTGGTTTTGCCAACGGCCCGGGGGCCACAAAACAAAAAAGCCTGAGCGATTTTATCAGCACTAATTTCATTCTGTAAAGTAATTTTAATATGATTCTGTCCCAAAATTTCCTGAAAATTCTGAGGACGATAGTCACGGTAGAGGGTAGCCATAATCTTGATTAGTTTATTTATTTAAATTTGTTCGGCTGCGTTGACTGATTTCCGCTTCCACCAACCGGTTGTTCTGTCCATATTTAAGTCGACTGAGAGACCGAATCTTGTCGGCGATACCAGCCCGTTTAACTCCCAGCAGCGGCCAAATGGTTTTGAGAGAAAAGGGACGACTAGAACTATTGTCTATCAGTAGCTTAATACAAGCTAAGCCTTTGTCAACATTGATTAAATCATATTCATTGAAAACTGGTTCAAATTCTTTAACTAAAAACTCAGCATCTTCGGAGCCAATTTTAAAACTAATGATAGTACCGACGTTACCAAAGACCGCATCTTTAATTTCCGTATTCTGTCCCTTACTTAGTTGACCGATATATTGGTGAGCAATAATTAAATTTAAAGCATACTTACGGGCTTCGGATAAAATTTGGCAAATGGAATTAGTGGTGAAATTCTGAAATTCATCGATGTAGAGATAGAAATCCTTACGATTTTCCGAAGGCATGTCGGTACGTGACAGAGCGGCCATTAAAATCTTACCCACCAGAATCATCCCCAGAAGATAGGCATTCATTTCGCCTACCATACCCTTGGGCAGATCTATCAATAAAATCTTTTGCTTATCCATGATGTCCCGCAAATTAAAGGCGCTCTTCTGCTGACCAATAATGGGTCGCATCATGTCATTGGAAATAAAGGAGGTTAATTTAGAGGTGATATAGGGGACGATATTAGCCAGAGCCGCCTCTCCACCGGCCTTCTCCGCTTCCTTGCGCCAAAAATCAGCTACCGTTTGATTTTTACAACGGCTCAATTTTAATTTTCTAAATTCTTCATCGGCCAGAACCTTGGGAATTTCCATGAGAGTTGAGCCACTTTCCGGATCATCCATGATCAACAACATAGCGTTACGCATGTATTGTTCAAACATGGGACCGCCGGTACTCTTTAAATCATATAATTTATCAAAGATGCCAATCATTTCATTAATCACAAAACTTTTTTGTTCTGGGTAGCGGGGATCGTATTCCAATAAATTCAAAGCCATGGGTCGTTCCAAATCGGCCGGTGAAAAAATAATTACATCCTCAGCTCTTTCAGGGGGAATGCGTTCTAAAATATCCTGTACCAAATCGCCGTGGGGATCTAAAACACAAACGCCTTCACCGTTTTGAATATCCTGGATAGCCATATTAGCCAACAGTACCGACTTACCAGTTCCCGACTTACCAATAATATAGGTGTGGCGGCGGCGATCCTGGCGCTTCACTCTAATCTCCTTTTTAATACCTCGATAAATATTTTCCCCCAGGGAAATGCCTTCGTTGGGAATGGTAGCCGGCGCCGGAGCAATTTTAGCAGTTAACCAAAGGATGTTGGGAGTTTCCGTGGTTTTAAGAGGAAAATGGAAAATACTAGCTAATTCTTCACTGTTTAATAAGAAACTAATACTATCCTGAAAGCGGCGATAAATAAAATCATGAACAATCTGTTCGGTTTTTTTCTGATGGGCACGAGAAAAAACATTGCCATAGCTAAAATTATTATATTCGGTAAAAGCACTAGCCACATTCTCCAAATAAACCTTGGCCTGCTCCTTGGTTTTGGCGCAGGCAATTACCCGCAGATTAACATCTAAACCGGCCTTAAGATTTTTTTCTTCAATGGCCTTGAGCATTTCTTCTTCCACGGCACTCAATCTTTTGGGAGCATCCCGATTAACTTCGGTTTTATCTTTATTCCGGTTACTACTTTTAAAAAGATCTCCTAAAAAATTCAAAGTGATATAGAAAAAATTGCCAGCCTTTAAACCTTCGGAAACAGAATTTTTTTGATTTATCTTGGTAACAATTTTTCGCACTCGGCCGTGCCAGACACCTCGGGCACTACGCACCGTATATTGAATGGCTAAACTTTCATCCTTATCTAATTTTGATAAAACATTAATTAAAGAATTCATGGGGTCAACCTCCATTTTTTGATAGGTCTTGAGGGGAAAAATAAAACTGCGGTTGGTTTTAATATAGGCACCGGCAATTTGCCCCTTCAAATGGAAAGAATTATAATCCTCTACTTCTTCGATTACCGCTTCGGGATAGTAGGCATGAATTTGTTGTTCCAGATAACGGGCATCTTTAAGCGGCGCCACCACATAGAAAGCAATCCGATTATGACTGGCGACTACTTCAAAGGAGAAATGGTCAGTTCGTCCCTTAAGCCAGGCTAAAAAACCACGCTGAGCCTTGAGGCCGCCAATGGAAGCGAAAATAGTCTCTCCTTTGGCAATCTCCTCCTTGAGTTGTTGGACGGAATTTCCCTGCTGTCCATCTTCCGGTTTTTCCTTAGGCAAACGAACTAAAAAGATTTTATGGGGCAAATATTGACGATGGCTTAGAATAGCTCGAATGATTTGTAAAATGATCAGCAGAATAACGGCCACCAAAACACCTTCCAATAACCAGGTGACTAGGGTGGTAAAATTAAAAGATGTAAAATCCATCATATTTAAAATTTATTTTTTATTCTCATGATTCGGTCAGCCTTAATCTTAGCCTCCTGCTCCAGGAAAAATTTATTAACCCCTGGAATGACATGTAACCATTTCTTTATTAAATCAATAATCTGACTAATTTTCACTTTAGTTTTATCTAATAACTTATTAATTTTCATCACCGTTTCTTCCCCCTTTTCCTTAAACTCTTTTTGCTTCTGGGGATCCATTTTCAAAAAGACTTCATGCAAGCCTTCGGCTAAAATGTTATCTATTTCCTGGGCTCGTCGCTGTTGATAGGTTTGCTGGGTTGAACCAACCGCTAAACGTCCCTCACCTTTTCTTTCCTGGGGCTGAGCCGCTTCTTTCATTTTTTCCGGAGAAACCGGAGTTTGCTCCATCCTAATTTCCGGACTAACTATTTTTTCCGGCTTTGGAGGGATGGTCTCTGGCTGGGGCACTAAAATTTTTTCTGCATTTTTTTCAGTTGCCATATTACTTTAGGCTAATGGCTCCCACGGGACAATTCTCAGCGGCGTTCTTAGCGCAATCAGTGTTTTGATCATTAATAACTTCTGACTTACCATTGGCATTAAGCTGAAAGGTTTCGGGGCATAAACCGGCACACATACCACAACCAATGCACTTAGTTTGGTCCACTTTTACCATATTTTTTTTATTAATTTTTTAGTCTAATTTGATGTCTTAATTATAACATATTTTCTAAAAAATAAAACTAATTTAATAATCAGAAAATTAGGCTAAAAAATCAGCTTTTTCAGCCTTTCCCCGCCCTATTGACAAAAATATAAAGATATGCTACAATTTGACGAATACTAAAAAAGTAATCATTAACAATCAAATAACCAACCCATGAAAAAAACCGCCCTTCTGTTAATCCTGTTGCTTAGCTTATTGCTCAGCGGCTGCTATGTCGGTCGAACCTATTACCGGGGTGATTCCTATCCTGGTAAAAGCGACCAGTGCGGGCTGAAAATGACCCGCTACCAACAGCACAATAGATATCGATAATCACCAAAACCCTATAATCATGAAAAAAACAATGTACCTGATGCTGGTGGTCCTGCTGGCCGCCATTCTGATTCCAACTCTGCCCTGTCAGGCTATTGGAAAAAAGAAACTGGCTAAAATCAAGGAATCCATGCAGATCAAGAAAGAGGCTCAAAACAGAGCCGATTCCACCCTGAAAACCATGGACCTTAGCGACCTGAGTGCCGCTGAGAAAACCTCCCTCCGGATCTCCCTGGTCCGGGAATATCTGGGAATGGAAGAACCCAAAGCCGGCCGGGTCCGTCGTGGCGCTTCCACCTGGAACATCACTACAGCCTACTACCAGGCGCCCATGCGGTTCAGTAGCCGTTTCAAATGCTCCGGAGGTTCCTGCTCCGCCTTCCAATAGGTAGAGCAGCTCACCCCTTTGAGTCCCCAATCTAGCGGGACTCTTTTTTTATTGACAATTCTAAATCCTTTTGTTATATTAAAACAATAAAAGTAATAGACACCCCAATGCGAGTCTTCTAGGCTGGCATTTTGTGTGTAATTAATTCATATGGCACATAAAAAAGCCGCCGGTTCAACTTCCTTAGGTCGAGAGTCAGAAAGTAAACGTCTAGGCGTCAAACTGACCGACGGCCAATGGGCCAAAGCCGGCGTCATTATCATCAGACAACGGGGTACTAAATATCATCCCGGCGTTAATGTGAAGCGAGGTAAAGATGACACCCTGTTCGCTCTACGAGCAGGCTTTGTAGAATTTACTACCAAACGTCTCAAAAAATACGATAATTCATTAAAGACTTGTAAGGTAGTAAACGTTCTTCCAAAAGAGGAAGAAAAAAAAGTGGTTAAAAAAATAACCTCAAAAACAACTAAAAAATAAATTTAGTTTAATATAAAAATAGCCCCCGCCAAGGGGGTTATTTTTGTTTTATCATAATCTAATTATTTTTTATTCTTACACACTCTAACAAACTCTACGAAGAGCGGATGGGGATCCAGGGGACGGGAAATATATTCTGGATGAAATTGAACGCCCACGAAGAAAGGATGGCTAGTGATTTCAATGGCTTCCACAATTTGATTATTTGGCGAAGTGCCGGCGATGGTCAAACCTAAATTTTCAAACATTTCTCGGTAATCGTTATTAAATTCATAGCGGTGACGATGACGTTCGGAAATGGTTTTTTGATTGGTGAATTTTTCATAGGCCTTGGCTAGATGAGTGTTGGGTTTAAGACGACAAGGCCAACCACCTAGACGAATGGTGCCACCATAGCCTTTTTCCTTAATTAGCTCGGCTTGGCCGGGCATAATATGAATGACTGGATTTTTAGTTTTGGGATCAACTTCAGCTGAGTTAGCATCTTTTAGTTTGGCCACATGGCGGGCAAACTCAATAACGGCCATTTGCATACCATAGCATAGACCGAAATAGGGTAGATTATTTTCTCGACAATATTGGATAGTCTTTATTTTACCCTCAGCCCCTCGGCCGCCCCAACCCTGGGGAACAATAATGCCGTCCATTTTTTTAAGAATAGCGGTTCCCTGTTTATCAACATCTTCGGCTCCCAGCCAATGAATTTTGGCTTTGCATTTATTAACCACAGCCGCGTGTTTGATAGCTTCGATGACGGAAATATAGGAATCGCCCAGAGAAAAATCACCGCTGGCAAAATACTTGCCGACAATGCCAATGTTAACCACCGGAGATTTCACTTTGGCATCGGCCACCATTTTTTCCCAATCCTGATTATTACTCTTGGCCCTAATTGGCAAATTAAATTTTTCTAGAATTCGTTTTCCTAAATTATCTTTTTCAAAGTTAAGAGGAATATCATAGATGGATTCCACGTCGGGCGCGGAAATAACATTTTCCACGGCCACATTACAATTGATAGATAATTTTTCCCGGCGAGCCATGTCAATCGGTTTTTCACTGCGAGCAATGAGAAAATCCGGCTGAATGCCAGCTCCCTGTAAACTGCGGACGGCGTGTTGAGTCGGTTTAGTCTTCATCTCACCGATCTTATTGGGAATGGGTAAATAGGAAACTATCACGAAGAGAACGTCTCTGGGATGATATAGTTTCATTACTCGAGCGGCTTCTAAAAATAACAAATTTTCATATTCACCCACTGTGCCACCGACTTCAATGATCATAATTTCCGCTTTGGTTTTAGTCACGGCCTTTTCAATGCGATCACGAATTTCCTGGGGGATATGGGGCACCACCTGAACACATTTTCCGCGGTATTCTAAATTCCTTTCCCGGGCAATGACTGATTGATAGACCCGACCGGTGGTCATGTAATTTTCTCGATAAATATTTTTATTTAAAAATCTTTCATAGTTACCGATGTCTTGGTCAGTTTCATCGCCGTCTTCGGTGACAAAAACTTCACCGTGCTCCACTGGATTCATGGTACCGGCATCAACATTGATATAGGGATCCATTTTAATGGCACTAACATTGTAGCCGCGAGCCTGCAATATTTGACCGATGGAAGCCGTGGTCACTCCCTTACCGACTCCAGACATTACTCCGCCCACTACAAAAATAAATTTGGTGGGAAATTTCGCTTTTTTTACAGTTTTTTTACTTAAAGACATAATTCTTGACATTTAGATATTTATATGATATAAAATAAATATATTATTAACGTTTCATTTAAAAAAAGGAGGAGTCTATGCTAAGAATTGCTATCGCTCCGGGAAATAGTGGCGGAGGACCATATTTCTCGATGTTCGAATCTGATGAATCAGTTTTTTCTTCAACAGAGGTGGAAGAATTGGCTCGATTTCTGATTGCCGATTACCCCGATGAGGCCCGCTGTCTCATTGAACGAAAAAGAGGGGGTCGTTGCCAACACATGAAGATTGAATTGGCTGAAAATATCAGCCCAAGCCTTACCAAGGAATTACTTAACTATCTGGAAGAATTCTTCATTGAGGAGAACAGCGAAATGCTAACAGCCAGTCAGGATGAATATTAGACTGTGCCGAACGAAAAAGAGCGGTTGATAATCAACTGCTTTTTTTATTTCTTCTTTTTAAGCAACTCCAAAGCTTTATCAAATTGCGGATCTAAATTATTATCAATATCTTTTTCTTTCATTTCCATAACAATGTTGGGATCCAACCCTTTATCGTTAATAAAGTCGCCGGCCGGTGTCAGCCATTTGGCTACCGTAATTTTCAAAGCAGAACCATCGCTTAGATCTCTGAGAGTTTGTACCGAACCTTTACCATAGGTTTTTTCACCCACAATGGTCGCCTTTTTATAATCCCGTAGAGCCCCGGCTAAAATCTCCGAAGCCGAAGCACTGCCCTGATTAACTAAAACAATAGTGGGAATATTTTTCAAACGGGCCTTACCATTGGAAGGATATTCATTGCGTTTATTCTCGCCAAATTGTTCCGCGACTACTGGTCCAGCCTCAACCCATTCACTAGCAATATCCACGGCTGTTTCTAGATAGCCGCCGGGGTTATTGCGTAAATCCAAAATAATACCAGTTGGATTTTTCAATAAAACTGTATTCACTGCTTCATAGAAAAGGTTAAGGGTATCGTCATTAAAGTTGGAAATCTTAATTACAAAGATACCATCGGAGCGCATTTCAGTTTTTACACTCTTCACGAAAATAATGGCTCGGGTAATAGCAATGTCCTGGGGCTTTTCCTGTCCCCGAATAATTGTCAGGGTGACTTTAGTCCCCTTGGGACCTCTAATCTTTTTTACCACCTCATCCAGAGTCAGACCAATGGTAGATTCGCCGTCAACGGCATAGACCTTGTCACCGGCTCGTAGCCCAGCCTTCTGGGCGGGCATTCCCTCCAAGGGAGCAATAATGGTCACCACGTCGTGGCGTACACCCACTTCGGCGCCAATACCTTCAAAGGTGCCGGCCAAATCATCCATAAATTCCTTGGCTTCCTGGGGATCCATAAAAACCGTGTAGGGATCGTCAACCGCTCCGGCTAATCCCTTGAGAGAGCCATAGAATAAATCCTTATCCTTAATTTTAATTTTATCAACGTAATTTCTTTTTAGAGCATCCCAAACTTCCCAGTAGAGATTAAAGTCAAAATTATCGCCGGGAGCAACGGTAGTTAGATTCTTAGCTTCCTCGGAATAGGCAATTTGTTTCTGATTAAAGCGAACCAGTTGATTGCCCTGTTTACCAATATAAAATCCACCCACAAAGGTACCGGCCAACAAAATAACGGCTAGACCGATAATAACAATTTTTTTAGTGAAATATTTATGAAAATTCATATGTTTATTAGCGAAGAATAATCGGTTGCTCAGCAAAACGCAGATCAATCAAGCGAGAGGGTCGTCTCTTTTTACTTGGACCGGCGTCAATCACTAAATCAGGCTGATTATTTTTCCTGGGAAAATATTTAGTTAAATTCTTAACACTAAGAATTTCCGGTTGGCCGCTGAGATTGAGACTGGTGGATACCAGGGGTTGACCAACTACCTTTAATATTTTAATCAAAAATAATAGTTTAGGCAAACGAATGGCCAGACCATCCGACAAACCAGTAATTTCTGCCGGTAATTTACTTCTTTTTTTTAAAATAACCGTAGTAGGTGGTTCTGAATTTTGCCAAATCTTTTTTAGCAGAGATTCCTGTTTAACTGATACTCGAGCGTACTTTTTAACCATCTTCAAATCGGGCATGAGCACAATCGATGGTTTATGAGTGTCTCGTTTCTTGAGGCGATAAATTTTTTTAATAGCCGTCACATCAGCAGCCAAGCAACTAAAGCCATAGACTGTATCCGTGGGCAGAACCACCACCTGTCCCTGTTTTAAAGAACCGGCGATAGCGGATACTTGCGCCGGCTTAATATTTGATAATTTAACAGGCAGATAAATCATTAAATTAAAGATTTAAGAGCTTTAAGCGCCTCTGGTAAAAGAGGCATAATTAAACTAGCAATCTTAATCAACCAAGGAGCAATTTGCGAATTAACTAATTGATCACCAAAAAAATTACCAATCAAGGCATACTTGGAAATAACATAGAGAACTAATCCTAAAAAGATAGCTCCCTGAAGAAAACCCAAAACCGCTCCCAGTAGATTATTAATATATTTACTACCTGGAATAACGGCAATGAATTTAAAAGCTTTTTCCAGAAGGAAGAAAATAAAATCAACCAATCTGGCAACCACTGCAAAAACTACGATAAAAGTAATCACTTTGCCAACAGTATCATGACCAGCCGCTAAATTCTTGCCCCATTCAAAAATTACTAAATAATAATGACTAGCGACATAGGCGCCGACTAAAAGGCCGATAATGTGCCCCAAAGACCGAATTAAACCCTTGAACAGGCCACTAAAGATAAAGGCGGCTAGAATGATTAATAAGCTGATGTCAAAAATAGACATATAAGTAAATAATTATAAACGAGGAAATAATGCTTCCCCCTTAAGCACCTGAGGGGCAAGAAATTGCTGTTGAATTTTTTGAGAAGTATTGGGTAAAAATGGTTCTAATAAATAGGCGATATTAACAATGTCTTGGGCTAGGGGTTGAAGAATGTTAGTAATTTCAACTTTATCAGTCAATTTCCAAGGGGCAGTTTTAGTTAAAATTTCATCACAGGCCCTAATTTTATTCCAGATTATCTGTAGTCCTTCATTAAAATGATAGTCAATCATTTTATTTTCCAATAATTTAACAGTTTCTTTAATGTCCGAATCTTGAAAATTAATTTTTAATTTAGTAGTAATTTGGTTCTTTTCTAATAAATTGGAAACTCGGGCCACCAAATTCCCCAGACCATTAGCTAAATCAGCATTATAACGCAATTGAAATTTATTTTCCGAATAGTCACCGTCTTCAAAGGGAGCAATTTCCGCCAATAGATAATAGCGAACCGGATCAGCACCATACTTATCTACTAGAATATAGGGATCAACTACATTACCCAAACTTTTGCTCATTTTTTGACCATTGGCCGTTAAAAACCCAAAAACTAAAATTTGAGCAGAATTTGGTAGGCCGGCGGACATTAACATTGCTTGCCACATGGCGGCTTGGGGACGCAGATTATCTTTGCCGCAGACCTGGATGCCAGGCCAATATTTTTTAAAATTCTGATCATCATTCGGCCAACCGAGGGTGGAAATATAGTTAACCAAAGCATCAAACCAAACATACATGACCTGCTGGTCGTCGCCGGGCACGGGTACGCCATGGGGCATTTTTTCTTTAACCCGGGAAATACTAAAATCCTGTAAACCCTTTTCCACAAAGGCGCTAATTTCTTTGAGACGACTAGCGGGGGCCACAAAATCAATTCGTTTTTTATATAGATCCAATAATTGCTGTTGATATTTAGAAAAACGGAAAAAATAATTTTCTTCCTCGATAATTTCCAATTCTCTGTCGGGATGAAGGGGACAACGACCATTATTGAGATCAGAGTCAGTTTTTTCCATTTCACAACCGACACAATAGCGAACCCGATAATTCTTCTTATAGATATCGCCCTTAGCCTGGCAACGTTGCCAAAATTCCTGAGCGGCTTTTTTATGAGCTTCGTTGGTGGTGCGAATAAACTGGTTATAGCTCAGGTTTAATTTTTCCTTGAGGGGCAGGAATTTAGCGGAATACTGATCGCAATACTGTTGGATGTCCATTCCTAATTCCTGGGCCTTAAGATAAATCTTCAAACCATGTTCATCGGTACCAGTATTGAAAAAAACTTCGTCACCCCGCTGTCGTCGATAGCGAGCTAGGACATCGGCTCGGATAATTTCCGCCGCGAAGCCGATGTGGGGGTCAGAATTAATATAGGGCAAGGTGGTGGTGATATAGAAATGTTTGGACATATTACTTAGTTTTTTGCAGGAGAACCACAAATTCTCCCTTAAGATTGCTAGCTTGACTATTTAGCTCTTCTTGAACCTGAATGATAGTTCCCCGATAGAAACTTTCGTGTAATTTAGTTAATTCCCGACCGATGGAGATAATAAAGTTTATCTTCTTGGTTTCTTCAATCTCCAATAATTCAGCTAATAATTTCTGAATTCGATGTTTGGATTCATATAACACAACAGGATAGGGGCTAGCGGCAATTTCCTGTAATTTAGTCTGTCGGCCTTTTTTATGAGGCAAAAATCCTAAAAATAAAAAATGATCAAATCCCTGGCCAGCCAATGACAGAACGGCGGTTAAAGCCGAAACGCCAGGAATACTGACAATATTAACTTTATCGGCCAACTCCTGTCTAACCAGAGAAATTAATTTGCCTCCGGGGTCAGAAATCCCCGGAGTGCCAGCATCAGTTACCAGAGCTAAATTTTTCCCCGATTGTAATAGAGAAATAATTTTATCCACTTTCATTTCCCCCGAATGCTGGTGATAGGAAATGGTCGAAGTTTTAATTTGATAATAATCCAACAATTTTTTAGTCACTCGAGTATCTTCGCATAAAACAAAATCAACTTCCCTCAGAGCTTCAAGAGCTCGTAGAGTGACGTCCGATAAATTACCAATTGGGGTAGCGACGATATATAAACTACTCATAGAACTATTCCATATTTTCCCTTCTCTCGCGGACATATTTAGTCCAGTCTTCGGCAATTTCCACTAGAATTTTAAAGGGGGCTTCAATAATAAAGTCAAAGATGAAGATGAAAATATTGATTTTAGAAACATTGTTTGATAACCAGCGACCAACTAAAATAATTGGCATGTAGAATAAATCAACCAGGAAAGTAAATAGATTCTCCCGTCTTTCCACAATCATTAATTCCTTAATGCCTCGGGTAACCACTACACTAAAGAAACTGACAAAGGCTAGGAAAAAGAGGAAAATAGTGATACTCACCCAGTTAAACTGAATCCCACTCAGAGCCCAAATAATAACATAGAGGGAAAGACAGAAAGAGGCCGCATAGATTAAATGGAATAATCCATTAATAAAAATATTGCGACTGGTTTTCTGTCTTAAAATAATAGGTTGTTTTTTCTCCTGACCAATAATAGTCACCTCTTTAATGCCGTCAATAATTTTTTCAGTGTTTTGTGTATTGGGAGTGCGAGTTAACAAAACAATCAGAAATAATAATAGAGCGGGAAAGGAAACATTAATAGCCAAAGAAACTGGATTAGCTTGTTCATTAAACCATTTAATGGCCGGAATTTCGATTAAAACAGCAAAAATTGATTTAGTTAAAAAGATATAAATAATACTGCGAACGGCGGCTCGCCATAGTTTCTTCTTGGCTTTCTTATATTTCTGATTGCAAACTTTTATAATGGCATTTAAAAAGCCTTTCTCTCCTTTTTGTAGTTCGCTATAAACTTTGGCCGGGTCTCCTTGGATGGTTTCCGAAAGAATAGAGAAATATAAAGAATAAACACGGACAATTTTGTCTAATTGCTTTTTTAGAGGATGATTTAATTGATGATTAATTAATTCTTTCAACCTAATAACGCCCGAGGCAATTTTTTTAATAGCCTGATCATCCTGCTCATTCAGGCTCGGTTTTTGATCAAATTCTAACCATTGGCTGTTATAGTATTTAAATAGCACGAAATTCAACATATCCGAATCGAATTTTAAAAAGGTGCGACTAATACTGAGATAAATCTGAATTTCTCGATCTTTGTTATAGGGCAAATCAGCTGGTAGCTTGATATTTTGGGATAGGGCATCAAACATGTTATTAACAATCATCTGCTTAATCCGATCTTGCCCTATATTTTCTTCAATTTCACAGGCGGCCAAAGTAAGAATCCATTTAACCAAATGGTTCTTCTCCTGGATCAAATCCTTAGCCTGATTAATGTCAGTCTTCAAATTAAGGGAGGAATTGATTTTAAGAACCATCTGGTTTTTAAGACGAATATATTTTTCCAGCAAGCGGCCAATTTCTTTAATCTTAACCTCGGGGATCTTATTGTTAGGCAAATAGCTACCACGAATTAATTCAACCAACAGATGGTTGGCGATCTTTTCACTGTCCGTTTCCTTAACTACACCCTCAATCATGACCTGACGGCGAAGAATACGACTAATAGCGTTTTTCCTTAATAAGTGCTCCTCTTCATAATCAACAGCATTGCGAACTTTTTCATAGAAAAAAGCCAGGCGAGAAATCAAAGTGGACACCTTAATTTTCGGGACGTCGTCATCCCGCTCCTCTGGCTTATGCTGCTCACTGTAAATTACCTGAAATAATTTTTTGCTGTTGTCATTAATTTCCAGGGGCGAGCTATCTTCGCCTCTTTTCATTAAATTTGGGCTAACCATATAAAAAATTAAACTAATTTTTAGCTCAATAATATTGTAGCCTGTTTGGGGCCAAAAAGCAACGGTTGTTTTTAAAAAAAGACCTTGGTGAAGTAATGTAAAATTACTAAACCAAGGTCCAAGGGCAAAATTCAGAAGTCAGAAAACTAAGGAACTAAGCCCCAAGTTCACTTGCAGCCGCCGGAGCACTGGAAGCGAAGTTGTCCGCAAGCCAATAATAGTACCAGTACCACCCGGAACCATGCCAGCCGAGGTAACGAACACAAAGGTTGCCACCGGAGTCACGGTAAATCGTGCCCCAGAAGAAAACCATCTGACCTTTCCAGCTTTCTGGGATAAGCTCGGGATGAGCCAGAAGATAGTCAAGAACATTGGCGTTCATCACCGGTTTTCCCTGCAATTCTTTCCTGAGATCATGTCCGCTGATATTTCCCTTTCTCTGTTTCTTGGATAGATACAGAGAAATTTTGGCCGGATCCCACTTCCAGAGTCCGTTGGGCTGATGTTCTTCAATTGACCAACCAGGGGGAATGAAGGGGGTGACTGAACAGTTGATGAGATGATGAATTGTTTTAATTTCTGCCTGGCCCTTAATAACTTTTAAAACATCACCTAAAATATCACCTTCTGACAGGGTTTTAATTTGAGCATTTGTCCAGCCATGGCGACGAAAAGCTAATTTTAATTCCACGGCCTGGCTAACATCGAGCATTAAATCTTTTGAGCTCATGGTTCACCAATTTTTACAACTTTGTTTATTAAGAACTTAGTTGCTGATTAGCGCTGTTCTCAAATCGTCGTTGCTTTTGCTACAGCTGGGAATTGCCTAAAATAAGCCTTTTTCAGCTGTAGCAAAAGAAATTAAAGAATTATAAAATATGATTTCTTATTAAAACATTTTAAAATAAATATATCAATATCTATACGTTACTAAAACCAAAATTGACAAAAACCAATAAAAAATATATTATTGGGGAATTAAAATTGTCCTTTTATAAAACTTTTAATCATGATAAAAAAACAACCTAATCGGTATTCTTTTGGTGGTGGCTGCTTTCCTGTTGGGAATAGCAGGTCTAGTTATCACTCAAGTTCTGTTTAATAAACCCTTGTTAGAATCACCCCACCAATCATCAGTTGAAGTGTTCCTAATTCTATCCCCAGCCATTCTAATGGCCGGAATATTCACCATGAGATCAACGGCCGTAGGTAATCAACCCTTGGCTTTAATAGAGTTCATCATGGGCTGGATGTTTGCTCTTGGCCTGCCGAATATCAATTTTTTACTGACCATACCTATATTTTTCCAACTTATCATCTCAGCTATACTGCTCTATGCCACTATCCATTCTTTCGTATATTTGGCTAAAAAAGATTAAAAAACCCCCGGGAAACCAACCGGGGTTATTTTATTGGGCCCTTATCTTGACATTATTCTAACAATTCTATATTATTTAAGTAGATAAAAAAGTGGCCTGGAAGGCTATTTTTAAATACCTATTTTACCTTATATGAACAAAATAACTAATTACATCAAGGAGTCGGTAGAAGAAATGAAAAAAGTCACCTGGCCGACTAAAAAGGAAACCTATAATTACACTCTATTGGTCATTGGCATCAGTGTAGCCGTGGCCTTGTTTTTGGGTCTACTGGATTACATTTTTAATTACGGTTTTCAATTTATTGTTAAATAATAAATTTAGTTCTTAAATCTATGGCCAAACAACTTTTAAATCAAGGCCGACGTTGGTACGTCATTCATACCTATTCCGGCTACGAAGAAAACGTGGCCCAAAATCTTAAACAAAGGGTGGAATCTTTGGATATGGAAGACAAAATTTTTAACATTCTGATTCCCACGGAAAAAAAGATTAAAATCAAAAACGGTAAACGTAAGGTGGTGGAAGAAAAAATCTTCCCCGGCTACATTCTAGTGGAAATGATGGTAACTGACGAATCCTGGTATATTGTCCGCAACACTCCCAATGTCACCGGCTTCATTGGTACTGGCACCATCCCTACTCCCATTGGCGAGGCCGAAGTCAAGGCTCTGCAAAAAAGAATGGGTGTGGAAGATCCTAAATTCCAGATTGATGTGATAGTTGGTTCAGCCGTTCGCATTAATGAAGGACCGTTTAAGAATATGGAAGGCAAAGTCACTGCCATTGATGAAGCTAAGGGTAAAGTCAAGGTGTCCGTCTCCATGTTTGGCCGGGAAACGCCGGTGGAATTGGACTTTTTACAAATCAAGAAAATATAGATAACAGTGAGTGGTGCTTCTACACTCCTCTAATTTTATGGCTAAAAAAATAAAAACTAAAATAAAACTACAAATTGCCGGTGGCCAAGCTAATCCAGCCCCCCCAGTGGGACCAGCTTTGGGCCAACACGGTTTGAATATTGCTGAATTCTGTAAACAATTCAATGATAAAACCAAGGATAAAATGGGTGACATCGTTCCTGTGGAAATAACCGTCTACGAAGATCGCAGCTACGACTTTGTCCTAAAAACTCCGCCAGCCGCTGAATTAATTAAAAAAGCGGCTAACATTAAAAAGGGTTCTGGCAAACCATTAACTGAAAAAATTGGTTCCATCAGCGATGCCCAACTGGCTGAAATCGCTAGGGTGAAAATGCCTGACTTGAGCGCCAATGATTTGGAAGCCGCTAAAAAAATTATTGCTGGTACCGCCCGTCAAATGGGTGTAGAAATTAAATAATTTAAATAATTGTGGGAGTTATCTAATAACGCTTGACCACGACAATTTTATGACCAAAGAAAAAACTGTTAAAAAAGAAACTAAAAAGGTGGGAGTTAAGAAAATTGATTATACTACCATCTACAGTAAAGACAAAACCTATCCCATTGAAGAGGCCTTGGAAATTCTTAAAAAAATTACCAAAACTAAATTTGACGCTTCGGTGGAAGTTCATTTTCGTTTAGGCATTGACCCTAAAAAAGGTGATCAACAGGTTCGTGGTGCCGTTAGCTTGCCCCACGGTATTGGTAAAACGATTAAAGTAGCTGCTTTTATTTCTCCGGAAAACGAAAAAGCGGTTAAAGCATCCGGAGCTGATTTTGTGGGTGGCGATGATTTAATCGCGGAAATCAAGAAAACTGAAAAAACTGATTTCCAAGTAGCCATTGCTGAACCCGCTTTAATGAAGAACTTAGCGGTGATTGCTAAAATCCTGGGTACCCGTGGTTTAATGCCCTCCCCCAAGAATGATACCGTTACCACCAATCCCGCCAAAGCCGTGGAAGAATTGAAAAAAGGTAAAATTAGTTTCAAAAACGATGATACCTGCAATGTTCACGCCGTTGTTGGCAAAGTGAGTTTTGATACCAATAAACTACTAGAAAATTACCAAACTCTTTTAGATAACATAAAGAAATCCAAGCCCTCTTCTTCCAAAGGAACTTTTTTGAAGAATATCAGCATTTCCTCTTCCATGAGCCCGGGGGTAAAAGTAGTTGTTTCCTAAATTTTAATAATAATTGCAATTTAAAAAAGAGTGCTTGCAGTAAGCACTCTTTTGTTTGGTTGACCGGAGTTATTTGGGTTGTATCCCACCGGTCTGGACAGGAATCGGGCCGTAATTGTTGGTGGGCACATATTGTCCATTCCACCGTTCGGCCTTGACTTTTTATCATAAGTATAGTAAACTAGTTATAGGTAAGCATTCTTTAGAGAAAAAGCGGACCAGTCCGCTTTTTTCTTTAATAAAAGGTCGTCTTACAAGTTAATAAATTTAGTTAGTAAACAAGATGAAAAAATTATTCGTCGGCGGCTTAAACTTTAAGACGACCGAGCAAGATCTAGCCGAAGCCTTTTCTAAGGCCGGTGAGGTTGCTTCAGCTGTTGTCATTACTGACCGCTTAACTCATCGCTCCAAAGGCTTTGGTTTCGTGGAAATGTCTAATGATGAGGATGCTGATAAAGCCATCGAAATGTATAACAATCAGGAACTAGACGGACGAAAAGTAGTAGTTAATGAAGCTCGTCCTCTAGAAAAAAGATTCTAAATTAATCTTTGAGAGGTTGAATATACTAAAACACCCCCGTAAGGGGGTGTTTTGATTATATTATTAAATACTTAAATCATACAAACGTAAATCAACTGGTATTCCCTTAAGTTTAGCTTTTTCAACGATGTCCATGGTTCCCAAACTCTGGCTTTCTGGAGTGATTACTCGAAAAGCTATTAATTCATCAATGGCTCTAACAATTTCTGAATTTCTTTCGTAATAGCGAACTAATTTATTTTCTTCAGTAAAATTGGTATCCGGATTTTCAATAAGAGCCAAGGGGTTAATTTTTTTTAATTTACTTAATTGATTAATTAGATTTTTAGCTTGCTCCATAGTTATATTTCCCAATTGAACATGCTTATAATAATGTTCTGTAAATTTATCTAAAGTGGTTGGCAAAAAAATTTTAATTCGTTTGGCTTCCGGATCATATTTAAGAGCTTCATCTAAGGCGATGTAATCAACATTAAGAGCGCCACCAGAAATTATTCCATCTCCGCTCTTAGTTACACTTAATACTGTTTGGCGGACATCATTTTCAATTTTTTGATTAATGCGACGCCAACCACCACTAATACCAACCCATTTCATATTTTTATTTTATAACTTCATAACATCACCTTCATTGGCATTCACTTCTATTAAGTCGTGATCTTTTAGGACTTGGGAAGCGACTTTAGTGCCAATGATACAGGGCTTCTTCATTTCTCGGGCAACAATGGCTGCATGAGAAGTGATTCCGCCAATATCAGTGACGAAAGCGGCTGCCTTCTTCATGGCTGGAACTAAATCCGGGGTAGTTTGGGAGGCCACTAGGATATCACCTTCTTTGACTTTAAACATGTCCCGGGAGCTAGCGATTACTTTTACCCGACCGGTCACTCGTCCCAAATAGGCCGCCATGCCATGAATAACGGTCATATTCTTTCTAATTCTTTCCATTTTAATATTGTTTTTCAAATAATTATTAGCCTGGGAACCGATGAAATACCTAACCCCCTTTCCTCGGATAATAACAATGCAAAATTTTTGTCGCTCTTTAATGTCACTTCGCTTAACCACTTCTCGACTTTTTAAAAATGAGACTATTTCTTCGGGTGACAGGAATCTTAAATCATTAACACCAAGACTGACTCGCTTAGAAATTTCTCTCAATAATTTATCTAGAGTGAAATAGGTATATAGCAGAGTATCATAACGATAGGCTTTATTATAACTGAAATTCTGGGCTGTTTTAAACAGTTGCTCCTCTGCTTCACTTAATTGTAATTCTTGAAAATATTGAGATTGTTTTTCGAGAAGTTCCTTCTTTTCCTGTCTAATGGCTATCAATTTTCTATTAATTTTTCCTTCATTAAAAATATTCTTAAAGTCCTCTAAATAATCCGAACTGTCTTTAGCCGGCCCTAGGTGACCGAAAGACAACCACTGATATTTATTTTTTATTCGCAATATCTTATTTAATATTTCTTTATAATTGGTATTTAGAACCATCTCCAGTTCAGAGACCGGTTGATCTTTAAACAATTTTAATAAATTTTTATTTTTAGATATTTCAACGGCCAGTTTAATTAAAGTAATATTTTCTTCCTGGCTAAGAGAACCCTGACCGGAAGTAGTGAGAATGTTAAAATAGTCATTATCTGATCGCGATAATTTATGTCTTCTAATGGCTCCAATAATAATCTTTTTTAAACGTTTGGAAAAATTATTAAAAGCGACATCGGGAGCAGCTGCTACCATACCAATGTCACAGAGATCACTACCGAGATCACACAATTTAGTTAGGTAATTAATCAGTTGTCGGTTATTCAATTTACGCAAATTAGTCTGATTAATTTTTTTGTCAAAATTCCAAGATCGCTGACCGATTTTGATAGTTTCTTGAAGAAGGCGATCGCGGAATTTAAGATCCGCCTGGGCATTGGCAATAATTTTGAAACCTAAATCTCGAAAATTATCAATATCACCATACCAATCACAGCAGAGATCTTTGTAGACAATGACGCTATTTTTGAAATAAATAGGAGCGGTATACTTTAACTGTAATTTATGATGAAAACCACGATGAATAATCCCCAGAGTAAGAGGACTAACTGCTATTTCTCGATGAAGAAGTTGATATTTCTTCATGGGATTAGATAATTATTTTTTCTTAGTTATTTTCTTTTTTGCCACTTTCTTCTTGGCTACTTTTTTAACCTTAGCTGTTTTCCCTTTATTAGTCTTCTGTTTGCTTTCGTAGTCACTAATAGCTTTCTGCAAACCCTGAACAGCCATCACCGAACAATGAATTTTTTGGCGAGGCAAGCCGCCTAATTCGGTAACAATCTTTTGCCAATTATATTTCTTAGCCTGGGCAATAGTCATGCCTTTTATTTTCTCAGTCATGATGGAAGCGGTGGCGATATTGGAAGCACAGCCGAAAGACAGGAATTTAACATCCTTAATCTTACCCTTTTCTACTTTAAGAAAAAAGTCTAATTGATCACCGCAAACCATATTGCCAATCTGAGCAAAACCATCGGGATTTTGCAGTTTACCGATATTTTTAGGTTGTAGAAAATGTTGTAGTGTTTTCTTGGTATAATTTAAAGCCATATTATATAATATTAGTAAAATAAATTAAGTAATCCCATTATACTATAAAAAACAACTTTTACAAACATTGACTAGATAATTAAATTATATTAATATAAGTGAATTAAAATTGTTCATTATAAAATCGATTTAATATCAAAAAATAGAATCATGAAGAAAGTAGTAGCAATTAAAAAGTATCAATTGGTCCTAATGGGCCTGGGAATTATTATGCTTATTTTAGCCGCCAGTTTTTTCGGTCTAATTGGCATTCTTATAAGCTCCCTATTACTGGGAATGTTTTTAAAGGTGGCGGAAGAAAGCGCCCGAATTACTATAGGGATCCCAGTTTCTAAAGCAAGTTTTTTCTCTCTAACAATTGCCTTCTTGGAAATGGGTATATTTCTGGCTGTCTGGTTGCTCTCAATTGACTCCTGGTCATCGTTCCTGCCCCTGGCTCTAACCGGATTGATAGTTGGCCCTATTTTCTTCTTTATTGGACAAATATTGATTGGCTGGACAACAAAAAAAAGACAGATGAAAGAATGTGACGTGATCCTTCTATTCGCCTTTGGCGGTTCCTATGAAAACAATGAACCGCTAATGTCGTTGGTGGATCGTAAATTTCCCGTAGAGATTCCGGTATTCACCCAAAAGTCAATCTCCGGTTGGCTAAAACGTTATAATAAACATCGTCCAATTTTTGAAGCTCAGCAACCTTCCAATTTTCATCTGTCCACCTATGGTCTGATAGAAAAATTTCTAGCTAAAACCCAGGAGGAAAACTGGACCAAGGTTTATTTGGTAGCAGCTAAACCCCACCATAAACGCTGCCGACGCGATATCTTGAAAAGTGGGATAGAGCCGGTGGAAACACTTTGGGTTAATGTCCCCTACTATTGCGAGGACAAACAGCCCTGGACTCGTGACTCCATTAATTTCTGGTTCCGGGAAGTGATTATTAAATTAATTCCCTTCCCAATCTACCAATATATCTGCAGATAAAAACAGAGCGACCATTACGGCCGCTCTTTTTAATTACTTATTATTTAATGGGGCTGAAGCTACGTAATCGTTTAACAGTTTTTTTAAGACACTTAACCGTATAATCTATTTCTTTTTTAGTATTAAATCTACCTAGAGAAAAACGAATATTACTATTCAAAAAATTTTTATTCAAACCAATAGCCTGGAGAACATAGGAAGCTTTTAGGTTAGTGGCCGAGCAGGCTGAGCCAGTGGAAACATAGATTCCCTGATGGCTTAAATCCATTAGAATCGCTTCTCCTTCAATCTGACCAAACATGATATTAAGGTTGGCTACCACTCGCTTAGTTAAACTACCGTTTAATTTTACTCCGGGAATTTCTTTTTTAATTTTCTGCCATAGATAATCACGCAGGACTTTAGTTTTTTTAATGTAGCTGATTCTTTCTTGATAGGCTAGTTCTAAAGCGGTTGCTAGGCCAACAATGCCTGGCAGATTATAGGTGCCGGAACGCCAACCATCTTCCTGACCACCGCCGACAATTAATGGTTTTATTTTCACCTCCCGATTAATGTAGGCCACACCTACGCCCTTGGGACCGTAGATTTTGTGGGCGGATAGACTAAAAAAATCAAGGCCCATTTTTTTAACATCAATTTTTAGATAAGGAATAGCCTGAACAATGTCGCTATGAAAATAGGCGCCATGGGCATGAGCGATTTTAGCAAGAGCAGCAACATCTTGAATGGTACCAATTTCATTATTAACGGCCATCACTGATACTAAAATTGTTTTATTATCAATCATTTTTTTCAAATCAGTTGGATTAACTATTCCCTCTTTATTGACCGGCAAAAATTTAACTTCAAAACCTTCTTTGATTAATTCTTTGGCTGACTCCAAAATACAAGGATGTTCAATGGCCGAAACAATAATTTTATTTCCTCGGTGACAATTAGCCAGAGCTACCCCCTTAATAATTAAATTATTAGCTTCGGTGGCGCCGGAAGTAAAAATAACGCTATCAGCTTCACCATTAAAAATTTTAGCTACTTTTTCCTTGGCTTGACGCAAAGCCAAAAAAGCCTCCTGACCTAGAGTATGAATGGAGGAAGCATTGCCATAGTGGCTACTAAAATATGGCTTCATTTTAGCCAAAACTCGAGAATCTACTGGAGTAGTGGCGGCATTATCTAAATAAACTTTCATAATTATGCTAAAATTAATTTATCGTAATTTTATTATAATCTATTTTAGACTTTTTCCACAACCTTGACAAGTATTAGTAAATATTACAAAATAAACAGATTCTAATTGTTCTTTGAAATTAACCCCCAAAAACCAAATACCATGAAAAAAATCACCTTTTTTCTGGCTATTCTGGGGCTGGCCAATTTAGTGGTCCAGGCCCAAGACACTTATTATTTCACCGCCCAAACGGTGTACGCCCACGACAAAGCATCACTTCCCGTAAATGATTCTCATTTGAGGGCGATGCTGGATAACCCCGGTGTAGAGGTGCGCTGTAAACTGTTTGTTGTTGATTCCATTAACTACCAGGCGGCGGACTTTTGGCTGACTCGCCAAGTTTATGCCTCTGGCCTAATAGGATCCTTTGATGGGAAGGCGAAAAATTTTAATTTCCAATACAAATATTGGTCCTATTCGGAGGAAAGTTCGGAAATTATCATTTTTATCATGTTCTTCTTGCTGATTTCTCTGATCACCGCCCTCTACCGCAATGGATTCATGAGAACTAATACTCTCAAGGTAATGTGGGTGATAGCCAGCACTATCCTGGTTTGCGCTCTAGCGACCGCTGTTCATGAGGGCAACCTACCGGCGACCATCTGGTTAAGCGTGGTTGTTGGTGGTGGTATATTAGCTTTTGCACTTTGGAACTGGGTTTTCCGAGCCATGACCAAGGATGGCGTAGAAATTGATGACATCATCGGTTTTTCCCGAATAATGTGTATGGTTTTTGCTGTCCTTCTGCCCCTGGCTGTTGGCATGCTAACCCATAGCTGGCTGGCCGGTCTCAGTTTCTTCCTACTCGGCGCTATCATCTATCCGATCCCCAAGTATTTGGCATTGGCAGCCTATCGTCGGTTGGAGAAAAAAAATAAGCCACCGGAATTGGTGGTTAGCTAAACACAAAAGGCGTGACTTGTAAGCACGCCTTTTTTATTTTAATTCCTATCACTTCTAACTATTTCAATAATTCAATACTATTAATCACCACCGGTTCTACTGGTCGATCATTGACGCCGGTGGCCACGTTTTCAATCTTCTTGACCACATCTAGGCCAGCAGTGACTTCCCCAAAATTGGTATGTTTGCCATCCAACCAGGGAGTATTGGCAGCGGTGACAATAAAGAATTGGGAGCCGTTGGTATTGGCTCCGGCATTGGCCATGGCTAAACTGCCGGCCACTAATTTATGGCTGTTGATTTCATCAGGAAATTGGTAGCCTGGTCCACCGGTGCCATAGATGTTAACATCATCACCCTTGCTTAAGGGATCGCCGCCCTGGATCATAAAATCTTTAATAACACGGTGAAATTTAACTCCATTATAGAAACCTAATTGAGCTAGATTGAGAAAATTATTAACCGTTACTGGTGAATCGCTATTATAGAATTTTACTCTAATGTCTCCCAAATTAGTTTTAATAATCGCCTGGGAGTAGCTGTTTAAAAGATTGTCCTGCTGATTAGGGGTTTTCATAGTAGTTGTTTCTTGAACCGGATTATTAGTTTCCGGTGTAACTGATTCAGTTTCAGTTACTGAATTATTCTCTTCGGGCAAGAGTTTTTCTAAATTAAGTTCCTCTTCCTGAAGCGGCTGATTATTTTGGTTAGTGCAAGCCGTCACACTGAAGGCGATCGCCAGAATCGCCAGAATAAACATAATTTTCTTCATAGTTGTATAATTAAACTTTATATTGTTTTTTAATTTGCCGGTCATCGGCCTGTCTTTTTTCATCGATGACCGTTTGAGCTCTGGAACGCAATTCAGCTAGATCTAAATTTTTTAATTCTCCCGCCCGTTTTTTTAATTGAGCCAAAGTATTTAATTTAGGATCTTCAATGGCTTCACTTAGAAGAACCTCTAGAATGGCGCCAATTTTGGGTCCCGGAGTAATTTTTAACAATTTCATTAAATCATCACCATTAATTTTCAGCATTTTAACTGACACCGGATCATTTTGCACCTTGTCCATCATATACTGCAGATGACGCAGCTTATAGGGCATGGCCTTGGGTGTTCCTGATCCTAGACGATCGGCTACCCGCAAATCAATTAAATCCTGAAGATTCTCTTTACCCACCTTAACAATCAAGCGACGCACCGAAGCGGCGGTAACTTCACCGACGTTGTAGTAGAACATGTGATTCTTCACTAAATTAACTACTCTCAGCCGATCTTCATTGGAAAAACGCAGTCGGGTCATAATGCGATCAGTCATCTTGGCTCCCAGATATTCGTGATTATAAAAAGTAGCGACGCCTTTAATTATCTTTTTGGTTTTTGGCTTGCCAATATCGTGTAATAGGGCGGCTAAGCGAACCCGCCAGTCGGAATTGGGACAATGCTGCAACGAGAGAAGATTATGTTTGAAAACCGGATGAATGTGGTGACGATCCTGACTAACTCCTATCCCCTGGGTTAATTCTGGCAAGATATATTGTAGTAGCTTACATTCCTGAAGCAAACCAATGCCCTGGGCCGGCTGGGAAGAAGCTAAAATTTTAATCAACTCATCGCGAATTCTTTCCTGGGAAACAAATTTGAGACTGCCCGCCAATTTAACAATGGCTCGCTGGGTCTTGGGTTCTAATTCAAAATTTAATTGAGCGCTGAAGCGAACCGCCCGCAACATCCGCAGGGCATCTTCCTTAAAACGATCGGTTGGTTCCCCCACGGCTCGGATAATCTTAGCCCTAATATCCTTCTGACCGCCGAACAAATCAATAATTTGTTCTCCCTGGAAGGGATTAAGGGCTAGGGCGTTGATGGTAAAATCACGACGTTCCAAATCCTTATCTAATTTAGTTTCAAAACGAACTTTATCAGGATGGCGGCGATCGGAATAACCCTGTTCACTGCGATAGGTGGTAATTTCAATAACATCAATGACTTTTTCTTTCTGGCGGATGGGTAATAATACCGTTCCAAAAGCATTTTCGTATTTAGCTTCAGAAAAAATTTTCAAAATTTCTTCCGGCCGAGCATTGGTGGTGATATCCCAATCCTGGGGTGTTTTCTTCATTAAAACATCGCGGACGCAACCACCCACGATATAGGCTTCATATTTATGTTTCTGCAACATTTTGACTGTTTCCAGAATGTGCTTGGGAATATCCATAGTTATTTAAAATATTTAACTGACTTCAAAATCAACCAGGCCAATAATCCACCGGCTAGAACGGTGGCTAATTGTGCCCAACCCATCATTTTTATAACGGCGTCCATTAGCTGCTGATTAATCAGCAGTTGAGCAATTAAACTAGTACTGAGGAACAGAAAAAGAGCTTTAAAGCCGGCGCCTAAACATAGGCCCTTCCAATAATAGGTTTCCCTGGGTTGGAAACGATAAATGCCATCAACCACCAAAATAAGGATGATATTGCTCAACATAATAAAAGGCACAGCCGGCGCCAGAGAAGCTGGCAATAAACCACTGCTCAAAGCAATCAAACTGGGCAATAGGGCAATTAAGACGGCCGCTCGCACACCTAACAATAGAACACTTAAAATCAAAATGGCATTGATAATTGGCCCGGTAATTAGTTGCTGATGGATAAAAAACGGCAAAGCAATGGCCAGAAATGATAAAGTTAAAAACTGTGTCCACCAACTTACTTCTATTTTATTTAAAGCTGTTTCCTGATAATTAATCATATTAGAAAAAATTAAAAATTGATTTATTTTTGCCCTGACTGGTTCTAAGCGGTGAGCCAGAACTCTTTTTAAATTTAGTATGCAGCACTTTAGCCGACAAACCATTCTTTTTAGCCCAGCGGTAGTAGGCAATCATAGCTTCGTTATCGTGGGCCCGACGCACCTGCTTCTGCTCATCAATATTATACATTCCAACCATCCTCTGCTGACGAATAGCCTGGGTGGTAGGAATGGGTTGACCGCCGCCGCCCAGACAACCGCCGGGACAAGCCATTACTTCAATATAATGGTATTTATTCAATCGTGGCAAGACCCGGGGTAGATTGGCAATACCATTAACCACACCAACGTGTAGTTTCTTTTTACCAAAACTAACCATTGCTTCCTTAAAACCCTTCAAACCCCGAACTTCTTTAAACTCCAATTGACTATGGCAAATTGGTCCCTTTTCTTCCTGACAATATAGAGCATTGGCTGTTCGCAGAGCTGATTCCATCACGCCGCCGGAGGCACCGTAGATGGCGGCTGCACCGCTGCCATCATTAAATAATTTTTCTCCCCGGCCATTGGGCAATTTTCGAAAATTAATCTGATTCTTTTTGATTAGAAAAGCCAATTCCCGGATAGTTAAAACATAGTTTACCAGAGGTTGACCGTTTAATTTTAATTCCGGGCGAGTCGCTTCATATTTTTTAGCTGTGCAGGGCACGATGGACACCACAATTATTTTTCGGGGATCAATTTTTTTCTTCTGGGCCCAATAGGTTTTAATGGCGCCGGCCGAATGAATGTGGGGCGAACGAGCCGTGGTTAGGTTGGGAATTAATTCGGGATGATAAAACTCAGCATAGGCTACCCAGGCCGGACAGCAGGAAGTGAACATGGGGAAAACTGCTTTTTTATCATTCAATCTCTCAATTAATTCTTCGGCTTCGGTCATGGTAGTAATGTCGGCTCCAAAGTTAATATCAAAGACATAGCGAAAACCTAATTGACGGAGAGCGCTATTTATTTTTCCCATACAATTAGTACCATATGGCAAGCCAAATTCTTCACCCAAACTAACTCGCACCGCTGGGGCAAATTGCGCGACCACAATCTGACTTTTATCCTTAATTATTTTTTCTACCTCTGACCATTGAGCTTGTTCTTGGGCGGCAGCTACCGGGCAGTGGGTGGTACATTGACCGCAATAAATGCAAGCGATTTTAGAATCTTTGACCGGCTCAATTTCCTGATTAATTCCCTGGCCGGACATTTGCAAATAATTAATCCCCTGCTTTTGGCAAGCTTCCACACAATTTTGGCAATCAATACACTGGCTGCTGTCAATTTCCACAGCATTGGCAAATTTATAGGTTCGACGACGGCTCTTGCGATCCGGGAAACGAGCAATCTTAACCTTGTACTTACCAGCTAAATCAAGTAGATCACAGTTAAAACGAGAGGTACAGTCAGAACATTTTTCAATATGTTCAGCAAATAGCAATTCAATGTTAAGATTACGGGCTTTTTTAACCCGCGGGCTATCCGTATAAACCTCCATCCCTTCTTTAATGGTGGTGGAGCAAGCGGTTTGCAGGCGAGGAAAATTCTTCACTTCTACTACGCAAACTCGACAATTAGCCTTAATAGTTAAATCCGGATGATAGCATAAAGACGGAATATCAATTCCATTAGCCTGGGCCACCTCTAAAATCGTTTGGCCTGGGTGGCCAACAATTTTTTTGTTATTAATTTTGAGATTCATTAGTGTTTAATCTTTACCAAATCTTGGTAGATATGATAGGTGAATAAAAGTACAATGGGACCAATGAGGAAGCTAATTATTTGAGTAATAGCATTCCAAATATGGAAGAAAATACTGTTCTCGGTAACAAAGGAAACTGGCAAGGAAACGATCATCATTAGCAACCACATGACAATTCCTAGCACCACCAAACGGCCAAAAACCGGCCACCAGTAACTACCTACCAAATGAACACTACGTTTAATGGCCGCTAAACCAGTCTTACCTTCAAAGAAAAAGGCGTAAACAGCTAGACAATAGAAAACCGAATAAATAATGCCAGGGATAACTAATAATAGTGTCCAAAGTAGAATAAAAATAGTAGTTAGTACCACCAGGCCTAGGTAGGGCCAAAAATATTTAGCGCTTTCCTTAAAAATATCCAATTCCTGGCCGTGATAATCTTTTTTAACCAGCAAAAAAATAGAAATATAGGTACGAATGGAAAAATACAAAGCGAAGAGAGCGCCGATGATGAGAATTAGTAATCCTAAAACTCGGAAACTAACAGTATTAATCGGGCCGAACCAACTGTCCAAACTAAAAAATAGAAAAACAACGACCACGGGAATTAAGGTAAATAATAATCCCCAGAGATAAACCAGAATGAATTTTTTTAAATTACGCCACCAAACTTTAATGGCCTGCTCCAAAATAGTGAAGACTGGCGTCAATTTAGCTTTAGCTTCTTGTCCCATAAAATTAAAATTAATTTTTTAATATATTTTCAAAATAACTTTTGATTGGTATGGGGACCGAAAAGCCTAGCCCGCAAAAACTACTTTCCTCTAAACCCTCAATAATTTCCCAAAACAAAGTCTCATCAAACCGGGGTTGGTTAATTAATTGCCAGAGACGATAGGTGCCCTCACGGCAAATGGTACACTGGCCACAACTTTGATTATGATAAAATTTTAGCCAATATTTCAATAGTTTTTGCTTATTAGTCCAACGATAATCATAAACCATCACTAGACCGGCGCCATCGATTCGCTGATCCAGTTGTTCCGCATTCAAAACCTCGCCACTCATTTCTCCGCCGATTTGTACAAAAAATTTATACGTCGGATAATTATTGGTCCGCCGAAGCACTTCCTCAATGGTTAGATCAGCTGGTAACTTGAAAACGCCTCGATGCTTTACCTCGCCGGCCAGAGTATAGAAACGTTCCTCCCGATACTTGTCCTTACTTACTAAACTAATATTATAGAAGGTCTCCACGTTATTAATTAGAGTGGGACGACCATGTAGCCCGTGGCTGGTGGGGAAAGGAGGTTTAAGACGGGGCTGAATTTTATGACCTTCAATTAAATTTAATAGAGCAGTTTCTTCGCCGCTGATGTAGGTTAAATTGTTTGGCTTAATAACAAATTCCCATTTATTTTTCAGGAGAGAATATTTTTTAGTCGCCAAAATAGTTTTTATCTTGCTAGCGTAGAGACGGTGATAATCGTGATTGAGAAAAAAATAAATTTTCTTAATCTTTTGAGTTCCCAAAAATTGATCAGCTAAATAAACGCCGTTAATTACTTCTTCAACATGGTGATCTAGAATATAACCATCCTTTTTAACGGCTGGCTCGCCTTCGGCACCATTAACAATAATGTAGCCCTGCTTCTTTCCCAGTAAAGCCTGTTTCACCGCTGACCACTTCTGAGCGGTGGGGTAGCTGCCGCCACCCCGCCCTACTAAACCGGCATCAGTTATTTTTTTAAGAAGATTATTGGGGGTCATGTTGATATATTTTACCAGATTGATAACTATTAATCATGGATTGGGTACCGGAAAATAAAGGTTGCGGTAAGTCGTCCAAGGAAAACCAATTCCATCTGACAAATTTGTCCGGTTCCATTAACTTTAATTCTCCGGAAAACGAATTAACCTTAAAACCAATCATGACATATTGTTTACCTTCGTTTAAATAACGCATCTCATCAGCCACAGAAACTAATTCTAAATCATCAACATCTAAATTAGTTTCTTCTTTTACTTCTTTTTTAACAGTCTTTTCCATGGTATCACCAAATTCAATACCGCCACCCGGAAAACTCCATTCGCCGGCTCCATGAGAACCTTGGCGTAAACCAAGTAAAACCTGGCCTTCTTGATTCAAAATCATAACACCAACTCCAACTCGTGAATATTGTTTTTCCATAGATTAATTATTATTTAGCCGTCCAACCACCATCCACATAGAGAGTGCTACCGGTAACATATTTGGAGTCATCGCTGGCTAAATACAAGGCGGCATTGGCGATATCCTGAGGTTCTCCTGGGTGAACCAAGGGGGTATTACCCTCAAATGATTTCTTGAAGTTGGGATCAGACAAATAATCCTTAGTCATGTTAGTGACAATCACTCCGGGGGCAATGGCGTTAATGCGGATGCTATGGGGCGCTAAATCTAAACAGGCCGCTCGGGTTAGCTGATCCACACCACCCTTGGCCGTGCAATAGGCCAGAGAGCCGGCAAAACCGACGGAGCCGGCAATAGAACTAATATTAATAATTGATCCTTTAATTCCCTGCTCCTTCATTAGTTGACTGGCAATTTGAGTTCCGTAGAAGACGCCGAAAAGATCAACGCCTAAAGTTTTATTCCAGGTAGCATCATCAACCTCTAAAATACTACCCGTGGAAGCGATGCCGGCATTATTAACCATAATATCCAGCCGACCGAACTTATCAATCGCTGTTTTAATTAAATTAGCTACCTCAGCTCTCTGGGAAACATCGCATTTCACAAAGATCGCTTTTTGGGAATCTAGCGGTGTGCTTAATTCGTTAACATCGGAATAAACCACCTGGGCACCCTCAGCCACAAAAGTATTAGCAATGGCCAAACCGATACCCGAGGCAGCGCCGGTAACAATGGCGACTTTATTTTCTAATTTCATAAATTTTTATTTAATAAATTTTTTAAGATAATCGGCTAATTCTACCAAACGATTGGCATAGCCCCACTCATTATCATACCAGGCAATCACCTTAACTAAATCACCCCCAATGACCTTGGTGGATAGAAGGTCAATAATGGCGCTGTGGGGATTGCCAATAATATCAGTGGAGACTAGTTCTTCTTGGGAAGTCTCAATAATTCCCTTCCAGGAACCGCGACCCGCCTTCCTAAAGGCTTGGTTAACTTTTTCCACGGTGGTTTTTTTACTAACCATATAAACCGTATCACAAAGAGAACCAACGGCCGTGGGCACACGAACGGCCAGACCGTCAAATTTATTTTTTAGAGCCGGAATGGTTTCGGTGGTAGCGATGGCCGCCCCGGTGGTGGTGGGCACCATATTCATGGCAGCAGCCCGAGCCCGACGTAAATCCTTATGGGGACCATCCACTAAATTCTGATCAGCCGTATAGGAATGGATGGTGGTCATAATGGCTTTTTTAATACCAAAATTGTTTTTAATAATAGCCGTAGTCGGCGCCAAACAATTGGTGGTGCAGGAAGCACAGGACAGAAGATTATCGCTTTTATTAACTTTCTTCTCGTTAACCCCTAAAACAATGGTTTTAACGCCACCCTTTTTGGCTGGTGCTGACAAAATAACTTTCTTGACACCCGCTTTCAAATGACCGGCTAATTCCACTTTGCTTCTAAATTTGCCGGTACATTCTAAAACTACATCCACTTTTAATTCTTTCCAGGGTAGTTCCTGGGGCTCACGAATGGCTAACACCGGAATTTTCTGCCCCTTGATTACCAAAGAATCTTTGGTGGCTTTCACAGCTCGTTCATAGCGTCCGTAGCAGGAATCATATTGCAATAAATGAGCTAGGGTGGCGGGATCAGTTAGATCATTGATAGCCACCACTTTAATTTGCGGAAAACGGTCCAAAATTACCTTAAAAGCGGCGCGACCGATGCGACCAAAACCATTGATCGCTAAATTAATTTTTCTCATAAAAAATATAAATAATTATTAAATTATTCTAAAAATAGTATAGCATATTTTGAGAGAATAATAAAAAAATTACTCCTCCCTCTAAAGAGAAGAGTATTTTCAATAATGATAAATTAAAATCTCATTTTTTATGACGATTAATATCCACCTCAATGATCACCTGATCACCATCCTTATCTGGATCCAATCGAACATCAACCGTTTGTTTTAGAATATGGTGTCCAATTACTTCACCCCGGGCGCCATCAACATTAACTCGGGTACCAATTGGTGGCAGCTGACCGATCATTTCCTTATAACCTTCATATTCATAAGAGAGACAGCACATCAGGCGGCCACACATACCGGAAATTCGTTCTGAACCACGATGTACCACCTGCTGGGTTTCAGCCATTTCCGAAGTAATGGAGGAAAACTCTTTAATAAACCCCTGGCAACATAAACCTCGGCCACAGGGACCGCAGTCGCCGGAGATACGGGCTTCATCCCGGGTGCCGATTTGGGTCAATCGAATATTAACGTTAAAGTGAGCCGCTAAATCTTTGACTAATTCTCGAAAATCGACTCGGCCATCGGCAATAAAAGCAAAATTAATCCGATTACCATCAAAGGAAAAATGAACATCCACTAACTTCATGGGTAAATCATGCTTTTGAATCTTTTCATGACAAAATTCCATAGCCTCTTCCTTCTTCTTGTGATCTGGCAACTTGGCGACATCATTATAATCAGCTTGGCGAATAATCGGCTTAATTTCTTTGATTTTTTCTTCGGGATCAAGTTTCTCTAAATCTACTGATTCTATAAAATTTTTAATCTTACCGAGTTCTTTACCTAATTCGGTTTCCACAATAACATAGTCGCCGATTTTTAATTCTAAATCGCCAACGCTAAAATTATAGATTTTATCCCAGGGGGCAAATTGTATTTGAGCAATTAACATATCAAAATAACCCCGGAGGCATCCGGGGTTAATTAATTATAGAGAAAAACGAATGAATTTAAGAATCTTGGCTCCACCCAAAATATCCTTGACCTTCTTTTTGTCATCCTTAATATATTCCTGTTCTTCCAAGCAGACTTCGGAATAATACTTACCCATTTTCCCTTCCACAATCTTATCAACCATATTTTCTGGCTTGCCTTCCTTAAGTAATTGTTCACGATAGATTTCTTTTTCCTTAGCCATTTCAGTTGGATCAACTTCCGAGGGGATAATATATTTAGGGTTAGCCGCCGCTACCTGCATGGCCACGTCCATGGCTAATTCATCTTTACCAGCTTGGTCTAGAGCCACTAGAACACCCATTTTCCCGCCCAGATGAGAATAGGCGGCCACGGTTTCGCCCCGAATTGTTTCTAAACGTTTTAGACCCATTTTTTCACCGATGGTACCACTGAGGTTATCTAAATTTTCTTGAACTGAGCCATTTTCCATTGGTAAAACTAACAAAGCTTCCAAAGAAGCTGGTTTATTGGTTTTAACTAATTCCAAAATTTGATCAGCAAAGGCTTGGAATTTTTCATTACGGGAAACAAAATCCGTTTCCGAATTTAATTCAAAAATATAGCCTTCTGTTTTAGTATCGTTAACGCCAACCTTAATAACGCCTTCTTTGGTTTCCCGGCCAGTTCTTTTAGCGGCTTTGGCGATTCCCTTTTTGCGTAAAATTTCCACGGCCTTTTCTAAATCATTATTAACTTCCTGAAGAGCCTTCTGACAATCAACCATACCGGCGCCGGTCATTTCACGTAATTGTTTGATTAATTCCATATTGTTAATGTTAGTTTATAAAAAGTAAAAAAAAAATTATTTGGTTTTTTCGCGACCTTCCAAAACAGCATCTTTAACTGCCTCCAAAACTAATTTGATAGTTTTGGTGGCGTCATCATTGGCGGGAATAGGATAATTAACCTCATCGGGATTAACATTGGTGTCGCAAATGGCGATAATAGGAATATTTTTTTGATTAGCCTCTCGCATAGCCGTTTCTTCTTCTTTGATATCCCAAATAAAGAGGGCGTCCGGTAATTTAGTGAGGCTAGCTAAACCACCCACGCGCATTTCTAATTTTTTAATTTCTCGGTCAAATTCCAATCTTTCTTTTTTAGTGTATTTATCTAACTTGCCGGCTTCTTTCTTTTCCACTAAATCTAAATATTTTTTAATGGATTTTTTAACTACCGCAAAGTTAGTGAGAAAACCACCCAACCACTTACCAACGATATAGGGCTGGTTGACTTCCAAGGCCATCTTTTTAAGAGGGCCAGCAACTTGATTTTTAGTGCCCACAAATAGAATGTTTTTGCCTTCGCTAACTAGCTTGGCAATGAATTCTAGGGCTTCCTGCATTTTTTCCTGACTGCGGCGCAAATCAATGATGTAGATGCCGTTCTTGGAAGTAAAAATGAAGGGTTTCATTTTAGGGTGCCAACGATTGGTTCGATGACCGAAGTGCATGCCAGCTTTTAACATGTCTTCTAGACTTGGTACTTTTACCATATTTTTCTTTGTTACGTCTGTTCCCCTACTCTAAAGTTAGAGAAGAAAATAATGGCTCAGGGGCCGTGGGAACATGATGATTAATTAATTATTAATATAAAAAAGAGGTCGCTTTTAGAGGCTAAACCTCTGCTAATAAAGATAGGGCAAAATCTTCTAATTGTCAAGGATATTTGACTAAAATGCTAAAATATAATAATATTGATAGTCAATTTATGTCGAACCTTAAAAATCCTCAAAAATTATGACGATATTAGATTTTGACGTGACCCCTGCTTTAGATTCGGATATTCAAAATCCGGACTTCTGGCCGCTTCACTCTTTCTATAAAGCCTATGGCGATAGAAAGGCAGTTATTATTAATTGTTCCGAGGCCACCCTCTATGATCATTCGGCGCCAGAAAAAACGGCCCTGATTGTCATTCGCACCTTTATTGAACGTGGCCGAAATATTGAAGTAAGCCAAAAGTATGTTCTCGGAATTCACTTTTGCTCTTTTGGCGACATGGCTATCATTGATGTCATCAGCCTTGATCACCTCTACCACCGGGATATGGCCTATGAACATGTTCAAAAATTCAATTGGCCAATTCTCAGTGCAAACTTTCAACAGACGGGCGACAAGCTTGGTGAAACAACCCGCTGCCCCTTTGTATTTGTAGGCGGATATCTAAGGGCCGATGAAAACAACAACATTGATTTGTCCGGTGGCAGTAGCGACTATACGAAAAACGTCTTTTTCTCGGACAGCAATAATATTGTTAGTTTCATTATCTCCAAAATTACTGGTTTTACAGCCACCGGCGGCAACCAGGAAAAAGGCGCCCTGCTCATTCGGCAACTGTTGGAAATTATGTTTAAACATCGACAACAACCCGACTTCTATGAACAGCTGATCGAAGCCGTGAATCAGAACCCTGGACTCTATGGAGGTGCTTTTACGTCTCAACACATTGGCGGTTTGATGATGATGAAGGTCCAGGATCGGTTGATATTGGAAAAAGGAAACAAAGATTTCTTCCAGTTAGTCATTGATGAAATGACTGATGGCCTAGGCCGCTATATCTTGGTGTCTGGTGTAGCCCGACAGATACGTCAGAGAAAAAAGGAGTAAGTTATAAGCTATCCCCAGGGATAGCTTTTTTATTTTAAAAAACTCCCGATTTATTGTCAGAAGTTAAAATTTACGCCTTTCTCTTTATAAGCTTTTTGAATCTGTCCGATAAGTAGACAAAAAAATAGGATAGCAACATGGATAGTGATGGCAAGATTATTGCCCAGGCATCGTGTTTTGCAAACCATAAAGAAAAATTACCTATTAAAAATGGTTTAACCACAGAAATTACTGGGACAAGCATGAAAATAGCCAAACAACATGCCAAAAAAAGAAACAAATAATAATAAAACTTGTTCATCTTTATATTGTTTTAATTTATTTTACTAATGTTAAAGAATTAAGTACTGTATCATATTTATTAAATAATGCCAAAATAGCTAATTTAGTAAAATTATCTAAAAAAAGACGATTAAAATTAACAAAAGAATCAGTAATTGTGCTATGGGTGTTTCCTAATTTAATTTTTCCTATTTCCATACTAATAAAACTATTAAGTCTTTTGTCCTGCCCACCAAAGACGGTGAGCGCTTAAAATCAAGCCTCGCCCTTTATCTAATAATTTAATTTTATCAATACTGACTTGATCTTTGCGACGATCAAAGTTTGGAATTATTGGTGCTCTTTCCAAAACTCTTATAATTGAAGTTAGCGAAGGAAATTTTTGATAATAAATGAAATTCTTTGAGTAGATAAGCTTTATTTTAAATTTAGGTAGAAGTCTCTTAACTAAAACTAATTTTGTATCTTGATAGGGAAAATTTTGACCTCGTTTAAAAATTGTTTTTAATTCCTTTTTATCGGTCTCGCCGATTGTCTCTTCAATAAAAAAACCTCCAGTCTTTAAAACTCTAGAGGCTTCCCCTAAAAATTTGGCGCTAGCTGATAATGGTCCTCGAGAACTATAAATTAAATCAAAAGTATTTTTCTTAAATGGTAGTTTTCGAGCATCACTAATTTTAAAAAATATATTGGTTAACTTTTTGCTTTTTTTATCTTGCTTGGCGGTTTTAATGTATCTGGCATCAATGTCTATCCCGATAATTTTTTTACAGCGATCCGCTAATTCATTAGTCAATTCGCCAGATCCACAACCAAGGTCCAAAACAAACATATCCGGCTTAACATATTTAACTAATAACTGGAAAAAATCCGGCTTTTCTCCTTTTATTAAGTCGGCGCCTGATTTGAATTTATATCGATTATATTTTTTCATTATTGACAATAAAATTATTAATTAACTATATAATCAAAGCTCTTTTTTGTCAATTTGCTGTATATTTAACAATCCACCTCCAAGGGCAAATGGTCGGAAACAACATCCTGAAGTACTTCAAAGTGCTTTTCTTTGATTTCTGGAGAAACCATAATATAGTCAGCAAATTTATGAGCCTTTTTATAAAAATGATTTCTGGTAGTAGTAACTTTATATTCCTTAACTAAATTTTTCAGAGAAGTTTCCAGGATAGCCATGCTTTTGGTGTCGGGAGCCACATTAAAATCTCCACAGAGTATTTTACTGCCCTCAAAACTATCAAAAAATTTTTTAATATTTCTGGACTGTTCTAATCTAGCCGGATTATTTCCCTTAAAATCTGGAGTCCAATGACCATGTAGATTACCTAATAAATAATTTTGTCCATTTTTATTAAACTTTATATACTGCACATTTATTCCATAGGTGCTGGCATCATTATTTTCCATAGCATTCTTCCAGTGATGAACATATTGTTCTCCCATTTCATAGGGACCAAAATCTTTTTTAATAAACATGCATAAACTTTCTTCCCCTTCCTGGGAGGGCATCATATAACCGTTGAAATCAACTAGCACTTTAGCAATATTCTGATAAATATCCTGTTTCTTATCGTGTTGCACTTTACTTTTTAGCTGCGGCGGATTATCAAAAACTTCCTGTAAACAAAAAATGTCGGTAGCGGTAGCGTGTTTTTTAAAAAACTCCATTAATGGTTCAAATACTTTTCCGCCCCAGATGTTTAGGGTAATGATTTTCATATAATTAATGCTGATAAAAATCCTTCACCAATTGATTAAATTCTACCACCTTCTGATTATGAACTGATAATTTGGTTTGATAGATTTGTAAATCGGCATTATATTGATCGGCTAGATTATTATAGGTGGGCACAAGGCTATTATATTGAGTAATCTGACCGTTATTATAATAGTTGGTTAATTGGGTTTTAAGAGTATCTATTTCGGTTGCTTTAACATCTAAAGCATCGCTCAAAGCATTTAATTCTGTTTCACTAATGTTCAGTTCGGATTTTAAATTTTGTAAAATAGTTACCTTCTCCCTAACTAAAATAATTCTCTGATAACTTTGTCCACTGGTAGCTTGTTTAATATCCATATTCCCCAAGCTAGCACTACTAAATAAACTACTAAAATCACTACTGCTGGTTTTAGCCTGTCCTTCAATGGTTTGAGGAATTACTCCAAAAGGAAAATAATTGGTAGTCTCCACATAGCAATAGCCCGAATTATTAACTGAATATTGAGTCGGGCAAGCAATACCAGCGGCTGTATGATTAATTTCTGGAAAATCTAAAATGGCTGCTCCATAACCCAGCTTCCTTAACAGAGCTACCGCCAAAAAAGTCTTATCCGAACAGACTCCTTTATTTAAATAGAGAGTTTCATAGGGATAATAGGGGATGGTGTTACTACCATTAACTAATTTGGCTTGATCATAGGGAATCTGTTGCACCCAAGCTAAGAGAAATTCTGTTACCTGATCAGTAATCCAATTATTCTGGGTGCCCAAACTTCTAGCCTGCTTAATCATTTCGTCCAGAACAATATCATTATTTTTAACATTAAAAAATAAACCATAGAAGGCATCGCGAATATCCGACGGCGCTTGATTGGCGTAGTAGGTATAGACTTTGGGTGAATTTTGATAGGCAGTGAATAAATTAGAATCTAACTGTAAAGATAAATTATATTCTTTATTTTGATAACGAAAACTATAATTATGAACACTAGTGGTAATTTCTTTTTGGCTGCTAGCTGCTACTAGTATCTGAGCTAGGTCTGCATTAGTAATCCCCAATCCCTTGGAACGCATTAAATTAAAAGCATCAGTCGGTCTTCCTAAATAATATAATTTTAATTCCGTTGGATCTACATAATAGGCTTGGCCCCTATCTTGCACCTGCAACAAGATTCGACCAGCTAAACGGCTGGGGGCTTGTTTCAAAAAAACCGCTAAATCACTATTAGATACTCCTAAACCTAGCGTTCGCATCACCTGAAAAGCATCATCGGGACGACCTAAATAATAGCGTTGACTATTTACTGGATTAACATACCAGGCCTGGCCTTTGTCCTGAACTTGTAAAAGAATACGACCGTTTAAATTAGTGATTGCTTGACTATAGTTAAAATCAGCGCCAAAAATCAGGGCGCTGAACAGAAAAAATAATAAATAACGTCTCAATATTTTCATAATTAATCTACTAGAGTAATGAAGAGATCTTCACGAGGAGGATAGGGTAAATGGCTAACGTCGTTAATATAACTAATTTTAATATAACCATCTCGATCAATCACTATTTTGCTAATTGATGATTGAAAAATTTCTAGAGATAAAAAACCGATCACATCGGTATTAAGAATACCAGTTAGCAG